>WNFW01000098.1_pt1 | contig 48376 bp, 43 predicted proteins | sample 5400131 | NCBI WGS metagenome assembly WNFW01 (sample SAMN13153362, study PRJNA577476) | soil metagenome | isolation source: 20 cm soil or saprolite under grassland replicate 1 | place: USA:California | collected 2016-06-15
CCCGCTTACTTTGTCGCGCCATACCAAATTCCTCCATCACCTGCCCTCCTTCTCCTGCCATCATGCGTCTAAGGAGGGTTAGATTTTCAAATGGCGCAACGAACCTTTACTGGGTTAGATTATACACGGCGCAATACGCTTGGTTGACAATTTCCCGTACTCGGGTACTCTCTATCCAAAATGCGGGACGGTTGTGCAATTTTATCCCTCCGCCAGCCGCTTGGTTTTCGAAGAGCGGCGGACGCGCCGCTGTTTCGAAAATTCTTGAGTTCTTTCTGGCTGCGAACCGGGCTATGAAGACTGACGATCTCCGTATCGTCAAAACCCGGCCACTGCTCTCGCCGGCCATACTCGCCGAGGAGATCCCCCTCACCGACACCGCATCAACAAGAGTATACGAGTCGCGCCGGGCGATCGAGGCGATTCTCGATGGCAAGGATGCGCGGCTCCTCGTGGTAGTCGGGCCTTGCTCCATACACGACACCAAGGCCGCGCTCGAATACGCAACCAAGCTCAAGCCGGTCGCGGACGCGCTATCCGATGCGCTTCTCGTTGTCATGCGCGTCTACTTCGAAAAGCCGCGAACGGTCGTGGGTTGGAAGGGACTCATCAACGATCCGGACCTAGATGAGTCCTACCACATCAACAAGGGCCTACGCCTGGCTCGGCAACTGCTCGCCGATGTTCTGGAGCTGGGGGTCCCCGCCGGGACCGAGTTTCTCGATACGACCTTTGGTCAGTTCTATGCCGACCTCATCAGCTGGGGTGCGATCGGAGCCCGCACCGCGGAGAGCCAAGTACACCGAGAGCTGGCGTCGGGTTTGTCGATGCCGGTAGGCATCAAGAACCGCACAGACGGTAACGTTCAAGTGGCCGTGGACGCGATACAGGCTGCGCGCAGCCGACACCTGTTCCCATCTCTTACCAAGGAAGGCGCACCTGCCATCCTGGAAACCACCGGCAATCCCTACGCTCACCTTGTGCTCCGTGGTGGTAGTGAGACCGGGCCCAACTTCGATGCTGCCTCCATCGAAAGCGCGGTTCGACTGCTTCGCGCAGCCGAGCTTCCCGAGGTCCTCATGGTGGACTGCAGCCACGGCAACAGCGAGAAAGACGCGACCCGACAGATCGACGTGGCGGACGCGATCATGGGGAACCTGAAAGTTTCGCCCATTCGAGCGCTGATGCTCGAGAGCCACCTTGTCGCTGGACGTCAGAATGCACCCGTAACGTATGGTCAGAGCATCACCGATGCATGTCTTGGATTCGAGGAAACGGAAGTCTTGCTATACCGGCTCGCAGACGCCGTTTAGGGCCCGCGATGCTGGCCCAGTATTCGGAACGGATAATCCCAGCCTAAACTCATGGGCTGACAGGCCCGTTCCGTTTGGAGATATGTCCATCTACAAAATTCGGCGAGATTCGCCTGAAGCGTCGTTCCTTCGGTTCGATCCTGCAGCATACGGTTGTTACTCCGGACACACCGCTTGCAAACACTGCCAGATTAGCCGCGTGTGACGGGATCAGCGCGGGCCGGACCCCTCGGGGCATTTCTCAGCTCGCTCTGCCGATCGGCCGCGCATCGTCGGAGCGCACATATCCCGGAGGATTGCCGCGTTTCGACCGCACTTCCAGCCAATCGCCGGCAGAACGTACGACGTTGATCCTGGTTCCTCTTTTGATTTGCGAGATAACGCGCGAAGCCGATGACGGACCTTCATATACCGACGTCGCCTGGATTGCCTCATAGACCCCCGGCTCGGCTGTTCGTCTTGCCGCCGCCGGCGCAGGGAGCGGCGCAGCCGCGCCCGGGGCGCGCGATGGAGTTCTCGTAGCAGCCACAGACCGGCTCGCGTTCAGACGATCTACTTCACGCGTGGCGGCTCCCAGCCGCTGCCGTGTTACCGAAAGTTCCTTTTGGCTTTCATCGAGTTTAGCCTTTACTTCGGCGACCTGATTGGAGTTCTGGTTCAGTTGCTGGCGCGTTTGAGCAAGTTGCGCTTCCTGACTTTGAATCATTTGATCTTTCGCTTGAAGCGCTTTTAAGTTGGCCTGCGATGACAGCAATAGCTGGTTGCGTTGTATGTACCCGCCGGCAAAAAAGGAGACCAAGGCCACAACGAGCATGGCGGCCATCCAGACAAACTTTGAAGGGATTGAGGATCTCTTCTTATTATCCGAGTCAAGTCGTGGTTCCGACGGTGATCGGTCACGCTTGAGCCACTGAGGAGCAAACCGCGATGAGAGATCGGCCTTGCAATAAGAACAATTCGTGGCATCTTCCTCGATACTGTTGGCACAATACGGGCAAAGCCGCGCCCGTGTGGCGGATTTTTCGATCAACGACCTTCCCTCCTTAGCGCAGAAGTTAACCGTATCCTCGTATTCGACGAGGCACTGCGGGCATTGTTTCATGGGACCCACTCTGAAACGAACCCTCTGCGGCGTCAAGCGCCACCTCATTAGACGTTTGGAAAACCCAATTGTGAATTGTCTTAGGCCCCGAATATCTAGACAATCTTTTATGACCCAGTTTCTGTCGGGCCGGTCAGGGGCTTGTTGGGTCTTTTGATATTGACGCGCAAGGTTGACCAGGAATTGGACAGCGTCAGAGCTAATCAAGGCAGCAGATTCGCTTGACCTAGACTCTCGGATCGGACTAATAATCTATCTGTGAACTAATCTTTCCTCGGAAAGAGGAGGAGTCTATGAGTGTCGAACCAACATCTGCCGTGCAAAAGTTCATCGCCTCCGCGCGTGAGCTTCATGCCGAAGAAAACGATCCAGCGAAACGATGGGAGAAAATGATTCCGCTGCTCCAGCAGTTGCTCGCCGATCCGTCGGTGAAAGAGCAATCGACGAAGTGGCCTGACTGTTCCCAGGGAGGCGAGCGCGCCGAAAATTTACTGTTCTACGAGGATCCGGACTACAAGTTCGTTATCAACGGCCTCATCAAAACGCCGCATACGCGCACACAGATCCACGATCACGCGCATAACTGGACGCTGTACGGCGTGCTCGACGGCACCGAATCGATCGAACGCTATGAGCGCGTCGATGACCGGTCAAAACCCGACTACGCTGAAGTTCGTAAAACGGTCAACGTGAAAGTCGGAGCGGGCAAGATCGATTTGGTGCCGCCCTATGAAATCCACGCCGAAGAAAGCGGCGAAGAACGCACGGTCGCTATCATCGTGCGCGCCGAGAAGGCCGGCGGCTTTCTCCAGGGTCGATACGACCCCACCACGAAAAAGTACTGGCAAGGCTACGGGCCAAAGCAGATCCCCTACGAATTGAAGTAAATTTCAGATCGTCAGCCATTTCGTCACGCGTTTAGGAGCTTTCATTGGTGGAGAAACCTAAGATCGCCGTTTTTTCCGGTCCCACGGCAACGATCCAGAACAGCGAGCCGTTGGTTACCAGCAACAAGGCACGCGAGAACTACGGACTGCCGCCGCGGCTGAACCCGGACGGGACACCGATGCGCTTCGATGTGCTGCGCGCGCAAAAACTTGCGACGGCGGTTACCGTCTACATAGAGCAGTTTAGCGCGCATCCGCTTGAGCGCGATGCGGCGGAGCTTTATGCGCCGCCGGATGGTTACCTGGATTCATCCGGGGTGTTTCACAAACAACCAACCGGTCCCAACGATAAAGCGGTCTACGCAGTGACACTCAGGCCGGAGGATGGTCTTTATCCGCTGCCCTACATGGCCCGGCAAGCCAATGGTCAGCCCTGGGAAATAGACGGCACCGAAAAAAATGCCCCGGCGGAGCTTTGCCGGGTGCCGTTCTTTCCTGATGGATCGCGTCTTTTCGAAGAGATCGATCGCTTAGGAATTTCGGACGAAGGCGTCGGCTGTCTGCTTACGGCGAAAGCGGACTTCGATTTTTATCGAGCTTTGCCATCCGGCGGCTATGCCAAGGGACGCGCTTTCGGTGAGCGAACCGACGTCGGCGAGGGAGACATTCCAGCGGAGATTCGCGGCACGGATTTCTTTCCCTACCGTCCCGGTTATCTCCGCAACGAGCCGCCGATGGCCGCACTGGCGCGGGTCACCAATGTCGTGCAACAAGCGCTCCACAGCGGCAAATATTTGGGCGGGATTTGGCTTGAAGGGAGCCCGTTTGTCGAGGAGACGATCTATTGGCTCAATCTGCTGATCGACACTCATGTGCCCATCGTCGGCAACTCGTCGCAGCGGCCCCATGGCGCCATCGGCAACGATGGCGATAAAAACATTGTCGACTCCGTCGATTACATCACGTCAAAGATCTGGGCTGACGAAAGCGGTCGAGACTTTATCGGCGCGGTTGCGATTCTCGACGAGCAGATTTTCACCGCGCGCGACGTGCAGAAAGCCGACGCGCGGCCCGGCGGTTACGTCGCGACCGGCGGTCACGGCGGCATCATCGGCCGAATGGGACATCCCGGCGCGCCGCAATTTTCATTCAAGACGGTGAAGCAGCATACCTATACCTCGGCGGTTAATTTGAGCCAACTGCCCAAGGAAGTTCAAGGCTCGAGAATTCAAGGTTCGACGGCTGGTACGATTGCGGTGCCGATCAAGGACAGCGCTGGAAACCTGCTGTCCACCGCTATTCCAAAGGTGACAATTGTAAAGCACGCGCGCTATCTGCCGGAAGACACTTCCGGGGATGCCAGCAGCGAAGTCGATATCCTCGCGCGGATTGAAAAGAATCTGCGCGACGCACCGTTGGCGGGTTTTATTGCGGAAGGGTCGGCGCCCTTCGGTAGCATGAGCAATGCGGTCGACGCCACTCTGAAATGGGCGACGTTCTCCGGCATGCCGGTGGTGAACGTGAGCCGGGGCAATGCTGCGGGTTTTGTCGATAAGAGCCGCCATCCCCTAGCCATCCCGGGAAGCAATCTGACGGCTACCAAAGCGCGTTTGTTATTGATGGCTTGTTTGATGAAGTTCGGCAGTCTTCCGAGCGCGGCTGATCCCGCGCATCCGACGCAAGTTGAAATCGATGCCGTGAAAGCGAAGCTGGCGCAGTACCAGGAGGTTTTCGACACACATTGATTCATAGACTCGTGGATCTTTCGAGGAGAGTTATGTCAGGAAAACATGATCACAAGCCATTTGAAGGACACATGCATGACTTCGAGGCTCACATTCGAGCCGTCGAGGAAGATCTGGAATATTACCGGGCCAAACGGTTCGAGCCGCGGATCTTTTATTTAATTCGGCGCGGCGTCGTCACCTTCTACGACTTGCTCAAAGCGCGCGTGGCGCTCAAGCGCAGCGACCAGTTCTTTAAGCTCAAAAACCCGCAGGGGAAAAACATCGAAGCGCGGGTGCGCTATCTGGAAGAATGGCTCGATGAATATGTGAAGGGAATCGCCCTGGTTTCGGCGCGCGCCATGGAAGCCATGGATATGGTGACCGAGGACAACCGCAAGGAGCGCGGCGATTACGACGACTTCTTCAAGTTTCAAAAGAAGCAACACCACGGCACGCTCGAAGAACGCATGACGAACCTGGAACAGGACTTAAGAGACTACCAGGAATTGCTCGAGGTGTTCGTTCAGGCGCTGATCAAGCGCGGCTGGTCTACGCGTGAAGAATTGGAGCAGCGCTGGAAGCAGCTTCACGAAGAGCGCGAATGGGCCGGCGGGATCATCGTCGCCAAGGCCTGGACGGATCCTGAATTCAAGGAAGCTTTGTTGACGACGGGCAGAGAAGCGCTGAGAGAGATGGGCGTGCACCAGGGCAAAGTGGGCAAATTGGTGGTGGTGGAGAACACCGATAAGGTTCACAACCTCGTGGTCTGCACTTTATGCTCCTGTTATCCCTACGACATCCTGGGTGACACGCCATGGTGGTACAAGCACGAGAGCTACCGGACGAAGGTCGTGCAAAATCCCCGCGCGTGCGCGCAGGAAATGTTTCAGTTGGAGATTCCCGCCGGTAAAGAGGTCCGAGTGTACGACAGCACTTCCGACGTTCGGTACTTCATCCTGCCGCAGCGTCCCGCCGGAACCGAGGGGATGTCGGAAGAAGAACTGGCCAAGCTCGTCACCGTCGATAGTTTGATCGGTGCGGGCTACGCGCTGGAGCCGGATCAGTTGAACGAAGTAGGGAGAACCGGAGCCGCGCCGGAAATGCCACGCGTCCGGCCGGATTGAGTGAATCGATGGAATCGATGCACAACAAATTCAAAGTCGGCGATCCGGTCATCGTTGCTAAAGAAAATCCCACCGGCAACCCGCGCACACCGCGGTACATCCGCGGCAAACGCGGTGTCATTGGCTTAGTCCATGGCGTTCTGGAAAATATCCGAGACCATCGCGGCATCCATAAACCGCTCTACACGGTCAGATTCGACCTTAGCGAAGTCTCGACCTGCCACGATCAGGACTCGATCTGGGTCGATGTGCACGAAGAATGGCTGAGCGCGACCCAGCCGGAAGAGCGCAATTGATCAAAAACCCGGATCCAATCGTTTCTTCTAGCAGTCAAAGTCCGCGTCACGGACGCGTCACTACTGCGCGGAATTGACCGTCAGATACTTGAACCCTGAGCAAAGACAGGTTTGGAATTCTTTGGAAGTCGCGCGTCTTGCGCGTGACTCCTTAATGAGCCTTTCTCAGCGGCGCTTAGATTGAAAATGCAAACAATTCCAGTTCGGTTATTGCAAACACATACGAGGGGCACTTTTAGCTAGTTCATGAGGGAAGAGACAGCCCAGCTGGTCGAAATCTGATAATATGGAAATACAAAGAAGAAATGTCTAAAGCTATGCTAAAGTCCAAGCCCGCGACGGCCGAGACCCAGCCCCTCGAGCCAAAGGCCCTGGTATCCGCGGCCGAGTTGGGGGCGCAGCAGCGGGAGATCTCCGTTTCGGAGTTCTTTACCAAGAACCGTCACTTGCTGGGCTTCGACAATCCGAGAAAGGCACTGCTCACCTGCGTGAAGGAAGCCGTCGATAATGCGCTGGACGCGTGTGAGGAAGCGGGGATTTTGCCTGAAGTCGTTGTCAAGCTGGAAGTGGCTTCAGACGAGAAAACTCCGCCGCCTCCCAGCCAGGCGAACCGGTTTCGGGTAACCGTGATCGACTATGGTCCCGGCATCGTCCGCCAACAGATTCCGCGGATCTTCGCGAAGCTTCTCTACGGGTCCAAATTCCATCGGCTGCGCATGAGCCGCGGGCAGCAGGGAATCGGCATATCGGCCGCCGGCATGTATGGGCAGCTGACAACCGGCAAACCGGTGCAGATCACCTCGCGCACCGGCGCGCGGACGCCCGCTCACTACTTCGAAGTCCAGATCGATACCAAGAAGAACGAGCCACGGATTCTCGAGCGGAAGCAGATCGACTGGGAGAACCATCGTGGAACCCAGGTGACCCTAGAAATCGAGGGCCGCTACCAGAAGGGACGAGGCTCCGTGGACGAGTATCTCGAGCAGGTCGCCATCGCCAATCCGCACGTCAAGCTCGTCTACCATACCCCGGAGGGGGAGATCAGAGAATATTCCCGGACGATTCACGAGCTGCCGCCTCAGCCGCGTGAAATCAAGCCGCATCCATACGGCATCGAGTTCGGGATGTTGCTCAAAATGCTGCACGACACCAAGAGCCACTCGCTCGTGGGGTTTCTGTCGAGTGATTTCAGCCGGGTTTCATCCAAGCTCGCGCAGGAAATCTGCAAGGCCGCGAAGATTTCCCCGCAGACGCGGCCGCGAAATATTCACGGAACTCCCGCCGAAAACCTCTATAAGACGATCCAGTCCACCAAGATCATGGCGCCGCCGTCGAACTGCATCTCGCCCATCGGTGAAAAGGCGATCCTCCATGGCCTGTATAAGCAGATCAAGGGAGATTTCTATACTGCGGTGACTCGGCCGCCGGCGGTCTACCGCGGCAATCCCTTTGTGATCGAGACGGGTTTGGCCTACGGCAAGGGACCGGAACAGGCGGCGGATAAGCCGGAACATCCGAAGCTGCCGCTCGCTGAAGGCGAGCAGCAGAATGACGACAACGAACTGGCCCGCGTCATTCGCTACGCCAACCGCGTGCCGCTTCTCTATCAGCAGTCTGCCTGCGCAACGTTCAAGGCCGCGCTCGACACCACTTGGCGTAACTACGGTGTTCCCCAATCCAGAGGCGCTCTGCCAGCCGGTCCCATGGTGATTTTCGTCCACATGGCCTCGGTCTGGGTTCCCTTTACCAGCGAGTCCAAGGAAGCGATCGCCGATTACGACGAGATCCGCAAGGAAATCAAGCTCGCCCTGCAAGAGTGCGGGCGGCGTCTTGGAGTCTTTTTGAGACGACGGGAGCATGCCAAGAGCGAGTTCCGCCGGCGTAATATCTTCGAGCTCTACATCGAGGAAGTCGTCGAGGCGTGCAATCGGCTCAAGGGTGGAAAGCTGCCCAGGGAAAAACTCAAAGACCAGCTTCAAAAGATCGCCATGAAACGGACCGGCGGCCAGAAGACCAATGAATTACTCGGCAACGACGGAGGCGGCCCGGAAGGTCTGCCTCATTCGATCATCGTCACCCCCGAGGGAACGGAAGGAGAGGCACCGGATATACCCGGCGATGCGCGAAGCGACGTCGCGCCAACCGAAGAAGCTGCGGCAGAAGAGGCAGAACCCGCTTTGCCGACGCTGGCGAAAGGAAAAGCTAAGCCTACAACGAAGGGCAAGAAGGAAGCGGCGAAAGTTAAGCAGCGAAGCGGATCAAAGCCCGAGAGCGCGACGCAAATGACTTTGGGTTTTGAAAAGACGGGAACCAGCATAAAACGTAATCAAAAGACAGGAAAAAAACATGGCGCGAAAAAAACCAAAAAATGACGGAGCGGTGGAAAAGAAACTGGTCGGAGTGGCCGACGTCGTCATTACGGCCGCTCAGCGCAGCAAGGACCCGACTCTTTCGATTCCCGTGCGCAGTCTCGCGAATGTCACCTTCGACGAGAAGAGGGGGACGATCGAGATGGGTCGCAGGAAGCAGGCGCGCTCGTTTTTCAACGTGGGGATGGCCAAGAAGTTCATGCAGACCGTACTTGTGGCCGATGCCCTCGCCGAGCTTCAGCGAGCAAACCTGACGACGTCTCTGCGGGAGATCTACTACCGCACCAAGCATACGATTAAGAACTCGCACGAAAACACCTTCGACGGCCAGAACGAATCCGACCCGCTGATCGAGGACCTTGAAGTCACCTTGGCAGCCCTGCGGGAGGAGCTCCACGTGCGGGCGGAGAACTCCGGTACCGTCGTGGGACCGCTGGTGTTGGTCGATGACGGCGACCGGGTGGACTGCACCAGGCTCGGCAAAGGCGGTTACTCGGTCCCCTCCATCGTCGAACCGGAGTACATTCAGATCACCAAGTGCACAGCTGATTTCGTTCTCCTCGTCGAGAAAGGCACCCAGTGGAACCGCCTTTCAGAAGACAAATTCTGGCGGAGATACAACTGCATCCTCCTTACGGGGAACGGCCAGCCGCCCCGCGGTGTCAGGCGCCTGGCGCGCAGACTGAACGAGGAATACAGTCTTCCCGTTTATGTTCTCGTGGACAATGATCCGTGGGGCTACTACATCTATTCGGTCGTTAAGCAGGGATCGATCAATCTCGCTTTTGAAAGTCAGCGCATGGCCATTCCCAAGGCCAAGTTCATCGGGTTCTCCAGCGCCGATCCCGATCGCTACGGGCTCCCGCGTAACGTCGGCATCAAACTCAACGACAAAGACATCAACCGGGCACGGGAGCTCCTGAAATATAAGTGGTTTCAGAAAAAGGAGTGGCAAAATGAAATCAAGGGGATGCTCTCCACCGGTCTCAAGTACGAGCTGGACGCCCTCGCCAACAAGGATTTTCAGTACCTCACCAAGAGCTACCTTCCGAGAAAGCTCAAAGAGGAAGATTGGTTGGATTAGCCCGGAGCGGGCAAAGGGGACGTTCAGCTTTTTCGAATACCGGCAGGGTCTAAATTCTTCATTGTTACTTTCTTGCCAAATTCTTGAGTCGATCAGCGCGACGAAGAATTTGGCGTGCCCCCACAATCGCCCCGAGATTCTCAGTGCCAAGTCCTTCTTATGCCGATGGTTTGTTCGAGGCAAAATCGTTGACGCTCTGAATCAGACGCTTCAAATAGACTTTTGCCGCACTCTGCGAAGCGCTATGGTTCTTGCCGGACTGCTTCTTTGTTGCTCTTCTCTCCTTGCTCAGGACAGGAAGCCGAATCACTTAGTGATTAGCTATCCTTCGATTAGCGGCGCGCAGGCCGTTTTGTGGATCGCAAACGAGACGGGCATCTTTCGCGCGAACGGGCTCGAGGTGGACTTGGTCTATATTGGCGGCGGCCCGCGCTCCATGGCCGCCCTCTTGTCAGGACAGTTGCAGATTATCGGAACCGGCGGAAACGCGCTGGTAGCCGCAAATCTCAATGGAGCCAAGGACACGGTTCTCATCGCGACTACGTACAACACTTTGGTTTTCTCATTGATGACCCGCGCGACCCTCAAGGATCCAAAAGATCTCAAGGGCAAGACTTTCGGTGTGACAGGGCTTGGAAGCCTTTCAGATTTTACCCTCAGGACTCTGCTACGGAGATGGTCCCTCGATCCCACGCGAGATGTCGTAGTTCGCGCAATGGGCGGTTATCCGGAAATATTGAGCGGCATGCAGGCGGGAATACTGGACGGCGGTGTTTTTTCTCCTCCGGGCAATCTCAACGCGCTGGCGCTCGGCTTCCGTGAATTCATAGATGCGGGTGCCACTGGGATCGAATACGCCAGCACGTGTTATGGCACAACCCGTAGTTTCATTCGTGAGCGAAGGGAAATGGTTGGGCAATTTATCAGATCCCTCACGGCGGCCATTCATCGTTTTAAAAGTGATAAACCAGGCTCCCTCAAGATCATGCAACAATACATCAAGAGTCGAGATCCAAAAGTGCTGGAGGAAACCTATCGCGTTTACGCTCTTCAATATTTACCTAGGGCACCTTATCCGACGCAAAACGGCGTCAAGGCTATTCTCGATTCTCTAGCCGAGACTGTCATGCCGGATGCAAAAAGAGCCGAGCCGGGAGCCTTTGTCGATGTCAGCTTCGTGCAAGAGCTCGAGAAGAGCGGTTGGATTGACCGAATGTACAGGTAACTGAAATGGACGCAAAAACTACCGCTACAGAGATTCTTGAAGGTATTAAAAAAGCCGGGGCTTGTGAGCTCATCCTGGTTGAGTCGCTGGACGTGCAGTAACGATTCCGCGCAATCGCGGTCAGCCTCGGCCCAGGATCTCGACCCTTGGCGCGGGACCACGAACCATCCTATAATCGATCAAATGATTCCTGTACCGAAGATATACGAGGATAGAAAATTGGCCCGAATCGCAGGCTCGGCTTTGCTCGGTCTCGTGGCGCTTCTGTTTGTTTGGCCGACGGAACTTTATTCCCAGGCGGGGCGGCACGTCAAAGTGCTGCTCGAATCTCAACAGTTGGGCAATTCAGACAGAAGTTCGGTGCAAGGCGGCGGGAGCGTGATCATACGGCGAGGCAGTGTTCAACCCGCGGGGCGGCTCGGCGCTGTCGAGAGGCAAACCACAGTGCGGCGCTCTACCGGCATTTTCACCTTGGTCCGGGACGGCGGGGAATCGATTCTCACCGTGGCGGCGCGGGTTCCTTACAATCAAGTGATTTTCTATCGCGACTACGCCACCGGCGCGGGTTACCTCGCTCGCGGGGTGGTGTTCAATGACGTCGGCACATCGCTCAAGGTCAGCGCCACGATCCTGCCGGACAATCAGGTGCAGTTGCGGCTGACGCCGCGCATCAGTTACTTTTCATCCGAGCGTTCGGGCGCCATCGACTTCGCTGAGGAGCAGACGGAGCTTATCGTCCCCAACGGCCAGCCCGTTTCCCTGGGCGGCTCCGTTGCCAAATTGCATGAGATCACCCGGAACATCTTTGGCTTCTCCAACCGGACGAGTGACAACGAAGCTAGCTTAGTCGTCACCGCCACGGTCCAGTAATTGCCGAGCTCCAAAGCGCTCGAGTATTGAGCTCTAAACATCGGGCTTTTGGACAGCGCGCGATGAAGTCTCATGCTCTTCGGGATCTGAGATCGCAAATTCCAGATGACAAAACAGATTCCCGCTGGAGGACCTTTCATCCTTCCGCTTCATACGGATAGGTGCGTCTAAAGGCCGTAGAGCCGTGATGGGTTGTGCTCCAGGATGTTGGTTTTGGCTGAGGCGCTGAGGTCATTTCGCTCCTGTAGATGGCGCGCGGCGAAACGTTCCCGGTCGCCGTGGGGCATGTCGGTTCCCATGACGATCTGTGTTTCGCCCACGAGTTCCATGACCCGCGGCAAGATGTAATCCTCCAGTTCCGCGCTGAAAAAGAGATTTCCCCGTTTGACATACTCCATGACCGGCTGGGCTTGAAGCGGCTTCGTCTGCGGGAGGAACTTGGCCAAAGTTTTTCCCTGGTTTTGAAACCGGTGGTTCAAGCGGTCGATCATGTAGGGAACCCACATGGAGCCCGCTTCGAGAAAAACCGCCCTGAGCTTTGGAAAGCAATCCAAAACGCCGCCACTGATGAGCGCGGCGAATCCCATGAGCACGGGAAAATGAAAAGCGACCACGCCGGAAGGATAAATATGATCGTAGAGGTTGTTAATCGAAGGACAGGCCCAGCCGACGTGAATCGCGAGCGGAAGCTCCACCTCGCACAGAGTTTCGTAAAACGGGAAAAGTTGTCGATCGTCCAGTTGACGATCTCCGGCGGTGCCCAGGACCATCACCGCCGCCGCGCCAAGCCGCTTCGCCTCGCGTACTTCATGAGCGGCTGCTTTGACATCATCTAAATTGACGACGGCGGCCCATTTGAGCCGTTCGTGAGCCGACAGCGAATCGCCCAACCAGCGGTTGTAAGAAGAACAGAGCGCGGTCACGAAGGCCGCATTGGAACTGAGCGGATAGGCGAGGAAGAGCGTCGGATAAAGCACCTGGATGCCGATCTCTTCTTCATCCATGATCTGCAGCCGCGCCTTGAGATCGGTCAGCTCCATGCAGCCGATGCTTTCGGGTTTGCCCGCGGTGTGAATCGCCGGTTTTCCATCGTAGCTCGTCGGCGTGCCGAGATTGTTGCAGCCACGCCCCACGCGCCGGGGAAACAACTGCTCGTCAATGTCCCAGTAGACCATTCCATCCACTCCGACGACCCGCGGACGCTGTGCGCGAAAAGCCGGATCGAGATATTTATCGTCGAAGGTTGCCGGACTTTCCTCTACGTGACCATCGGCATCGACATAACGCATAGATCATACCTCCAGGCGAAATTCAGTGTTCTTATACATATAACTCGCCGCTCGTCGCGTCAATTTTCGAGTCACTCGCTTGCGCTTCTCGAGATAGAGACCTAAAAATCATTAAGGCCGAGCAAGATGACTGACCCAAAGATTAAAATCGGGACTTCAGGATATTCTTATCCGGGTCCTGCGCCGAAGGGGTGGGCGGGCACATTCTATCCCGTTCAAGGCAGGCGCTTTGATGCATTGGAATACTACTCGCGATTTTTTGACGTCGTGGAAATTAATTCCAGCTTCTACCGGCCGCCCGCGCCCGCCATGGCCGAGGCTTGGGTAGGAAAGACGCCTGACGATTTCGAATTTGCCGTAAAACTCTGGCAAAAATTTACTCATCCCAGAAAAATTCAAAGCGACGGATCGAGGAACGAATGGGAACCGATCACGCAGGCCGATCTTGATTTATTTAAGACGGGCCTTCTGCCGCTCGCTCAATCGGGAAAGCTCGGTGCCTTGCTGCTGCAGTATCCCGCGGGCTTTTACTGCACGGCTGAAAACATGGAAAAGCTCGGCGAGACACTCAGATCCTTTGCCGAGTATCCAAAGATTGTGGAAGTCCGGCATAAAAGTTGGAGCGATCGGATTGAAGAAACCAAAGCGCTCCTCCACGAACACAACGCCAGTCTCGCGCTGATCGATGAGCCGAAGTTTGCGTCTTCAATTCGACAGCGGTTCGAGGCGGTGGGAGATATGCTTTATTTCCGGGCGCACGGAAGAAATGCGCAGTCTTGGTGGCAGCACAAGGAAGGCTGGGAGCGGTATGACTATCTTTATAGCTGGCAGGAGATCAAGCGCCTCGGCGAGAAGTTAAAAAGTGTTAGTGAAGCGAGGCCGAATCTCAAAAAGGCCGTCGTCTTCTTCAACAATCATGCGAGAGCGCAGGCGGTGGCAAACGCGCTCATGCTCGCGCACGAAATGGGTCTTCCTCTTAAAGCCCGACCCAGTGAATCTCTGCTGCTGCAATTCCCGCAAATTTCAAATCTCGTGCTCTCTGCCGCCGCTCCAGAGCGCACTTAGTCCGGATATTCATGGACAAAGAACCGCGACACAACGAATTCGCGTATTAAACTATCGACCCAAAGCTCCTACTCCAGTACTCCATTGTGCCCAGCACATTAGTTGGTATCTGCCCTGGGGTAATGCAGCGCGTCGATTTCCAATTTCCGCAGCTGCGGCATAACGGCATCGACAAAGAGCTTGAGCGAATTCATCACCCTCGAATGCTCCAAGGCGCCAAAGGTAAATTCACCGAGAAAAGTGTCCGCGCCCGCCTGGGTCGCGATTTCCCGGATCTGCCGCGTCACGGTCTCAGGCGAGCCGCATATGAAAGAGCCTTCGGCGATGGAATGGTCGATATCCATCAGCTCTTTCTTTCGTTCTTCGTTTAAAAGCGTTGTGAGACTCTCGTGCCCGTAGCCGCCGTAGGTCCTGCCGCCACCGCGTCTCTGCCAAAAATAGACCCATTGATCTTTGGCTTCATCTCGAGCTTGCTCATCGCTCTCGGCGACATAGATTTCGCGCATAAGGCCGATATGAGGCTTCCGCCCGGCAGGTCGGGCGCGCTGATAAACCTCCCGGTAGTGGTCGAAGGCCGCTCTGACGACTTTCATCTTCGGCGGTACCCACTGGATGGTGCTGACGCCGGTAGAAGCAGCTTCCTCAATGGATTCCCGGCTGCGTGTCGGCATCCAGATGGGAGGATGGGGCTTCTGAACTAGAGGAATCCCCAACTCGACATTTGTGCATTTAAAATATTCGCCGTCATGGCTGAATGACGCACTTCCCCACATTCCTTTGATCATCCGCAACGCCTCCCACGCCATTTTTCGCTTCTCATCCCAGGGGACGCCGTAGGCGGCAAAGGTAAAAGGGCCGATCCCGGCGCCGAACCCACACTCCAAGCGGCCCTGGGTGAGATTGTCGAGCATCGCGACTTCTTCGGCGACGCGAATGGGGTTCCACAACGGCAACACGTAAACCAGAGGGCCCAGTCGAATAGTCCTCGTTCGCTGCGACGCGGCGCCGAGGAAGGTTCCCGGACTCGGGCACTCCGAGAATCCCAGATCAAAGTGATGCTCCGCCACGAAGTAAAAGTCGATCCCTGCTTGATCGGCGAATTCTACGATCTCCAGGTGGTTGGCGTACATGTCCGCGTAAGAGCGCTCCGGTTTGTCGTTTTTCTGCATGTGGTCGAAGATTCCGAGCTTCATGATCGGCAATCCTTATTTTGTCTGCGAGCTTTCCTTCTGGATTTCCTGCAACAGTGAATTGTCAAACATCTTCTCCAAGGTCAGCTTCTTTACCTCTGCCGTCATTTCGGCTCTGAAATCGGCAATGGAAGCGAGACCGGTCAACGAAACGAGCGGTATCCGTCGCGCGTACTCTTTGACATTCTCCCGGTAAGTCGCTTCCAGTATTTCACGATCGGTCGTCCTGGTATATTTTGCAATCGCTCGCTTCTCCACCGCAGGCTCCTGAATGGACAAATCATAGGCGGAGATCGTCGCTCTCAACACTTTTTTTAGCTCCTCCCGTCTGGTTCTGAGGTGGGATCCCTTGACGATCAAGCAACCGTAATCAAACGGCAATGCAATCGTCTCCGTCGTGAGAAGCTCTCGAAAGCCAAGCTCTTTGGCTTTGAGCGAAAGGGGCAGCGAAATCGAGCCTCCCTGAACCAAGTTCTTTTGCAGGGCGGCCATGATCTCCTGAGTCCCGCCCAGTTGCAGGAAAGCAACGTCTTTAACCGGCTGGAGACGATTTTTCTTGAGCACATGTCGCGCCACAAAGTCGGAAAATGCGCCAAAGCGGGTCACGCCGACAGCTTTTCCCTTGAGCGCGGCGATGCTCGTGATCGAAGAGGAAGTGAAGAAAGATGTTTGTCCCTGATCATACTGGCAACCGATCATGGCGAGATCGGCGCCCGCGAGATTGGCGTCGACGACGGCGCCGGCCGACGAGTACATGATGTCGATGTCCCCACCCAGCAAAGCCTGCACCGCCTTGGTACTCGAACCGATGTAAAGAAGATCGAGGTCTGCACCATGTTTCTGGTACAATCCTGCTTCCTTACCGACCCATAGGACCGTGAAAGTTCCGGCGAAGGCGGTGTAGGCCACGCGCAACTTCTCTGGAGGCGCCGCTCCGAGGCAAAATTTTGAGATTCCCAGAATCAAAACCAGAGCGACAACGACTTGTCGCCTTCTGCGTTCCCCCATGCTTTTGCCTTTCGATTGCCCGGTCGGTTCCCGATAAATCATGTTAACGACGGTTCTGTCAAGATTGCCGGGAGGATCCGGCACGCGCAGATCTCAGGGTTTTTACTTGCGCTTCATCGTCGATCTGCTCTATTTTTACGTCGAATCGTTGCTGGATCGTTTTCTGTCGGTTGGAGTCGAGATGAAAATCAAACTCTGGCGACTTGCCGTTCTTATATTTTTTGGATTTGGCTCTTTCGCACGGGCCCAAGTGGGGAATCCTGAGCTGATCGCTCAGGCAAAGAAAGAAAGGGCGCTCGTTTGGTACACGACGATCTCGGTTCCGGAGGCCAAAGAGTTCGCCGATGCCTTCGAAAAACAATTCTCGCCCATCAAAGTGGAGATTTTTCGTTCCGGGGCCGGGGTACTTGCCAACCGAATCAGCAGCGAATATCAGGCGCGGAACTACCGGGTTGATATCGTGCAAGGGATTTCCAGTCGAGGCGTGATTCCCGCGTTCAAACGCAAGGAAATTATCAGCAGATATAACTCGCCCGAGTACAAATTTGTCGCCAGCGACTTGAAAGATAAAGAAGGTTACTGGAGCGCGATGACCGTAAATACCATCGTGCTCGCTTACAACACGCGGATGGTGAAGCCTGCCGATGTACCGAAGACTTATGACGACCTGCTCAAGCCTATGTGGAAAGGAAAGAAGATTTTAAACGACACGGAGAATTTCGCCTGGTTCGACGAATTGTTGAAGTACTGGGGACGCGACAAGGGACTCGCTTATTTCCGCAAGCTCGCCCAACAAGATCAGGTGTTTCAGCGCGGCAGCAGGGGCCGGGTTCAACTCGTCGTCGCCGGCGAGTGCCCGTTCACCATCGCCTACGGGCCGCACATTCAAAGCTACGTTACACGAGGCGCCCCGATCGACTGGGTGCCGTTGGAGCCCGTGATCTTTGTCCGCGATACGGTGAGCGTGGCTGGAAAGCCGCCTCATCCGGCTTCGACGAAGCTGTTCGTTGACTTCTTGTTTTCCAAGGAATCGCAATTGAAGCTGCGCGAAATGAACCGCATCCCCGCCCGCGTGGATGTCGAACCGGATCCGCCGCGGTTGTTCAGGGGCTTCAAAAGAATCCCTCAGGATATCGAGCAGGAAAATTTATCCGAGTCCATCAATCTTTTTCGCGAGATTTTCGGCTTGCCGGCGAGTTGAAGCGGGGTTCTTGTCCTGCGGACTTGTGGATTGGCCTTGGAACATCAGAGGTCGAGATGAAGAATGAAGAAAATACAGCCTACTGCAGCAGGTTGCGACCGACTCTTGTTTTCTTTTCGGCCCAAAAACTTCTCTTTCGTGCCTCGTTGCTTTTTCTCAGTGTTATCCTGACTCCAGCATCGCAGGTCAAAGCGGCTACCGCTAGGCCCTTACGGGTTGCCTACCTTAGCACTTCGGGAACGATGGCGCCGCTATGGATGGCGAAGGAAACCGGCGCGTTGATCAAAGAGGGCGTGGACGTTGAGGTGCTATCGATGACCGCAAGCGCGGCGCTGCCGGCGCTGATCGCTGGCGAGCTGGACGCGGTTGAGATGTCCGCGGCGCCCGTGCTCACGGCTTCGCTGCGCGGACACGACGTCGTCTTCGTAGCCGGTCTTCTCAACACCATGATCTGGAATTTTTATGCCAGGCCGGAAATTCAAACCAGCGAGCAGCTGAAGGGTAAAGTGATCGGGACCGACCGTCCGGCTACGCCGATTGCTTACGGCACCCTGGTCGCCTTGAAGAAGCTGGGGCTTTCACCTAAAGACGTCCAACTGTTTCCCATCGGCAGCAGCGCTCAAGTGGTAGCGGCGCTTCATGCGGGTCAAGTTGCGGGCGGAATCGCGGGTCCGCCGGCGAGTTTTCAACTCGATCGCGGCGGCTTTCGCTCCATGGTCAGTTTGTTGGACGTGCCCTACCAAAACGTCGGTATCGTTATCAAGCGCAGCCGCTTCGATGAGCTGAAAGGCGGTCTGGTTCCCTTGCTGCGCGCGCTTCGCGCAGGCATCGAGCGCTACTACAAAGACAAGAGTTTCACCGTGAAGGTATTTGTCAAATACACCAGAGAGAACGACCCCGAGGTGCTCGACAAAACCTACGAATTTTATGGCAAGGCGGGGTTTAGACGAGACCTCATGATATCCGAGCCGGGGGTTCAGGGGATTCTCAATTTTTTGCAAGAAACGATTCCGGAAGCAAAAAATGCCAAGCCATCGCAGTTCTACGACGACCGCCTGGTGAGGCAAATAGACAGCGGGAGACAACCTTAGTCATGTCTGAAAGACTAGCGAACCGAAACTGGATGACAAACAAAAAGATCATTAGGTAATTCCGTTCAAAGGGGAAAGCTTTCCAAACGCGCCAAGCAACCAAAGTAGGCCTGGGTCTGGTGTTTGACTTTGGCGCAGCAATGGCGGTCGCAAGCATCCATCATAGTCAAAGACAACATGGGTCCGTTTTTTCCACTTGACGCCTGACTGCGATTTCCACTAACGTTCACCCAGTCCATAGCTGGGTCGCCCGATCCGATCACATCTTTAGAATCGTTTTACATCAGCCCGGACTGGTCTGCCCCCGGCGTTCTCTTTCCTTGAGTGGTTCAGTAGCGATGCGCGGGTTGAGTTTCAACAAAAGAGTTTATCCCTTCAGCTTATTTTAGGGAGGATACCCATGCTGAAAAAAATCTTTCCGGCGATGGCGATCGCAATTGTAGTGGTGTTCCTGTGCTTCGAGGCGTCGGATCTCATTAGAGCCGCGGACTCAACCGCTACGGCGCTGTCTGGGCAGGTCGGCTCGAAGGAAGAAGGCTTAATGGAAGGCGTATTGGTCAGCGCCAAGAAAGCGGGCTCCACGGTGACCGTCACGGTAGTGAGCGATGCGCAAGGACGTTACAGCTTTCCGCGAACGAGACTCGAACCGGGCCAGTACTCTGTTCGCATCCGAGCGGTAGGATACGAGCTGGACAACCCGGGAGCCGTGGAAATAACGGACCAAAAGGCGACTCAGCTCGATCTCAAGCTCCACCCGACGCAGGATCTCTCATTGCAGCTCTCGAACGGGGAGTGGATCGCGAGCATGCCGGGAACCAAAGAGCAAAAGAACATGTTCATGAGCTGTGTGGGCTGCCACACCTTGGAGCGGGTCGCAAAGTCTCGGTACAACGCGACTGAGTGGCCGCTGATCCTGCAGCGAATGGCGGGCTATGCGCCAGGCAGTACTCCGCTGCGCCCGCAAAGGCGGGTCGGCCGCAGCGAGACCGAAGCAAGTCCGGAAAGACTCAAGACACAGGCCGAGTATTTAAGCACCGTCAATTTAAGTTCGGTCAGCAAATGGCAATACGCACTCAAGACCCTGCCTCGACCCAAGGGCAAAGCAACTCGGGTCATCATCACGGAGTATGATCTGCCCCGCTTCGATGCGGAACCGCACGACGTGGTTGTGGATTCGGATGGAACGATCTGGTACTCGGACTTCGGACAACAATTCTTGGGAAAGCTCGATCCGAAAACCGCCAAGGTGATGGAATATTCTTACCCCGAGTTGAAACCAGGGTTTCCTACCGGCTCGCTCGATCTCGAGCGTGATCAGGAAGGAAACTTCTGGCTCGGCATGATGCTGCAAGCAGGTATCGCGAAGTTCGACAAGAAGACGCAAAAGTTTCAAACTTTTAGTCTCCCCAAAGAATTGAACAACGATGTGGCGCAGATCGCGATGGTCATGCCTCGTTCCCAGCACTTGGATGGTAAAGTATGGACAAACAACGTCGGCCTCAGGGGACTTCATCGGTTCGATTTGCAGTCGGGCCAGATAGAGAGCCTCAATCCGTACCGGAACATACCCAAAGACTTGCCTGACGGCGAACGGCCGCATTCAGTTTACGGCATCGCCGCCGACTCCCAGAACAACCTTTACTTCATGGATTTTTCGAATCGCAATATCGGCCGGGCGGATGCCAAGACCGGCGAAGTCACGTTCTATTCCGTACCGACTCCTGGCTCCGCCCCGCGCCGAGGCCATATGGATTCGCAGGACCGCCTCTGGTTCACTGAATATCTTGGCAATAAGGTTGCGATGTTCGACACGCGGACGCAAAAGTTTGTGGAGTGGGTGATGCCGACTCCCTGGACGGGTCCCTATGACGTGATATGGGACAAGAACGGCGACCTTTGGACGGCTGGGATGACCACGGATCGCATCGTACGGTTGAACACGAAAACGGCCGAACCGATCGAGTACCTGTTGCCACGGACCACCAACGTTCGCAGAGTGGACGTCGATAATTCAACCAGCCCGCCGACGTTTTGGATAGGTAACAACCACGGCGCGGCGATCATAAAGGTGGAACCGTTGGAGTAACGCCGGGCCGGAACGAATCCGCTGATCCGTCAGCTGTTTGCGTGATTTATGATTGCTCCAAAGGCCCGGCTCGACGGAGCCCGGGCCTTTCGTCTTTGAACGAATGCGGTCGGTTCTTTGACGAGAAGAGACAGACGGCACTTCGCGATAATTAAATCTTAGTTTCCCGTGCTATATTGATGAAATGAAAAAGGAACTGATTCTCAGCCTAGCTGATACGCAAACCTATGTTACAACGCTAGACATGCGGGCGAAACAGCTCACCGCCGACATCTTTTCAACGCCGGCGATGATCGGTCTCATGGAACTCACCTGCGTTAGATTAGTTGAGCCTTATTTGGATGAGAATGAGCAGACGGTGGGTATCCACGTGGACGTAAGACACATGGCTCCCACGAAGATCGGGCAGAGCGTCACGGTAACGGCGGAGCTTCTGGAGGTAAAGGACAACAAGCTGCGCTTCAGCGTATCGGCTGTGAACGATCAGGGCGTCAAGATCGGCGAGGGAACCCACCGCCGCGCCTTGATCAGTACCAAGCGATTTGGCGGCGGCGCATAAGTCGTCCGGCCGAAGTTTTACGGTTTGGATGAGAACATTACTCCCGTTCACCTTTCGACGCGCTTAGGCTTGTCCTGAGCTTGACGAAGGAGCGAACGATGAGATAGCGGTAACTCCCCGTTAAGTAAAAAAAGAGCGTCGCACGGAGGACGTATGACCATGCTCAAGCTGGAACAGTCGAATCGTATCATCGAGGCCATTTTCTCCCGCGGGCGCGAGCTGGGTTGCCGCCCGCTCAGTGTCGTCGTCGTCGAGCCCGGCGCCAAGGTTAAAGCGTTTCAAAAGGAAGACGGCTCGGCGATGATGCGCTTCGAGATGGCTTACGGCAAGGCATACGCCGCTCTTTCCTTGGGTCGCTCTTCGTCTCTGGTCCGCATCCGAACTGAAGAACGGCCGCTGTTCATGCAGTACGTGATCCGGGCCTCCGGCGATCAGATCTTTCCCGAAGGCGGCGGCATGCTGATTCGCGACAACGATGGCGAGGTCATCGGTGCTGTCGGTGTTACAGGAGACACCCAGGAGCGCGATGAGGAGCTTGCCGCTCACGGCATCCGGGCAGCGGGCCTCAAGACCGACGCGGACTGCGCCAAGCTTGGAGCGAAAGTGCGACTGGAAAACTAGAGATTGGAGTCTTGGAGTGATGGAGTTTTGCAGTTAAAACAACACTCCAGTACTCCAACACTCCAGTCCGTTCACGCCACCCATTCGGACACCGGCGCCTGCGCGTCTTGCAGCGGCTCGCAGATGACGTCCACGACGGCCGGCCCGCCGTGCGAGAGTGCTTCTTCCAGCGTCTTGCCGAGATCGCCCGGCTCGGTAACGCGCCAGCTCTTCACCCCGAAGGCGGCGGCCACCGCGGCGTGGTCTGTGATTTCGAAGTCTACCCCAAAGTAGCGCTTGTCGTAGGCCGACTTCTGTCCCGCCTTGATCCAGCCATACGTGCCGTTGGAGATCACGATGAAAGTAATCGGCAGCCGATAACGCACCACGGTTTCGAGCTCGCCGCAGGTGAAGCCGAAGCTGCCGTCGCCCATCACCGACACGCACTTCACATTCGGCCGCGCGAAATGAGCGCCGATGGCCGCCGACATCGAGTAGCCGAGCGCGCCGTGGGCGCGGTTGGAGAAGAACCGCCGCCCGGTTTTCCGCGTCGGGTAATAAGCCGAGAAGTAGGGACACGGCGTGCCGGCATCGGCGACCACGATCGCGTCCGCATCGAGCGCCCGGGCCGCGTCCGCGACTACCCGCTCGGGCTTGATTGGTTCGTCGTCGGACTGAGCGAGCGCATGAAATCGTCCGAACTTTTCTTCCTTGGCTTTTTGCACCGCTAGGGCCTCCAGCGGCCGCGTCACCGTTGCGAGCGCCTGGTTCAGCGCCGCGAGCGCGAGCCTCGCATCGCTTACCAGCGGCACATCCACGGGATAATTGACGCCCAGCACCGCGGGATCTACGTCCAGATGAATTACCTTCACCTTGCCCGGCGTCGGATGGCGCCAGCGCTCGGTGGTTACCGAGCCGGCGCGGCAGCCGACGAAAATGACCAGATCCGCTTGATCGACGATGGCGCGCGTCTCTGGCGTGCCGCCGTTGGAGCCGACGACGCCGACGGCGAGTGGATGCTCATCGCTGATGGAGCCCTTGCCGCTGATGGTGGTAGCGACCGGAGCGGAGAGCCGCTCCGCAAGCTCGAGAAGTTCCTGCTCCGCGCCGGCGATCACCACGCCGCCGCCGCAGAGAAACACCGGATGGGACGCGCTGCACAGCAGTTCTGCCGCGCGTCCGATGAAGTACGGGTCTGGGGCGATGCGGCGGGACGGATATTGGCCGAGGGTTGCATCGCCCCAGACGTCGGTCCGATTCACCGAGCCTTTCTGCACGTCGAAAGGCAGCGCGATGTGCGCCGCACCCGGCCGGCCGGTGGTCATTTGGTTAAACGCCGCGCGGAAGGCGCGCGGGATCTCCCCCGAGCGATTGAGGACCGTGTTCCATTTCGTGATTGGGCGCATGAGCGCGCCCTGGTCTAGCTCGGTGAGGGTGTACCGGCCCCGCGCAGAAACGGAGATGTCGGTGTTGATGCAAAGCACCGGCACCGACGACTCATTCGCTTCTGCGAGACCCGGAAGGATATAGGTCGCGCCGCCGCCGCTCGGCCCCTCACAGACGCCGACTCTGCCCGAGACGCGGGCATAGCCGTCCGCCATGTAGGCCGCCGACCGTTCGTCGCGCGTTAGGACGTGGCGCATGCCGTGCGGCAGCCTCGCCAGCGCGTCATAAAACGGCAGACTGGTGTCGCCGCACAGGCCGAAGAGGATCTCGACGCCGTGCGCCTTCAGCATCTCGACCACGGCTTCGGCGCCGCTGAGCGTGGCGCCTCGCGCCTCGGCTGATTCTTTCATAGATATTCAGGCCGTTTCGAGTCGGTGTTTCGAAGTGAGAGTAGTCAACTGCGCGGTCCTATGTCAACTATCCGGAAGTTGAAAGAATACTTGATTGGTTGACGACTTTCGTGCGTTTGCCATATCCTCTGAGCGTTTTTGCCGGACGTGATGTTTAGTATCAACGAAACCACAATTTAGCAGGGAGGCAACTTATGACTTCTCTGAAACCGTTCCGTGCCTGTGTCTGTATAGCATTGTTGATCGCGGCAGCGAGCTGGAGCCATGCGCAGGAGCCGGCCGCAGATCTAATCCTTGTCAACGGTAAGATCGTCACCGTCGATGATCGCTTCGCAATTGCCCAGGCGGTGGCTGTCAAAGGCGGGCGCATCATCGCAGTAGGGAAAAACCAGGAGGTCGCCAAGCTCGCCGGCCCCGCGACGCAAAGACTCGATTTGCGTGGGAAGACGGTGATTCCGGGGCTCATCGATAACCACGCGCACTTCATACGAGCGGCGGAGCATTGGCACCAGGAAATGCGGCTCGACGGCATTACCTCGCGCACGCAGGCCGTGAAAATGCTTGGCGAGCGTGTGCGTGCCGCTCGTCCCGGCGATTGGATTGTAACCTTGGGCGGCTGGTCCGAGGAACAATTTACTGACGCGCCGCGCGGGTTTCCGCTCGAAGAGCTGGACCGCGTCGCTCCTAACAATCCCGTGGTTCTGCAGGCCGTCTACAATCACAGCTATCTCAACACGGCTGCGTTGAAGGCGGTGAAGATCGATGAAAACACGCCCGATCCGCGCGGCGGCAGAATCGAGAAAGACGCGAGCGGCAAGCCGACGGGAATCGTCCGGGATGCGGGTGGGGTGGCTTTCGTGGCGGCCAAGGTTCCGCTGCCGGATAGAGAAAAATGGATCGAGAACACGCGCAAGCTGGTGGCGGACCTGAATGCGATGGGTCTGACTGCATGGCTCGATGCCGGTGGCCGAGGCATGAGCGCGGAGCATTATGAGTCCTACAAGTACCTCGCCGAGCGCGGCGAGCTCAACGCGCGTGCGTTTTGGACCGCCATCCGTCAACCCGGCACGCCGGAGGAAGTGAACAGAGTTTTGGCGGAGATCCCGCAGCAGAAACCGTTCCAGGGTAACGACACCTTCGACAACGTTGGCTGGGGCGAGTCGGTCTATGCGCCGGTGACGACCCAACTGCTCCGTGTTGAGAGCAACACGAAGCCTGAGGACATGGCGCAGATGCGGCGCCTCGCGCTGGCGCTCGCCGAGCGCGGTCTCTATGTCAATTCACATGTGGAGATGACGGCTGCAATCGACGCTTTTCTCGATGAGTACGAGGCGATCAACAAGGAACGGCCGATTAAAGGGCTGCGCTGGTCGTTCTCGCATCTCGACCAGGTCAACGAAGCGCAGCTCGAGCGCATGAAAAGGCTCGGCATGTCCGCCCAGATCCACAGCCGACCGCTCATCCAGGGCGCGTTGATGCACAAGGTCCACGGCGATAAGGCATGGAAGATGCCGCCGTTTCGCCGAGTCCAAGATAGCGGCATCCATTGGGGACTCGGCTCCGACGCCACCGCGGTGACGACCTCCAATCCGTTCTATACACTATGGCTCGCGGTGACCGGCAAGATGATCGGCGGCGCCAAGGTGAACCGGCAGACCATCACGCGCGAGGAGGCGCTGATCGCTCACACGCGCAGTAACGCTCGCTTCCTCTTCCGCGAAGCCGATCTCGGTTCGATCCAAAGAGGCAAGTACGCCGATATGTTGGTCCTCGATCGCGACTACCTCGCTGTCCCGGCTGACTCAATCAAGGATCTGAAGCCGCTGATGACGATTGTCGGTGGTAAAATCGTGTACGACGCAAAGAAGCCGTGATGTTTCACCGCTTCCTGGGCCACTATCCGCTTTCGCGGAATTGATAAAACACGAGACCACGATTTATTCATCGAATTTCTGACACAGGACTCTAGCAAGGAGGGCATCACCATGGGCGTTGAACCGAGTGCAAAGTTGTTCGAGTGGCGCGAGCCGAAGCGGGGTGAGAAGGCTGGTTTCGGTAAGTGGAAGAATCCTAGGTCGCCTTACGACCTGTTCATGGAAGCGCAGGGCATTCCCATACACAGAGACATCGGCGTTCACAAGGTCCAGGATCTGCCGCTGTCACCGTGGAAACGCTTGGGCGGCCGGGGCATCGCTATCCAACTGCTCGGCACCGAGCACCTGTGGGGAATGTACGTTGTCGAGGTGCCGGGAGCGGGAGCGCTGAACGCCGAGCGACATCTGTACGAGGAAATTTATTACGTCATCGAAGGGCGCGGCACCACTGAAGTCTGGCAGGACGACAGCCGGAAGAAACTGACATTCGAATGGAGCCGTGGATCGCTCTTCGCCATTCCGCTCAACGCATGGCACCAAGTGGTCAACGCGACTTCGTCGCCAGCGCTGCTGCTGGCGGCGACCACCGCGCCGAACATCATCAATCTGATTAGAGACACCGAGTTCGTTTTAAACTGTCCTTACAATTTTCTTGCGCGATTCGACGCCTCGGACGACTATTTTAAGCCGGTCGCGGATATCTACGCAGACCCGGTGCGCGGCCTCGCCATGCGTCGTACGAACATCATTCCCGACATTCTCACTTGCGAGCTACCGCCGGACAACCGACGCGCGTTTGACTACAGGCGCATAGAACCCCACATGGCCGGCGCTAATTTTTACATGAAGATCGCCCAGTACAAGACCGGCCAATACTCAAAGGCCCACAAACATTCCTCCGGCGCCATCCTCGTCTGCATCAAAGGCAAGGGCTACAGTTACACCTGGCCCGACCGGCTCGGCATGCAGCCGTGGCAAGTGGGGCTCGGCAACCAGGTGAAAAGGCAAACCTACGAGCCGGTGGGGATGATTAGTGCCGCGCCCATGAGGGGAGACTGGTTCCACCAACATTTCGGCACTCATCCTGAAGGGCTGCGTCTGCTCGTCTTCGACGGTCCCTACGGACCAGGCTTCCGTCGCCGTGGAGCGCCCGGTGATGATGCCGCCGACGTGGGAGCCATCGATACGCGGGAAGGGGGCAACGCGGTCTCCTATGTGGACGAGGACCTGCACATCCGAAAGACGTACGAAGCGGCTCTGGCAGCTGAGGGAATGACTAGCGGTATGCCGGCATGGGTCTATACGCAACGAATCCCTCCCAGCGGCGAGTCGGAGCCGGGAGGAGTGTAGAGCCAAATACTAAGGTCGCCGTATGGAAGGATAAGAGTCCGCCGATTTAATTGAAACGCCCGAGCTAGAAATAGGTCGGGCCTTTTTTATTTTCGGCTCTCGACCTTGGTTTGGGATGAGATAAGATCAGACCTGAACTAAGCTCAGCGAAGACGACTGGAGATTCGACCCGTTGGAGCTCGTGGCTAGCGAATTGTCCATAAAGAGAGGCAGAAGATTTCAAATGAAAAATTTGAGACGAGAGGAGGAAATCCCATGACCGTACGATTCGACGCGATCATCATTGGCACCGGCCAAGCCGGCCCGGCTTTGGCTGCACGCCTCTCAGACTCGGGTATGAAGGTGGCCGTCACAGAACGCAAGCTATTCGGCGGTACCTGCGTGAACACGGGCTGCGTTCCAACCAAGACGTTGGTGGCAAGCGCCTATGCCGCGCATTTGGCGCGGCGCGCGGCGGAGTACGGCGTCGCGATCGCTGGAGCGGTCAACGTCGATATGAAGCGGGTAAAAGCCCGCAAAGACGAAATCTCGGGCGATTTTAATAAGGGCGTGGAAAATTGGATGCAAGGGCTTGCCCATAGCACCATTTATCGGGGCCACGCGCGCTTTGAGAGCCCGCGGACGGTGCGCGTGAACGGAGAGTTATTAGAGGCCGATAAGATTTTCATCAACGCGGGCGGACGAGCGCTCGTGCCGCCGATGCCCGGCTTGGATCAGGTGCCCTATTTTACCAACTCGACCATGATGGGGGTGGATTTTTTGCCGGAACATCTGATCATTATCGGCGGCAGCTACATCGGCCTGGAGTTCGGCCAAATGTACCGCCGCTTTGGATCCAACGTCACCATCGTTGAGAAAGGCCCTCGCCTCATCGCGCGCGAGGATGAAGATATTTCCAAGGCGATACAGGAGATCCTCGAAAGAGAAGGCATCCTGCTCCGCTTGAACGCGGAATGCATGACCGCGCATAAGGAAGGCGACCGCATCGCTGTCGGCCTGGACTGTGCCGAGGCGAGCCGGCAGGTGGTCGGATCCCACCTGTTGCTTGCAGTCGGACGCGTGCCGAACACCGGCGACTTGGGACTGGACAAAGCCGGCGTGGAAACCGATAAATCCGGCTATATCAAAGTGGACGATCAGCTGCGCACCAATGTTCCGGGCATCTGGGCGCTGGGTGACTGCAATGGCAAAGGCGCGTTTACCCATACTTCCTATAACGATTTCGAGATCGTCGCTGCCAATCTTCTCGACCATGACCCGCGTAGAGTTTCAGACCGCATCATGACCTACGCGCTGTTCATCGATCCGCCGCTCGGTCGCGCCGGCATGACCGAAGCCCAAGTAAAGGCATCCGGGCGCAAGGCGTTGGTGGCCACTCGGCCGATGACGCGCGTGGCGCGCGCGGTGGAAAAGGGAGAGACCCAAGGTTTCATGAAGGTGATTGTCGATGCGGAGACCAAGGAGATCCTCGGCGCGGCGATCCTGGGCGTGACCGGCGACGAAGTCATTCACACCTTGCTCGACGTTATGTACGCCAAAGCGCCTTATACGACCGTCAGCCGCGCGATGCACATTCACCCCACTGTGTCCGAGCTACTGCCGACCTTGCTTCAAGGATTGCAGCCGCTTGCATAACGCAGACAAGAGTTCATGTCGGTTTTCGCTTCGTGGGGCTTTCGCCGCCGCTACAGTTTTTTCCGTCATGATCCGACGCCTTTCGGCAGAGCTGAGGATTTCCCTTAGAGGAGGAGGCAAGGATGTTTAGCGCTGCGCGTCATCTCTTCATACTTCTCGCATTCGCTTGTCTAACCCCAGCGGCGGCAGAGGCGGAACGAATCAGGACTTCTATTCCCGGCTTGAATCTAAATTATTTGTCCGTCTTCACAGCGGGCGCCAAACGATTTTTTAAGGATGAAGGCTTGGAAAATGAAACTATTGTTATCGGCGGTCCGGCGGGGATCGCGGCGCTGGTGAGCGGCGATGTTGATTTCAGCGGCGCGGGAGGCAGCGGTTTACGGGCGGCCGTTAAAGGCGCGCCGCTGAAGGCGATCCTGTATCAGACTGAGAAACCGACTTGGTATTTGGTCGTTCACCCCAGCATTACTCAGGTTTCGGACCTCAAAGGAAAAAAAATCGGCGTTTCATTTATTGGCGATAGCGAGGATCGATTCACGACGCTGTTTGTCGAACGTAGAGGATTGTCCGCCAAGGATGTGACAAAAATATCCCTGGGCACGAGCCCGGGCGACAGAATCTTAGCGATAAAGAGCGGCGGGGTATCCGCAGTCGTGTTGGACCCCGCGGCAACCGTTATGGCGGAACGAGAAGGATTGCGGAGCTTGGCCTACTTGGGCGATATGTTTCCGTTGCCGTTTCAAGGATACGTGACCACCCATCAAAAGATTGCGGAAAATCCCGCACAGGTCAAAAGATGGATCAGGGCTATGATCCGCTCGCTCATATTCTTGCGGGAGCGGCCTGAAGAGGCGGCCGAAATAGCCGTGAAACATTTGCGCTTTAGAAATATCACTAGACCCATGTTGATCGATGCGATTAAGAGCTATGTTCGTGCCTTTCCTCAAGGCATTCCGGGGATGCCCTCGCCAGAAGGGATTAAAAACATTCTCGAATACGAAGTCAGACTGCCGATGAAAATGGACGAGTCGATCCCCGCTGAGAAGTTCCTGGACCTTCGATGGGTTCAAGAGATCAAAAAAGAATTTGAGCAAAAAAACGCGAGCAAGTAGCGGCATTCGTCCGACAGCGTTTACTGCCCTGTAAAATCCACATGTGCGCTCGAAAGCGTTGAATGTCAAAATAAACAATTGATTCCGCTTCGCTGTTTTCCTTCACGTTGAAATTCGTCCCGATTGAAAACGAGTAAAATTTTCTCACCTATTTACTTTTTTGACTCATCTATTGTCGTAGATTTGCTACATTCACGCTGAGCATCAATCTTTTTTATTGGCACGATCATTGCCATTGCTTTTTTCATATTAGCAGACGAGTTCACAATTCCACGAATTCTCGGAGGCCGCATTGTTTTCGCAGGCAGAAAGGAGAAGGAAATGGAAAAGATTAAAAGGAAAAACGGTTTATTGGGAACTGTGTTAGCCGCAGTCATTGGAGTATTGGTCACTAGTGCCGTGGTTACAACCGCGAACGGGTGCGTTGTCTGCCGTGACTGTGGTCCCCATCGGCACTTCCGTCATTAACGATATAGGTATGATGTCGCCGTAGAGCGATAAGTGACAGCGGATTTAGATCAACAAAGCCCGACTTGTAAAAGGTCGGGCCTTGTTGTTTGTGGGACGGAGGTGATAGGTAAAGTGCAAACTGATTTGCACTGCGAAGCAAAAGGAAATCCAAGTTGACGATGCCGCCAGATCTCAATTCGCTGCGTGTCGACCAAATCGGCAGCTTGCTCCGCCCCGCTAAGCTGAAGGAAATTTTTGCCAAATTTGGGCGAGGCGAAGCGAGCGATGAAGAGTTCCGCCGAGCGCAGGATGAAGCTATCCGGGACGTTGTTGCCAAGCAGGAAGCGCACAATCTCCCCGTCGTTACGGACGGCGAGTTTCGGCGGACGAGTTTCATGGAGAGTTTCTCGGTCGTCGCGGGCGTCGAGGAATGGCAAATGGGCGTCAAAACATATCACCAACTCCTCGCGCGCAAGGACATAAATGAATCCTTATCGCACAAGGGACAGGATCCAATTCTCCTCAACCGGAAGCGAGTAACCGAACGTCTTCGACTGGTTCGTAACGGTTTGCTGGACGACTACCGATTTACGCAAAGCCTCGCCCATCGGCCCGTTAAGGTGACGCTGATCGGGCCGGATCGAATTACCCAATGCTATGACAGCGAGAGTTCACGTTCGGTCTATCCTACGGTTGATGAATTTCTTACCGATGTAGTCTCCGTCGAACGCAAGATGATCGCCCAATTAGCCGACGGAGGTTGCCAGTATGTAGGGATCGATGGCCCTGGATATACTGCCTATGTCGATGGCGCTTCCATCGATGCCATGCGTTCCAGAGGCGAAGATCCCAGGGCCAACATGGAGCGTTCCATCAAAGCGGACAACGAAGTTATCGCCAATTTCCCCGGCGTGACCTTTGGCATTCACATCTGTCGTGGCAACCGGCAAAGCATGTGGCACCGTGAGGGTACCTACGACGCGATTGCCGAAAAGCTGTTTAACGGACTCAACCACCAACGGCTTCTACTGGAATACGATACTGAACGGGCCGGGAGTTTCGAACCTTTGCGTTTTGTGCCAAAGGGCAAGATTGCAGTCCTCGGCCTTATCACGACCAAAGTTGGCCGCGTCGAGACCGTTGACGAGCTATGGCAAAGGATCGACGAGGCCTCGCGCTACCTGCCCATTGAGCAACTGGCGCTCAGCCCCCAGTGTGGATTCGCTTCGAGCATCAGCGGAAACCTCCTCAGCGAAGACGAACAATTTCGCAAGTTCGACGTGATGCTGGAGACCGCGGCGAAGGTTTGGGCAGCATAGCGGCTATCTTGCGCCGCGATCTCGCATTAGCCTAGCCTGGATTATGCACTCGTGACAGCGATCGAGGGGCGAGCCCGCCAGAGCGAAGGCAATGAGCCTGCGCCTTGGAGCGGCCTGCAAACTGAGTTACTGGAGCGAATGCCTAGGAAAAAATGCGAGCGCCGAGCCAAGCACCAAAGAGGGCATTGAAGCTGTTCGTCTCTGTGCCTTCACTCCTCCAGGCTCATCCCTCGATCGACACAGTGTCGTAGTTTTTCCTCTGACCAGGAATAAGGCGGGCTAGCAACCGGACCGACTTGATAATCGTTGGGACTAACGACGGAACCCGTCGCGGTCGCCGGCCTCACGCATCGACCAGGCTGATTTTTGGTAAGCGCAAAATCGTCGATCGGAGTCTACTCGTCGTCGCGTACCCTCAAGATCCACAATGACGTCGAAACAGTGTTCCCGTCCGCGAAATCGATAGCCTTCCACCGGTTGGACCTCAATCTCATTGATGCCCGGGCGCAGATTGTAATGTCGCTCTTGACCGACAAGATCGTTGCCTTCACGAACCGAAATTTCAGTCTCGCATTCACGATTCCCATCCAGCCGAATTCGCACTTTCCAGAGTCTAATCCGTTGTCCCTCGATCATCGGGTCGGGCGATAGATCGAGATCCTGAATTCTTAGCCGATCACCTCCACGGCATGCATTGCGGCCCCGTTCGGCACTCATCCCGTCCAAAGGCAGTCCGATCAGCATCATACCTAGGAATCCCAGTAGCAATGTCGTTCTGAAGATATGCATAATCAACCTCCTCTTAGAAATTGTCTGATGATTAGACGGAATAGGACAATATCACATGTGACCCCTGGGGTCTCTGGAATTTTATCCCTTACAGACGGAGGCTTGTCTTAAAAAACAGACATTCACCGGCCAGTGTCTTATTTTTTCAACACTGAAGCTCATGAAATCCAGCTATTCTAGTGCATTTGAGGTAAAATCCAGCTATTCTAGTAGATTTGAGGTAGGCATGATCGTTGCTCGCCAAGCAATCGTTACTTCCTGGGCAACGTCCGGCGACGCCGAGAAACTCATCAGCCGGGAGGTACTCTCGTCGGATATCGATATCGCCGACCTAGGTGTCAGATGAAAATCGCATTGGCCCACAAACGATTGGAGCTTCGCGGCGGAGCCGAACGCGTACTATACCTGACCGCAGAAGGGCTGCGAGACCGCGGGCACGAAGTTCACCTCTTTTGTCAGAGGTTTCGCATTCCTCCTCCTTTAGGTGTTTTTGGTCATTGCGTTCCGGGATTCACCTGGCCGCGGACGGCGCGTCTTTTAACATTCGCTTTTTTGGCTCCACGAATGATTGCCAAATACGATTGCGACGTCGTTATGAGCTTTGATCGCCTGGTCAGGCAGGATATTTTTCGCAGCGGCGGGGGACCTCATAAGATTTTCTTGAAAAAGATGATGAGGAACGGAGGCATCTGGAAGGCGCTTTGGTATTACATCAGCACCTACCATCGTCTCGCCCTGCTCATTGAAAAGCGGCAACTACGCTCACAGGCCAGCCGGAAAATAATCGCCGTCTGCGAGCAGGCGAAGCGAGAGATCATCGACGCCTACGGGACTTCCGAGGAGAAAGTCCTGGTTGTTCACAATGGTGTGGATCACGAACGCTTTCATCCGCGTCTTCGCTCTGATCGAGGCGAGCACATGCGTCGTGAATTGGGTATACCTGCCAACCATCGGGTCGTTCTCTTTCTCGGAACCGGGTTTCGCCGTAAAGGACTGGGGCGCTTGCTTCGTTTATGGGACCGCGGCGAACTGGCGGGGATATATCTTGTGGTTGTCGGAAATGACGCCAAGCTCTTCCACTATCGAAAACAATGGAGCAACAAACAAAACGTAATTTTTGTCGGACCGCAAACCAATGTCGAAGACTATTATGCGGCGGCCGATTTGCTGGTTCTCCCGTCAATTCAAGAGGCGTTCGGCAACGTCGTTCTAGAAGCGTTAGCCTCGGGGCTGCCGGTGATTACCGTTCCTGGAGTCGGGGCAATGGATCGGGTTGACGGGGAACTCAAAGAGGGGATTCTGATCAACCCCGACGATCCCCAAGAACTCAAAACAAAAATCCTCCGCCTGCTGGATCCCATTCGGTGGCCCTCACTCTCTCTAAAAGCCCGGCAAATGGCAGAAAAGTACACCTGGACCGCTTACCTCGATCAAATCGAAGAGTCGCTTTACGACTGTTGCAACGGGTCCGCGCGGTTGTCAGTTCCACCTGAAAGCCACTTTAGCCACATGGCCGCGGCTAAAGAGAGAAGGGCGCTGTAGGAGCACGATATGAGCCCGCTCATCAGTATACTGATCGCGACAAAAGGTCGGCGGGATGAGCTGGCGCGGCTGCTGGACGGTTTGTGTCAACTCGACAGTCGAGAGAGCATCGGAAACGAAGTCATCGTGGCCAACAATGCTGCCGACGAGCCGATCGCGAATGCTGTAGAAGAGTTGGTAAAGCGGCACGCGGAATCCGAGCCGGGGCGTTGGGTTCACGCGCGGGAGCCCATACCAGGAAAATCTCGCGCTTTGAACAGAGCTATTCATCTGGCTAGAGGAGAAATTCTCGGATTTCTAGACGACGATGTCGAGGTGACCCCTTCCTGGCTTCGAGCCATCGACGAGTTTTTTCGCCATTATTCCTTTGACGTCATGCAAGGATCCATTCTCATACCGCCGGCCATGAGAGATAATCCAGGGTTTGTGAAGCTGCTCAATCGATATCGAACGATTTGCTTCTACCAAAAACCGGGAATGGAAGTGAGAGAAATCGACAGCGTCAATGCCGCAAACATTGCCGTCAGACGGGAGTTGTTCTCACGCACCGGTCTTTTCGACGAGCGTATCGGACCCGGGCAGTCGGGCACGTCGATGGACGTAGAATTTGGTGAACGGGTGTTAAAAGTGGGCGGACATATTGGATACGAGCCTCGTTCCATGGTCTATCATAACGTCGATTGGAGCCGGCTCACGGAACATTACTTTCGTCTGCGACATGAGATGCAAGGCAGGAGTCGCCTCATTTATAAGCAAAGCACGTTGCTCACTATTCTTCCAAATTTTTTGCGCGCGATGTGGGCCTTCGGTTGGTATTCGCTGTTGAACAATGAACGCAAGAAGTATCGGGCGAAAGGTCGGTACTTTCATTATCGCGCCATGATCCAGGCAAAAATGAATGCCGCAAGGAGCAAAATCATGGCTTGACCAAAGGCTCTCGGCCAACGCCTGCTTTCTCCTGTAGGGTCGTCGTGCCGTCGATTTTGTTTGAGTCTAAGCCTTTTGTTGGAAACGAATCATGAATCGATTCCGCGTCATGTATATTCTCAAGAATTTTCCGCAAATGTCCGAGACCTACATCAAAACCGAAATCGAAGCTGTTCGTGAGCGATGCGAGATTGCGGTGGTGGCAACAAAGAAGGCTAACCTGCCGGCAAAAAACCATGTCCCGTTTCGGCAGATTGAGGATCTTTCCGTGATCCGCGAACTTATCAAAGAGTTCCGTCCGCACGTTCTCCATAGCCACTGGTTGCATTCAGCCAAGTTGCTCGGCAAGCTTGCAAGCAAGATAAACGTGCCGTTTACGGTCCGCGCGCATTCCTTTGATTCCATCTGGGTAAACAGGTCAACTTTCGATCGACTCCCGTTTTTCCATGCCTATCGTTTGCCGTCGCACATCCGCCGGGCCGTGTCGTATATCAATAGTGATCTGTGCTTGGGCATTCTCGCTTTTCCGTTCGCTCGCCCGCGCTTGGAAGCAGCCGGCATTCACAGTAAAAAAATTATTGATTGCTATCCGGTGGTGAACTTTCGGCATTTCTATAACACCTCACCTAATGGCGATGCGGTTATGAATGTGGGCGCTTGCATTCCGAAGAAGAACATGGAGAGTTTTATCCAATTAGCGAGCACAGCTCCCGAGATGCGGTTCAATCTCTACGCGCTGGGTTACAATGTGGAGCAGTTGCGAGAATACGCCATCGCCAGCCGAAGTCCCGTCAAGTTTGTGCCTCCTGTTGAGCTGGAGGAAATGCCCGCTGAATACAAAAAGCACCGATGGCTGGTCTACACGGCGGCCAAGAATGGAACCGTTGGTTGGCCGGTGTCGATCGCTGAAGCGCAGGCTGCGGGTGTGGGTGTCTGCATGGCAAACATTCGCGCGGATCTCCGTGAATACGTCGGCAACGCCGGCTTCTTGTATAACTCTGTGAGCGAGGCATTGGAGATCATCTCAAAGCCGTTTCCTGCGGAATTACGGGAAATGGGTTTTGAGCAAGCCAAGAAGTCCGATGTCTTTGAACATCGGGCGCTTCTCTTTGATCTTTGGAAAAAAGCAAGTTCCTTTCCACGGCTTGACGACCAACGACCGTAATCACGCCGTAACCAAAAATACTGCTCGGAAAAGTGACACTCTGAATCTGCTTTACACTACTCGGGAGTTCGTCCGGAATAGTCCGTAAGTCGCAAAGCATGATCTCTATAGGGGAAAGAGACTGCCAGTATCCGACTTTTAGTTGACACGTAGCAGACGATGCTTCACAATACCCCGGCCTGCATAGGCTAGACGCAGAACAAAGTCGGAAAGGAGCTGACGATGTTAGAGCGAAAAAGAAGTCTACTCTTGGGTTCGAGTTTTCTGTCATTTGCCGTTTTGGCCGCGTGCGGGAGCCCGGCAAACCCGCCGCCGCCCAAGTGGACAGTTGAAAATCCCAGCGCTTCGACCGGAGGGTCGCAAGCCTCGGCGCAAAAACCATCTAGCGCTTCGAAGCCGGACAGCGCTTCCCAATCTAGTCTTGACGCGTTGCGTAGCGGGCAGGCGGCTGCATCGGGCCCTCTAAAGGATGCCTACTTCGCGTTCGATAGCTACGACCTTTCCGAGGAGGCGCGGACCACACTCAAAGCCAATTCGGAGTGGTTGAAAGTCAATCCCGCAGCTCAAGTGCAGATCGAAGGTCACTGCGATGAGCGTGGGACCAATGAATATAACATGGCGCTCGGCATCAAACGTGCTCAGGCGGCGCTGGATTATTTGAAGACGCTGGGAATCGCCGGCGAGCGCTTGTCTACCATAAGCTACGGTGAAGAGGTTCCGGTTTGCACTGAGCACACCGAAGATTGCTGGGCGAAGAACCGCCATGATCGTTTTGTGATTATGTCCGCGAAACCGACGTCGTGATTGTAACGCATAAGATCAAAAACTTTCTTTGGGTCGGCTTTTGCTTGACGGAAATTAGAGAACCAACGTAACTGTCTCGAGCGAGGCAATCCTTGATATTTCCGTCGTCACAATTATCTAGGCCCGGTCTCATGACCGGGCCTTTTTGTTCCCGGCAATTATTTGAACCCCGATTGCATCGCCGTTAGGCCGGGCGGCGGTTTCCAGGCGCAGACGGGCTACCGTCCGGAATAGCTTCGCGACCTGGAAAGATTCTCTGAAGACAGGTTGAACGGCGAGACTTCGTTTTAGCGGCCGTGATATATTTTATCTGTGGATGATTGGTACTTATGGCGAGATCAGAAGTTTTCACGGCGAGAATTGTTGCGGCTTTTTTTAAGCGCGAGTGTGCTGGCGTTTGGCCGCGTTAGCATGGCTGCTACAGGTTTACTACGACGTCCCATTCCCCGAACCGGAGAATGGTTGCCGGTTGTCGGCCTCGGCACCTGGCAGACTTTCGATGTTGGTTCAGCGGAATCCGAGCGCGCGCCGCGGCGTGAGGTCATCCGCGAATTCGTGCGGCTCGGCGGTAGCGTCGTGGATTCCTCGCCGATGTACGGGCGATCCGAGAACGTCGTCGGCGATCTCACGACTGAGCTCGATGCGCGTCAGAGACTTTTCCTTGCGACCAAAGTGTGGACCAGTGGGCGCGAGGCGGGTATCCGCCAGATGGAGCAGTCGTTCAAGCGCCTGCGCACCGAGCGCATGGATCTGATGCAGATTCATAATCTGGTGGATTGGCGCACTCAGCTCGTTACGTTGAAACAGTGGAAAGAGCAGGGCAAGATTCGCTATATCGGCGTGACACATTATACCGAAAGCGCATACGACGAGCTCGCCCGCGTGCTTCAAGCCGAAGCGCTTGATTTCGTGCAGCTCAACTACTCCATTGCCGAACGCGCTGCCGAGCGACGATTATTGCCGCTGGCGGCCGAGCGGCACATAGCAGTGCTGGTGAACCGGCCATTCGCGCAAGCGGATCTGTTCAGCAAGGTGCGCGGCAAACCGCTGCCCCGCTGGGCCGCGGAAATCGGTTGCGCGAGTTGGGCGCAGTTCTTTCTCAAGTTTGTGATCTCGCACCCGGCGGTCACCTGCGCCATCCCAGGAACCAGCAGGGTTCAACATTTGGTGGACAACTTGCAGGCGGGCATCGGTCCGCTTCCCGACGGCGCGATGCGCGAACGCATGGCGCGCGCGGTTGCCGAGCTTTGAAGTCTCCGCGGCGAGGAGCGATGCGGGCTTTGCCTGCTGATTTCGACCTCAATCATCATTGAAAAGATCGACCGTCTCGGGAGCGAAAAGTTCGTTCACTTCGAAACGTCGCTCGGTGAGGCCCTGCTCGTAGGAGTAGAGCGTAGCTGCTTCCAACGTGGGAAGATTCTTCTTCACGCCGTACGAATAAAAGTCATCGCCCATAGTCTGGCGCGCATACTCAAGATCTAAATTTAGCCATGGCAGCGGGTATAGACTTTCTTTGAGTCTCTCGAGAGAGTGTTGCTTTGCCGCCTCAAATGCCTTGCAAAGAGCGGTCGCGAGCTGCGGGTACCGATCGTAGACCGCGCGGCGAATCACCACGACGTGCATGATGGGAAAGATCTTGGTTTGGCGGTAGTACTCCGCTTCCGCATCCCGAGCATTCGAGAAAAGACGCCGGATGACGGGCGATCCTCGTCTAAAGCCTCGCGGCGCCGATGTAACGGCTACGGCATCGAGGTTGCCCGCCTCAAGCAGATCATCGAGGGTCTGATCTTTTTCGATGTTATCGACGCGAATGTCCGCTGGCGTCTTGATCGACAGGTGCTCGGACCGGCGCCGGAACCAGTGAATGTCTGCCGGTAAGACATTGTGCTGGTGCTGGAGCATGCCACGAATGAAGAGCAAGGCCGTCATCGAGTAATCCGCTATGCCCACCCGCTTGCCGATCAGGTCGCGCGGCTCTCGTATGCCGGCATTGGCATTGATCCAAATATAAGAATGACGAAACACGCGAGAGGGGAAAACCGGGATCGCGACGAATCTTGTATCGCCTCGCCCACAGGCGATCATGTAGTTGGATAACGACATCTCGGAGGCGTCAAACTCTTCGTCGTGGAGCATGCGCAGAAACATTTGCGACGGCGGCGATACGGAGACCAATTTAAGTTCGAAACCCGCCGCCGTTACCGGGCCGTCCCGCAGCGCTCGCGTTTGATCGTAGTCTTGGCAGGCAAGAGTTATCTCAGGTCCGGGCATCTTCCTCTCCTTGGGATTTTATCTCGCGATGAACGATTCAAGCGATCATTCTGTTAGCAGAAAAATCGCCAACAAGATAGCTCCGGCAATTTTTGAGAGACTTATTTTGCTTTCAGCGGTCCCACTCATTCTTTCGCCCACTGCCTAGCGGAAATTTCGCCATTTGTTTTGGCGCGACTCAGATTGACACCGAAATATCGCCGGCGATATAAATTGCCCGTTTCTTTCTTCTAAGATGAGAGCGCTTTCACTCAAGGAGAACGGCTGATGTCTACAATGCTGTTGCGGCTATGGATGCTGATCGTCGTCTGTGCGTTGTTCGTAAAACCGATCTTCGCTCAAGAGCGCATGCGCATCGCCTGGGCGGGAAGCACTCCTTCCAACACGCCGATCTGGGTCGCCGACCAAAAAGGCTTCTTCAAGAAAAACGGGCTCAATGCGCAAGTCATCGCCATTAGCGCGAGCACCATCGTCATTCAAGCTTTGCTCACCGGCGAGGTGGATTTTATCATTGCTCCTTCGGCAACACTGGTAACATCCCGGCTGGCGGGCGCCGACACGATCATGGTCTCAACCAATTTGCCTTTGTTCATCGACCATATCGTCTCGCTTGGCGACATTAGAACCGTCGAACAGCTCAAAGGCAAAACCGGCGGAGTGAACCGCTTGGGCACGACATCGGATATGACCTTGCGTCTCGCTTTGCGCCGCCTCGGCGTCGATCCCGAAAAGGAAACTAAGATCATCGCCACAGGAGAAAATCCGCAGCGGCTGGCAGCCCTATCACGCAATATTACTCAATTCACACTCCTTGGAGAACCGCTGGTAAGAGAGGCGGAGAAGATGGGTTTTAGAGACCTGATCGATATCGGGACGCTCAAGATTCCCTATCACGTGAACGCTGTTGTCACACGTGAAAAGACGGTGAAGGAGCGACGATCACTGGTCGCCAAAGTCGTGCGGGCATTCACCGAAGCACTTCATTACATCAAGACCCATAAGGAAGAGACCAAAGCACTCATCGGAAAGAATCTCAAGACCAATGACCCGGAGGGCTTGGAGCGGGCTTACCAAGCTTACAATGCCGCCTTTCCCGAGATTCCCTATCCAAACGCCGAAGGGGTAAAAACCCTGCTCGATGACATAGCGCCACGGACTCCCAAGGCCGCGACCGCCGATCCGAAGAGTTTCGTTGATGCAAGCCTCGTCCAGGAACTGGAATCGTCCGGTTTTATCAAGCAGCTATATAAACGGTAGGGGCGAGCTCGCCCTTGTACAACCGCAGAACGCGCATGACTGGGTGGCGCAGGATTAATCTCTTTAGCTCAATTTCGCGCAGCTTGCTGCGTAAAAGCTATTCTCAGTCGATCGCCTCTAGGGTCAAGCAGATTACAAACGTTCTTTAAACAGACCGGCGTTATTTGTTTGCATTGGGAGGTTTGCAGTGACAAAAGGGGCTTTATGCGGCGCTGGTCCTACGTCCTTTGGTTCTTATCATTCGTCCTTCCCCTTCTTTCCCAAGCGGCTTTTGCCGAAGTCCAGCGCTTCCGTTTAGATGCGAACGAAAGCCAAATCACCGCGAAGGTCAACGATCCGTTCGGCAACGTCGTAAACGGCGCGTTGCGGGTTCGCCAGGGAGAAGCGCGGGGCGATCTTGATCGGTTGGCGGAGACCGGTGCGGTCAGCCTCGTGATAGATGCCGACAGTTACAACAGCAACATCGGACTTAGGAATCAGGACGTTCAGGAATATTACCTGGAAGTTAAGCAGTACCCTGTGATTCGATTCGACAGCACCGCAGTTCAAAAAAGCGAGCGACCCCAGTCTCCCAAGGAGCCGTTCCAGATCACACTCAAAGGACGCCTTGAACTCCATGGAGTTCAAAAAGAAGTGATCGTCCCGCTTCGATTGCTTTATCAGGCGGACAAGATCATTGCGCAGGGCAGCTTTCGATTCTCGTTGGAGGAGTTCAAGATCTCGGTCCCGCGCCTGCTTTTTCTGAAGTCGGGAAATCAGGTGGACGTGGATTTCCGCATCGTCGGCGAACGCCAACCCTAAAAAGAAGGCGGCACGAGTGAGCGAATGGTGAGATTGTTTTTGACCGGAAGTCCGGGCGTTGGAAAGACCACGCTGATTCGCGTCGTTATCGCGCGGTTGGAAGAAGTCACATGCGCCGGCTTTTATACCGAAGAAAAAAGACAAAGAGGACAAAGAGTCGGCTTCAGGATAGTTACCTTGAGCGGCCGAGAGGGGACCCTTGCCTCGGTGGGAAGAAAAGAGCCCACGCTCGGCAGATACTCGATCCACGTCGAAGAATTTGAAAGGATGGCCTTACCCGATCTCGATCCCGGCACAACCCCAGCGGAACTCTATGTGATCGACGAGATCGGCAAGATGGAGCTTTTATCTCGTGAATTCAGAAGCCGCATCATCGATCTCCTCGCCCAGCCCACGAATTTTCTCGCCACAATCGCGAAAAAGGGCAAGGGGTTTATAGAGCAGATCAAAGATAGAAACGACATCGAGCTGGTCGAGGTCACGCGAAAAAACCGCGACCAGTTACCGGACGAGATAGAGCACAAGATCAAAACAGAGCTGGGAAAGCTCTAAAGCAAATCACAGGCACATCGCTACGGACTCCCGTAAGTTTTACGAAAAGAATTTCTTCACTCCCAGCCGTAAAGCTTTTTGGCATTTTCGCCGAGAAATTTTCCCTTCGACTCTTCCGAGATATCCTTCCGACCGTGGATCGTAGAAACAACATAGGGAAACATGCCGTCCCAATGAGGATAATCAGAGGCAAAAAGAATCTTATCGTCGCCGATCCGATCGATCACATAGGGCAAGGTGCTCTCCTCGGGCTCAGCCGCGTAGAACCAATTGCCTCGGGTCATATATTCACTCGGTTTCGCCTTGAGCAACGGAGCTTCAGACTGCCGCTTCTCCCACTCTTCATCCATCCTGTCCATCCAGTAGGGAACCCATCCACACCCGCACTCGAGAAAAGCGATCCGCAGCTTGGGAAATTTTTCCGGCACTCCGCCATAGGCCAGCGCAGCGCAGTCGATTAGCGTCTCGAAGGGCCGGCCTATGGTGTGAGCAAACAAGAAAGTGTCGAAGCGGATCTCGCCCGCAGGTCCCTGCCTCGAATTGTGGACCAAAAGAGGCGCATTCAGTCGCTGCAGCTCTTCATAAATCGGCCAGAAGGTCGGTGTGCCGAGATGCTCCTTCATGCCGAACGAGGCAACAGCGATGCCGGCCAGGCCAAGCTTGGTAATGGCACGATTGACCTCGGCGACTGCGGCCGGGACATCCTGAAACGGGACGAGACCGATCCCCTTAAGTCGCGGGCTCTCTTTACAAACGCTGGCGATCCAATCATTGTAGCCGCGGCAATAAGCGGCGGCGTAGTCCTTCTCTGGACTTTGTGTGATGGCAAAGCCGGTGGTAGGAAAGAGAACGGACACCTCGATTCCTTCCGTGTCCATATCCCGGAGTCGCGTTGGCACATCGGTAATGTTCATGCCCAGTTTGCCGTACATACTGGCATCCCATTTGTCCTTGGCTAGAAGGGAGCCTTGTCTTCGGCAATAGGGTTCTTCCATAAAGGCTCGAATGTCCGTATCGCGGTCCAGGACGTGGCCATCAGCATCAATGATCTTTGCGTTTTGCATAACTCCTCCCTGAACTGTATGGCTCGATCACTTTTTCACCATTTACTGTCTCAAGAGAAGCAGGCCGGCGCAGGATTGACCGCAGAATTCAATCGGAAACTTCGCCGGCGACTCTGGTCACCCGCTTATCACAGCGTCCTTTGAAAGGTCAATGCTTCCGCGCGTTCATTCTATTCGTCTCCGGTAGCCAGGCAAGGTCTAGCCAGAGTGAAAGGAGGCGCGCTCGGGTTTCAACTTTTGCACGGTTTGAATCGATTGGACTGTTCAAGTCGTTCAAGGAAGCAGCGTATTGAGCGCGGGTCGTTGGCGGCCGCGTGCAAGCCGCCGTGTTCGGCTATCCGCCGACGAGCCGGGCAACCAAGCTTGGTAATCGCGTATTGCCGCATATCTCGACTCTCAATATTCCTTATGCGTCCACCGGCGTTTCTACCCGCGGAGACATCATCCGTGATGATCCGGATTTGGTTCGATATCTTTCGGCTGAAATTGAGGCGATTGCTCTTTGATCCAGGAGGTCGAGGGAATTCTCGAGACGCGGAAGTGTTCGTAAGGGCTCGAGCGGGAGTTAAACTGAATCAAGAGGGAATATCGCAACGACGCCGGAGCGATGGAGATTTGGCCCGGACGATTTTTCCTTAGGTCAATGATTATTCTTTTTTGCGGCATTCCGGGCTCAGGTAAAACGACCATAGCAAAGATTGTGGCCGAACGGCTCGCTACTTTAGGCCAGGTGCAGTTGTTGAGTTCGGGCAAGCTCAAACCGCCGGTGTACCGGAAATTGTTTAGAGCGCTTGCGCCGGATGAAAAAAGAGCGGAATTCGTGATTTTAGACGCCACGTTTTACAAAAAGGAATCGCGCCGGCAAGTGAGGGCCCTGGCACGGGGCGAGAAGGTCGTAACCGTTTATCTCGATTGCTCATTGGAAGTCGCTCTTCAGCGCAATCGAGCACGGCAACCGAATATCTCAGAAAGAGCCGTCCACATCATCTTTCATCAAATGGAGCCGCCGGAGCATCCGAGCCTGAGAATCGACACGGCAACAACGAGCGCTGCGGACGCCGCCGGGAAGATAGGCGAGTTCATTCAAGATCAAAGTTGATGCGTCTGGTTGGGCCGTTGCTGCTCGGGAAAAGCATCTAGCCTACGCGCATCGCAGATTACTTTTCTGGCTCCTGCTGAGGTTGACTCTCGGTGATGTCTTCTTCATCTATATCGCCATAAGGCCAAGGAAGTCCGAGATCGAGGAATTGGCGTTTTAGGCGTTCTAGCATCTGAATCCTAGAATCAAAACTCCCACCCTTAAACACGCCCTCGTGGCAGTGATATTCTTTGCGTTCCTTATCGTAATGACACCCGTAGGCATCGAGCTCTCCCTCACGGGCGTGGGCGACCGGAACGACGAGGATTAAAAGCAAGCTGATCGCGGTATGAAGAAAAGCCTGACTCATCATCTATCTCGCCCGATAGCAAAAATGAAACGGGCCGCTTTATCCCGCATGCGAAATTTCGTCTTTATGCCGAGAGTTTTTCGATCTCACCGACGACGCGCTCCAATTCCCCGATCAAAGGGGCGAGAGCCGTGCCTGCTGCCGCCTGCTTGAAAGCGTCGACAAGCGATTTGTAATACCAGAGCGTGCCTTCTTTTCCGCCGTTGAATCTATCCCAAAGATTCTCGCCCAGCGCCCGGTAATCACCGAGAATCGCGCGCGCGTTGTGTAGTTTATCCGCCGCCGAAACTAAAAGGATAGAAGGCGAGGCATGAGAGAGGCGGGCGATGTATTGCTCCTTCCGCTCTTTCCACGGCGGCTTGGGAATGACTTCGGCGTCCGTGCAGCCGTCGACTATCGAGACCACCGCATCGCCGAATCGACGCCGGATCTCTTCCCGCGTTTCTGCTCCGCCCTGGTCTTCTATGGCGTCGTGTAACAAAGCCGCAATTGCCTCGACTTCGTTCCCGCCGTGCTCTAGCACGATGCTGGCAACACTAAGAAGATGAGAAACATAAGGAATCGTTGTTCCCTTGCGAATTTGCTTTGCGTGCAGTCGGGCCGCATAAACCAAGGCGTCCTCGAAGCGCTGTGACAGAATCAATGCTTATCTCCTAACCAAATTCCGGGCGGCAAATTCACTCAGGCAAACGTTTCTGTTTTTCGATTTTGGCTCTCTTGTCTAACTCGAAAGCCCAGACTCAAACTCCAGCGGCACGAGCAGCTTCTACCACGGCTTTGCTGACATTAGCAACGAAATCTAAGTCTGCCTCGCGGGGTCTCGGAAGAGATTACAACATTACTTTTGGTAGATTTATGAAGTCCGGGGCATCAAGGTGACGATTTCTCATTTTTGGAATTACGGGAATCTAAGAGAGATATTCAGATCGGTAGAGCGCACTGTTGCACCGGAATCTCACTGCCCAACTTTGCAAAGCGCTACAGGTGCTGGAAAGGATTCGCGGCTTCAAGCCCAGCCGAGGATGGGCATAAGCGGGATGAACCGATCCCGAAACTTCGATGGTCCGCCTACCGCGCGTTTGAACCGATACAGGTTGGTTTTAGGCGCTGCGGTCCGGAATCATGCAGCTTCTACCGCTGCTCGCGATCGATTTCTGGTCAAGGCACGCAGCTCTGAAATTGGGCGTCTCAACACGTGTTCGCGGACGGCATCCGGATCCAACGATAAGTGGTGGCAGACCCACGTGAGGCTCCCGATCGATTTGTCGCTGGAGGCGAACCAGGCACGCGCTGATTTCGCCACGAGATCCGGACCGGAAAGATCTTGCACGGCTTGAACCACTACAGACATCCATAACACGTTTTCGGGCTCAGTCATAAGAACAGCACCTATTCCTTAATACATGATCGAAAACCTATCCGCTGAATCGGTCAGTTGCGAAGTCATGGTCCGGTCCAGACTTATGGAATTTCGCGCGGTGATGCGGACGCTAGAGCGGGAATCCATCGAAGCCTTTCCCCGGATCAGCTGCCACATGATGGAATGATCGCAATGACCGCAAAAGCCGTTGACCGTGTGCATCCGACGACCGTGCTCCAGGAGCATAACAATGAAGCTATAAGAGCACTTGGGGCATCTACGTTTGGCGAGATATTTTATCATTGGCAACAATGATGATGTTTGAAGCAATCCATGTGCCAGAAAAATTTCGTCATCATGAATGATATTCATGGCGGCTAGCCACAGCTTAACCGCCAGTTAGCTTTTACAGTGACAGAAACCGATTCGCTTTTGGTTGGCAAAATTTATCAAACTTGTAGAAGAAGGGGACAAAATTGTTCGCCCGTGGCCGCATGGTTTCCATGCCCACGACAATCAATGAATGAAAAATAAGGCTCGAATTGCCGGCTCCGTGACTGAAAAAACCGTTAGCTAAGCCCGCGGTTAGTTGGCCACCGCCTTGAACTTTTGGACCCTTCGACCGCCGACCGTCTCGCCGATGAACAAGTCACCCTTGGAGTTCATTGCTATCGTATGCAGGAACGTGAACTCGCCAGCCATGTGACCGAGCCGGCCAAAACCCGACAGCGTCTGGCCGCTCTCACGATCAAGAGTCCAAATGACCTCATTCAGGCCGTCGGCGACGTACATGTATTTCTGGGCCTTGTCCCGTGAGAAGAGGATCCACCACGGTGACCCGTTGCCCGGAAGGTCTGCTCTCCTTCTTTTAATAAAGATGTTCTTCTTGAAGTTGCCCATCTTATCGAAAACCTGGATGCGCTTGCCGTCCCGGTCAGCGACGTACAGGAGGCCGTCGTTTGCCAGAACCAAGCAGTGCACAATCCCCAGGAACGCGCCGCCCATGCCAGCCTCGCTCTCGGCCTTGGTGGCCTGGCGGCCAAACTGGCGGAGGTAGTTCCCGTTACGATCGAAGACCACGACGCGGCGGCTGCCGTAGCCGTCCGTGATGTACACGTCGCCGTTGGCCGGATCGACTGCGAAGCTAGACGGCTTGTTCAGTAACGTATGGCTCGCATTCAACGCGGTGCCCTTTTCCGTGCCGTCCGACGTGTCGAATTTCCCTTTGGTACCGATCTGCAACAGCAGTTTGCCGTCACGCGAATACTTCTGAGCTATCGCATCGGTATTGCCGCCTATCCACAGATTGCCCTCGTAATCGAAGTAGCAGTCGTGAATACCGCTGGGGACCACCTGCGGATCTCCCCAGAAATTGACAACGTTGCCTTCTGGATCGAACTCGATCACCGGCGGCGCGGGTCTCCCAACCTCTTTTTCCTGGGCCGTCAGGTTGTTCGGGTCGGCAGTCCGGTTCACAATGAACACATGGTCATTTGCATCGACGCACGTGCCGCCCACATTTCCGGTCACCCAATCATTTGGCAGAGGCCTGGGCCAGAAAGGGTCCACTTGAAAGTTGATTGATGTCGATGACACCTGACCGCGCAGCAGGTCGCGTGAAAAAGGATTCCAGATTCCCGCAACGATCGCCGTTATGATCGCGAGCGTAAAGACATGCCTTCCAGTTTTCACGGTCTTCTCCTTCGACGATGGCTTGAAATGATAGGCAGCTCCTTTTATTTTAAGGCTGCTGGAGTCTCAACAATCAGCCTGACAGCCACCCGTACCTCGCTCTTAAGAATCCAGGAGAACTGTCGCGAAGAGTGAACCGATGCCCCGACTATCGTTTTGGGGCGGAGCGTAACCGATAAGGTTTCTATCTGTCAAATTTCAATCTTGCTTAGCGAGGACCTGCCCCACACTACCCGCAAAAAAAGTGCTGCCACACCCGCGGTTAAGGTGGATCGGGTGAAGTAGAACGACCGGGGCGACAAAGGGAGAGTTGGTTGTGCCGATGGGTACCACGCTCGGAAACGGAGAAGAAAAACCTTTTAAGTCTTAGAATTGCGAAAACGCCGGATCTCCGTCTCGAGTTCTATGATCGCCTGGGGACAGTGCTCTGTCGCCGCTTTAAGGATCGCTCCGATGCCAGCTTCGTCGCAGAACATCGCGACTTCTTTCGGCATATTGAAGCACCCGGTGATTTCGATTCCGGATTTCATTAACTTATAAAGCGTTGAGTCTTCTGGAGTATGAGCGAGCAGTGCGTCCCGCCATTCTGTTCGCAATCGCATGAGCTTTTCCATGGACCGATACGTATCATAGATCGCTCAGAAAGCAAGATACGGCCGCCGTGCTCCACGCGCGGGAGTTGTAGCAGGAAGATAGCGCCCTGCGAGAAAAAATAATTCGATGGTCGACAAACTCGAAGTGCAGTAATAAGAGGAAGGAGCGTCTACGCCAAACTACTCAGCGACAGTTCTTTCTGCCAACGGGTCTCGAAGTGACTCCGGCAGGCTTAGACTTTGTCCCTAGATTCCGCCATATGCGCATCGATCCACGCCCTACATAAGCCGAGCGCGTACTCTTCAGCTTTCTTTTTGGTTCTGAAAGTCAAGTCGCTGCACTCTAATCTTTGAATCTCTCTCACTTTTTCATCAGGTTCAAATACCAAGCCTCTGCAGTGCCATCCCCTTTCGGGTCCCGGAATCGCGACCCCATAAATGGGATGATGCTTATATTCCAGCATTCTTCTATCGCCTTTCGCCAGTCCA
>WNFW01000719.1_pt1 | contig 48317 bp, 46 predicted proteins | sample 5400131 | NCBI WGS metagenome assembly WNFW01 (sample SAMN13153362, study PRJNA577476) | soil metagenome | isolation source: 20 cm soil or saprolite under grassland replicate 1 | place: USA:California | collected 2016-06-15
GACGGCCTGCCGATGCTGCCGCTGGCGCCGCGCGAACGCGAATTCGCATTCCGCGCCGGCGTCAACATCGTGATGTATACGCTGACCGGCAACTACAAGGCCGACCAGGTGCATGCGCCGGCGCTGATCGAACGGCTCGGGCAATAGGATCGCGACATGCAGTATGGCATCGCGTTTACGCCTCTCGTGCCCTCGCTGGTGCTGTGGATCGCGGTTGCGTCCATCGCGCTGATCGCCGGCCTGCTCCTGCTTGGCCGCGCGCGCGGCGCGGCGGTGCGCGTGACGGCGCTGGCTCTCATTCTTCTGGCGCTGGCCAATCCGTCGTTCACCCGCGAGGACCGCGAGCCGTTGTCCTCGGTGGCCGCGGTCGTGATCGACAAGAGCCCGAGCCAGAATTTCGGCCAGCGCACCCGCGAAACCGCCCAGGCGCAGGAGGCGCTGGTCGACAGCCTCAAGAAGATCAGGGGATTGGAGGTGCGGGTGGTCGAGGCCGGCCAGGCCGACGGCGAAACCGATGGCACCAGATTATTCGGCGCGCTGTCGTCGGCGCTCTCCGACGTTCCCATCGATCGCGTCGCCGGCGCCTTTCTGATCACCGACGGTCGGGTGCACGATATTCCTGCGAGCGCCGCGACGCTTGGATTCCAGGCCCCGGTGCATGCGCTCGTCACCGGACGCAAGGACGAACGCGACCGCCGTATCGCGATTTCCGCGGCCCCCCGTTTCGGCATCGTCGGACAGCCCCAGACCATCACCTACCGGCTCGACGATCAGGGCGTCAGCGGCGACCGCGCCAGGATCGTGGTGCGCCGCGACGGCGAAGTGATCAATGAACGAACCTTGATGAGCGGCCAGACTGCCAATGTCGAGATCGACATCAAGCATGCCGGGCCGAACATCGTCGAGATCGAGGCGTCGCCGCTCGAAAACGAGCTGACACCGGTCAACAACCGCGCGGTGGTTGCGATCGACGGGGTACGCGACAAATTGCGCGTGCTGCTGGTCTCGGGCGAGCCGCATTCCGGCGAACGCACCTGGCGCAACCTTTTGAAATCCGACGCCAGCGTCGATCTCGTGCATTTCACGATTTTGCGTCCGCCCGAGAAACAGGATGGCACGCCGATCAACGAATTGTCGCTGATCGCGTTTCCGACCCGCGAGCTGTTTCAGCAGAAGATCAACGAATTCCAGTTGATCATCTTCGACCGCTACGCCCGCCAGGGCGTGCTGCCGATCGCCTATTTCGACAACATCGCGCGCTATGTGCGCGCCGGCGGCGCGGTGCTGGTGTCGGCGGGCCCCGATTATGCTTCGACCACCAGCATCTGGCGGACGCCGCTGGATTCGGTGCTGCCGGCAGAACCCGTCGGCGTCACCGAGAAGCCGTTCTACGCGCATTTGAGCGACGCCGGCAAACGCCATCCGGTGACGCGTGGCCTGGAAGGTTCCGCCACCGAGCCGCCGCATTGGAGCCGGTTCTTCCGCACCGTCGAGACGCGCAACGTCAGCGGCTCGCCGGTCATGACCGGCGCCGACGGCAAGCCGCTACTGCTGCTGTCGCGATTTGGCGAGGGCCGCGTCGCGCTGCTGTTGTCCGACCATATCTGGCTGTGGGCGCGCGGCTATGAGGGCGGCGGGCCGCATCTGGATCTGTTGCGGCGGATGTCGCATTGGCTGATGAAGCAGCCTGACCTCGACGAAGAAGCCTTGCGTCTTCAGGTTCAGGGCCACGACCTGGTGGTGCTGCGCCAGACCATGGCCGACAGCGTCACGCCGGTGACCGTGACTTCGCCATCCGGCACGACGCGCGAGTTGACGCTGAGCGCCAGCGAGCCCGGCACCTGGCGCTCGACGCTTCCGGCCAACGAGCTCGGCCTGTGGCAGGCCACCGACGGCACGCTGAAAGCGCTGATCAATGTCGGTCCGACCAACCCGAAGGAGTTTTCGGAAGTCACCTCCACCACTGAAATGCTCAAACCGCTGGCGCAGGCCACCGGCGGCGACGCCCGCCGCGTCGTCGACGGCTCCAGCATCGAGCTCCCGCGCATCGTACCGGTGCGCGCATCGAGCGTGTTTCGCGGCGACGGCTGGATGGGCGTGAAAATGCGCGACGCCAGCGTCGTCAAAGGCGTCGGCGTGCTGCCCCTGTTCGCCGGCCTGATCGGCCTGCTGCTGCTGCTCGGCGCCTTCGCGGCGACCTGGCTGCGCGAGGGACGCTGACTGCAGATTGCGTCGCTTGGCGATGCATTAATCACACAGACTTTCCGAATTATGCCGACACGCGGATGGACCGCGGTTGACACAATCGGACCATCCTTGCGATTGTTATATTGTAACGTCGGAGCCGCCGAGATACCTTGGTCATCCGTCGTGGGGCGCAACTCGGCATGAAGTGGTTCCGATCGAACATCAAGCGTGGCTCACAGCTCGCGCTGTTTGCGTTGGCGATCCAGTTTGCGCTGTCGTTTGGACATCTCCACGGCCTCGCCGCGCGGGCGGCGCCAGCGATTCAATCCAGCCTGATACAGTTCGATCTTTCTTATGCCGACGGTCTCGCGACGCCGAACGCGGTCAGCGAATCCACCCGGCAGCAGTCTCCGTCCAACCCCGATTCCGACCAGGCGAACGACTCATGCGCGATCTGCGCCGTCATTGCGCTCGCGAACGCGATGTTGTCTGTCACCCCGCCGCTGCTGTTGCTGCCGCAGGCCATCGAGTTCTTGTACCTCGCTACCGATGCCGAGTTCGTCCATCTGAACTCGGCGCGCGTCGCTTTCCAGCCCCGCGCTCCCCCCGCTTCCTGACATCGATTGCTTGATGGCCCCTTAAGGAATCGCCGCATCATACGTGGCCGATCCATCGGGGTGAAATCGAAATCAGTCCGTCGAACTTCGACGGCAGGCCGCAATCCAAATTCGTTGACGACCACGAACAAGGCCGCGGTTTTATCGGGAATCGGGACAATGCCATGTTCTCCAAGACGTAGTTTTCTCCTCTCCAGTTCGGCCTCGCTCCTGCTCTGCAGCCTCGTCGACGCCACGTTTGCTCAGCAGGCGCCATCCGCCACGCAGCTCCCCGAGATCACGGTGACCGCGCCGTCTCCGATCGTGCGGCGAAAGCCGATCCCGTCGCGAACGCCGGTGCACGTTGCCCGCGCCGTTCCCGACCGCAATCGTGAGCCAGCGCCGCAGCCGCAGCCGACGCCGGCCGTGGCGGCGCCGCAGCAGGGTGTGCTCCCGATCGTGACCGATCAGTTCGCAACGGTCACCGTGGTGCCGAATGAGGAAATCCGCCGCGCGGGCGCTGCGACCTTGGGCGATCTGTTGTTTTCCAAGCCTGGAATCACCGGTTCGGAATTCGCACCCGGCGCGTCGAGCCGACCGATCATCCGCGGCCTTGATGTCAATCGCGTCGGCATCCTCGAGAACGGGAACCCCGCCGGCGGCGCATCCGATCTCGGCGAGGATCATTTCGTACCGATCGATCCGCTCGCAACCAATCAGGTCGAAGTGATCCGGGGGCCGGGCGCGCTGCGCTACGGATCGACCTCGATTGGCGGCGTGGTCAGCGCCACCAACAACCGCATTCCCGACGCTTTGCCTTCGTGCGCAGCCGCGCCGTTCCAGACCTATGGCTATCCCGTCAAGGCTCCCGCGGTCTCTGTGGGGCAACCCGGCTGTGTTGCGGTGGAAACGCGGACAGGGGTTAATTCAGTCGACCGAGGCGCCGACGGCGGCATCCTGCTCGATGCGGGTGGCGGTAACTTTGCGATCCATGCGGACGCTTATGGTCGCAAGTCGAGCGACTACAGCATTCCAAGCTATCCTTACCTGTTCAATCCGACGAAGCCGTTCAACGGCCACCAACCCAATTCTGCGGCACAGGCTGATGGCGCATCGATCGGCGGCTCCTACATTTTCGACGGCGGTTTTATCGGCGCTGCGATCACGCAGAACGACGCGCTTTATCATGTTCCCGGCATCGATGGCGCCGACCACAACACGCGGATCGACGCGCATCAAACCAAGATCACCGCCAAGGGGGAGTATCGGCCCGACTCCGCGGCGATCGACGCGGTACGCTTCTGGGCCGGCGCCACCGACTACCGGCACAACGAGCTTGGCCTCGCAGACCCTGCCGATCCGGCGACGGACGGCGTACGACAGACCTTCACCAACAAGGAACAGGAAGCCCGGGTCGAAGTCCAGCTAGCGCCGTTCAATGCCCGATTTGCGACGGTCACGACGGCGTTCGGCCTGCAGGCCGGGCATCAGGAACTGACGGCGCCGAGCCCCGACAATCCGGGCACGCTTTTCAACGGACTATGGGACCCGAACAATAACACCCGTGTCGCGGGTTACGCTTTCAACGAATTCAAGTTTACCGATTCCACCAAAGCCCAGATCGCCGGGCGCATCGAGCATGTCGATCTGCACGGCTCGATGCCCGATTTCCCCGCGGACTTCCTGCCCGACGGAAATCCGCAAGTAAGCACCGCGCGAAATCCGTCCTTTACGCCAATGAGTGGCAGCGTTGGCTTGCTCCAGAATCTTCCGAACGATCTCGTCGGCAGCATCACGGCCCAATATGTCGAACGGGCGCCGAAACCTGCCGAACTGTTTTCCCGAGGCGCCCACGACGCAACAGGAACGTTTGATATCGGCGATCCGAACCTGACCTTAGAGACCGCCAAGTCGGTGGAAATCGCATTGCGCCGTGCAACCGGCCCGCTTCGATTCGAGGCCACGGCTTTCTATACGCGGTTTGACAATTTTATCTTTCGGCGGCTCACGGGTGTTTTGTGCGATACCGATTTCAATTCTTGCAACGGCAACCCCAACAACGCACTCAAGGAAGCGGTTTACTCACAGCGAGACGCTATTTTCCGCGGCGGCGAATTCCAGAGCCAGCTCGACATCGGGAAGTTATATGGCGGCATCTGGGGCATCGAGGACCAGTTCGATGTCGTTCGCGCCACCTTTACCGATGGCACCAACGTCCCCAGGATTCCACCGGTGCGCGTCGGCGGCGGCGTGTTCTGGCGTGACGCCAATTGGCTGGCACGCATCAACCTGCTGCATGCGTTTGCGCAGAACGATATCGCTGTCATCGGCGAGACGCCTACCGCGGGCTATAATCTCTTGAAAGCCGAAGTCAGCTACAAGACCAAGCTCGATCCATCCTGGTTCGGGGCGCGCGAAATGCTGGTGGGCATCGTCGGCAATAATCTGCTGAACGAGAACATCCGCAATTCGGTCTCCTATACCAAGGACGAGGTGCTGTTGCCCGGCATCGGTGTCAGGGTGTTTGCGAACCTGAAATTCTAGGGCATGATTCGGAAAAAGCCTGCCCCGCAATGGGATTGCATGGGCGTCTTGCGGATGGCGTGATGATGGAGTACTGCCGCTGATTTGCCCGACGTGTCAAATACTTTCGCGCCGTCGAAGGCATCATGCCGGCGACCACCTGCTACTTTGCATGGGGTTGTTTTCCATATTTCAGTTGGGAGCGCGAACCGCCTCGACCTTGCGGCTCAGGTCCTCGAAGGATGAAGCCATTGAAGTGGAAATTGCGCTAGCCGCGCAAGCACCCGGCAGGTCGCCGAGGCGTCAGATCGAACAGAGCTAAGGGGCTCAGTTCAGGGGGCGCCAGGTTATCTCGCACGGGCCGTTACAGCGATTGCAGTGAGCAGGTTGATCGAAGGTATTGGCCAGCTCCCATTCCTGCGATTCGTTGCTCCACTGGACTGTGGCGTGAGAGATAATGTCGTCCGACTGGCAGTTCGAGCAGACCGGTGTCGACCGCGTCGCGCGCCGATTGACGATTCGAGTTGTCTCGATTTGGGTTGCTTCCTGGCTCAGGTTGAATGGATTGAGAAGTAGCGCGTGTCTCACATTATTCCCCTTCATTCCCTGTCGAAGTAACCCTTGTCTCGGCCCAAATCTAACGCTTGGACGATGGCTGTGTCTCTATCGGTACTTGTTGTTGCGCCGAGAATTCTGTTGATATCGGTTATGCCCACGGGTTGGGCACCGCTGTCAATTTTTCGCGACAGAGAATGACCGCGCGCAGGCAAAGCGCGACCCGTCCGATTAGTCAATTCAGCATGGCCGGCGATTGCTGGCGGCCAGTGTCGGCAATTGCAAGCGCCCAACGATAAGCCAATACAATGATTCGCCGAAGTCTGGCCGGACAGGCAGATCGGCTACCGCGCCATGCTCCAGTCCGGACGGATTGCTCCGGAAACCTCGGTGAATGCGCCGTCGGCTAGCTCGTTCACCAGCAGACGATCGTAGTTTACCGGTCCCGGCATGCTGACGCGGCCCTTCGGGATCGCCTTGAAACCGACGCGGCTGTAATAGGGCACGTCGCCGACCAGCACCACGAGGCGATGCCCCCTCGCCTTGGCGTCCCGGAGCGCGCGGTCCAGCAACGCACGGCCGACACCGCGGCCGCGAAACGGCGGCTCGACCGTCAGCGGCCCCAGCAGCAAGGCCGGGGTATCGCCGATACAAATCGGCAACTGGCGCACCGAACCTACCAATAGCGTGCCGATCCGGGCGGTGAACGACAGATCGAGCAGGTGATCGACATGCTCGCGAAGCCGGTAAGCGCTCAGCACGAAGCGGCCGGGCCCGAACGTGCGCTGGTGCAGGCGTTCGATCGCCTGCGCGTCGTTGGCGGTTTCGGCGAATATTGTCAGAGAGAGGTCGCTCATGGCAGCGCGCGGGATAGCATCTGGCGGGCGCGCGGTCTATCGCCCGGTCCGGTCTATTTTTATGGCCGCATCAGGCCCAATTCGCCGCGGCTTGCGACAAATAAGCCAATAGCTTGATCTCGCGGCGTCCGCGCGTCACCGTATCGAGCACCAGCCCGGATGACACCGAAAGCACGGCCAGAGTCATCAGCCCCATCGATAGAACCGCGGTCGGCAGCCGGGGAACGATGCCTTGCTCGAGATAGGTGACAATGACGGGGATCGCGAGGCCGATCGAGACCAGCATCAGGAAGATCCCGATCGCCGTGAAGAAGCGCAACGGCTTTTCCGACCGGTAGAGCTTCAGGATCGTGCCGAGAATCCGGAAACCGTCGCGCCAGGTGTTGAGCTTGCTGAACGAGCCTTCGGGCCGGGCGTAATAAGGCGTTTCGATCTCGGCAACCGGCAGCGCCAGTTCCAGCGCATGGACGCTGAGTTCGGTTTCGATCTCGAAACCATCCGACAGCGCCGGAAAGGATTTAACGAAACGTCGCGAGAACACCCGATAGCCGGAAAGAATATCCTTGAAGGCCGCACCGAAAACCGACGAGAGAAAGCTGGTCAACATCCAGTTGCCGGTGCGATGGCCGGGCCGGTAAGCGGCCTGAACCTGATCGACGCGAAAGCCGACCACCATATCGAGGTGATCCGACAGCAGCGCTTCGATCATGCGCGGGGCGCTGGCGGCGTCATAGGTCGCATCGCCGTCGACCAGCACATAGATGTCGGCATCGATATCTGCGAACATGCGCCGGACCACATGGCCCTTGCCCTGCCGGCGTTCACTGCGCACCTCGGCGCCGGCTTCGCGCGCCACCGCGACGGTGCGATCCGATGAATTGTTGTCGTAGACGAAGATTTCCGCCGACGGCAGCGCCTTGCGAAAATCGGCCACTACCGTCGCGACCGCGGCCTCCTCGTTGAAGCATGGCACCAGGACAGCCACCCGCGGCTGCGCCGCCTCGGCTTGCGGGAATTCCCGCTGCGCAAATTGCGCAAGCGCCTCCGCCATGCTGGCCAGATCGCCGCGAAGCGGGCGCTTGGGTTCCGGCAACGCGCTCATTGGTAAATCCTTAACGAATATTGGGCTTTTGCCGTCAGATCATAAAGACGGATCGCTAACGATCTCTAACGCCAGGTCGGGATCGGCTCCGTGTTTTCGAGCACTTCGGAGATCCTCAGGCGGGTACCCGGGGTGGTCTCCGCCGGCAGCGCTGTTGGATCGTAGAAACCACAGGCGATGATCTCGTGGTTTGGTTCGGGCAGGCGGTCCTGCCTGAAATGCCTGATCAGGTAGACCGCGACGTGGTCCCGGCGGGAAACGTGGCTGTTGAGGAACAGGCCGTGCAGGGCTGGCTCGCCCAGCACTTCGATCCGTCCCTCCTCCATCAACTCGCGCCGCAGCGCATCGCCGAGGGTTTCGCCGACCTCGACGCCTCCTCCCGGCAGATGCCATCCCGACACATAGCTGTGCTTGACCAGAAACACGCGATTTTCCGCATCCAGCACCACCCCGCGGACCCCCAGCGTCATGCCGCGGGCCAGTCGCCAATACAGATGAAAAATCCCCCGCAGAGCCGGCTCAAAGCTGCTTCGCAAATCCTGCAATGTCATCGCCATTGAATTCTCGTATATCCAGGCGCCACGTTTGATCCCTGCTTTGATCCTTGCGCTGGCGCGGCCAGCTTGCCAATACATTGCAGGTTTTCCAGGCAGGATTTACGAGATGATCGTGCAGCGGCTCACTCTCGCTGGCAACCGGGTCGGATGCAGCTGATGGCGGCATTCACGCTGGCCCATCTGTCTGATCCGCATCTTCCGCCCTTGCCCGCGCCGCGGCTAGCCGATCTCGCCGGCAAACGCGCGCTCGGCTATCTCAACTGGACGCGCAATCGCCGGAAGGTCCACAAGCGCGACGTGCTCGATGCGCTGGTATCCGACATGCAGGCGCAAGCTCCGGATCACATCGCGATAACGGGCGACCTCGTCAATCTCGCGCTCGAGGCGGAGTTTGCGCCGTCGCGGGCATGGCTGGAGAGCGTCGGCACACCCGACAGGGTCACGGTGATCCCGGGCAATCACGACGCCTATGTGCGTGCGACACAACATCGCTTTGCGCAAGCCTGGCGGGATTATCTCGATGGCGACGATGTGACCGGCGGCGGCGTCACCTTTCCGTTGCTGCGCCGGCGCGGCCCGCTGGCGCTGATCAGCATGTCAACGGCAGTCCCGACCCCCCTGCTGATGGCGACCGGCCGGCTCGGCCGGACCCAGCTTGGCGCGCTCGAACGCATGCTGACGCGTCTTTGCGCCGAGCAGGCGTTTCGCGTCCTGCTGCTTCATCACCCCTTGCGATCGGATTCGCACGTCAAGCGGCTGACCGATTCATCCGAGCTGCTGGCGCTCTTGAGGGCTCACGGCGTGGATTTGATCCTGCACGGGCATGATCACGTTCACTCAACGATCTGGATCGATGGACCGAAGGGCTCCATACCCGCGATCGGCGTGCCTTCGGCCTCCGCGCTCGCCCATGGCCGCTATCCGGCAGCGGCCTATAACCTGTTTTCAATCGAACGCGACGGCGCGGCGTGGCGTTGCGAACAGACCGTGCGCGGCATGGATGACAAGCTGCGAGTACAGCCATTGCTGCACACGCGGCTGATCCCCGGGGTGAGCTCCTAGCGAAACGCGGCGTGCAGCTTTCGCTTGAGATTGAGAAGTCCAAAATGGATGCGCGTGCGGATAGGGTGTCGCTGCATTTCTCTTTGCATCGCCATCTGCTTCCGCATCATGATCTGTTGCTTCTGCTGAATCATGGCTTGACGTCTTGCTGCCAGAGCGCTGTCGTCGGGACGCTGCCCCGACGGCGGCTGGGTGTTTCCGGCAGTCTTGGCGTCAGCCGTCTTGAGCTCCGGATGATCGGAGAGTCCGGCCTGAGCCGCCGTAGCCGACAAAAGCACAGCGCCAATCAGGAAAAGCTTGCGCATCGTCGCCTCCACTGTTGATGATGGCGACATCCTCTCTGATCCAGGCATCAAGTTATGTGATTTGGCTCACCTATTTGCCGCTGCCGCCAATTCCTCGGGGCATCATCCGAAAGAGGGATGTGAAAGATTCTCCTGCTATCGTCGCGCGGCGATATCTGCGACGTCGCGACTATGTTTCGGAGATGACGGCGTCCGGGTGCGATACAATGGTCATGAACCAAACAAGGCTTCCGGCCAACGACCAAAACGTATCCCAGTAAAGCCATGTCATGAGCGCCACCATGCTTGGTGAGTGTCTGATCTTCTAGCTGAGCGTGGGGGTGATGTTATTGCAGACGAAGTCTTCCAGATAGTCGGGCACTTTGTCGCATTCGATATCGCACCGACACTGGATTTCCCGTGCGACACTTTTCGACAGATCGTCTGTCCAATGCTCAAGTGTGTTGAAGGCTAGAATCCCGATTGGGTTGTTGAATTGCCCCGACAGAAGGTCGGCAATGATCGTTTCGAGGTCCGGCCGCTCAACCGCGGTTTGCCGCGCAACGCCCTCCGGCCCCAGGTCTTCGACGACAAGGTAGACGGTTTGATCTGCGCCATAGGGCACGACCGACGGAATCCCGAGCATTGCCTCAAACTCCACAGAACAGGGATTCAAGTACGCTGCTATGGAATTGTTCCACTCCCGGCGAGGGCATTTCGAGTGGTGTACAATGTCAGCGGGCTGCCCGCCGCTGAAGTAACTCGCAGCTTCGCTGGCGGCTTCCTTCAATCGGCGTGACCGGAGCGGACACCGGGCGCCAGATCCGGCAGGCTTGAATTGAGAGATGTGAAGCAGTTCACATTCGAATGCCACGGTTCGCGCTATTTGGTAGAGGCTCGCTTTGAGGAAGGCTTCAATTGGCTTGTCCCAACCCGGCAGTATGATAACCTGTTATCGGCGATCTTGAATTTTATCGGCGATCTTAAATTTCTGCGGAAGGTAGTCGTCCGCCCCTGACACTGCCATTTGCAGTGTATGGAGACCCAGCTCATGGGTGAAATTCGCAAATTGAAATCGAGTAGAGGTGGTGATCCCCCGCGAGAGTCGACGCCGCGCCGTCTTGCGGCGATTGTTGCCGGCGACATCGCGGGCTACAGCCGCCTCATGCAGATCGATGAAGAAGGAACGCATCTTCGCGTCAGGCGGATCGAGCGTGACCTCATAGAGCCCAGCATCGTGGGACATCACGGCAGGCTCGTCAAAACCACCGGTGACGGATTTATTGCGATTTTCGACAGTCCTGTCGAAGCTGTGCGATGCGGTATCGTCATCCAGCAAAACATGGTTGGACGCAACGCATCGATGCCGAGGCATCATTGGATCGAGTATCGGATTGGGGTCAATCTTGGCGACGTTATCATCGAAGCAGACGACGTTTTCGGCGACGGCGTCAATATTGCTACCCGCCTTGAGGGTATCGCCGATCCTGGCCAAGTCTACATCTCAGGCGGCATTTACGAGCAGATAAAGCACAAGCTGGTTTGCGGATACGAGTCGCTCGGAGATCGCAAAGTAAAGAACATCACCGATCCGGTAAGGGTCTACCGCGTGCTTCCGGATCCGGCCGCCTTCAACAGGACCCGAAAACGGCGCGAGAACGTTCTGATTTTATTGCTGGGCCTCACGTTGCTGATCATCGCAAGCGGCGCCCTTTGGTATTTGATTTCGCAACCGCGTGGCAAGGCAAGGGATCAGGCGTCAATCCCGGTTTCGCCGGAAGTGCGGAAGATGCCCTTAGCGCCGCCACCCAGCTTGAAGCAAGCAGCGCCGCTGCCTCAGCCGCCGTTACCTCAAGCCTTGCCTCCGGCAGCACCCGCCGGCCCGCAATCACCGCCGCAAGCCCAGTCCGCGTCTCCCGCCACATCGGCCATGCAGCCGGCCTCGGTGATCCGAGAGCCCGAGATGAACGCGATTCACGGCGGCAGCTTCACAATGGGTAGCACTGACGACGTCGCGGAGAAGCCGCCTCACCAGGTCTCGATCAAGCCATTCGCGATCAGCCGGTATCCGATTTCGGTTCGAGAATGGAACCAGTGCTCCGCAGCCAAGGCATGCCCGTTCGTGGCATCGGGCAAAGATGATGCGCCCATCACCAATGTAAGCTGGAGCGATGCCAAGCAATTTGTCGCCTGGCTTGCAGGTGCGGCGCGAAAGCCATTTCGGCTCCCGAGCGAGGCCGAATGGGAATATGCCGCTCGTGGCGGCACGCAGACAAAATACTGGTGGGGCGATCAGCTTCAACCGGGGATGGCGAATTGCAAGAACTGCGCTGACATCGCGATTGCCGAGCAACCCGTCGCGGTCGGCAGTTCGAGGCCAAATCCCTTTGGGCTTTATGACATGGGCGGCGGCGTCGATCAGTGGATGGAGGACTGCTGGCACAAGAATTACCAGGGTGCGCCGGCAAACGGTTCAGCGTGGGTCGAGGGCGAATGCGGCGCACACGTCATCCGGTCCGGGTCCTGGAAGAATGACGCGCAGTATGTCCGTCCATCGAACCGCGACAGTTACGATACCAACGTGCGCTATCCGACCCACGGATTCCGCGTCGCGCTGTCGCCTTGAGGAGCGTGCAACGAGGAGGCGTCATGATGATCACCCGGCTCATCGCGCTGTCCATGGTCCTGACCTGCCTGCCGTTCGCCGCACATGCGCAAGGAAAGCCGGCGCCAAAGGATGCCCTGCTCTATTTCGTGTGGCCGCAGAACGGCACCGCGATCAAAGGCGGATTCTGGTGCCGCTTCGGGCTGCGCAACATGGGCGTCACCCATGCGGGCGATGACTTTCAAAACACCGGCCATCATCACTTGCTTGTCGACGTCAATGAAGCCCTCGATCCCAACGAGCCGATCCCGCAAGACAAGTCCCATCTTCATTTCGGATCGGGGCAAACCGAGGCACGGATCGAGCTGCCGCCGGGCAAACACACGCTCCAACTGGTATTGGGCGATGCCAAGCATTATCCGTTCAGCCCTCCGCTGGTCTCGGACAGGATTACCGTCACGATCAGGTAGACGCGGCGCGGCCGTCAGAAATTCCGTAACGCCGCCAACAGCGCCAGGCCAAACAGGCCGGCCACGCCGACGACGAAGCCGAGCGCGAAGAGCCAGAATCCGTTGCGGCGCGGCTCGTCGGCATTAGGCGTGGCCATCGGGGTTGCGACCAGCGCCCGCTCACGCTCGATCATGCGGCGGGCGACATAGTCGGCGACGGCGGAGGCGATGACGGCGACTTCGTGGGACTCCGCGATCACGATGCGGCCGAAACGGCTGTCCTGCACGAAGCGATAGACGCGCTTGTCGCGCCCCATCACGACATGGGCGACGACGTCGAGCCAGAGCCGCGGCGTTTCGCCCTGGCTGATGCCGCGGTCAAAGAGATCGACGGTTTGGGGAATTTGCGCGAACAGCGGGTCGAGCGCCTCGTTCAGGATCTCAAGCCGGGCCACTTCGGCGTCACGCAGGTCGACCACGACACCGGTGCGATCGGCGGCATCGATCCGGGCCTGCCGCAGCGCGTCGCGCAACCGGATCGGGCGCGCATCGCCGACGCTGCTTCCAATATTTTGCGCCTCTGACATCGCCTCGTTGCCCTTGTGCTGGGTTAGGTCTCGTTAATTTAATCCATCAGCGACCATACTGTGCACAAAGGCTGTTTGTTGCCAAGGGCTTGCGGCTCTGGCTGAAATCTATGTGCAAACAGCCCCACCCGGATTTTCCGGATGGGGCCGCTTGTTCCTGGACGTTTCCCTCAACGGTATTGTTAGCCGGCGGCCGGCCTCTCAGGCCGAAACGCGATTGGGCTCTTCCACGATCGAAAAGCGCACGCCGGCCTTGTGACGGTTCTCCTCCGAGACCACGCGCCAGGCATCCTCGGCCTCCTTGCGGGTCTTGAACGGACCCTGCACCTGCGCCGAGCCTTCCACGAGCTTGTGGAAGTTCATCGAACCGAACTCGCCGCCAATCACCCAGAAATTGCTGCCCTTGGTCATGTCAGTCTCCTGCTGTTCAGCTGTTACTCAGCCGCCTGAACCTTGATGTCCGAACCGTGCGCCTTGAACTGCGCGGCTTCGGTCGAGTCGTGCAGCGCGGTGGTCGAGGAGCTGCCGCCGGTGATGGTGGTCGATACCAGATCGAAATAGCCGGTGCCGACTTCGCGCTGATGGCGCGTCGCCGAATAACCGAACTTCTCGGAGGCGAACTCGGCCTGCTGCAGGCGGGAGTAAGCCGCCATGCCTTCGGCCTTGTAGCCGCGCGCCAATTCGAACATGCCGTGGTTGAGCGAATGGAAGCCCGCCAGGGTCACGAACTGGAACTTGTAGCCCATCGCGCCGATCTCGCGCTGGAATTTTGCAATCGTCGCCTTGTCGATGTTGGCTTCCCAGTTGAACGAGGGCGAGCAGTTGTAGGCCAGCATCTTGCCGGGATAGACCTTGTGCACGGCCTCGGCGAATTCCTTTGCATCTTCGAGGTTCGGCGTCGAGGTCTCCCACCACAGCAAATCGGCGTATTTCGCGAACGCGATGCCGCGCTTGATGCAGTGAGCGAGACCCGTGCCGGGCTTGAGGCGGAAGAAGCCTTCGGCGGTGCGCTCACCGGTGATGAACTCGCGATCGCGCTCGTCGACATCGGCGGTGATCAGTTTTGCGCTCTCCGCGTCGGTGCGCGCCAGCACGAAGGTCGGCGTGCCACAGACGTCGGCGGCCAGACGCGCCGCGATCAAATTGCGCTCATGCGCCGCGGTCGGGATCAGCACCTTGCCGCCCATGTGGCCGCACTTTTTCTCCGACGCGAGCTGGTCCTCGAAGTGAACGCCGGCCGCGCCCGCCTCGATATAGGCCTTCATGATTTCGAACGAATTCAAAGGACCACCAAAACCTGCTTCGGCGTCGGCCACGATGGGCACGAACCAGTCGATCTTGGCGCCGCCTTCGGAGTGCTCGATCTGGTCGGCACGCTGAAAAGTGCGGTTGATGCGGCGGCACAGCTCCGGGCCGGCATTGGCCGGATAAAGGCTCTGGTCGGGATACATCGCGCCGGCGGTGTTGGCGTCGGCCGCCACCTGCCAGCCTGAAAGGTAGATCGCGGGCAGGCCGGCGCGCGCCTGCTGCATCGCCTGGTTGCCGGTGACGGCGCCGAGCGAATTGACGTAAGGCTCCTTCTTCAGCGATTCCCACAGCCGATTGGCGCCCTTCTCGGCCAGCGTATAGGCGATCGGCACCGAGCCGCGCAGTCTCTCGACCTCGGCCGGGCCATAGGGACGGCTGATGCCATCGAAACGCCCCTTGGGCGCGGGAACCAGCTGTTCAAAATTCTTCGCCATCTTAAATTCTCCAATCGACATTCGTGACAGTGCGTTGCGAAACGTGCCTTGAGCTAAACGCTAAACTTCTTAATTCGTATAGACAGCTTGCATTCTAATGATGATGTCATGTAACATACGCACATGTCACAGATGTCACTTTGTAATTTTTGTCACAAAACCACGGTGTAAACACGCCAAAAACAAGCGGTTCGGTGGCTTCATCCTTCGAGACGGCGCTTCGCAACTCCTCGGGATGAGGTCTGAAACCCGGCGCTTCGCGCCTCCTCAGGATGAGGTCTGAAACCCTCATGGTGAGGAGCGCGGCAACGCCGCGCGTCTTCGGACGATGCTTCGCATCGCCGGGAGAATCACGAGGCTACGGGATGCACGATCATGATTCGACCCACGCAAAATAAGCCAGGAGGCGGTCATGGCGGGTGATTCCGGTAAGAAACTGTTTGTCGGGCCGCGCTTTCGGCGGATCCGGCAGCAATTGGGGCTGTCGCAGACCCAGATTGCCGAGGGTCTCGGTATTTCTCCCAGCTATATCAACCTGATCGAGCGCAATCAGCGCCCGGTTACGGCGCAGATCCTGCTGCGGCTGGCGGAGGCCTACGACCTCGATCTGCGCGATCTCGCCACCGCCGACGAGGACCGGTTTTTCGCCGAATTGAACGAGATTTTCTCCGATCCGCTGTTCCGCCAGATCGACCTGCCCAAACAGGAACTGCGCGACCTCGCCGAATTGTGCCCTGGCGTCACGCATTCCCTGCAACGACTCTACGCCGCCTATACCGAGGCCCGCCGCGGCGAGACCATGGCCGCCGCGCAATTCGCCGACCGCGAGGAAGGCGCGCGCTTCGAGGCCAATCCGATCGAGCGCGTCCGCGACCTGATCGAGGCCAACCGCAATTATTTCCCCGAGCTCGAGCAAGCCGCGGAAACCTTGCGCGACGAATTGAATGTGTCGTCCGAAGAGCTGTTTGCGGCGCTCTCGATCCGCTTGCGCGAAAAGCATTCGATCGTGACCCGCATCATGCCGGTGGACGTGATGCGGGAGACGTTGCGGCGGTTCGACCGCCATCGCCGGCAACTCTTGATTTCGGAACTGGTCGACGGCCCCGGCCGCGCCTTCCAGCTCGCCTTTCAGATCGGGCTTTCCGAATCCGGCGCGATCCTGGACGCGATCGTCAATCGCGCAGGACCGCTGGACGACACACCGCGGCGGCTCTACCGGATTACGCTCGCCAATTATTGGGCGGCAGCCTGCATGATGCCCTATCAGGCGTTTCATGCTGCGGCCGAGGCGCTGAGCTACGATGTCCATGTGCTGGCGCAGCGCTTCAACGCCGGCTTCGAGCAGGTCTGCCATCGCCTGACCACGCTGCAGCGGCCCAATGCGCGCGGCGTGCCGTTCTTCATGCTGCGCGTCGACAATGCCGGCAATGTTTCCAAGCGCTTCTCCTCGGGCACATTTCCGTTTTCGAAGTTCGGCGGCACTTGCCCGCTGTGGAACGTGCACTCGACCTTCGACACGCCGGACCGGCTGCTGAGCCAGGTGATCGAACTGCCCGACGGCAACCGCTATTTCTCGATCGCGCAGATGGTGCGCCGGCCGGTGGCGCCGCACCCGCAAGCGCAGCCGCGTTTTGCGATCGGGTTGGGCTGCGAAATCCGCCACGCCGCGCGGCTGGTCTACGCCACCGGCATGGATCTCGAGAAGACCGAAGGCACGCCGATCGGCGTCAACTGCCGGCTTTGCGAGCGCGAAAACTGCAGCCAGCGCGCCGAGCCGCCGATCACGCGTACTTTGATCCTGGACGAGAACACGAGGCGGGTGTCGTCGTTTGCGTTCTCCAATGCGCGGGAGCTGTGAGGGCAAGCTGCTCTGTCCCCAAGGGAATCGAAGCACCATCACCGTCCCCTCCTCCGTCATGGCCGGGCTTGTCCCGGCCATCCACGTCTTTCTTCGCCAGGTGCGGCCAAGACGTGGATGCCCAATGCCACGACGAGAGTCCGCGTTCTCGCGGCGCGGTGCGCCCGAGTTTTGCAGGAACGTTGGCGCCCTGAGAAATGAGGGCGCAGGGGAATGCCGGGTGCCCGCTGCACCCGCAGCCCCGCGTGCAAAGGTTCGTGACGATGGCCAACGCCCCTCTTGAGGGACGGGACGGTGTGCAGGTAATCTCTGATTTGGGGTGGCGGTAAAGCGAATTTTTTTCTGGGCAGAAGAAATCACTGCTTGCCTCGTCGGGCAAATCAGTGCCTTCAGGGGCGTCGCCATCTCGGCGTAAAGCTTTTCGCCACCGCCAACGCGGTTCGTTCACTGGTCTCCAGGGCAATTTTTTGCGCCAGCATCACGTCGCCGGGGACGAGATTGTCCCTGGGCACAAAACACCAGCCGGCCAGCGCGCCGCCCGAGGGGTCCAACTCATAGATATTCATTCCGACGCCATGCCGTATCCGGTAGCGCTTGCCGCTGTGGCAGCCGATGACGTCGAAATGTCCGTGCGCCTGATATTGCGCCAGCTGATCCGGCGAGAGCCAATCTTTCAGCAGCGCAAGCCCGCGCGCCTCGGTTTCGCTCAGGAATCCGAATTCCCGAAACCGCTGCCACTTGGCGCGCGCCCTGCGTGAGGCATCCGTCAGGAGCCGCAGCAGCTTCCTGGGCATGGTCGAACTAGCCGCCTACCAGCCGCGGGAAGAACAAGGTTTCTTCCGCGTGGGGATCAAACGAGCGGATCACGGTCGGGTGTCCGGAAACCGAACGGGCCGCCGCGGTATAACCGCCCCTCATCAGTTCATTGAATCGTTGCTCTGCCTTCAAAAGGGCAGCAGCATCTTTTGCATCGAAATTGTGCCTTGTATCGCCGTTGTGATCCATGACGATTTGCGTTGCCATCGCTTCGCTCCTTGTCTTTTTGCTGGATGAGAGCGAAGTTGCTAATGCGCGATCACCGGGAAAGTTCCGCAGCGGGACCTTCCGGATCAGCTTTTTCCATCTCTCGGCGGCGTCTCAAGCCACGGATTAGCACCGGCACGCGGGCTTTTCGATCATCGACAATATTGCGGTGATACGACGGTAAGCCCGTGATCGGGCGCCGTGGCTGCGACAAGGAAATCCGGCTGCGAGAAAATATGGCGCGCTTGTGCCCATCCTCGACCAGAAGTCGCCACCTACCCGCCCAAGACGTTGCCCCAGCCATCGAAAATGAAGTCGCGCCATTCAACGGCGCCGTCTGCCCGCATCACGGCCTCATCCTGATATTCCTGAGCGTCTTCGCCGGTCCATGCCTGGATCGTGTCGTTGACGCGGTCGTGCAAGATCGCAGGCTGGGTTGGATCGAAAGTGATCATCGGCCTTAACTCTGGTGGCACATCTGACACGGCGCGCCTCCGCGAGGGTTCCCAATGACAACCCGGAAGACCTGTGGAGGTTTCGGACCTTCTGCCACGCGCGTGATCCGCCGGTGAGCGGCGGATCAGTGCGTATTCCGCTTCGATTGAACCACGATCCGGCATTCCGTGGCCATGGTTCGAGACGCGCGGCGCCGCCGCGCTCCTCACCATGAGGGCCTTAAGCAGACCTCATCCGGAGGAGGCCGCAACGCGGCCGTCTCGAAGGATGACTAGGCGCAGTTTATCAGCGGGCGGCGCGTTTGCGCGACCCATTGGCGGATTCGCCATCTGCGCTATGGTTGGCGCCCTGCCCATTGGACGAGATCGCCATGCCCGAAATCATCAATCCCGGCTCGCTGCAGCCAAGATTCCTGCAGAGCAAGACGACACCGCCGGGAGCCTCGACATGGCGGAGTCCGCTTCTAGATAGCAACGCGGGAGCCCTTTCTCAGGCGCGCGAGATGGCGTAGTGTGTGATGAGCTGCCCCTTTGGGAAGGGACGAGCCGACGTCGCCACTTGATGAACGGGCAGCGATCAGGCCGTCGGCAGGCATCGCAGTCTGAAAGCAGCGCCTGCCTTTGTGGCGCTCTCGCAACTTCGACACCGAATAGATTGGCCTGCCGCAGGCGCGGCAAGCAATGTGCCTCTGCAACCCATGGAGGACGACATGCCGACATTCATACTAACGATCAACTGGACCGACCAGGGAATTCGCGCGGTCAAGGACGCTCCCAAGCGCAGCGAAGCAGCAAGAGAACTTGCCAGGAAAGTCGGAGTCGAGATCAAGCAAATTTATCTCACCTCCGGCGAGCACGATCTCCTTGTCATCGCCGAAGCGCCTCTCGGGGACCATGTCACCAAATTCGCACTGGCGATCGGTTCGCTCGGAAACGTGCGCACCACCACCTCCCGAGCCTGGACCGAGCCCGAATGGGCGAAGCTGATATCCGAGCTTCCGTAGCGGCTTCGATTTTCTGACGGGGCCGCCTGCGCGCGGTCTACATGGTTGGCGCTGCACGGCAGCTCGACGCCTCCGCGATCGTCGTCAATGAGGCACTGTCGCCGGGCGCCTGGCTTACGCGCTATCGTTGGACCCCAACTCCGTTGGACGAGATCGCCATGCCCGAAATCATCAACCTTGGTTCGCTGCAGCTAAAATTCCTGCAGAGCAAGGAAGACACCGCCGGCAGCCTCGACATCTTCGAGATGACACTGCAGCCGAACGCGCGCATGCCTATTCCCCATTACCACGATCGTTGGGATGAAACGATCTACGCTCTCACAGGCACCTCGTCCTGGCGGATCGATGGAAGGGATATCGACGTGGCGCCCGGCGAGACCGTCTTCATCAAGCGCGGCGTCGTGCATGGGTTCACCAACCGCTCAGCCGCACCGGCAACCTGCCTGTGCATCCTCACTCCGGGCGTGCTGGGGCCGCAATATTTTAGGGAGATGGCCGCGCTGTTGTCGGCCGGCGCTCCCGATCCGGCAAAGATGAAGGAGACGATGCTGCGGTATGGGCTGATTCCGGTGGCGGCGTGAGGCAGGATCGGCTCGTAGGCTGGGTTAGTTAGCCGAAGGCGTACCCCGCCTCTTTAATGTCGGCAAACGGCGGATTACGCTTCGCTGATCCGCCCTATGGACTGTGGGACACTTTCTCCATGCGTGTGCACATGGACTGCTATCATCCGCTCAGTCGGATGTCCGCCGGCCGCTATTGCCGCACCGACGACCGCATGGTGTTTCCGCCGGCGCCGGTGGCGCCTTCCGCTTGAGCCGACTCGTGCCGATGCGTTCAAGGAAGGAACAACGATGACCGGAATTTCGCGCCGCCAGCACCTCCGGCAGCTCGGTGCACTGGCCGGGACCGCGACCATGTCCGGCCTGCGCGCGAGCGCATTCGCCGCCGATGCCGAAATTCCTCCGGAAGGGATCGGAAAGGGCATCAAGCACATTTCCTACAGCGACATCGGCGGACGGCCCGACAGCGTACAGGTCATGGTCAACAAGAAGCACGTCTACGTCGGGCACATGTTCAGCGACGGCGTCACCATCCTGGAGGCGTCCGACCCGCGTAACTTGAAGCCCGTCAGCTTCTTCACCGCCGGCCAGTACACCCGCACGCACCATTTGCAGGTTTCGAACGATTTGCTGCTGGTCGCCAATGGCGCCAACATCGTGGCGATGCAATCCTACGACAGCATGCGCGGCTACTTCGAGAACAATCTGGCCGACAGCATCACCAACCGGAAGAAGTTCCGCTCCGGCCTGTCGATCCACGACATCTCGAGGCCAGACGACATGCGCGAAATCGCATTCCTCGAAATGCCCGGCTTCGGGATCAACCGCCTGTGGTGGCCGGGAGGGCGCCACGCCTATGTCTCCGCGCATTTCGACGGCTTCACCGATCACATCCTGTGCGTCGTCGACCTTCAGAACATCACCAAGCCCAAGATCGTCTCCAAATGGTGGCTACCCGGCATGAACCGCGCCGCCGGCGAGCCAGACCTGCCCAAGGGCAAGCGCGTCGCCCTGCATCATATGATCACCGCGGGCAACCGCGGCTATGCGGCGTGGCGCGACGGCGGGTTCACCATCCACGACATCAGCGATCCCTCCAAGCCTGCTCTGATCTCGCGCATCAACTGGTCGCCGCCCTTCCCGGGCGGAACGCATACCCCGCTGCCGCTGCCCAAGCGCGGGCTTGCGGTGGTGGCCGACGAGGCCAACGCGGAAAAATGCGCCAAGGGTTTTTTCCACACCTTCATCGTCGACGTCCGCGCGCCGGAAAATCCGGTGCCGATCTCGACGCTGCCGACGCCGCGCGATCGCGATTTCTGCACCATCGGCACGTTCGGGCCGCACAATCTGCACGAAAACCGGCCCGGTTCTTTCCAGAGCGAGGAGACGGTGTTCGCGACCTACAACACCGCAGGCGTGCGGGTGTTCGACATCAAGGATGCCTTTGCGCCGAAGGAGGTCGCCTACTGGGTGCCGCCCGCGCCGAAGAAGCTGGTCGATCCCCGGCCCAATATTTCGCTCGCCGCCAAGACCTGCGACGCCTACGTCACGCCGGAGGGGCTGATGTATGTCAGCGACTGGAACGCCGGCATGCATGTGCTGCAATACGAAGGCTAGATCTCTTTATTTGAACTTGGGCACGATCTCCGGGCAAACGCTTCGCATTTGTCCCGAGGGAAAACTGGTACCCACCCATCGGGTCGTGGCCCGAGGGCATGCTTTCCCGGATCATGCTCTACGCAGGCCTATGCGCGCGGAGGAAGGAACGGATCTGACGCACCGCGAGCGGAATCCGCTGCTTCGGCTCCTTCCACGGAAACATGCTCACTTCGGCCTTCGGCGCCAGCATCGCCGTCTCCATCGCGACGGCGTAGGGATGAGCCGGGATATCATCCGGCAGGATCAGCACGGGCGTCTGGCAATGGCGCACGAAATCGCGCGTCACGGTGAACACGAAGTCGGGGTTGGTGCGGTACATCCTGGTCAGGAATTTGTCGACCATCGCCATCGGGATGTCGGGCCGGCGTTTGACGAGTTCCGGACCCCAGTTCTTGATGTTGTTTTCGTAGAAATAATCGCGCAGCTCCGGACGCGAGCCTGAGGGCTGCACCAGCACGGCTGCGACGATGCGATCGGGCGCGCGCCTTAAGAGATTCCAGATCAAGGGGCCGCCGATGCAGAAGCCCAGCACCATGAACTTGTCGATGCCCAGGTGATCCATGAGACCGAGGTGGTCATCGGTATGCGAATCCCAGGGCCGGTCGATCTCGAGCGGGCCTGAGGACTGACCGGCATTGGCGTTGCGCAGGTCGCAGGCGATGCAGCGGTACTCGCCCTTGAACTCCTCGATCGCGTTAAAGGGCGGATAGGCGCCGGTGAGGCCTGAGATCGTCGAATTCAATCCGCCGCCGGCGATAAGCAGCAACGGGAAGCCGTAACCGGCTTCCTCGAAGTGGATACGAACGGCGCCTTTTTCGAAAACGCTCATTCCGCCGCCGCTTCGATCACCTCCAACACCTTCGGCGGTGACATCGGCAAGCTGTAGAAGCGTTTGCCGAGCGCGTTGTGGACGGCGTTGGCGACTGCGGCCATCACGGGGACCAGCGGCACTTCGCCGACACCCTTGACGCCCTGCGGATGTTTCGGGTTCGGCACTTCGACCATCACGGTGTCGAGCATCGGCAGGTCGGAACACACCGGCATGCGATAATCGAGGAAGCCGGGGTTATCGACCTTGCCGTCCTTGTTGTAGATGTATTCCTCGTTCAGCGCCCAGCCGATGCCTTGCGCGACCCCGCCCTGCATCTGGCCCTCGACATAGCCCGGATGCACGGCGCGGCCGACGTCCTGCACGGCCGTGTAGCGGATCACGCGCGCGATGCCGAGCTCGACGTCGACCTCGACGTCGCAGATGTGGGTGCCAAAACCACCCTCGGCGCCTTCGGTGTTGAGCTGCACGCCGGCGCCGATCGGGCCGCCCATCTGCGGGGCTTTTGCGGCCAGCTCTGCCAGCGTCAGTGGCTCAAATTGCCCGGCGTTGGGGCTCGCCGGATGCGCCGCGCCGTTTTCCCATTTCACGGCCTCGGGGTCGATCTCCCAGATTTTCGCGGCGCGCTCGCGCAAGGTGGCGATCACCTTGTCGGTCGATTGCGTCACCACCATTGCGGAAGCAAACAGCACACGGCTGCCGCCGGTCAGGTTGGAGAAGCCGACGGTCGCGGTGTCGCCGATCAGCACCGACACCCGGCGGTAGTCGATCCCCAGCAATTCGGCGCAGATATTGGCGATCGCGGCGCGCGAGCCGCCGATATCCGGATGGCCTGTGGTGACGACCACGTTGCCGTCCTCGGTGATGTTGACTTGCGCCGAGGATTCCCCGCCGGCGTTGAACCAGAAGCCGGACGCGACGCCGCGGCCCTGAAGCTTGCCGAGCGGCGCTGCGTAATGCGGATGCGCTTTCGCGGCCTCCAGCGTCTCGACGTAACCGATGCGCGGGAAAGTTGGGCCGAACGCGGCCTTGGTGCCTTGCCTGGCGGCATTCTTCAGCCGCAGCTCCAGCGGATCGATCTTGAGCGCTTCCGCCAATTCATCGATCACGCACTCGACAGCATAGGCGCCGATCGGCGCGCCCGGCGCGCGATAGGCCGCGACCTTGGAGCGGTTGCAGAGCACGTCGAAGCCGACCGACAGCACGTTCGGGATATCGTAAGGCGTAAAGCTGCAGCCGACCGCGCCGCGGATCGGCGAGCCCGGCAGGGCGCCGGCCTGCAAGTAAAACGTGCCTTGGGCGGCGACGATGGTGCCGTCTTTTTTGGCGCCGATCTTGACCGTGCTCTTGGAGCCTGAGGTGGGGCCGGTGGCGCGCATCACCTCCTCGCGGGTCATCACCATCTTCACCGGACGGCCGGATTTTTTCGCAAGCAGCGTGGCGAGCGGCTCGAGATAGACGATGGTCTTGCCGCCAAAGCCGCCGCCGATTTCGGCAGGGATCGCGCGGATGTCGCTTTGCGGAATGCCGGTGAGGTACGCCGTCATCGCGCGCACCATGAACTGGCCCTGGCTCGAGCTCCAGATCGTGGTCTTGTTGTCGGCGGCGACGCTGATCAGGCAGGCGTGCGGCTCGATATAGCCCTGATGCACCGGGCGGGTGGTGAAGGAGCGCTCGATGACGATGTCGGCCTCGGCAAAACCTTTCTCGATGTCGCCCTTCTTGATCTCGAGTTTTCCCGCGATGTTCGACGGCTTGCCCTCGAACTTGAGGAATTCATGCAGGATCGGCGCGTCGGGTTTTAATGCATCGTCGATCTCGACCGCCCACGGCAGCACTTCGTAATCGACCTCGATCAGTTCGCAGGCTTTTGCCGCGATCGCCTCTGACGTGGCGGCCACCGCCGCGACGGGATGGCCGGGAAACAGCGCCTTCTCGCGCGCCATCACGTTGCGGCACATCCAGCGCATGTCCTGGATGCCGAGCATCACGGATTTGTCGACCGGGAAGTCGACGATGTCGCGCGCGGTAACCACCGCTTTCACGCCAGGCAGCGCTTCGGCTTTCGAGGTGTCGATGCCCCTGATGCGCGCGTGCGGATGCGGGCTGCGCAAAACCTTGCCCCAGATCATGCCGGGCATATTGGTGTCGGCGGCGAAGGCCGCGCGGCCCGTGACCTTGTCGACGCCGTCGGGGCGAATGGTGCGCTGACCGATCCACTTGTTGTTGGTGATGACGTTCATCATTGCAGGGACTCCTCGATTGCTTGCTCCCGCATGTCTTGGCGCATTTCCCCTTGGCGCATTTCCCCTTGGCGCATTTCCTCGGCGGTCTCCAGGACCGCGCGGACAATCTTGTCGTAGCCGGTGCAGCGGCAGAGATTGCCGGCGAGCCAGAACCGGACTTCCTCCTCGCTCGGCTGCGGATTTTTTTGCAGCAGCGCATCGGACGCCACCAGCATGCCCGAGGTGCAGATGCCGCACTGCAGCGCCGCCATTTCCAGGAATTTCTGCTGCAATGGATGCAGTTTCTCGCCCTGCGCCATGCCTTCGATGGTGCGCAACTCGTGCCCCTCGGCTTCGGCGGCGAGCATCAGGCAGGAACAGACGAGGCGATCATCCAGCATGATGCTGCAGGCGCCGCAATCGCCTGACGCACAGCCCTCCTTCGAGCCGGTGAGGCCGAGCGGCCCGCGCAACGCGTCGAGCATGGTGTCGGTGGGCTCGCAGAGAAACTCTGAAGGCTCGCCGTTGATGGTGGTGGTGACGTGTACTTTGGCCATGGTCCTCAATTCCCCAACTTCAACTTTCTTGGGCGCGCGTGGCCGCGATGGCCGCCGTGCGCTTCAACAGCACGCCAGCGACTTTGGTGCGGTAGATAATGGTGCCGCGCTTGTCGTCGATCGGACGGCAGGCGGCGCTGCAGGCTTTGGCGGCCTGATCGATCGCTGCGGCTTCGAGGCGCGAGCCGATCAGCGCCTTCGCCGCCGCCTCGACCAGCAGCACGGTCGGCGCCACCGCGCCAAGCCCGACACGGGCGGCGGTGCACACGCCGTCCTTCAGCGTGAGGCTGACGCCGCAGCCGACCACGGCGATATCCATTTCGGTGCGCGGGATCATCCGCAGATAAGCATCGCCCGAGCCCGGCGGCCGCGGCGGCAGCGCAAAACTGACGAGGATTTCGCCAGGTTTTAAGTTGGTGCGGCCGGGACCGGCCGGCACGTCTTCCACCTTCATCTCGCGGCGGCCGTTCGGCCCCTGCAGCGTGACGATGGCGCCGGCCGCGATCATTGCGGGAACGCTGTCGCCGGCGGGCGAGCCGTTGCAGAGATTGCCGCCGGCAGACGCCCGCCCCTGCACCTGCTTGGAGCCGATCAAATTGACCGCCTCCAGCACGCCGGGCCAGACCTTGCCGAAGCTTTTGTGTTCGGCCAGTTCCATGCCCGAGACCGCGCCGCCGACGCGAAACCCGCCATCGGCGGTTTGCTCGATTGCCGTCATCTCGGCGATTTTCTTGATGTCGATGATCAGGCCCGGCCGCACGGTGCCGGCGCGCATTTGCACCAGCAAATCCGTGCCGCCGGCCAGGATGCGCGCGGCAGTGCCGGCGGCGGCAAAGGCGCCGATCGCCTCGTCGAGCGTGCGCGGTGCTAAATATCGCAGTTCCGTCATGGTGTTTCCGTCGTCTCCCTGTCTGCCCGCGCCCTTGTGATCATGGGCTCAGCCTGTCTTGGGGGCTTGCGGATGCGGCAGCCTACACGGAGGAAAACGATTGGAACAGCCTCCGGGGCCGGCTCAAGTGGCAGCCTCCTATGCACCGGGCGGGCTTGCGCCTGCCATCTGATCCTCTGATCCGTCATGGCCGGGCTTCGTGGCGGCCATCCACGTCTTTCTTGCTTCCGTGCCGCCAAGACGTTGATGCCCGGCATAAGGCCGGGCATGACGCCGGATGCGGAATGATGCTACGACAGGCCGCCCACCTTCCGCGAATTAGCACCCAACCGGTAACCGCATGCGAATCGTTTCAGCGACAGCATTTTTTCTTGGCGCCATTTTATTGGCACTTGTGGGCGGATCGCGGCAGGCACCGGCTCAGCCGGCAGCGGCTCCAATTAAGCCCGTTCCGGCCCTGGCTAAACCAGCCGTAGCCCCCGTCCCGCGCGGCGCGGCCTGCCATAATGGCATGACGTTCGATCGCTTCCTCGCCGATTTGAAGCAACAGGCCATCGCGGCCGGGGTGTCGCCGCGCGCGATCGCGGAGGCCTCGCCCGGCCTCGTCTACGACCAGGGCATCGTCAACCGCGATCGCGGCCAGCGTGTGTTCGGGCAGATCTTTACCGAGTTCGCCGGCCGCATGGCGGCGATCTCCCGCATGCAGCAGGGCCAGGCCCGGATCAAGACCTATGCGGCGGCGTTCGCGCGCGCCGAGAAGGAATATGGCGTGCCGCCGGCGGTCATCGGCGACGGCCATCGCAATCTCTTGCGCAGCCCGGCCGACGTGATCGGCTCGACCGCGAACTACATCGCCACCGGATTGAAGTGGCGGCGCGGCGAGCCCTGGCTGCAGGAAGTGCGGGTGCCGCAAAATCTACCTTGGGACCAGGCCGACCTGACCATCAAATTGCCGCGCTCGAAATGGGCGCAACTAGGTGTGACTTATCCGGATGGAAAGCCGTTAGCAAATGACGACCTGCCGTCATCGCTGCTGCTGCCGATGGGGCGGATGGGACCGGCGTTTCTGGCCTATCCCAATTTCGCCGCCTACACCGAGTGGAACAACTCGCTGATCTATTCCACCACCGCCGGCTATCTCGCCACCCGCATTGCAGGTAGCCCGCCGATGTTGCGACCGGCGGTGCCGGTGGCGCAACTGCCGTTCAGCGAGTTGCGCGAGCTGCAACAACACCTGGTGCGCGCGGGCTTCAATGTCGGCAAGGTCGACGGCGTGATGGGCCAGCAAAGCCGCAGCGCCGTGAAAGCGATGCAGATCAACTACGGCCTGCCCGCCGATTCCTGGCCGACCGCGGAATTGCTGGCGCGGATGCGCGGCGGGTCGCGCCCACCACCGTTGGCACCAGCGGCTTCGGCCGTCCGCTAGCAGAATGGCTTCAAGTTGCATGGCGAAACGAGTTCGGATCACCTCGCCCCGCTTGCGGGGAGAGGTGACCAGACCATCGCACTCTACAATATTTGCCCACCACCCAGGGCTTGCGAGAGTTGTATTTCACCGGCCGCGGCACCATTTCGAGCAGCGCAGTCGCTGCATCATTCCACAGCATGAAAAGAGCATCACATGTCCTTTTACGACGCCACCGTTCCCGCCTTCCTGCAAATGCTCGGCAGCCTCTCGGGTCTGCTGACCAAGGCCGAGGCGCATTGCAGGGCGAAGAATATCCAGCCCGAAGTGCTGCTCGGGGCTCGGCTTTATCCGGACATGCTGCCGCTATCGCGCCAGATCCAGCTCGCCTGCGATTTCGCCGCCAAAGGCTGCGCGCGCCTCACCCATAGCGAGGTGCCGTCTACTCCCGACACCGAAAAGACATTCGACGAACTCCGGCAGCGGCTCACCAAGACCGTCGACTATGTGAAGGCGTTCAAGCCCGCGCAGTTCGAAGGCGCCGATGCCAGGGAGGTGACGTTTCCCGCCGGGCCGAGCAACTCCCTGACGCTCAAGGGCCAGCAATTCCTCAGCGCGTTCGCCTTCCCCAATTTCTACTTCCATGCCGCCACCGCGCACGGCATCCTGCGTCATAACGGCGTCGAAATCGGCAAGCGGGATTTTCTGGGGGTGAACTAGAATGCACGTCATGCCCGGCCTTGTGCCGGGCATCCACGTCTTAACAACATATCAGCAGGAAAAGACGTGGATGGCCGGGACGAGCCCGGCCATGACGAAAACAAAAAGCGCGTCACGGAACGACGCCAGAAAGAAGAGAGCATCCCCATATCCACCACACACGCGCCGTCACGGCACCGTTCGGCCGCCAAGGCACCGACTCGGAGACTGCCTATGCTGCGCAGTTGCTCGTTTCGGATGAATCATCCTACGTCGAGGCGCGCACCTGTTTGCCGGCGGCGGCACCTCGGCGTCATTGTGCGCGGCTCAAATGCGATATCCGAATAGCTCGCGGCATTGCCGCCCGATATAGAAATACCCATCTGATCTTCATCAGTCACTTTTTCCGGAAAATCACAGCATGAGGACGCCGACCAAACTGTTCGAGCCCTTTAAACTCGGCCCGATCACATTGCCCAATCGACTGGTGATGGCGCCCCTCACCCGCAATCGCGCGGTCGCAGGCCTGGTGCCCAGTCCATTGGCGATCGAGTATTACGGCCAGCGCGCCTCCGCAGGGCTGTTGGTGACCGAGGCAAGCCAGGTCTCGCAGCAGGGCCAGGGCTATCAGGATACGCCCGGCATCTACTCCAAGGAACAGGTCGCTGGCTGGCGCAAGGTCACCGACCGCGTGCACGAGCGGGAGGGGCGCATCTTCATCCAGATCTGGCATGTCGGGCGCATCTCGCACACCTCGCTGCAGCCCAATGGCGGCGCGCCGGTCGCACCATCGGCGATCCGCGCCAAGGGCAAGACGTTTGTCAATAACACGTTCACTGAAATCTCCGAACCCCGCGCGCTGGCGCTGGAAGAGATCCCTGGAATCATCGAAAGTTTCAAGCGCGGCACTGCCAATGCGCTTGCGGCCGGTTTCGACGGCGTCGAAATCCACGGCGCCAATGGTTATCTGCTCGACCAGTTTGCCAAGGACGGCACCAACAAGCGTACCGATGCCTATGGCGGGTCGATCGAGAACCGCGCCAGGCTGATGCTTGAAGTTGCGAAGGTGGTGGCGGCGGAAGCAGGCGCGGAGCGAACCGGCATTCGCATCTCGCCGGTGACCCCGGCCAATGACGTCTCTGACTCCAATCCGCAACCGTTGTTCGATCATATCGTCGATCAGCTCAACGCCCTCAAGCTTGCCTACATCCACGTCATCGAGGGCGCCACCGGCGGCCCGCGCGACATCGCGCCGTTCGATTACGGGAGCCTGCGCAAGCGCTTCAAGGGAGCTTACGTGGCCAACAACGGCTATGATTTCGAACTCGCCACCAAGGTGCTCGCGGCCGATGCGGCCGATCTGATCGCGTTCGGCAAGCCGTTCATCTCGAACCCCGATCTGGTCGAACGTTTGAAACGCGGGGCGCCGCTCAATCCGTTCGACAAGGCGACGTTCTACGGCGGCGGCGCCCAGGGCTACACCGATTACCCCGCGCTCGGCGAAGCGCTGGATGCCGCGCAGTAAGGTTGTGGCTTCATCCTTCGAGACGCGGCGAAGGCGCCGCTCCTCAGGATGAGGTCCTCTTAAACCCTCATGGTGAGGAGCGCGGCAACGCCACGCGTCTCGAACCACGAGGCCATGATGCAGCCCGAGCGGAATACGCGCTAGCCACAGGCTCGCAATGACGAAATAAAAAAGCCGGGACCGCTCCCGGCCTTGTTGCTTTTCTTCTCGTCATGCCCCGCGAGGGCGGGGCATCCAGTAATCGCCGGCGGCGGTGGTTGAACCGAGACGCGGCGGCGTACTGGATCGTCGCTTTCGCGGACGATGACAAGAAGAGAAACAAGAAAGGCCGGAATTACTCTTACCTTCATTGCGAGGAGCAAAGCGACGAAGCAATCCAGTCTGCTCGCGTCGCTCTGGATTGCTTCGCTTCGCTCGCAATGACGAAAAGAAGAAAGGCCGGGATCGCTCCCGGCCTTTTGATTTTAGTCGTGGATGGCCGGGTCAAGTCCGGCCATGACGATGTTGGGTTACCTTAGTTCGAGGCCCGCTTCGGCGGCGAGGCCGGCCACGACTTGATCAGCGCGTCGTAGTCGATGGTTTCGCCCTTCGGCTTCTCGTTGGCCAGCTTGCGCTGCGGCGCGATGGTGTGGTCCTTCTCGGCCTTGGCGAACCAGTATTCAGCCGTCTCCTTCTTGTTGAGCTTCGGCCCGCAAGCACCCTGCACGCCGGACTTCTCCAGACGTTCCAGCACCGAGTCCTGCGCTGCTGCCAGCGAGTCCATTGCCGCCTGCGGTGTCTTCGTACCGGACGACGCATCGCCGATGTTCTGCCACCACAACTGCGCAAGCTTCGGATAATCCGGCACGTTGTTGCCGGTCGGGGTCCACTGCACGCGCGCCGGCGAGCGGTAGAACTCGATCAGCCCGCCCAGTTTCGGCGCACGCTCGGTGAACGACTTGTCCCAGATGTCGGATTCACGAATAAACGTGAGACCGACATGGCTCTTCTTCAAGGACACCGTCTTGGACACGATGAACTGCAGATAGAGCCAGGCCGCCTTGCGGCGGTCTGCCGGCGTGGACTTCAGGAGCGTCGCGGAGCCGGCGTCCTGATAGCCGAGCTTCATGCCGTCCTTCCAGTACGAACCGTGCGGAGATGGCGCCATACGCCATTTCGGCGTGCCATCGGCATTCATCACCGGAATGCCCGGCTTCACCATGTCGGCGGTGAAAGCGGTGTACCAGAAGATTTGCTGCGCGATCGCACCTTGCGCCGGCACCGGTCCCGATTCGGAGAAGGTCATGCCTTGCGCCTGCGGCGGGGCATATTTCTTCATCCAGTCGAGATATTTGACGATCGAATAGACCGCCGCCGGGCCGTTGACGTCGCCGCCGCGTTCGACGGACGAGCCCACCGGACGACAGCCTTCCATGCGGATACCCCATTCATCGACCGGAAGGCCGTTCGGGATACCCTTGTCGCCGTTGCCTGCCATCGACAGCCAGGCGTCGGTGAAACGCCATCCCAGCGACGGATCCTTCTTGCCGTAGTCCATGTGGCCATAGACCTTGACGCCGTTGATCTCCTTGATGTCGTTGGTGAAGAAATCGGCGATATCTTCATAAGCCGACCAGTTCACGGGGACGCCGAGGTCGTAGCCATACTTGGCCTTGAACTTGGCCTTGTACTCCGGATTGGAGAACCAGTCGTAGCGGAACCAGTAGAGGTTCGCGAACTGCTGGTCGGGAAGCTGATACAGCTTGCCGTCCGGCGAGGTCGTGAACGACTTGCCGATGAAGTCGTTGACGTCGAGTTGCGGATCGGTGACGTCCTTGCCTTCGCCGGTCATGTAGTCCGACAGCACGATGGTCTGGCCATAGCGGAAGTGCGTGCCGATCAGGTCGGAGTCGTTGATCCAGCCGTCATACACGTTCTTGCCGGACTGCATCTGGGTCTGCAGTTTTTCGACCACGTCGCCTTCCTGAATGACGTCGTGCTTGACCTTGATACCGGTGATTTCGGTGAAGGCCTTCGCCAGGGTCCTGGATTCATACTCGTGCGTCGTGATCGTTTCCGAGACGACGTTGATTTCCATTCCCTTGAACGGCTGAGCCGCCTTTTCGAACCACTGCAGCTCCTTCAGCTGATCGGCCTTTGACAAGGTCGAGGGCTGGAATTCGCTGTCGATCCACTTCTGCGCGGTTGCATCGTCGGCAAGCGCGGGTGCGGCCATCGTCACCGAAGCCGCGATCAGCGCCGCGGCGCTGCTCATTGTCAGAAAACTATTCTTGGTCAGGGGACCGTTCCTTCTTCGAAAGTGTCGCATATTGGTTCCTCCGTTGCAGCGACAAACATGTTCAGGCCCGGGTTGATCCCGGATCTGCTCTTTTTCGCCTCTCAGACGGTGCGGAAAATCGCAACGGCCGAAACAAGCGAAATCACAGTAGCGAGCCACAGGCTCGATATTTCAATTCCATCCTCTCCGATCGGCAGCGTCAGAAGCGGATCGGTGCCGACAAAGCCGATCCACAGCAAGTGGATCACGGCGGTCATGATCAGCGAAAGAAACAGCCGGTCGCCGCGCGTGGTTGGAATGCGCAGGACTCCTACCCGCTCGGCTTCGGGATAGGCGACCGCGAGCCAGGTCATGACGCCGAGCGTCAGCGACAGCATCACGAAAAAGATCGCGGTCGGCAGCGTCCAGGCCATCCATGCGATGTTTTCCATCTGATGCCTCCTACACCCTGCCGAGCGCGAAACCGCGCGCGATGTAATTGCGGACGAACCAGATCACCAGCGCGCCGGGAATGATGGTCAACACGCCGGCGGCGGCCAACAGTCCCCAATCCATTCCGGCGGCGGAAACCGTGCGGGTCATGATTGCCGAAATCGGTTTGGCCTCCACCGTCGTCAGCGTGCGCGCCAGCAGCAATTCGACCCAGGAAAACATGAAGCAAAAGAAGGCGGCGACGCCGATGCCGCTGGCGATCAACGGCATCAGGATCTTGACGAAGAAACGCGGGAACGAATAGCCGTCGAGGAAGGCGGTCTCGTCGATCTCGCGCGGAACGCCCGACACGAAGCCTTCCAGGATCCACACCGCCAACGGCACGTTGAAGATGCAGTGCGCCAATGCGACCGCCCACGGCGTATCGAACAGATTGATCGCCGAATAGAGATTGAAGAACGGCAGCGCATAAACCGCCGCCGGCGCCATCCGGTTCGACAATAGCCAGAAGAACAGATGCTTGTCGCCAAGAAAACGATAGCGCGAAAACGCGTAGGCCGCCGGCAGGGCGACGGAAATCGAGATGACGGTGTTGATCACCACATAGTTGAGCGAGTGGACGTAGCCGGAGTACCAGCTTTCGTCGGTGAAGATGCGCATGTAGTTTTCGATGGTCGGCTGATGCGGCCACAGCGTCATGGTCGAGACGATCTCGTAGTTGGTCTTGAAGCTCATGTTGACGAGCCAATAGATCGGCAACAGCAGGAAGATCAGGAACAGCGAGATGATGAGGCGGCGGCCGGGAATCGAATGCATCATGCGACTCCCTTGTCTGGCCTGCGCTCGGCGCCGGCATTGGTCATGACGGTATAGAACACCCAGCACACGATGATGATGATCAGATTGTAGACCAGCGACAACGCGGCCGCCTTGCCGAGGTCGAACTGCCCCAGCGCGATCTTGACCAGCTCGATCGAGATGAACGTCGTCGAATTGCCCGGGCCGCCGCCTGTCACCACGAACGGTTCGGTGTAGATCATGAAACTGTCCATGAACCGCAGCAGCACCGCGATCAGCAGCACGCGATTCATCTTTGGAAGCTGGATCGCCTTGAACACCGCCCATCGCGACGCACCGTCGATCTGCGCCGCCTGATAATAGGCGTCCGGAATCGATTTCAACCCGGCATAACACAACAGCGCGACCAGGCTGGTCCAGTGCCAGACATCCATCACGATGACGGTGGCCCAGGCGTCGAGCTCGTTGGAGACGTAGTTGTAATGCAAACCGAAGCTGTTGAGCGTGTAACCCAACAGGCCGATGTCGGGCCGTCCAAAGATCTGCCAGATGGTTCCGACCACGTTCCATGGAATCAACAGCGGCAACGCCAGGATCACCAGGCAGACCGCGACCGTCCAGCCTTCGCGCGGCATCGACAACGCCACCACGATTCCGAGCGGCACCTCGATCGCCAGAATGATCGCGGAGAAAAACAGGTTGCGCCACAGCGATGCCAGGAACCGGCCGCCGAGATCGGTCGACGGATCGAGCAATTCCTTGAACCAGCCGACACCATTCCAGAAGAACTGATTGTTGCCGAAGGTGTCCTGCATCGAATAGTTCACCACCGTCATCAGCGGCAGGATCGCCGAGAACGCCACCACCAGAAACACCGGCAGCACCAGGAACCAGGCTTTTTGATTGATGGTCTTGTCCATTATGCCGTGCCCTCGACCAGACGACTGTCGGCATAGACGTGAACGTGGCCGGGATCGAAGACCAGTCCGGCGGTGTCGCCCTGAACAGAAAATCCCGGCGGCACCCTTGCGGCAAGTTTTTGGTCGCCGACGCGAACGCGGGCGAAACGAACGCGGCCGAGATCGTCGATGCGTTCGATATTGGCCGACAGCAGGCCCGGCGCAGGCAACGCAATGTCGACGAATTCAGGACGCACGCCGACCTCGATCTTCGCGCCCGCGGGGAGGCGATCGTAGCTGCGATGCAGGCCGATGACGTGGCCATCGATCCGGGCCTGGCGGCCCTTCACCTCGGCCGGCACGATGTTCATGCCGGGCGATCCGATGAAATAGCCGACGAAGGTATGCGCGGGCCTGTCGAACAATTCCGCCGGCGTGCCGCTCTGCACCACGCGGCCGTCATGCATCACCACCACGGTGTCGGCGAAGGTCAGCGCTTCGGTCTGGTCGTGGGTGACATAGATCATCGTCAGGTCGAGCGCGCGATGCAGCGCCTTGAGTTTTGAGCGCAATTGCCATTTCAGCTCGGGATCGATCACCGTCAGCGGCTCGTCGAACAGGATCGCGGCGACGTCGGACCGCACCAGCCCGCGGCCAAGCGAGATCTTCTGCTTGGCGTCGGCCGTCAGCCGCGTCGCCTTGCGCCTGACATGGGGCGTGAGATCGAGCAGGCTGGCGATTTCAGCGACCCGCGCGTTGATCTCGGCCTTGGGCACGCCGCGATTGCGCAAGGGGAACGCCAGGTTTTGTCCGACCGTCATGGTGTCGTAGATCACCGGAAACTGGAACACTTGCGCGATATTGCGCTTTTGCGTTGACAGCGGTGTGATATCGACGCCGTCGAACAGGATCTTGCCGCGCGACGGCGTAACGATCCCGGAGATCAGATTGAGAAGAGTGGTCTTGCCGCAGCCGGACGGGCCGAGCAGCGCATAGGCCCCGCCCTGCCGCCAGGTCATCGTGACCGGTTTCAACGCAAACGATTCGGGATCGGCGGCATTGCCGCTGTAGGAGTGCGCGAGATCGACGAGGTCAATGCGGGCCATTTGCCATGTCCCTCACGTCGCATCGGGGGCTGCGACCAGCCGGTCGGCAGCGTCGAACACGAAGACATTATTCGGATCGAGCACGGCATCGAGCACATGCCCGGGCGGATATTCGTGCACGCCCTGCAGCACCGCGACCCAGTTGGAGGCATCGCGGTTGAGATGCACGAAACTTTCCGAACCGGTGATCTCGGTCACCGTGACGGTGGCGTGAAACGCGTGGCGGCCGGCCATTCCGTTGGCGACTTCGAGCTGGTGGGCGCGGAAGCCGACCCGGTAGGCGCCGTCGCCAAGACCGGCATAAAGCCCCGACGCGGGCGCCCTGACGCCGCCGGCATACTGCACCAAACCATTGCTCTTTTCGATCTCGACGATGTTGAGCGGCGGATCGGAAAATACCTGGGCAACGCGCATGGTGTCGGGATGGCGATAGACTTTCGAGGTCTCGCCGGCCTGCAGAATCCTGCCCTCCCACATGCAGACGGTGCGGCCGCCAAGCAACAACGCTTCGGTAGGCTCCGTGGTGGCGTAGACGAAGATCGCGCCGGACGCCTCGAAGATGCGCGGCAGCTCGGTGCGCAATTCCTCGCGCAGCTTGTAATCGAGATTGGCGAGCGGCTCGTCCAGCAGCACCAGATCGGCGCCCTTCACCAGGGCGCGCGCGATCGCAGTGCGCTGCTGCTGGCCGCCCGACAATTGCAGCGGCGTGCGATTGAGATAGGGCTCCAGCTTCAACAGCTTTGCGGCCTCGTGGACGCGGACATCGATTTCCGCCCGCGGCTTGCCCTGCACCCGCAGCGGCGAGGCAATGTTTTCATAGACGGTCAGCGAGGGATAATTGATGAACTGCTGATAGACCATCGCCACCGAACGCTGCCGCACATCAAAACCGGTGACATCCTTGTCGTCGACCGCGACGCGGCCGGTGGTCGGCTTGTCGAGACCGGCGAGCAGCCGCATGATCGAGGTCTTGCCCGACAATGTCGGGCCCAGCAGCACGCTCAGCGTGCCGCGCTCGAGCGTCAGCGAGACATCGCGGATGGTCGGAATGCCATCGACGGATCGCGTGACGTTTTCTAGCCTGACGGTCATGTCCGCCCTCCCGCTTCAAGCAAGGGAGCTTCAATGGAAACCCGGTGGGCGTTGATCCAGTCGTCGATGCCGGCGATTTCGGCAGGCGACAGCCGCAATCCCAACTTGGATCGCCGCCATACGATATCTTCGGCAGTTAAGGCCCACTCCGATGACATCAGGTACCGGACCTCGCTTTCCGTCAAGGTGGCGCCAAAGCACTGGCCGAGATCGGCCAGCGATTTCGCCTTGCCCAAGAGCTTGCTGGCGCGGGTGCCGTAGGCATGGGCGAGCCGGTTGGCGTGGGAGGAGTTGAGGAACGGATAGGTCCGAACCAGTTCCGCTGATAGCGCGGCGACGGCCGAGACGTCGATATCGCCACCGGGCAGCGGCCATTTTGCGGTCCAGCCTTCGCGCGCCTTGGCACTGCGCAGATAGGGCGAGAGGCGTTCGAGCGCCTCCTCGGCAAGCCGGCGATAGGTGGTGATCTTGCCGCCATAGATCGACAGCAGCGGCGCGCCGCCGGGGGTGTCGAGTTCGAACACGTAATCGCGGGTGGCAGCCTTGGCCTCGCTGGCGCCATCGTCATAGAGCGGGCGAACGCCGGCATAGGTCCAGACCACGTCTTCCGGCTTCACGGGCTTTGCCAGATATTCGCTGACGGAATCGCAGAGATATTTGATCTCCTCAGGTGAGGCTTTGACGTTGGCGGGGTCGCCGTCGAAGTCTCGATCAGTGGTGCCAATCAGGGTAAAGTCGTCCTGGTAGGGAATGACGAAAACGATCCGGCCGTCGCTGTTCTGGAACATGTAGGCGCGGTCGTGTGCATAGAGTTTCCGCACCACGATGTGGGAGCCCTGCACCAGCCGCACCTTGGCCCGGGCGTTGACACCCGCGCCCGACGCCAGCACGTCCTCGACCCAGGGGCCACCGGCATTGACGAGTACGCGGGCTCGAATCGTGCTGCGCGCGCCGCTCAATGTGTCCTCGACCGTGACCTGCCAGATCCCGTCGACCTGCCGGATCTCGACCGCGCGCGAGCGGGTACGGATTTCGGCGCCCTTGTCCGCCGCGTCCCGCGCGGTGAGGATCACGAGGCGGGCGTCATCGACGAAACAGTCCGAATATTCAAAGCCCCGGGTGAAGCGGCGGGGGACCAGGGGCTGTCCGACCTCGTCGCTGACCAAATCGACCGAACGCGTCGGCGGCAGCAGGTTTCGACCGCCGATATGGTCATACAGAAAAAGGCCGAGCCGCAGCAGCCAGGCCGGGCGCAGCCCGTCATGGTGCGGCAGCACGAAACGAAGCGGCCGGATGATGTGGGGCGCGATCTGCCAGAGGATCTCGCGCTCGATCAGCGCCTCGCGAACCAGACGGAATTCGTAATATTCGAGATAGCGCAGGCCGCCATGCACGAGCTTGGTCGACCACGACGACGTCCCGCTGGCCAAGTCATTCATTTCACAAAGGAAAACGGAATTGCCCCGACCCACCGCGTCGCGCGCGATGCCGCAGCCATTGATGCCGCCCCCAATGATCGCGAGGTCGAAAATCCGATCCAAGAGCCGCTTCCCCGGCGTTCGCCCGTTCATTTTTGGCGATTTCGCTTTCGATTTGGAATAAATCACAAACAAAAACGAAAGCAAGCGAAAACGGGAAGCGATCTCCCGTTCGGGGCTTTGATCCTTCGAGACACAGGCTTCGCCTGCTCCTGAGGATGAGGTCCTGCACTTCCTTGGCGAGCACGAGATCTTGGACCCTCATGGTGAGGAGCGCGTCTTCGCGCGTCTCGAACCATAAGGCCACGGGATACGCGGTCGTCGGTTCAACCGGAATATTTTCTAGCGCAGGCGCGTCACGGTCGAGGCAGGCTCGATACCCGGTTCGTCGATATCGGCAGATGACTTCGGCATCGCCTCGATCACTTCGATACCCCGGGTGTGGCAGATGTTGGCAAGTCCCGCCGGCAGCGCGGCGTCGGTGACAAAAGTCTGGATCTGGCTGATATGGGCGATGCGCACCGGCGCGCTGCGCCGCAGCTTGGTGCTGTCCGCGACCAGCATCACGCTGCGCGCGTTGGCGATGATGGCTTGCGCCGCCTGGACTTCGCGATAATCGAAATCGAGCAGCGCGCCCTCCTCGTCGATCGCGGACGCGCCGATGATGGCGTAATCGACCTTGAACTGGCCGATCAGGCTGGTCGCGGTCGAGCCGATCACCGCACCGTCGGCACGACGCACCGCGCCGCCGGCCACGATCACCTCGATGCGCGGGTGTCGATAGAGCAGCATCGCGACATTGAGGTTGTTGGTGATGACCAAGAGGTCCTGATGCGAGGTCAGCGCGCTCGCGACCTCTTCGGTCGTGGTGCCGATGTTGATGAACAGCGAGCAGCCGTTGGGAATCTGCGCCGCGGCGGCCGCACCAATGGCCTTCTTCTCCTCGGCTGCGACAAATCTCCGCGCCTCATAGGCGAGGTTCTCGACGCCGGAGGCGATGATGGCGCCGCCGTGAATGCGCGTCAGCGACCGGTGATCGCAGAGGTCATTGAGATCCTTGCGGATGGTCTGCGCCGAGACCTCGAAGCGCCGGGCGAGATCTTCCACCATCACCCGGCCGAAGGCGCGGGCGATATTGAGGATCTCGGATTGGCGATGGGTCAGGCCGGTCACGGCGGTTCCTTAAGGCAAAGGCGCGCTATGGTGCGGCGGTTCCGGCGGCCGGTCAACGAGACAGATCGGCTTCAAAGGTGGTTTCCGTGAGCGAAACAACGAATCCTGGTTGGAACGACCTGCGCCGGAACCTAACCGCAACAGCGAAACTCTTTCGCAGACGCAGCATCCTGCGAGGTTTTTTGAAGGCCCGAAGCAGATGCTCGACCAAAGAGAGCGTGACTGCAAGACTGCGTTCAAACCAAAAAAAGGGAGGACACGATGAATATCGATCGCCGTGGGTTGATGTTGCCGGCGCTTGCCATCGGACTGCTCGGCGTGGTCCCGGTCTTCGCGGCTTCGGCGGATGAAGATGCGGTCGCGAAGAATGTCGAGGCATTCCGCGCGGCGCAGTTCGCCGCCAACCCCGAAACACTCGACGCGCTCTGCGCGGCGGAACTGAGTTACAGCCACTCCGATGGCCGGGTCGAGGACAAGGCGGCGATCGTGCGTTTCCACTGGGTCGGCGAACAACAGGCCGTCGCCGATGGCAAGAAAAGCGCCACCAATCTCCACATCCTGATGAACTGGCAAAAACAGGGCGCGGACTGGAAACTGCTATCCCGAGCGGCGACCAAGCTCTGATGGCGTCAAGGCGGATGCTCCTCGTTCCGGTATCTTCATCGGATGTGAGTCATTACGAACCAACGGGTCGGGCGAATGCCCCGCCCGATGACAGGCTCCGCGAAGTAATCCAGCGTCAGGCACGAAGGACACGATTGCTTCGTCGCGATCCTGCGAATGACGGATGCGGCTAAGCGGCCAATGTCAAATCGCCACTTGCGAGGCGAACGGCAGCCCGTTCGGCCTCGCGCGCATTACGAAACAATTGACCTTCCATCGGATTGAAGCGGTGAGAGGCGGCGAAAAAGCGATAACCGTCGGGATTGCGCACGACGATGCCCGCGGCCTGCGAGCCGACTTCAATGATGTAAGTGTCCGACATTTCCGATGAGCCCTTTTGCTGGTGCGGGCCTACAACGGTGGTGGCGCTCAAAAGTTCCGCGCGCGGATCAAGCTGGAATTAGCGGCTCAGGCGGAGCAGGAGTTCCGGCCTTGCCCAAAAACTATGCCGGCACAAGGCGTTTGACCTTGATCGCGCCACGTTTGCGGATTTGCGCCAGGTCGTAATTCATCTGCATCCGCAACCACGTATCGGCGGTGCCGCCGAGCGCTTTCTCAAGCCTTATTGCCATTTCCGGCATGATTGCGCTGCGGCCGGCAATGATGTTGTGAAGCTGCTGCCGCGTAATGCCAAGGCCTCTCGCTGCCGCCGTCACCGAAATTCCCAATTCGTCCAGATTGTCGCCGACCAGCTCGCCGGGGTGCGGTGGGTTTTTCATCTCCATCTTTTTCTCCTTCAGTGATAGTCGACAAGGTCAACGTCAGACGCCCTGCCATTCCCGAACCGAAAAAATAATCCGCCAATTCGCTCGCACCGTCACAGCCCAAAACCCCTTGAAATTGCCTTTCAATGGATGCAGCCCGAACGTTGGCAAATTCAGCGCCTCGATTGTTTCCGCTGCGTGCAGCACACCCAAAATCTGCCTGATCCTGCGGACATGCCCGGCGCTGACACCTTTGACGTTGTCATCCTCGAAGAGCTGACGCAGTCCCTTGTGCTTGATGCTCTGGATCACTGTTTTCCCATCGTCATGCTTCGCATGCATGTAAAGGATTATTTGACTATGTCAAATGTTATTTGACATTCCGCCGCGCCGACCGCAGACACGCCGTCATCGCCGGGGTTTTCCGGTGATCAAACTCTTGCTTTTTCTTGGCGGGGCAAAGGACGTGGATGGCCGGGACAAGCCCGGCCATGACGAGAATCGCTTACCTGTCTATCGGCGCCCCATCTCGCTTGATTTGCTGTGGATGGCCCTGATCGTCGATCGAAACGTAGGTAAAATTACCGTCGGTCACCAGGATCGACTGCATCTCCCTGCGCCGCAACACCCAGGCCTCGAGGTGGACCGTGACCGATGTCCGGCCGACCCGCACCAGGTTGGCATGCACGGAAACCAGATCGCCGACGAACACCGGTTTTCTGAAATTCATGGCTTCGATCGCCACCGTAACGGTGCGTGACTTCGCGATCTTGGACGCGAACACGCCGCCGCCAATATCCATCTGGCTTAGCAGCCAGCCGCCGAAAATATCGCCGTTCGCGTTGGTGTCGGCGGGCATCGCCAGCGTGCGGATGCAGAGATCGCCAAGCGGCTCGGTCTCAGTGTTGGGCGGGGCGTGGATGGCTTGGGTGCCAGTCACTTGCGGATCGGTCACTTGAAACTCTCCCAGCCCGCATCCGGCGTGAACCGGCCGCCGAAGCGTTCCGCCAGCGCGCGCAACGTCGACACCACATTCTCGGGGCCGCGGCTGCGCGCATAATTCAGGGGGCCGCCGCGGAACGGCGCGTAGCCGGTGCCAAAGATCATGGCGCCATCGACCACGTCGGCATTGTCGACAATGCCCTCGCGCAGGCACGCGACGCAGACATTCGACATCGGCAGCATCAGCCGGTCGATCATTTCCGCCGTCGGCCGTGCCACCGAGGGCAAACCTGGTGCCTTGTCGGCCTTGCCGCCCTTCCAGAGATAGAATCCCCGGCCGGTCTTGCGGCCGAGTTCGCCTTTTGCCACTTTCTCGCGCAGCCATGCCGGCGTCGGCGGCAGAGAATCGCCGAATTTCGACCGAAGCATGTCGCCGACATCAAGACAGATATCGAGCCCGACCTGGTCGGCGAGTTCGATCGGACCCATCGGCATGCCGAATTTTTCCGCTGCCGCATCGATGCTGAGTTTGTCGATGTTCTCGTCCAGCATCACCATCGCTTCGAGCATGTAGGGCGTCAGCGCGCGGTTGACGAGAAAGCCCGGCGAACTCTTCACGGGTAGCGGCAGGCGGTCGATGGCGCCGACGAAGGCCAGCGCCTGTCGCAGCATTTCCTGGTCGGTGCCATCGTGGCTGACGACCTCGACCAGTTGCAGCCGCGAGACCGGATTGAAGAAGTGCAATCCAAGCAACCGCTCGGGCTTTTGCAGCGTGGTGCACAGATCCTGCAGCGGAATACTGGAGGTATTGGTGGCGAGGATCGCACCCGGCTTCATGACAGGCTCCAGCCCGGCATAGACCTTCTGCTTCAACTCGAGTTTTTCCGGCACCGCCTCGATGATCAGGTCGGCGTTGCGGACGCCCTCGCCGTCGAGATCGGGAACCAATCGATCCAGCGCGTCCCTTATATCGGTGGGCTTGCGCATGATCTTGCCGAACAGATCCGAAGCCCGCCTGATCGCGCCGGCGATCGGCTCTGGCTTCATGTCGGCCAGCGTTACCCGCATATCCCGGTTGGCGCACCATGCCGCGATGTCGCCGCCCATTGCGCCGGCGCCGATGACATGGACATGAGCGATCTTGTTGCCGCTGCCGGCGAGCTTCTTCATCTGCTCGCGCAGGAAGAACACCCGGATCAGGTTTTGCGCCGTCGGCGTCACCATCAGATTGGCGAAGGAAGTCTTCTCGGCAGCCAACATCGCAAGCTTGTCGCCGCCGTGCTTTTCCCAGAGATCAATCAGCGCTGATGGCGCGGGATAATGCTCATGGGGTGCTGCTTTTTCGGCTTCGGCGCGCATCCGCGAGGCGAGGAAGCCTCTGATCGGGCCGAGAGTAAGAAACGCGTTCAGCGGGCTTGGTTTGGCGTGTTTCAGGCGGCCGAACACCGCATCCTTGACGGCATTGCGGACATGCCGCTCCTGGGTCACCGCATCGACCAGCCCGAGCGACTTTGCTCTCCGCGCGTCGATGGTTCTGCCGGTCAGCATCAAGGTCATCGCCTGCATCGGGTTGACCAGAGAAGTGAAGCGCGCGGTGCCGCCGAGGCCGGGATGCAGGCCGAGCATCACTTCCGGAAAGCCAAAGCGCGCATCGTCGATGGCGATCCGTGCTTGACAGGCGAGCGCGACCTCGAGGCCGCCGCCGAGGCAGAATCCGTGGATCACGGCGACCGTCGGAATCTTCAACCCTTCGAGACGATCGATCACCGCATGCGCCCGGCCGATCGCGGTCTGGACTCCCTGAGGATCGGTCGCGCCGCGGAATTCGTTGACGTCGGCGCCCGCGATGAAACCGGATGTCTTGGCGGAGCGGATCACGATTCCGGTCGGCCGCTGGTTCTCAAGCGCTGCCAGCACGGAATCGAGTTCTTCGATGACATCGGCCGACAGCGTATTGGCGCTGGCGTCGGCGCGGTCGAACAACAGCCAGGCAACGCCATCGCTATCGCGCGTCAGCTTGAAATTGCGATAGGGTCCGCCCGCATCGGGCTTGGGCCCGAGTTCGAGCACGCGGTTGCCGAGAACGTCCATGATCTTGCTGTCCATGACGTTCCCTATACCGTCTCGATCAGCATCGCCCCGCCCTGCCCGCCGCCGATACATTCGGTGGCGATGCCGCGCCGGGTGCCCAGCCGCTTCATGGCGTTGACGAGGTGCAGCACGATGCGGTTGCCGCTGCAGCCGACGGGATGGCCGAGGCTGATCGCGCCGCCATCGACATTGAGTTTTGTCTGATCGATTTGCCCGGCGGCGCCGTCGAGGTCCAAAATCTCGCGGCAGAACTTTTCGTCATTCCAGGCGGCCAGACAGCCCAGCACTTGCGTCGCAAAGGCCTCGTTCAATTCCCAGGTCTCGATATCCCCGAGCGACAATTTGTTGCGCTTCAACAGTTCGGTCGAGGACAGCACCGGGCCGAGCCCCATGATGCTGGGATCGAGCGCCGACCATTGGCTATCGAGGATCACGGCCTTTGGCGTGAGGCCATGCTTGGCGACCGCGTCTTCGGAGGCAAGAATGGTCCAGGATGCGCCATCGGTGATCTGCGAGGAATTCCCGGCGGTGACCTGGCCCCAGGGCCGCTCGAACACCGGCTTCAGCTTTGCCAATGTCTCCGGCGAGGAATCCGGCCGCACGCCGTCGTCGTGATCATAGAATTTGCCGTCGCGCGCGAACGCGGTTTCGACTTCGCCCTTCAGCCAGCCCTGCGCTTGCGCATTGGCAAGCCGCTTGTGGCTTTCGACCGCATAGGCGTCCGACTGCGCGCGGGTGATGCCGAAGAGATGACCGACCACTTCGGCAGTCTGTCCCATATTAAGTTCGGTGATCGGATCGGTGAGCCCGCGCTCCAGTCCGATGATCGGCTTGAAAAAAGCCGGGCGTGTTTTCGCGATCGCAGCCAGTTTGCCGAGAACACCTTTGGCGCCGGCGAGGCCAGCGAACCAGCGCACGCCTTGCTGCGGCCAGACCAGCGGCGCATGGCTAAGCGCTTCAGCGCCGCCGGCCAGGATCAGGTCCGAAACGCCCTCACGGATATAGTGGTAAGCGGTATCGATCGATTGCATGCCGGAGCCGCAATTGATCTGCACCGTGAATGCCACCATCGCCTCGCCCATGCCGAGCCGTAGTGCTGCGACCCGGGCCGGGTTCATCTCATCGGCGATGACATTGACGCAGCCGAGGATCACCTGATCGAAGGCGGTGGGCGCAAAGGGTTGCCGCGCCAGCAGCGGCCGCCCGCACTGCACGGCGAGATCGACCGGGGTGAATGGGCCGGGTCCAGAGCGCGCTTTCAGGAACGGCGTCCGGCTGCCGTCGACAATGAAAACCGGTCGCGCCATCAGCTCGCAGCCCTCGTCTCACCTAGCTCCTGAAAGAATTGATGCACTTCGCCGGGTTTCTTGTAAATCGGCGACAGCGCTTCCGGCGCGAAATCGTCGACTTCGATCACCTTTGACACCGCCTCACGGGCGGCTGCGAGCCTGTCACCCTCGCCTTGCGTGATCACGCCCTTCCTGACCGCTTCCCGCCAGTCGTGAAGATGCGCGGCGCGCACTTTTTTCGCGGTATCCTCGGCGGCGGTGACCAGCAGAAATGCCTTTTCCAGCCGCGCGACCCCGCGGTCGTCATCGATATGCGACAGGTCAGGCGTCAGCCGATCCCGCGCCGCGGACGGCTCCAGGATCAGTTGCGCGCATTGATGGATCACGCGGTCCGAGGGACCGAGCACGCCTGCGCCGAACGGCTGGATCAGGAATTTCAGCACAACGGCGACAAAGCGATTGGGCAAATTCGCAAAGATTTCCGCAAAACGGTTTTCGATGGTCTTAAAGCCGCTCGCCATGCACCATTCGAGCGCGACGAAATCCGCCGGCTGCCGGCCCTCATCCTGCCAGCGCTTCAGCGCGGCGGAAAGCAGATACAATTCGGAGAGGATATCGCCGAACCGCGCCGACAGCATTTCCTTGCGCTTTAAGGCGCCGCCCAGCGTCAGCAGCGCCATGTCGGCGCACAGCGCGAAGCCTGCCGAGTAGCGCGAGAGCTGGCGATAAAATCGGGTGGCGTCGCCGGCATCGGGCGCCGGCGCAAAGGCGCCGCCGCTCCAGCTCCGGCCCCATGCCCGGAACAGCGTGGTGATGCTGTGACCGATATGTTTCCAGAACGCGGCGTCGAAAGCGTCGAGCCCCTTGGCGCGATCCTGTTCGCCGAGCGCGTTCATCTCTTCGAGGAGATAAGGATGCGCGCGGATTGCACCCTGTCCGAACACGATCAAATTGCGGGTGAGGATGTTGGCGCCTTCGACGGTGATGCCGACCGGCACCGAACGATAAAGAGTGCCGAGATAATTCTGCGGGCCGTCGATCACGGCCTTGCCGCCATGGATGTCCATCGCGTCGTCGATCGCGATCCGCATCCGCTCGGTGGCGTGCAGCTTCATGATGCCCGAGATCACGGCGGGATGGTGCCCCTGATTGAGCGCAGCACAAGTCAGCCGCCGCGCCGCATCGAGCAGATAGGCGGTAGCCGCGATGCGGGCCAGCGGCTCCTCGATGCCTTCGAATTTTCCGATGGCGACGTTGAACTGCTCGCGAATCCGGGCATAGGCGCCGGTGGTGCGCGCGGCGTAGGCAGCACCCGCGGCGGACAGCGACGGCAGTGAAATGCCGCGCCCGGCGGCGAGCGCCGTCATCAGCATCTTCCAGCCCTGACCGAGGCGCATCTGTCCGCCGATGATGTAATCCAAGGGTATGAATACATCGCGGCCCCGGTTCGGGCCGTTCTGGAACACCTGCATCGACGGCAGATGACGATGGCCGATTTCGACGCCCTCAAGATGCGTCGGGATCAGCGCCACGGTGATGCCGAGCTCTTCTTGTGGTCCGACCAGATGATCCGGGTCGTAGGCCTTGAAGGCGAGACCCAATAGCGTCGCGACCGGGCCGAGCGTGATGTAGCGCTTGTGCCAGTTGAGACGCAGGCCGAGCACTTCGCGGCCCTCGAAAGTGCCCTTGCAGATGACACCAGTATCGATCATCGACGCGGCGTCGGAGCCGGCTTCGGGGCTGGTCAATCCAAAGCAGGGAATGTCGCGGCCGCCGGCAAGGCGCGGCAGCCATTGCTGCTGCTGATCCCTGGTGCCGAAGCGCATCAACAGTTCACCGGGCCCGAGCGAGTTCGGCACCATCACGGTGACGGCGGCGGCCAGCGAACGCGACGAAATCTTGCGCACCACTTCGGAATGCGCATAGGGCGAGAAGCCGAGCCCGCCATGCTCTTTCGGAATAATCATGCCGAAGAATTTCTGGCGCTTGATGAAGTCCCAGACCTCCGGCGGCAGGTCGCGCCATTCCCAGTTGATCTTCCAGTCGTCGAGCATCGCGCAGAGCCGGTCGACCGGGCCGGTGAGAAAGGCCTTTTCCTCCTCGGTCAGAGTTGCCGGGGCATGGCTGAGCAGCTTCGACCAGTCGGGATCGCCGGTGAACAGGTCGGCGTCCCACCAGACATCGCCGGCCTCCAGCGCTTCGCGCTCGGTGTCCGACATGGCCGGCAACACGCCTCGGGCCCAGGAGAAGATCGGCTTGGTGATGATATCACGGCGAAAGCTAAAGGAGGTCATGGCGATGTCCTCAAGAGACGGAGAGCTGCGCTACTCCTATAGTCCCGCATCTGCCAAGAGACGGTTTACTGCGGCGGAAAGCGCGGGATTCAGGCGGCACTTCGCATTGAAAATAAGGCGAAATTGATCCGCATGGTGATCGTTTCGATAACGGCAGGCGACCCTAACAGTTCCAAAAACGCAAATCCTAAAAGCAACTTAACGCAACGCCTGTTCAGTCCGGCCGCGTCATCTCGAACATGGCCTCGGGGCGGATTTCGAAATAATCGCCCCTGCGGCCGGCGCGCACGATCGGGCGCGCCAGCGCGGTCTGGTAGACGCCGTCCTTGATCAAGGCCTTGTCGATGTGGACGGCGACGACCTCGCCGAGCGTGAGCCAGGCCTGCGCTTTTTCGCCGTTGGCGCCCTGCAGCTGGATGATCTGCGTCAGCTTGCATTCGAAGGAAACAGGGCTTTCCGCGACCCGCGGCACATTGACAAGTTTGCCCGGGACCGCCGCCAGCCCAGCGACCTTGAACTCGCTGACATCGCGCGCGACATGCGCGGCGGTCAAGTTCATCTGCTGCGCCAGATCCCTGGTCGCAAGATTCCAGACGAACTCACCGGTCTCCTGGATATTCTGGACACTGTCTTTCCAGGAGGTCGAGGAAAAGCCGATGATCGGCGGGACGTAAGCGAAGCCGTTGAAAAAACTGTAGGGCGCCAGGTTGACGTTGCCCTTGGCATCGCGCGAGGAGATCCAGCCAATGGGGCGCGGTGCGATAATGGCATTGAAGGGATCGTGCCGGAGGCCGTGGCCATTGCGCGGTTCGTAGTAGTGCAGGTCCTTGTCGGCCACGCTGGAATTTCCTCAGGATACCCGGTCATTCCGGCATGGTGCGCCTGGCACCAGACCCGGAATCTCGAGATTCCGGGTTCGATGCTTCGCATCGCCCCCGGAATGACAAACAGCTCACCTTGCATTAGCGCGCGGCGCAAGTCCGGCAAGGACAAAGTCGATCATCTGGTCGAGCGACGGACCCGGCTTGGTGGCGCATTGCGCGATCATCTGCGGGTGAAAAAACCGCATCATTGCCGTGCAGGCACACATTGCCGCCAGCGGCACGTCAGGCGCTTCGAATTCGCCAGTTGCGGCGCCCTGGCCAATCACCGCGCCGATGGTCGTCGTGATCCGCTCCATATGGGCGACGCAAACGTCCCAGCTCTCCTCCATCGCGATCTCGACCATCTCGTGCAGCTTGGAATCGCCGACATAGCGTTCGCTGTTCATGCGGTGGATCGATG
>WNFW01000101.1_pt1 | contig 48303 bp, 46 predicted proteins | sample 5400131 | NCBI WGS metagenome assembly WNFW01 (sample SAMN13153362, study PRJNA577476) | soil metagenome | isolation source: 20 cm soil or saprolite under grassland replicate 1 | place: USA:California | collected 2016-06-15
CCATTTGGACTCGACTGATGGGGATTCCTCAGCTTCGGCAACTTCGGCCGGCTCCTGTTCCGCCGCGTAGGCAGCGAAAGCCGCCATGAAAGCGAAAAATGCAAACGATTGAATGGCTCTCCTGTGTTTCATGCGAGAGCAGAACGTTCAACGCTCAATACTCAAGATTCAACTCTCACTTGCCGTTTCGCGGCCGCCTCTGTCGGATGTCAGGCTGCCAGCCTGACTCGGCGGGCGGGCTGCTAGCCCGCTCAAGCCCACTCGCCAGGCTTGACAGCCCGGTGGCCGAGTCAGCCAAGCTGGCTGACTTCCAGCCGCTGTTGCGAGCTAGCGTGTGATTTCCGCGACAGCTTTACCTCTGATCACGTTGTCTTTTGGCTCTGGAGCTAAAGGCGTGATCGGTTGGCCTTCAGTTTGTTTCCGGTAAGGCTGGAGATAAAACATCATGAAAACGCCGATCACCACCAGCAACGAACCGATCCATTTCAAGAGCCAGCCGGGATCGCGCAAAATCTGGACAGTGCTTTGGTTAAGGTTTTCCGGGTTCCACGAGGCTTGCGAGATTTTGTAAGTCAACCCGGTCCACGTTCGCCACCAATTATCGAGCAGTTCGAGTCCGATCGGCAGCGAAACTGTTTTCCAGCCGTAGACAAACATTATTGGACTGGGCGACGTTTGCGATGGCGAATCCGTCCCTTGGCGGATGGGCATTGCGATCTGCCAGCCGGCTGGAGCCCATCGCTCGAGTGTTTCGCCATTTTGTTGAACGCGCACCCGCACGCCGTCTGACAGATCGGCCATGCCAGAGGAGGACGCTGATGCTCGCTCGGATTTCACCGGCGTGAAATCCATCTGCGGCTGCGCGCTGGGCATTGTCCGGTCAACCAGAAGCTGCCAATCGGCCCATCCTGTCGGCAGCGGCTTGTTCAACTCGAGCTTGCCTGAAGATTTGCCGTTTTTTCGTGAAGCGAGCTCGTAAGTGATCGCTCCATTGTCTGCGATAAACAATGTGAGATGATTTGGTGCTTCTTCGCCGGGCGCGGGCATCGCCGGCGGACCTCCCGTTGCATTAAGTTCTTTGCCGCCGCCTCCGTGTGGATTTGTTTCGGGCGCGGCAATGGGAACGCCTTTGCCGCGGATCGTGACAAGCACCGCGGGATTGTTCGGCTCATCGCTGAACGAACTCGGTTTGCCGTTCTCAATCCGGAAATCAGGCCAATAATTCTCGATCTTGAGTGTGAACGGCGTTCCGGCCACTGCGACATCGCGTCCGAGGTTTTCCGCTACATCGAAGCTGACCTCACTAGGGCCCGAGGAAATTACGACGCGCCCTTTGTTTCCATTCTCAGGCGCCATTAAACGGACTTTTGCGCCGCTGCTGCCGCCGTTCCGAACGTGGCCGATCTGTTCGTCGGGCGCTTTGCTAAATGCGAAAATCGATTCCTCAAGATCGATTGCTTCTTCGCTCTTACTTGTGCTCGTGCTCTTGCTCGCGCTCGCAATCGAGGTCGCCGTCCCTCGCTTCAATTCGATATTTGCCAGGCCCATTGAGAAATTTTCATGCTGTGGATCGTCAGTGAGCAGCCAGCCATCGAGATGTTGGTTCATCATCGCGGTTGCGATTTTGAAATGCAGCGCAGGCGCGCCGCCCTCGCTTAGCGGCTGCGGATTGAGTTTCCCCTCAATTGCCGGCGCGTAATCGACAATTTGCAGATGTGCTCCGCTGGCCAACGGTCCGAGGTCCCGTGGACGCTGCGGCGTCGGCGGATGATGCAAGAATTCCGCCGGGTAGCCTTTCACGATTCCATCAACATCGTGAACGCGAAGCTGGCGCTCGTTAACAAGGAGCCGACTTGTCGGCGGCTCACTTTTGAACAGCGTGATCGTTCCTTCGACTCCCCAAATCCTGCCGATCAGCGACCCGATTAGCAGCGTGATGATACCGAGATGCGTGATCAGAAATGCAAGATGATGTTTGCGCCACGGCCAGCGCGATAATGCGGAGCAGGCAAGGTTCGCACCGAGCAAAAGCAACCAGAGATTGAACCATGGCGCGCCATAAACGTAGGCGCGCGCAATTTTCGCGTCGAAACTTGATTCGTAAATCGTACCCGCGATCGCGGCGACGATTATTACTGCGAGCAGGACGACGGCGAGTTTCAGAGACGCAAAAAATTCGAAAATCGGATTGCGTTGCCACGCAGGCTGCTCAGTGGAATGGGACCTTGCCATTTGCGAATTGACACTTTCAGCGAGGTGGCGCGACGCTTCAATGATGGAGTTGTTCCGGTGGGAACTGAATCGTTAGCAACAATCCCAGTCGATGGCGCGCAAATCACTTATCGTCGTGTCGGAAGTGGTCCACCGCTTCTGGTCCTGAACGGATTCGCTGCCACCATTGCTGACTGGGATCCTTCGTTCATCGATCGGCTCGCGTCTTCGAACGAGTTGATCCTGCTTGATCACCGAGGGATGGGCGGATCTACCGATGACGGAAGGCCATTCGATATCGCTCAGCTCGCTGATGATGCGGCGCACGCAATGGAGACGCTCGGTTTCCATCGCACGAGCGTATTGGGATGGTCGATGGGCGGATTTGTTGCTCAGACCCTGGCCTTGCAGCGTCCAGATCGCGTTAACAAGCTCGTTTTGTTATCGACCGATCCGGGAGGCACTGACGCAGATCTCGCTTCGGCCCCTGTGTGGTCGCAACTCATCGATACGTCCGGCACGCCTCACGAGCAGGCGCGGCGGTTGCTCTTTTTGCTTTTTCCGAGCGAGCTCGCCGAATCTTTCTACCGCGAATTCGGCGACATCGTGGCGGCTGCACGTGCGCGGTTATCTGCTGACCTTGTCAACCGTCAGGCTGCGGCGATTGACCGGTGGCACCGAAATGGCGTCGCGAATCGGCTGCGAAAGATCGGCGCGCCAGCACTAATTGCCGCTGGCACTGAGGACATCATGATCCCTCCTTCCAATGCGTTAAAACTCGTCAACGCAATTCCCAGTGCATGGCTGGCTCAATTCCCTCGCGGTGGGCACGCCTTCATGGCCCAGTATCCGCGTCCGCTGGCCGATCTTATCAACAGCTTTCTGGCCCTTGGATGAATCGACATTTTGGTTTGCTACCATCTTAGCGCCAAAGGCGCTATCAGTTCAGCCTGGGGCATCGCCCAGGAATTTGGTCGCGTATGAAAACAAGCGCTGAAAGCGGGATTCAGATCCGTGATTCGATTTCAATCTGTTTGTCAAAATCAACGGGAAAATGAGCGAATCCTGGGGCGTTGCCACCAAGCTCGCGGTGGTGCCGTGTCTTTGGCGCCAAATATCCGCGTCCGATCCAACCTGAGCCACTGCTCAGCGCGTCCAAGCTTTCCAGCGCTTGCGGATCGGCTTTGCGTAACGGTTCACATCGATTTCTTTCAACCGCTTGACGCCGTCTTTCATCACATCCCCCACCGCATCGGCCGATTTTTCATATTTTTCCCTGGCAGATTTGAAGAACGGCCAGAGAAACGGCAGCGAAAGGATGCTCCAGTTCACATCCCCCAGCGGCGACTTCACCTCGATTTCAGCCTTTCGCTCGGTGGGCGAGGCGTAGCGGATTGCGAGGCCAATCGCGACTCCGATCCCCAGCGCGGTGAGAATCGCCGGCATGGGGTTTTCGCGCACGAAGTATTCGGTGCGCTCCCGCGCGCGGCCGGCTTTTTCCTTGGTCCCATCCCACGTCTGGCTCATGGCCGTGGAAAATTTGTTGGTTGCTCGACGAAACTGCTCACGCCCAGTTGAGCCAATTTCTTCTGCGGCCGACTGAAACTGCTGCTGCGTCGGAAGCGGTTCGTCCCTCGTAAGATCGTTTTCGTTCGGATTAATCATAACAAAAGGAAATCGTATGCCGATAGGCGATTGCGTCTCTCCGAATGAGCGTTGTAGCGGCGGTCTGTGACCGCCGGGCAAGAATGCGGCGATCAATTTCGGCGCTCATAGAGCGCGGCTACAATAATCTGATACGCCTGGTACAGATCTTCGCTGAACAGAGCAAAAATCACTTTCTCAATCATGCTATCGTTCGCGAGAAATTCTCGCGTGGTCTTTACAGCGATCTTCGCAGCTTCTTCGATCGGATAGCCGTATGCGCCGCAACTGATCGCCGGGAACGCCAGGGTCTTGATTCCGTTTTCCACCGCGACCTGCAATGAATTCCGATAGCAATTTGCCAGTGTCTCAGGCTCGCCACGTTTTCCGCCGTGCCAGACCGGCCCGACGGTGTGAATGACAAACCGAGCCGGCAAACGATAGCCGCGAGTGATTTTTGCTTCCCCAGGTTCGCAACCACCCAGTGTTCGGCATTCGGCGACCAATTCGGGACCGGCGGCCCGATGAATCGCGCCGTCGACCCCGCCGCCGCCGCGGAGTGTCGTGTTCGCCGCGTTTACGATGGCGTCGACGTCGAGCTTTGTGATGTCGCCGCGAAGAATGTCGATTCTGCTATCGAGATTCTTCACGAATTGTGCTTTTCGTAATGACGAAGCTCGAATGACGAATGACGAAAGAAATCCGAATACTTAAATACCGAAACCTGGCCATCGAGGCGCTTTTTCGTCATTAGGATTTAGTCATTCCTTCGTCATTAGACATTCGGTATTCGGTCATTTCATTACGGTGCCAGCCGCTCGATCAGCCAACGGCCGTTCGCCTGTCGCGTGTACCGAAACCGGTCATGCAAACGATTCGCCCGGCCTTGCCAGAATTCCATCCTCTCCGGTTTGAGCCGATACCCGCCCCAATGCGGCGGCAATGGAATCGGCTTGTCACCGAAGCTTTCGGTCATCTCCGCCATCCGCGCATCGAGCACACGCCGGCCGTCAAGCACCTCGCTCTGGCGTGACGCCCATGCGCTTAACTGGCTACCGACCGGGCGCGAATGAAAATAAGTCTGCGATTCTTCGCGCGAAGTTTTCTCTACTTTTCCGCTGATCCGAATTTGCCGGTCGAGTTCGATCCAGTAAAACGCCAGCGCCGCATAAGGATTAGCTTCCAGCTGCTTTCCTTTTTCGCTCTCGTAGTTGGTAAAAAAGACGAAGCCGTCCTGATCGAAGCTCTTCAAAAGAACTATTCGCACTGACGGCCTCGCATCCCGCGCGGAGGTAGCCAGGCTCATTGCATTCACATCGCGAATGCCGGCCTCGATTGAGGCGGTGAACCAGTTCCCGAACTGTTTGATCGGGTCGCGATTGAGATCGCTCCGACGCAGACCTTTCCCGGCGTGCTCGTAACGCGAAGCGGCAGGATCTCGTGGAACCTCCATCAGGATAACAAAAGTACGGCACAGCGCTGCGCTGCAAGAAAATTGTCTGTTTCGGAACAGTCTTCAAAAAGCGATGCGAAGACGCATCGCTTTCGTCAAAGAATTAAGGTCGTTACCTCCGCTGCGTCGTCATTGTCCGCTCGCGACCGTTCGCGCTGCAGAGATGTTGATCTCGAGCCGCTCACTCACGTCCTGGATTTTTGCGTCGTGCTCTTTCAAGCGTGCACTAACCGCCTCAAGCGCTGCTTCGAGTTTCTCCACTTTGCGGTGTTCCTTGAGGAACTCGTTCAGCAACATGGCATTCACCTGGTCGTAGCGGACACTATAGGGCTTTCCTTCCTTGTCGCGTACCACCAGGTCAGGATTCACCTTTTCTACATCTTCGGCCACAAGTCCGAATTGAGATGTGCCCGCTGGATCGATGTCCTTCTTGTAACGAAAGCTAACCGGCTTCAGGTCAAGGAGCGCATCGCTGGCTTTGCCCATCGGCTTGATCTCGTCTTTGAACCGGCGCGAAGACGTGGTAGTGCCGAGTTTACCAAACCCGTTAACGAAGACGGCTATTCCGTTGGAGGACGTGGCAGTGAAAATGTTATTGATGAAACAGCTATCGTTTACGTTGTCACCGGCAAGACCAGCGCCGATACAGATAACGTTATCGGCCGAGAGGATATTTGAGCCGGCTCCGTGTCCGATAACGGTATTTCTGTTGCCCGTGATATTCTCATGAAGCGCACCCGAGCCAATAGCGGTGTTATTGTCACCTTCGGTATTGCTTTGAAGCGCGGCAGCACCGATCGCCGTATTCTCGTTGCCCACAGTGTTGAGATCAAGGGTACCGATACCATAGGCGGTGTTGAACTGGCCCGTAATGTTGCTAAACAGCGTATCAAAACCGCCAGCCGTGTTGAAGCTGCCTTGGGTGTTCAAGAACAAAGTAAACGGGCCTTCAGCGAGGTTTTGGGTGCCTGTGGTATTGCTGAACAGCGCCCCGACGCCGATCGCGGTATTTGAGTCTGCATTGTTGGCGAAGAGGGCTCCAGCGCCGACAGCTGTGTTGAAGCCGCCGGTACTATCGGCCCTGAGCGATGAGAAACCGACTGCCGTGTTGAACCCCCCGGTGGTGAGACTAAACAGTGCGTTTTGGCCCTCTGCCGTATTGCCGCCGGGGTAACCTCCGTCCGGTGGCGGGACAACCGCCGGTGTTTTGGGAGCGGCGAGACATAGACAGACGGAAGCGAGTACGGTGAGAATTAATCGAATTGTTGTTTTCATGGGTTTACAGCTTCTAAAAAATCCCGCCAGCTGTCGAGATCGAAATCCGCGCTCACGATTACGACTGCGTTCCAGCCGGCATCATCGATGCCGGCTATAGCGAGCAGCGCCAATGTCTGGTTCAGTGATTACTTGCCGACGACCATCTGGGCGGCAGAATGGTCCATTTGCATCTGAGCGCTGACCTTTTCGATTTGCGCGGCCTGTTCGTCCAGACGCCTTTGCTGGCGCACGATGATTCCTTCAAGCCTGTCAATCTTTGTCTGGAAATCTGTTCGCTGCCTGGCAATGGCAGCTCCTTGTTCTTCCACTTTGCGATGTTCCTTAAGAAACTCATTAAGCAACATCGCGTTCACCTGGTCGTAGCGCACGCTGTAGGTTTTTCCTTCCTTATCGCGCACCACCAGATCGGGATTCACTTTTTCCACATCTTCGGCTACCAGGCCGAACTGTGCTGTCCGCGCTGGGTCGATTTCTCTTTTGTAACGGAAGGTGACCGGTTTGAGCGCATACACAGTTTCGCTGGCACTCTCCATTGGTTCAATTCCCTCTTTGAACCGGCGAGAAGAAGGAGGGGTGCCAAGCTTCCCGTCTGAATTGACGACGACAGCAATTCCCCCGGTTGACGTTGCGCCGAAAATACGTGCTATAAAACAGCTGTTATCCGTATTGAGGCCGACAGAGCCGATGCAAGTGACATTGCTTGCAGTGGTGACGTTAGCCCCAGCATTGCTACCCAGGGCGATATTGCCGCTGCCGGTGCTGTTCGCGAGCGCAGTACTACCGACAGCTGTGTTGCCGCCTCCAGCCGTATTACTACCAAGTGCAGAATTGCCCATGGCCGTGTTGTCATTGGCGCTCGTGTTGCTAAGTAGCGCTCGATCACCAGTGGCGGTATTGGACTGGCCGCCAGTGTTGCTGAACAGTGCGAAGGCGCCGGTGGCCGTGTTGGCAACGCCGGCGCTGTTGATTAACAGAGCACCGGCGCCAACACCTGTGTTTTCAAATCCAAGGGTGTTAGCAAGAAGGCTTCCTGCCCCGACGGCTGTGTTGAGTTGGCCCGTCGTATTGCTCCGTAGCGACGAGAAGCCAACCGCTGTGTTGAATCCGCCGGTGGTGAGACTCAAAAGCGCCGCCTGCCCTTCGGCTGTGTTGCCGCCAGGATAGCCGCCGTCGGGCGGCGGATTGACAGCATGAGCTTTGGGTCCGGCAACCGAGAGACAGAGGAACGCGACAACCAATTGAATACTTGTTTTCATGATGTGGAGTTTCTGAACAACCCGCCTGCTTGTCGAGATCGAAGTGCCCAGCATCACCACACACGAGCTTACCGTTGTTCCCACTGCGAAGAACACAGAGATCGCGAAGAGACGAAAAGCGAATCCTCTACAGAATCCGTTCGTGCCGATTGCACAGATTTTGAATCAGGAAAGCAGGATAGGATCCGGCGCGTCACTGCGTGCGCGCCGAATCTGTGAAATTTGCCTGAATCTGTGAAGGAACGATGCCGCCTCGTCAGGAACTCGCAGCTTTACCGATTAGTTACAGCAACTTGCGCGACAAGGTTGTTCGTTTGTACCTGGACCGCCATTTTCCGCAGTTGTATTGCCTGGTCCTTAACCATTGCTGCGAGATCGGCGACCATCGCTTCCAATTTCTGCACTTTGCTCTGCTCTTCCAGAAAATCCTTGTGTTCTTTGATGAACTCATTGAGTAACATCGCGTTCACCTGGTCGTAGCGCACACCGTAGGCTTTTCCTTCCTTGTCGCGTACCACCAGATCAGGATCTACCTTTTCCACGTCCTCAGCTACGAGTCCAAGTTGCGATGTGCCCGCTGGATCAATTTCCTTGTTGTACCGAAAGCTAACCGGCTTAAGCGCAAAGAGAGCCTGGCTGGCTTCGTCCATTGGTTTGATCTCTTTTTTGAACCGCTGGGAGGAAACCATCGTGCCGAGGTGACCGTCGCTATCGATGATTACCGCGAGACCGTTTCCAACGGAGGCGCCGATTATACCAGCGATATAAGTGGCTGTCTGAAGTGCCTGGGTCCCAATACGAATCGTGCCAGACTCACCAATCTCACCCAAGTTGCCAATGTCAATATTGCCAACGCCACTGGTGAGATTGTGACCGGCTTGAAGTCCCAACGCGATGTTACCGGCCCCGGTGGTGTTATGGTCGAGCGCTTGATAACCAATGGCCGTGTTTCCCGAGCCAGTGTTGTTGAAATTGAGTGCCTGAAAACCATCGGCGGTGTTGCCGGTACCGATAGTATTACGAAATAGCACGCCCGCACCGCCAGCTGTGTTATTATCGCCGATCGTGTTCGACGCTAACGCGCCCTGACCGATGGCGCTGTTGAATGTCCCGCCAGTGTTGCTGAACAGTGCGAAGTCACCAACGGCCGTGTTTTGGCTACCCGTGTCGTTAAGGGCAAGCGCGTCTACTCCATTGGCCGTGTTCTGTGTGCCGGTAGTATTGAGCAGAAGCGCCGCAGCACCGGTGGCTGTGTTTTCGCTTCCGGTGTTGAGGTCAAGCGCTCCAGCGCCAATGGCGGTGTTAAAACTGCCGGCAGTGATGCTCCTGAGCGAAAAGAAACCAACTGCCGTGTTGAACCCGCCAGTAGTAAGACTAAACAGCGCGTTTTGCCCTTCTGCCGTGTTCCCTCCGGGATAACCGCCGTCTGGCGGTGGACTGACTGCTTGCGTTTTGGGCAAAAGCCAGAAAAACAGAACTGCGATTGCAATGGGAACCGATGGAGTTTTCATTTTCATGACCAGAGTGTGGCAAAACCCTCGCGAGCATGTCGAGATTGAACTCTCAGGCACGGGAGCCTCTAGCCGGAGGTCAAATGCGGTTCTTTAGTTCGCCAGGGGGTACGCCTGATTAGCCCCGCCAAAGGCTACGGCGCGGCAGACAGAGCAGTGACTACAGGTGTCGGCGCGGGCTTCGCGCGCAGCTTTTCAATCACTTTCGGAACGGTTCCAATGGCCCGATCGATTTCGGCTTCGGTGTTGAATCGGCCAAACGAAAAACGGAGGCTGCGCCGGGCGCCATCGCCGTTGGGATTCATCGCCCGCAACACATGCGACGCTTCCTGTGAACCTGTTCGACAGGCAGATCCAGCCGAGCAACAGATGCTTTGTCGATCCAGCAAAAGCAGTGCCGACGAGGATTCAATTCCTTCGAACGACAAACTCGATGTGTTTGGGATGCGCAGTGCGCCGGCACCGTTTACAGATGCGCCCCTTACTGTTTCCAGCACCGATTTTTCAAAGCGATCGCGCATCGAGCGCACGCTGCATTTTCCATCTGCGAGATATTCCGAAGCGAGTTGGGCCGCTTTTCCAAGTCCCACCATAGACGCCACATTCTCCGTTCCGCCGCGTCTTCCATTTTCCTGACCACCGCCGGCGACTAAAGCATTAAATCGGGTTCGGCGGTTCACATAAAGTGCGCCTACGCCTTTTGGCCCATGAAATTTGTGCGCAGAAAGAGAAAGAAAATTGATCGCCGTATCGCGGAGGCAGATCGGGATCTTTCCGACCGCCTGCACGGCGTCTGTGTGAAAGAGCACACCTTTCTGGCGACAAAGTTCGGCGATCTTTTCAACTGGAAACAGTACGCCGGTTTCGTTGTTCGCCCACATCATCGAAACGAGCGTCGTCCCGGGGCTAATCGCAGCCTCCAATTCGGCCAGATCGACGTTGCCATGTTGATCAACGCTCAGAAACGTCACGACGCATCCTCGTTTTGCGAGATCCTGGCAGGGGCGCAAGACGGCGCTGTGTTCCACGGCGCTTGCCACGACATGCCTTCCGCGCGGTTCAAACTGCAGCGCCGATGCAATTACTGCATTGTTAGACTCAGTGCCGCCGCTCGTGAAAACGATCTCCGACGGCTCGCATCCGAGCAACGCTGCCAATTGTTGCCGGGCAACATCGACAGCCTTTCGCGCTTTTGCGGCGAATGCATACCCGCTGGAAGGGTTGCCGTAGTACGTCGTCAAAAACGGCAGCATCTCCTCGATTACCTCCGGATCCAGCGGCGTAGTCGCGTTGTTATCGAGGTAAATGAATTCATCCTCTGCCATGAGCTCCATTGTAGAGCTAGTGGCACTCGCTGCAATATTGTTCGCAGAGTTGCCGCTTATCGATTCCGCTTCGAAGAACGCAATTACAATGTCAGTCCATCATGGACGGCGGCAGAAACTCGAAATAGCCGACCTTGAGCTGGCCGGCTTCTTCGACGAGCACGACCTTCAGATTGAAGTAGGGATCAAAATCCTGGTCCTTCTTCAATTCTTCGACGGTGATGCCGTGCTGCTGTGCAACATTTGCAAGTTCCTGCGGTGACAGCTCCGTATGGATTTGACCCCGCAAGCTCGCGCGGCGGATGTCTGCGGGGATCCACTCGGGCATTGCGCCGATGGCAAACATCGAATCCATCGCGCCGAATTGCTCCTTGCTGCGCCGATTCAAAACATCGGGATCGGTCGAAAACACGTGCAGCATCTTGGGCGCGCGCGGTGTGCCACGCGCCGCCTCAACGTATTGCATCAAATACGCGAATTGTTCCGCCGTGACGTTCGAATACGGATTCGATTCGATTTGCTGGAAAGTGGCCTGTTCCTCAGCAGGCGTAAACTGGTTAAAGGACATCCGTGCCCGGGCATGGCTTGACAGTAGCGTGTACGCGTCGGCGTACTTTCGGCCGGCGACTGCAATGAAAAACGGTTTCGCCGCGAGGAGATATTTACGTTCCTCGGGCTTTGCGTCCTTATCCAAAAAATCATCCTCACTTTTTTGAGCGGTTTTCTGTTTGGCATCGGGACTTTTCTTGCTGCAACTCGCCGGCAGAATCGCTGCAAGCGAAATCGCAATACAAGAAGCGACTGTGACTGCGTGCGTCTTACTCCTGCTCATGGTCCTGGGGGTAGGATTTGAGTGAGAGCGTGAGTACCAGCAAGCGCAAACGCAAGATCAATAAAAAGCTGTGTGTTGGAAACTTCCGCTGCGCCTGTTTATTCTGTCGCGCATGACTTCCATTTGGGAGCTGGCAAATCCGCAGTTGCGAGACATTGCAGTTTACGAACCGGGAAAGCCGATCGAGGAAACGGCGCGCGAACTCGGCATCGATCCGGGTGCAATCATTAAACTTGCGTCGAACGAGAATCCGCTGGGGCCTTCTCCCAAGGCGGTACAGGCGATGCGCGCCGCGTTGGACAACTCGCATCTGTATCCCGACGGCAGCGGGTTTCACTTGTGTAAAGCAATTGCAGAGAAGCTCGGTGTCGCGCCAGAGAACGTGATCCTCGGCAACGGATCCAATGAAGTGCTCGAATTTCTCGGCCACGCTTTTCTCAATGGTGAACGTCAGGATGAGGTGATCGCCTCCCGGTATGCGTTCATCGTTTACAAATTGATCGCCACCTCATTCGGCGCCCGCATGATCGAGGTTCCGAGCCCGGATTATGAACAGAACTTGGAAGCAATGCTGGAAGCGATCACGCCGAAAACACGGCTGATATTTATTCCTAACCCAAATAATCCTACCGGCGCTTTGATTTCGCAGCGCGCGATCGACAGTTTCATGTCGCGCGTCCCGGAAAAGGTAATTGTAGTTTTCGACGAAGCCTATTTTGAGTTCCTCAACGATCCGCCCGATACACTTCGATTCGTTCGCGAAAGACGAAACGTCATCGTGCTACGCACGTTTTCGAAGATTCATGGCCTGGCTGGTCTGCGCATCGGCTATGCTGTTTCCCGACCGGATGTGATCGAGGTGCTTCACCGCACAAGGCAACCATTCAATGTGAACAGCGTCGCGCAAGCGGGCGCGCTCGTTGCGCTCGAGGACGAGGCGCACCTGCGCGAGACGAAGCGCGTTATCGACGAAGGTCGCGCTTATTTGCAGGAGCAATTTGCCGAAATGCGGATTTCTTTCGTTCCAGGCGTCGCGAACTTTCTGATGGCGAACGTGGGCGATGGTTGTGCGGTGTTCGATCAATTATTGCGACGGAAAATCATCGTGCGCCCGCTCAAAGGATACAATTTACCGGAATGGGTCCGCATTTCGGTTGGCACGATGGAGCAGAACAAGAAATTAGTCGCCGCGTTGCGAGACATGACGCGTTCGGAAGTCAGGCAACTTGCCTGACTCGGCTGGTAGGCTGCCAGCCTGCCGATTCGGCAGCCAAGCTGCGTCGCGACCGAGACAGCCTGGCGGGCTGTGATCCGTTTCTCGCAGCGCATCCACAGAATTTGGCAACCGGAGCGGTTGCCCTACAATTTGGAGCCTGGAATCATGACCGTCTCAGATACCATCGCCGCCATCTCGACGCCGCCCGGTGAAGGCGCCATCGCACTCGTTCGCGTTTCCGGTGAGAATGCGATCCAAATCGCAGACAAGATTTTTCGTGGCAAAGAAGAGCCGTCGCGATTCACTTCACATGTCCAACATCTGGGCGAAATTTTCAGCGCTGACGATCAATTGATCGATCAAGCAGTGCTTTCAATCCATCGCGCACCCGCCAGTTACACCGGCGAAGATTTGGTCGAGATCAGTTGTCACGGTGGCACGCTCGTTTCCGCAAAAGTTTTGGAAGCGTGCCTGCGTGCAGGAGCAAGAGCGGCGCGACCCGGCGAATTCACTGAGCGTGCGTTTCTGAATGGAAAAATGGACCTGACGCAGGCCGAGGCTGTCATCGATTTGATTCGCGCCCGCACCGATCTGGCGCTCCGTTCTGCCACCGAACAACTCGAAGGCAGGCTCGGCGATCAAATCAGGAAGATCCGGGATGAATTGATCGCGCTGCTGGCGCACATCAATGCGTCGATCGATTTTCCTGAGGAAGGCATCGCGCCCGATCAAGGCGAAACATTGTGTGCCCGGCTCGATTCTGTTCGCGACGAGATTGCAGCGTTGCTCGCCACCGCCGATCAGGGGCGCGTCCTGCGCGAAGGCGTGCGCGTGGTGATTTACGGGGCGACTAACGCGGGCAAATCGAGTTTGCTAAATCGGCTGCTTGGGTACGATCGAGTGATCGTCAGCGACACCCACGGCACGACGCGCGATACTATCGAGGAGACGCTTAACCTCGCGGGTATACCGATCCGCTTGCTCGATACTGCTGGGCTGAGCGCTTCAGGGAGCGACCTGGAGCGCGAAGGAATTGCGCGCACTGAAAAGTCGCTGCAACTGGCAGACCTGCGCCTTCACATCGCAGATCGCAGCGCACCCAGGCCCGAGCACTTTAATGGTCAGGCCAACGACTCGAATGAGATCGTTGTTTTGAACAAAAGTGATTTGCCCGAGGATAGCGACTGGAAAAATTCCACGGCGTTACGGATTTCCTGCTTAACCGGAGAAGGCCTGCCGGACCTGCAAAAGGAAATTCTAACCCGCATCAGGCAGCAAAATCTGAGACCTGAAAGCGCCGTCGCAATCAACAGCCGGCATCGCGACTGTCTGCGTCGCGCTTTGGAATCGTGCGATCTGGCGCGCACCGCCATGGGTCAGGGAATGTCGCCAGAGTACGTCGCGGTTGATCTGGACGAGGCGTTACGCGCGATCGGGGAAGTCATCGGCGTAGTCGACGCGGAACAGATTCTCGACTCCGTGTTTGGCCAGTTTTGCATCGGCAAATGAACACGCCCCTTGACGCCGATCACATGAATGCCCACGTCGGGACAAATTTCTCATTCACACCGGAGTTCACTCCGGTGATCGCGCGGTCGTATGGACCGAAGCCGTTGGAATGGCTTCCCGCCTATGCGTGTTCAGGCACCCGGCTGAAGCCGGGTGTTAATGAGAAATGAAGCGGAGCCGCGGAACGTACGAAACGTTCGTCAGGCCGCTGCTGTTTGCACTCGATCCGGAGACCGCGCACCGTTTCACCATCGCGTTGCTTCGCGGCGCATCGCGTCTGGATATCGCGTTGCGTCTGCTTGGATTTTGTCAGCCGCCGTCAAAACCCAAAACCCTTTTCGGCCTTACCTTTCCAAATCCGGTTGGACTCGCCGCCGGATTGGATAAAAGCGGCGTTGCGATTCCTGCATGGGCAGCGCTCGGGTTCGGCTTTATCGAGATCGGAACGATTACCGCAAAAGCGCAGCCGGGAAATCCCAAGCCGCGCATCTTTCGATTGCCGAAGCAACAGGCGCTGATCAATCGCCTCGGTTTTAATAACGACGGGGCGGACGCGATCGCAGAGCGCCTGCGCAAACTGCGCGCCAGTGGACGATGGCCGGCCGTTCCGGTGGGCATCAACATTGGCAAGTCCAAAGTAACGCCGCTCGAACATGCCGCAGACGATTATCTCTACTCGTTTCGATTACTTCACGATTTTGCCGATTACATCACGCTGAATGTAAGCTCGCCCAACACCCCCGGGTTGCGCGACCTGCAGGAACCTCAGAAACTCGAGGAGCTGCTGCGCGCGATTAACAACGAACCCGGCATAGCGACGAAACCGGTGCTCATCAAAATTTCTCCTGATCTCTCGCCGATCGAATTGGAAGCAATTCTTAACGTATCTGCCGAAAACCGAGTGGCAGGCATCATCGCGACGAACACAACCCTCGATCATTCGTCAATTCCACCAGCGCTCGACGCGCAAGGCGGCTTGAGCGGTCTGCCATTGCGTGAAAGAGCCACGACGCTGGTGCGCGATATTGTTGCAAAGTCCGCAATTCCAGTGATCGCTTCTGGCGGAATTTGCGACGCAGAATCGGCCCGGGAGAAATTTCAGGCTGGCGCAGAACTTGTTCAGCTATACACCGGATTGGTTTATCGCGGCCCGCGACTTCTCCGCGAAATCGCCAAGGAATTGTAGGGCAGGCGCAGCGCATCCTGCTGCACTGGTTGGCAACCGGAGCGATTGCCCTACAGTTGTTGGATTTTAGCAATGAAAATTTCCCGTAAGATTCTCAAATTTACCGAGCCGCTGACCTACCGACGCGGCTGGCGCCGGGCGCAACGTTCCATTTTTCGCCTGCCGCTTGGGCCGATGCTGGCGCAGATCGATCGGGAACGCGCCCGTGAAATCCAGCAGCGATACGCGGATTCGACCGCCGGATATGCAAAATATGCAAACATCGAGCCGTGGTTGCGATTGAATCGGGAGCGCGTGCAGGATTTAAAGCTGCATCGCTCGACGCCGAAACGTGTGCTCGATCTCGGTTGCGGAGGCGGATTTTTCCTGTTCATCCTCAAGAACCTTGGCCATTCCGCTCTGGGAATCGACGTCGGGCGTGTCGTTCTTTTTACGGAACTGGTCGAGCTTTTCGGAGTTCAGCGCCTGGACTGGAGGATTAGCGCATTTGAGCCTCTGCCTGATCTCGGTCAGAAATTCGATTGGATCACCGCGTTTTCGGTCAACTTTAATCTTTACCATCCGTCAAAAGAACGATGGGGCACGGCGGAATGGGAGTTTTTCCTGCATGATTTGCAGCATTACCTGGCCCCGGGCGGCAAAATCTTTTTTGGGCTGAATCCGCTCTATAATGGTGATTATTACACGCCCGAGCTGCGCGATTTTTTCCTTAGCCACGGCGCAAATGTCGAGCGCGAACGGATCTTTTTCGAAAACGGATTGCGCTTTTAGAGGTCCTCGGTCACGCCGAAATGCGCGGAAGGGTTGTAGCCACGGCGCTGTGCCGCCGTGCTAACTCTCTAACACGATTAACCCCTCGACACAGCGAGGCGGCTACAACAACAGGCAGCGATAAGATCCTGTCTACGGAGTAGGTAACGGCGATTCGGCGCGATGTTCGTGGAAGTGACCATGATGCCATCGGCGGTGTCGCTCTTGGATTTGCTGCAATTTTTGGCGCTGTTCGTCTGTGAGATTGACAGCCATCTGTCTGTGCGCTTCAGCTATCGTCTCATGAACACGCCGGGCCGTGTTTCTCCGAATGTCTCTGAGTTGGGCCGCTGTTTTGTCAATGATCGGCGAAATTTTGGCGACTTGTTCTGGTGTCAGGTTGAGCTCGGTTCGGAGCCTTTCCTTCATTCGCCCGGCGATCAGTTCAGGTCGGTGAAATGCAAGGAAATGATGGCGGGCATACGATCCTCCCACGAACGCACCAGTGATTCCGCCGGCGACGAACACTAGCATAAATCCGGCAATGAGTTTCCATTGCAACGCACGGTTCATTTCGCAAACTCATCCTGAATCGCCGAATCCGCGATGGCGAATTCATTCGTAAAAGATTCGTTGATTTCGCGACTTTGACTCGCTTCACGAACGACCGCGACTGTTGATACGACGATCACAGCTGCTGATAACAGTGCCACGCGCCGGACGAGCGATGTTATACCGTTCGGTCTCGAAGTCCCGCGATTGCGGGACCAGAGCGCCACCACACGCGTGTCAAACCCGAACGGCATCATAGCCGGGGTCTCTTCTCCCACGCGAGCGGCCGCCTGCAGCAAACGATCGAGTTTTTTGTCCTTCATTGTTTTTCTCTCGCCGAAATTTTCGCGAGCTGTTGTTTCATTTTCTGCCGGGCCCGGAACGCCCGCACCTTGATCAGCGCGGCGCTCCAGCCGGTGATTTTCCGGATCTCCTCCACCGAACGTCCCTGCAAGTATAGCAAGTCGATCGCCAGCCGCTCGACCGGTTTCAGTGCGGTCAAAAGATGCTCAACCAGCTGACGCGAAGCGAACCGCTGATCCGGGGCCAGTTCATCCGAGGAGGTTGCCAGATTCTCGACCACGGCTTGTTCTTCCACGCTCAAATCGGCGTGCCGCAATTCCGGGCGCACTTTCTCCGATTCGATTTGATTCAGGCAAGTGTTCACCGCGATGCGCGATACCCAGTGCTCGAGAGGCACCTTTCCGGAATATTGCGACAATTTTTGAAAAACCTTGATGAAAATCATTTGGCAAAGGTCCTCCTCGGCCGTTCGGCGCGGACGATGCGCCCGTACCACTTTTGCAACCAGCGGATAAAGCTGACGCACCAGCATCCGAGCTGCTTCATCATCATGCTGAAGCGCAGCCTGAACCAGCGCGCTTGCGTCAGAATCGTCCATGTGCTCAAGAGCGCATCCACACCATTAGCAATGACCGGCGCGAAGACGCTTTGGTTACAGTTTCTTGTGTAGAGGTGCTTGTGCCAAGCACCTGTCGCTTATTCGGCGCTTGACACAAGCGCCGCTACAACGCCCGAACGGACAATAAAAATTTTGTAACCGCCGCTCCACACGGTCGGTCATCAACCTTGAAGCGCAGAAAAGCGCCCAGGGAAAACAAGAAAGGAAAAAATCAAAATATGAAGCGAAATCTATTAGCAGTTGTGGCCGCCGGTGCGATTGCGCTTGGCGGCTTTGTGATCGTGCAGGCACAACCTGGCCCCGGCCACGGAGGATTCGGGTGCGGTCACGGTCAGGCATTCGGTCTTCGGGGAATCACTGAGAAGTTGGACCTGACATCTGACCAACAGACGAAGCTTCAGCCGATCCTTGATCAGGCCAAACCGCAAATCGCCGCCATTCATCAGGAGGCGATGCAGAAAGCAAAAGCGGTGATGGACAGCACGCTGTCGCAAATCCGTCCACTGCTCAATGAGGATCAGCAGAAGAAGCTCGATGCCATCCAAAAGGCGCATCAGGACATGATGAATGCCAGAAAAGAACTGCATAACGCGATGCAGGACTAATCCAGGATTTGGGAGAAGAGGGGAACGGCGGCAATCCTGAAAAGGTTGCCGCCGTCTTTTTTCAGCGAAGACAGAAAGCGTCAGCCTTGTCTTTTCCTCAAAGAAACCAAAACAAGTATCACGCCGACCGCCGCCGCAATTGCCGCAGCGGTGAACCCGACGGTCGAAATTTCGGCGCGGGAATGAAAACTTTCCTTCAGTCGTGCAGCAAGACCGATCAGAAAGAAAAGAAGACCGAGATAGATCAGTATCAAGCCGATCGCCTTTTTGTCATCGGAAGAGATTCTCATCGCCGGGAGCAATCAAATACAATCTCCAGATAGAATTCAAGTGCGCTATTTGAAAGCAAGACGTTAATTGGCTGGTGCGCTGGATTAAGCCTGTAAGTCTGGGGCTGTTTGCTCTGTTGATTGTCGATCTTCGGCTCAACGGCCAGATCGATCGCATTACGGGAAAGAGTTTCGCCACGCGATCGGAAGTTCTGGCGCGGCATGGAATGGTTTGCACCAGCGTACCGGCAGCCACAGAGGTTGGGGTCGAGATTTTAAAGCGTGGCGGCAGCGCCGTTGATGCGGCGATTGCTGCAAACGCAACGCTTGGTTTAATGGAGCCTGTTTCCAATGGAGTCGGCGGCGATCTCTTCGCAATCGTTTACAGCGCGAAGGAAAACAAACTTTACGGAATCAACGGAAGCGGACGTTCACCGCTCGGCTTGAGTTATGACCAAATGAAAACCGAGCTCGAAAAACTACACCGAGAAACGATTCCACCGACCGGCATGTTACCGATCAGCGTGCCCGGAACAGTGGACGCGTGGGCGGAGCTGCACAAGAAATTCGGCAGGCTGAAATTAAGTGATGATCTTGCGCCTGCGATTCGGTACGCCGAACAAGGATTTCCGGTCACGGAACTGATTGCTTATTACTGGGCGTTCGGGCCGCGCCTGTATAAAGGATTGCCCGGCGCCTTTCTCGAAACTTACACGCTCGACGGCAAGGGCCGTATTCCTGCGAAAGGCGATATCTTCAAAAATCCAGCTCTGGCGAAAACTTTGCAGCTGATCGGTGAAAAAGGTCGCGACGTTTTTTATAAAGGCGAGATCGCAGACAAGATCGACGATTTCATGCGAACTAATGGCGGCTTTTTGCGGAAAGCCGATTTCGAAAAGCATACATCAACCTGGGTTGAGCCAGTCTCGACGAGTTATCGCGGCTACGATGTTTTCGAGCTGCCGCCAAACGGCCAGGGGATCGCTGCGCTGCAGATATTAAACATCCTCGAAGGATTCGATCTTCGCGCGATGGGACGTAATTCACCCGAGACGCTGCACACGATGATCGAAGCGAAGAAAATCGCCTGGGCTGATCGCGCAAAATTTTACGCGGATCCCGCCTTTGCAAAAATTCCACTCACCGGTCTTCTTTCGAAAAGCTACGCGGCGGAGCGACGCAAATTGATCGATCCAAATCACGCCGCAAAAACGGTGGCGGCTGGCAATCCGGCGCTCGATCAAGGTGACACGATCTACATGTGCACTGCCGATGACGAGGGCAACATGGTCTCGCTCATTCAAAGCAATTATCGCGGGATGGGCAGCGGTATCGTCGTGCCGGGCCTCGGATTCATGTTTCAGGATCGTGGTGAACTCTTTTCCATGGACCCACACCACGCGAATGCTTACGCGCCGGGGAAACGCCCATTTCACACCATTATTCCCGGGTTCGTGATGAAAGATGGCAAACCGTGGGAGGCATTCGGTGTCATGGGCGGCGGGATGCAACCGCAAGGTCATGTCCAGGTGCTCACAAACCAGATGGACTTTGGTTTGAACGTGCAGGAAGCCGGCGACGCGTCGCGCTGGCAGCATGAAGGCGACAACGAACCGACCGGAGAAAAGATGACTGGATCGGGTGGATACGTTGAAGTCGAAAGCGGCATTCCGTACGAGACGGTGCGCGAACTGCGCAAGAAAGGACACGACGTGCGTTTTGATGTGGGTGGCTACGGCGGTTACCAGGCCATCAAGGTGGAAATGCACGACGGTCAACGCGTCTATGTTGGTGCAAGCGAATCGCGCAAAGACGGAATGGCAGCCGGCTATTGATTTGCAAAAAAATTTGTAGGGCGTTTGACTCGTTCGCTCCCCGCTCACTCGGCCTCCGGCCTGCCCGTCTATGTCGCTCGCGTCCCGCGGCTCTATTCACAGAAACGCCCTACAACTCGCGTTTCTATTTTTTCTGCGCTTTAAGCTGGGCGAGCTTTTCCTGGGCGTCGATCACGTCGGACTTCTGTGCGATGCCGAGCTTAAGAAGTTTTTGCTGACGACGTAGGTTTGCTTCCGCGGCTTCGAGCTCCGCGCGCTCACGTTTTGCCGCGGCGACTTGAGCGGTTTCGGTTAATTGCGCCAGCGTCGATTTTGCCGATTCCAACTCTTCTTTCGCATTTTCGCCAGATGCGACGCGCGATTGCAGCTCGGCAACTTTTTCTTCTGCGCTGGCAACTCGCGCATTAGCAAGGTCCGACTCACACCGCACCACCTTCAACAAACGTTGTTCCACTTCCACTTTTGCGAGGACGCCAATTTTCCAGAAGCGTTCTGCCCCGGCCGCATTGTTCTTTGCGCGTCCCAATTGTTTTTCCAAACGCGCAACCTCCGCATCGGGTGTCCCTGGTGCCGGCGATAGCTCATCCGAAAGGTTTTGCTTCAATATTGGTGGCTCAACATCGAACGCTTCCGGTTCGTCGGGTTTGGTCTCCCGCGATTCATCCGCAGCGATTGCCAGCAGCGCCGTAGCGAAAAGCGCGACCGGCAAAGCAAGCACGCGGGTCATACGGACAGTTTATCACAAGATTGTAAGCCAAGGTCATTCCTTGAGACAAATTCCTGAAATATTTTTCTTTTCATCTGTTGGCTTCCTTCTATACAACATGGTCCCGGAGGAGTTTATAAATCCGGTTAGTCGTCAGGTCCTGCTCGGCATCGCTGTTTTGGCATTGATGGTTGCATCGGCATCGGCCGACTTGTTTCCAGCGTCCGGACCAACTGTCTCGGGAAACACGGCGCGTCTTCGTTTCGGTCGTGCCGCTGCGCCGAAGCATGCGCCGCTCGCAGTGAAACGTGCGATCTGGGCGGCCAACAAGCTTCGATCCAAGCCGTATCGCTACGGCGGCGGGCACAAATCGTTTGATGATCGCGGCTACGATTGTTCGGGGACGATTTCCTATGCGCTCGCCGCGGCCGGGCTGATCGCTTCTCCAATGAGCTCAACGGAGTTTCGCAGCTACGGCGAGAGGGGCGCTGGCAAATGGATCACCATCTACGCGCGCGAGGGTCACACGTTCGCCGTAATCGCCGGGCTACGACTGGATACGACACCGTACGATCGTTACACGGGTAAATGGGCGCCGCGGTGGCAAAGCATTTACCGGCCGCCGAATGGGTTTGACGCAAGACATCCAGTCGGGTTGTAGTGCTAGTAAGAAAATAAAATCGATGCGAAGCCGCATCGCACTCCAGAGCACTTCGTGCGAAATGCAAAGACGCCAGATTTGTTTCGCGTAAGCTTTCGGAGTGCCCACGCCTCCTCGCGTCGCTTTGGCCGAGGATCTGATGAGTTCACAATCTATGCGAATCACTCACGGCATCGTCCTTACGGGCACAGCATTGCTTGCCTTCCTGCAACTACCTTTCGCGGCGCCAGCCGAAAAGTCCCATGTCGCTTCTGAGCAAGTAAATCGAGCCGTTCAAGAACTCGAAAAATTGGCGCAGAAAAAGATTCAAGAAAACGCGGTGCCTGGTCTGGCCATCGCGGTCGTGTTTCAGGACAAGGTGGTGTACGCAAAAGGTTTTGGCGTGCGCGATGTGAACACCAAGGCGCCCGTTGACGCGGACACGGTGTTTCAACTCGCGTCGGTTTCCAAACCGATTGGCTCGACATTGGTTGCCGAGCTGGTTGGTGAAGGAAAAGTCACCTGGGACTCCAAACTCAGCGTGCTGAACCCCACCTTCACAATGTTCGATCCCTGGGTAACGCACGAGATCACGATCCGTGACATGTATGCGCATCGCAGCGGCCTACCCGAACATGCTGGCGACCTGCTGGAAGATTTGGGATTTGCGCGGGGAGAAATTTTGTATCGCCTGCGCTATCAACATCCCGGGAGTAGTTTTCGTTCGCATTACGCCTATACGAATTTTGGGATGACCGAAGGCGCTCTCGCGGCGGCGAAAGCATACGGGCAGGAATGGGAAGAGGCTTCCGAACAACGGTTATACAAACCGCTCGGTATGAATTCGACCAGCTCGCGGTACGCGGATTTTGTCGCGCGCCAGAACAAGGCGCTGGGGCACGTGCTGGTAAATGGCAAGTGGGCACAAAAATTCAAACGCGATCCGGACGCGCAATCACCGACGGGCGGTGTGAGTTCTTCGGTTAACGATGTTGCGAAATGGATCCGGTTGCAGCTCGCCAATGGGAAGTTTGACGGCAAGCAGGTCGTTAATGAAAAAGCGTTGGCGGAGACACATCATCCGGAAATGCTCACAGGCTTTAATCCTTTCACGGGAATGCCAACCTTCTATGGGTTGGGATGGAACGTCAGCTACGATGAGCAGGGTCGGTTGCGGCTGAATCACTCTGGCGGGTTTGGTCTGGGCGCGGCCACCTACGTGAATCTGATTCCTGCCGAGCAATTGGGCATCGTCGTTCTCACTAATGCGTACCCCATGGGCCTGGCGGAAGCCCTGGGGACGATATTTGTGGACACCGCATTGTATGGCAAACCGACGCAGGACTGGGTCGCCGTTTATGAACAAATGTTCTCGAACCCGGCAGCGACTGGAACGTTCCCGGGCTATGATTATTCCCAGTCGCCTGCATCGCCTGCGCCTGCGTTAAAAAATGACGCTTACCTTGGAAAGTACACGAACGATTTCTTTGGCGACATTTCTATCATCGAGAAGGACAACGGACTCGCAATTGTGCAAGGTCCGAAAAAAATGACGTTCGCCATGAAACATTACGATCGCGACATCTTTACTTACGAAACAGCAGGTGAGAACGCGGTCGGCAAAAGCGGCATCACGTTTACCATCGGTCCCGATGGCAAGGCGACACAGGTAGTGGTGGAAAATCTCAATGTGCACGGCGAAGGAACTTTCAAGCGTGAGTCAACTGCACAAGCCACTCGGCAGAGTAGCGTTCCACTTCCCACGTCTGGTGAAGTTGCCGATCTCGTCGAAATCGGCAATGGACGCAAGATGTACCTCCAGTGTCGCGGCTCAGGTAGCCCGACAGTGATTCTCGAGTCCGGCTACCGGAATGACGCGGATATTTGGAGCGCGCAACTTGAGCCCGGAATGACAACAGTGTTTCCGCAGGTGGCCAAATTCACGCGGGTTTGCGCCTATGATCGTCCGGGAACTTTTCTTGACGGGAATCATTTGAGCAGGAGCACACCAGTCCCGATGCCGCGCACTGCACGCGACCTCGTTTCCGATCTTCATGCCTTGCTCGAAAAGGCGCATGTCCCCGGGCCGTACGTGTTCGCCGCACATTCCTTTGGTGGCATCTTTGCGCGCTTGTACGCTTCCACGTACCCGAACAACGTCGTTGGAATGGTTTTGGTCGACGCGCTCTCCGAAAAGGTGAAGTCAGGTCTCACACCGGAACAATGGAAGTTGTATGTGAACTTTGGATTTACGAAACCGACGCCTGGCGTTGAAAAGTATAAGGACATCGAGACGCTCGATGCAAACGCTAGCCTGGATCAGATGGAAAAAGCTGCCAGCGCGGAACCGCTCCGTCCGATGCCCCTCTTTGTTCTGACGCAAGGTCAACCGTTTGACCTCACCCCATGGCAGCCGTTGCCCGCCGATTTTCCTGGAGCATTGGATAAGGCATGGCACGCGGCACAGGACGAGCTGGCGACACTTGCGCCTAATGCCAGGCACAGGGTCGCGACGAAAAGCGCGCACTATATCCAAGTTCAGGAACCGCAACTGGTCGTTGACGCAATCAAGCAGGTGGTCGAGGCGGTCCGCAATCCGCCCACGTGGACGGCCGCGCGTTGAATCGGTGACTGCATGTCATTGGAGTTTGGACGCCGGATATTAGGGTTTATTTTGTGGCAGGCATAAACAATTTCGGTTTCACCCCAGCAGAGCTGCGGACATTGCGCTCTTTGAAAACGCCCGCTGGAATTCAGAAGTTTCTAGACGATCTGCCTTACAACCTCAGTTACACGGCGTGGTCCCCGAAAAAGGTCCTGCACGATCGCACCGCGTCATGTCTCGAGGGCGGAATTTTTGGCGCGGCTGCGCTCCGCGTTCTCGGATTTCCACCGCTAATTTTCGATTTGGAAGCGGAACAGGATACCGACCATGTCGTCGCCATTTTCAAAGTGCGCGGGCATTGGGGCGCAGTAGCGAAATCGAATTTCACCGGCTGCCGTTATCGCGAGCCGGTATACCGCAGCCTGCGGGAATTGGCCATGAGTTATTTCAATATTTATTTCAACCTGCGCGGCGAACGCACCCTGCGCCGCTATTCACGTCCGGTGAACCTCGCGAGATTCGATCATCTGCACTGGGTGACCACAGATAAACCAATCTGGTTCATCGCCGAGTATCTTTGCGAAATCCCGCATATATCCTTGCTCACACCCGCCATGGAAAAGAACCTCACCCGCATCGATCGGCGCACCATGCGTGCCGAAATGGTGGGTCACAAGAAATGATTTTGTCGCGACCACGCGAATCGCCAAACCTGATCGACCAATTTTGGCTTGTGTTGACTGGAAGCGCCGTTAAGGAAGGGCTTCCTTTTCCGTGGAGTCCTTCACCTTAGCCGCCATACAGCTTCACGTTGGCGACGGGAGACTCTTTACATAGACAATCACATCATAGATGTGACCCGAGCCAACCAAACGCGCGACCCCAAAATCTGCGGTAGCCAACAGCGCCGACAGGTTCTCCCGATGCCGATAGTCAAACCTCCTGCCGAAGAGCTCCAGAATGCGAGTGCTCGCGTGCGGTCGGTAGGTATTGACGATCAGCTCGCCATCGGCCGCAGTCATATGACCTAGCCGGGCGGCGAGATGTTCGGCCTGCTCGACCTCCTCCGGTTGAGGCAAACGGAGACTTCGCTCCGTCGTCTCGCATGTGAAACCCGGAAGATAATCGAGAATTCCGACCGCCGTGACGACATGATACTTTGCCTGGCCGATCGTGCCCGACGTCGATGGTTCGGCAAAAAGGTCTTCCGTTCCGACGGAGATGCCACCCTCGGTTTCCGAGGTCGTGGCACTGCTTCGGGTAGAAGTCAGTTTGGCCAACAATCGTTGGGCTTTATCAACATTCGAACTGTCCCGATCCGTAATCCTGACGGTCATTCGAGCTGGGTCATAGCCTTCACTAATCAGCCGGTCATAGGCCAGGATCATGCTCAGACCCGTTCCCGCAGCGACGGCTTTCATGCGAATGGAAAATCCATTTTCCAACCGAGACCGGGCCGCTTCATAAGTTGCCTGTGTCTCCCGGACGAATCGCAACTGCACATCTTTTCCCTGGACAGAGTGCATGAGCAACCGATCCCATACATCGCTTATGCGCAGGATCTCGGGCGAAATCATCATGTACGGACCGTTCATGGGATCACCGCCCTCCATCAAGGCCTTCGTATCTTTTGTCGACGAATTGAGTAACGCTTGGGCGTAGGGATGCCCCGTCCGCTCAAGGATCGGGTTACGGAAGAAGCCTGTCCCGCCGCTTTGGTCATCGGTTTTCTCGTGGGTCGTAGTCCATTTCAAGACGCGATGGCTGAGCCGGGAAAACAACCTCTGAGCCAGTCCGGCCGGCGCACCAGATGCGACGCCGAAGAGAGCACGGCTGAGGCTGGCGACGATCGCCTCCGACAATTCGATCTGCCCGTCCGAGTAGAGGGCCACGACCGCATCCATGGGCCTAATGGGGAATTCTACCATGTCAGACCGCAGCCCAAGGTCCACCCTCGCACGCTGCCGCCGTTCGGTAGACAAGCGGTGTGCTTTCAACATTGGACTTTACACGTTCCAAGCAGGCCTGCAAAGGCGCGGTTTCGGGCGCGGCAAAGCGAATTTCGGCGCAAGCCGAGCTGCATGACGAGGCTTTTGTCTTCCTGGAGCCGCCAGGATGCCACGAATGTTTATCTTCCCTCCGCGAAAGTCAGCATTGTGCGCGCCGCTCTGGATGCTGCGGCAAAGAATGTCGGGTCACGCGCAGAGACGAAGCTTAAGTAGCGCTTGGGTCTGGCGTGTCTGGCGATTGCGTTCTCGCGATTACGAACTTTCTTTGACCTTCAACCGCACGCAACGGATTAGCACAAGCAAAGTTCGTTGCCGCAGAATGCGGCAACCAGCACGCTGCAAGCGTGCGCTCCCCAGGTTCGGCCGCTACAGGGCGTTTTGGAAAAACGCGTTCTCGAAAGTCGGTTGAAACGGACCGGGATCGGTTTCGCCGATTCGAAACTGCGGACTGATCTCAAACTGCGTGGCGCAATGGATTTCCAAATCGGTCTTGCCGCACTTTATCAATGACGCGCGCATTGTTTCCAGCGCCAGCTCGGGAGTGTTGCAATCCCGGCTGAGATGTCCGAGCACAACGCGCTCAATTTTTCCCGATAGCAATTGTTCAATCACGCCTGCCGCCGCGGAATTCGACAGGTGACCGTGCCGCGATTGGATTCGCTGTTTCACCGGCCACGGCCGATGCGTGTCGTGCTGCAAGAGTTTTTCGTCGTGATTGGTCTCAATCACGAGGGTTTGCACCTGGCGCAATCGTTCCACGATCATTTTGGTGACGTAACCAAGATCGGTGATGAATCCAAGAGCACTCGAGCCAGCGTAAAAAGCGAACCCCAACGGATCGACGGCATCGTGGGGGACGGAAAACGTCTGCACGGTGATGTCGCAGACCGAAAACTCGGCGCCAGTCGGAAAAATCCTCCAGTTACGGTGCTGTTCGACAACGTCGTCGCACCGAATTGCTTCTGCGGTTAACGCATTACAATAAATCGGCACGTCAAATTTGCGGCAGAGAATTTCAAGACCGCAGACGTGATCGCCGTGTTCATGTGTGAGAAGGACGCCATCGAGCTGCTCCGGCGCGACGCCGCACTGTTCCAAGCGCAACACAAGTTGGCGCGCGCTCAGCCCGCCATCGACAAGAATCTTGCAGTGATCCGTTGCAACTAGCGCGCTGTTTCCCGCGCTCCCGCTGCCGAGCATCGTTAAGTTGAACACGGGTCTTAAGGTAGGCGCGTGATTTCGATTTACGCAAATGGAAATAGACAAATCAGCGCGAAAATGTAATCGAATTGGCCTTTCACCAATGAAAGGGCTCGCGGTGTTCTTCAGTGCAGTACTTGCCGTTCTGCCGACGGCGAGTGGTGAGGAATCGCCGTCACCCGCCATCCGCGCCGTCGTCGCATCGCACGGCATGCTATCGCGCGATACGGTCGTTCCCTTGAGCGTGGTCACGCGGGTGTTCCCGGTGATTACTCGGGAGATCAGCACCGGCCAAAACTCAACGGCGGCCGGCCAGCCTACAGCTACAAGGAGCGTGGTTTACGCGAATAGTGACAACTCGAAGAAGGTGACGATTTCAGTGGATCAGTACGCGAGTCCCGGGGATGCGTTAGGCGCGTACGAGGAAGCCGTTCAGAAGAGCAGGAGTGTTCCAGGATTTAATCCGATCGCGGCGCCGAACCTTGGACCACACACATTTATTGGATCCGTGACTCAAGGAGCGGAGACGCACATCGGCCTTGGTGCGCTAGGTGGCGCATCTGTCGTAGGGTTAACACTCGCCGGCTTTGACCTGACGCCCGATACGATAGCCAAGCTGATTTCATTGGCTCGCGAGGAAGAGAAGGCTGCAGGTGCAATCGTCACTTCCCTGTCGCCTGCAGAAAAGGACAAGATCGACGCGCTGGGGCCGACGCGGCCGTCGCTGCTAAAGCGAGTTCGAACCACCCTGCCACATTAGGACGGCAACTCACCCGCCGCCGAATAGTTCAGTCAACCACGTGTCTAGCTCCGCGACGAAGCAGCGACAGCTCGCACCACCAAGCGGTCTGTTGAATTGGGTGTCGCTTTTCTCGACATCAGCCGCAGCAAGAATTACATTCGTGCCGCTTGAAAGATCGGCTTCTCATTTTCGTAGCAACAGCGACGGCGCTGTTCGGAAACATTGATTACGCTGCCTCGGCGGATGTATCCGCTTCGGATAGCAGCGCTCTCGATTTCAAGCAATGGGGCTTGGTTGCGATTCAGGAGGGCGGCCGGCGCAAACCGGTGGATACTTTCGCAAAGGAAACGCTGATCCGCATTACTGGTAGATCGACATATACGGACAAGAGCGGCAGGCGATGGCAACCGAACGACTTCGTTTTGTCGGCGCTTCTCGAGACACGCGATTGGAAGAACGAACCGATGGTGCTCATCTCATTGGGCAACCTTAAAGAACAGCTCGGGTTCGACAAAACGCAGCGGCGATTTTCGTTTGCGCAACTCGCCGGATCTGCGGAGTTACAGCGGATTGCGACTGAAGCGCAGGCGCTCAAGCGCGCGGAGAAACCGTTGAACCGCGTCCAGCAGGAAGCGCTGAGTGTAAGCGATCGGGCTACGCTTTTTGCTCACGTATTGGAGGGAAGCGCGTTGCTGGTTGTGCCGGCGTCTACAAACGATACGGCTCCCTGGGTCGATCCATCGGGGTGGTCGCGATATTATTCCGAAGCGCAATTCGCGCCGGTGCAGCCGCAATTGCAGGCTCTCGCCACCACGTACGTCAATGGCGACGGATTTAACTTCAGCCGCGCAGCCAACCAGCTTCGCGAAAATCTGCGCGGACTGAGCCCATCAATTTATCCGCAGGAACGACAATTGCGGTTGGAATATTTTTACAACCACTTCGAGGGCTTTTACCGCGCCATCTGGTGCTACGGAATTGCGCTGGTGATTCTGCTCGCGGCACACTTCCGGAAGCGCGGACGGGCCCTGCAAATGCTCGGCGTCGGAGTTGCGCTCCTGGGTCTCGCGTTTCAAGCGGCTGGGATCATCATGCGCTGCATGATTGCCGGCCGGCCGCCGGTGACGAACATGTATGAATCGATCATCTGGGTCTCATTCGCTGTTTCTCTTTTTGGGATGATCTTTTTCGCGCGTTACCGGGCGCCCGTCTATTTGCTTGCGGCATTGCCGGTCACGCTCGTTGCACTTTTGCTTGTGCATCAAATGCCGATCGCGATGCCATCGAGCATCGAGCCGCTGGTTCCAGTGTTGCGCGATAATTTCTGGCTCACCATTCATGTGCTTACCATCACGTTGAGCTACGCGGCGTTCGCGCTGGCAATGGGTTTTGGGCATATCCTGCTGTGGCGATACGCGCGCAATCCCACGGCAGCGCGCGGGGATGCGCCGATGCATTTCTGGCTGTATCGCGTGCTCCAGCTCGGCGTTCTGTTGCTTGCCGCGGGCACAATTCTCGGCGGTGTTTGGGCGAATTACTCCTGGGGAAGGTTCTGGGGCTGGGACCCGAAAGAAACGTGGGCATTGATTGCTCTGCTTTGTTATATCCTGGCATTGCATGGCCGTCTGGCGGGTTGGTGGACGCAGTTCGGTCTGACGGTTGCCAGCGTGGTTTGCTTTCTCGCAGTGTTAATGGCGTGGTACGGGGTGAATTTTGTTTTGGGCAAAGGCCTCCACAGTTACGGGTTCGGTATCGGCGGTGAGACGTACGTCACGACGTTTATTGTGCTCGATCTTTTGTTCGTTGCGTTTGCGACCTGGCGATATCGCAGCAGCAAATCCGCCGTTGCTCCAGCGAGCCAAATCGAAGGCGAGCGCGTCGCGGTGTAGTTGGGTAAGGACGCCCGTTGCGGCGTAGCGGCAGGGCGCGCCACTCCTTGCGCGCCGAGTTTTGCGAATCCCAAGCGGCGCGCAGAGGATTGCGCACCCTGCCTGGCCTACAGATTTGCGATCAACGTCTCGAGGAATTGGCGTGGCGTCTCCGCTTCGAGGAGAGCCGTTCGGATAGCCTCATCTTTCGTCAGGCGCACGAGTGTGCCAACGCAAATCAGATAGTCGTTTACCAGGCGTTCCGGCACCCCGATCACAAAAATCAGTCGGGCACGCTCTTGATTTGTGCCGACTGGAATGCCGGCGCGGCTGCGTCCAACGCCGATGACGATCTCATCTACCAGGTCGGTTCGCGCGTGAGGGAAGGTAACACCGTTTTCCACGGCGCTCGGATGCTCCTGTTCACGTGCGAGGACTTGTTGAAGAAATATTTCTGCATTATCGATCTTTCCGTTTTGCGCGAGTAATTGACTAATCTCGCGTAGCGCATTCGGCAGTTTTCGTGAGCTTAGCCGCAGGAGCACCTGTCTTTCGTCGAGTAGCTCGGGAAGCGCAATGGCCATTGGTGGCAGAGATTTATTGGATTATCCGGCAAAGCCAGTTATCCAGTTAATTAACCAGCCGTGGCAACTCAAAACACAGCGGTAGCTCCCACCGAGGAGAGGACAGTCTCCTTGCAACGGAGCATTTACGACCCGGGCTACGTCAATGCCATGTCGCATTTTTATCGCGGCGAGATGGGCCGGATCATGGTCTGGCGGCAGCGGCTGGACATGACCACAAACTGGGCAATCACCAGCAGCACGGCGATCATCACCATCGCATTTTCCACCCGTCAAGTGCCGCACATCATTTTCTTTTTTAATCTGGCGATCGTCTGGGTGCTGCTCTGGATCGAGGCGCGTCGTTATCGTTTTTATGACGCATTCCGCGCACGCGTCCGGATGCTCGAGGCGCATTTTCTAGTCCCGATGGTGATGGAAAATCGCCAGCTGCTCCAGGGCGAATGGAAAAAGCTCGTTTGCGAAGATTTGATTTTGCCCTGTTTCAAAATCAGCAAACTGGAAGCGGTGGGGCGCCGCTTGAAACGCAATTATATTTTCATTTTTATTTTGATCCTGATGGCGTGGCTAACAAAAATATTTTTGCATGCCAGCGCGCCGATTAACGATTTCTTCTCCTTTTACCAGGCCCTGCGTATCGGGCACATTCCGGCCTGGCTCGTGGCGCTGATCTTCTCCGGCACGTTTATCAGTGTCATTGGCATCACCATTTACGTTAGCAAAAGATCCTCCGGCGAAATTTCCGAATTTGGCACGCACCGGTCGCTGTGGCGGATTTGAATTAGTTGATAGTTGATAGTTGATGGTTGAAAGAAATCGGCGATGGCCGATTCCCTAGCTTTCCAAAACCTTTGCGACATTGTTGCAAGACTTCGCGCGCCTGGCGGCTGTCCGTGGGACCGGGAGCAAACAAATGAATCGCTGCTGCCGCCGGTGATCGAAGAGGCTTACGAGCTGGTGGAAGCTGTGCGCGCGAAAGACGACGCGCATTTTCGCGAAGAACTGGGCGACCTGTTACTTCTGGTCGTAATGCACGCGGAGATCGCGCGTGAAGCCGGTCGCTTCGACATCGACGACGTCCTTGGCGATGTCTCTCAAAAACTGGTGCGGCGACATCCGCACGTGTTTGGAACGAGCGACGCGCGCGATTCCGGCGCAGTGCTTAAACAATGGGAAGCGATCAAGCGCACAGAGAAAAAGGCCGACTCACATTATCTCGCCAGTTTACCGAAGGCGTTGCCAGGGCTTGTGCGCGCGCAAAAAGCGCAATCAAAGGCTGCGCGAGTGAATTTTGACTGGACCGACATGCGCGATGTGGTTGCGAAAGTCGAAGAAGAGCTTGGCGAAACGAAAGAGGCTATGGCGTCGAAAGATCGTGCGAGAATCGACGACGAGATTGGCGACATGATCTTCGCCATGGTTAATCTGGCGCGGAAATGCAAAATCGACGCGGAAAGCGCGCTTCAACGCGCCACGGACAAATTTGTCGCGCGATTCAATCGACTGGAAGACGAGCTGCGAATGCGAGGCAAGCAGCTGGGAGATGTCGAGCTTCCTGAGATGGACGCGATTTGGGATCAGATTAAGCAAACGTCCAACATCCAACGTCCAACTCCCAACGCCGAACCCCTCTGACTTCGACGTTGAGTGTTCGGCGTTTGCTTCTGCGTCAGCAGTGGCCATATTTCGCGTCCCGATGAATTTGCTGATCAATCTGTGTCTGGCGCTCTTCGTGCTGGTGTCGCTGCTCATGGTCCTGGTGATCCTGATGCAACGGCCAAAGAGCGAAGGCCTGGGTGCGGCATTTGGCGGCGCGGTCACGGAAAACATTTTTGGAGCACAGACGACCAATGTGCTGGTGAAATTCACGACCTGGCTGGCGGGCATTTTTTTTGCGCTCACGCTTGGGTTGTCGATCCTTTATGCGCACCGAAGCACGGCTGACAGCGCCTTCCGTCGAGAGCTGATGAAAACACAGGCCGCGCCTCAAAGTTCGCCTGCGTCAGCAAAACCCTCGCCTGTTTCGTCGCCGGGAACCACACCTGCCAAGGCTTCCCCAGGTGCTTCTGCAGCCCCTGATTCCGGTGCTGGCGTTTTGCCCGCCGGCACCACGACGCCAGCCGCTTCCCCGGCGGCAACCCCACGACCAACAGCGAAACCGTAAATCCGCGGTTCGGGCGAAACGCCGGCGATTGCAGCTCGAAAGAGCTCGATTTCACAAACGCGTGAAATCAAAACTCGTGTCTTTGTAGCGGTAGGAGACCCGTGCCGCTTTGGTCTTGGCCGAATAGTTTGCGGGAAGATCTTCAGCGACAGACCATGCGAATCACCTTGATGCACAATCCGAAGGCCGGCCGGGGGAAGCTCGTCAAGAAAGACCTGATGGCTGCGCTGGCCAGGGCCGGGCATCTCGCGATTTACCAATCCACGAAGAAGAGCGATTACAAGGAAGCTCTGAGAGAGCCAGCCGACCTTGTGCTTGCCGCCGGCGGAGACGGCACGGTGGGAAAGGTCGGCCGCGAACTTATCGATACCGGTATTCCGTTGAGCGTTCTTCCACTCGGCACAGCCAATAATCTGGCGCGCAGTCTTGGTTTCTGCGCGTCGCCCGAAGAAATTATTACCGGGTTCGAAAACGCGGAAAGGCGAACATTTGACGTCGGGTTTGCGCGAGGACCATGGGGCAAGCGCTATTTTTTTGAAGGCGCCGGCGGCGGCCTGCTCGCGGATTATCTTCGGAACGCGGAAGACAAAGTTAAGCGAACGGAAAACCTTTCCAAAGACGAAGAAATGCGGCGACACATTTCGCTCTTGCGCCAAAAGCTGCACGACTATCCCGCCCGAAAGTGGAAGATCACCCTCGACGGCGAAGACATCTCGAATCGCTACATACTTTGGGAAGCGATGAACATTCGATCGGTTGGCCCCATACTTTATTTGGCATCGCAGGCCGCGACCAAAGATGGCCGGCTGGATTTCGTTTGTGTTCGGGAAGAGGATCGTTCTCTTTTCATGGAATACCTTGATGGCCGACTGGCCGGGCGGAAGGCCAAATTCCCGCTGCCGCTTCGGAGGTTTCGCGAGTCAAAAATTGTTTGTAAAAACTCGATGCTTCACTTCGACGACAAAGTTTGGCCGGCCAAAAAGCAAAAGGCGAAGAGTCCGAGCGACATCGAAATCACAGTGAAACCATCGGCGCTCGTGATTCTGCAACACGCTAAGCAGAAGTCGGCGCGATAGCCGCCGTATCTGGTCGACCGCGAATTTGCCGAGTCAAAACAGTCACATTTTTTAAGCGTGGAATGAAGGGCAAAACATGTTAGAGCAATATGAGGCTGCCCAAAAATAAGAGCGACAATGAGCTACGAATTACGGCACGACGAAACTCTGGGCGACAATCTTTGCCGGATTTGCCGTAAACAAATCGAGGGCGCCGTCGCCGTTGCCAAGGGTGAAACAAAAACCGACGACACGCCGGTGCACGAAATGCGCAAGCACTTGAAGAAAGCGCGCGGGGCACTGCGACTGGTGCGGAAAGAGATCGGACGCGGCATGTACCGGACACAAAACCATGCTCTCCGCGATGTTGCGCGGCTTACCTCGGAAATTCGCGATGCCGAAGTGCGTTTGCAGACGGTGAGGGAACTTCAAGAAGTCACGAAACGCGATGGCCATGGCACTTACGGAAATCTCGAAGTGATGCTCACCCTGGAACTCGAAAACTTCATGGCTGCGTTCACAGAGTGGCAAACACAGGCGGTCCCGTTGTTGGAGCAGGCGGCCTCAGCCGTAGATTGCTGGACGCTCGACCAATTCAGCTGCAAACAACTTTGCTGCGCGGTACAGGCGAGCTACAGGCGGGGTCGCAGGACGCTTGCCACGGCCACGGCAGATCCGACAACCGAAAATTTTCACCAGTTCAGGACCAGGGCGAAAACGCTTTGGTATCAATTACGTATTCTGCGGCCAGTCAATCCGGTCGTGTTAAAGACCCTGAGCGACGATCTGCATTCGTTAGGTGATCTGCTCGGTCGTGCACACGACTTGAGTTTTCTCGCGGAGAGATTGCGGAGCGAACATGGTAAATCGAAATGGGAGCGCGAAGGTCAGAGGTTGCTTGCCGTAATTGAAGTCAGTCAGCACGATCTGCAACGCGGCGCCACGGAGCTGGCGGAGCATTTCTTTGCCGAGCGCCCGCGGGATTTCAGCTCTCGCGTCGGCAGCTGGCTGCAGGATTGGGAAGGCAAATCATCGCACTCAGTAGCCGACGCGCTGGTCACTTAGCCTTGCGCGCGATCTTCGGCGGGAACAGCCAGAGCAGTTTCCCTTCGTCAGATTCCGTATCGACATCGAGCAGGGCGACGCCGCCCTTGGAAAGTTTGAGCGAAGCGCCGGTTAATCCCGAAATAACAGTCGTGAAGTCTGGTTCGTGGCCGACGAGCATCAGGTTTTTTGCTTGATGCCGCTTGAGCACGGTCCGCAACTCGCTCATGCCAAATCCGGGCTCGAGCGATTCGTCCTTTCGCAGTTTCGCCTTCAGGTAATCCGCCGCGATCTCAGCTGTTTGTGATGCGCGCGGTAACGGGCTGGTCACGATCAAATTCAACCGCACGTTGAGACGTGCCAGAAATTTCGCCACGTCGCGCATTTCTTTTTTACCGAAATCCGTGAGCGGGCGCTCATCATCCGATTTTTTCCAATCCGGCCAATCGGCCTCTCCGTGTCGAAGGAAATAAAGTTGCATGTCGATGTATACGCGTTGTTACAGGATTCGCCATTTCGCTCGGCGCGTCCGCGGATCGATTTGCCAAAGGCGAACGCCACCAAGAAAAGCATTTCGGTTGTGTCCGGGCTCAATGCCTCTTGGCAACTGATCGAACTTCTTTGCGCTCCCGCCGCCAAGAACGACATAATCGGCAATCAGCGATTTTTTCAATGACAGTACTGCGCGAAGCACTTCGCGTTTCCACTTCTTTTCGCCCAGCTCTTTCATTCCCGATTTCCCGAGGTAATCCTCGATGATGTCGCCGTTACCGTAAGGCAGATCGCCGAGCTCGAGCGGGAGCACGTTCGTTTCCCAAATCAATGTCGATCCCAGGCCGGTGCCGAGTCCAAGAAACAACATGCGCCCGCCATGGAAACTGCCGAGGGCCTGCATGGCCGCATCGTTGATGATGCGGATTGGTTTGCCCAGGGACTTTTCGTAATCGAACCGCCTCCACCCTGCGCCGAGATGTTTCGGTTCGCCCATGATGCGCCCATTACGGACCGGCGCTGGAAATCCCATCGATACGGCATCGAAACTCCAATCCTTTAGCAGCGTTTTCATTTGAGCCACCATTTCGCGCGGCGTCAGATCCGGACCGGACTTGAATTTGCGCTTTGCCCAGCGCGAAATCATCAACTTCACGTTCGAGCCGCCTATGTCGATGACCAGGACCCTTTTCTTCACCCCGTGAGATAACCGCGGGTGTGATTGTGTCCTCGACAGCGCAGCGTATTTCACGGGGTGAACGGTTTCTCCGGCCTGGTCGGCCCCCCAGCCGGATTTTCATGCACAACGCTGATCGGAATTAATTTATCTGCTCGGAGTTTTTTCTTTGAGCCGGTGAGTTTCTTTGCGCGTTCGCGCGACACCTCGCGAAATTGCCATTGCGCTTGCCGGCTTGGTTCGGGACCTTCCGGTTGCAAGCGACGGTAGGTACCGTCCGGCTGCAACTCGCGTGACTTCACGCGATCGTGAAGGAACGTTGGAATCACGTCGTTGGTAACCTGATCACGCAGCGCAGGCGTCTCAACCGGAAAAGCCACTTCGATCCGACGGTAGAAATTGCGCGGCATCCAATCCGCGCTCGAAAGGTAAACCACAGGATCTCCAGCGTTTTCGAAGTAATACATCCGGCTGTGTTCCAGAAATCGGCCAACGATGCTGATGACCCGAATGTTTTCGCTCAGATCCGGGATTTTCGGGCGCAGACAACAAATTCCGCGCACGATAAGATCGATAGTCACATTACTGCACGATGCCTCATACAGTTTTTCGATCATCTCCTGATCGACCAGTGCATTGAGTTTGGCGACAATGCGCGCCGGTTTGCCCGCACGGGCGTTGTCTCGCTCGCGTTCAATGCATTGGATAAGACGGCTATGCATGTCGAACGGCGCGACCATTAATTTTTTCAGACCAGGATAACCAGCGAGGCCCGTAAGCGTGTTAAACACCGTCGCCACTTCCTCGGTCAACTGCGATTCGCTCGTGAGCAGACTGAAATCGGTGTAGATGCGGGCAGTACGCGAGTGATAATTGCCAGTCCCCAGATGGACATAATGTCGAAGCCGATCGGCATCGCGCCTGACGATGAGCAGCATTTTGCAGTGCGTCTTCAAACCGACCACACCGTAGATGACGTGTGCGCCGGCTTCTTCCAGACGCCGCGCCCATTGAATATTCATCGCTTCATCAAATCGCGCGCGAAGCTCGACAATCGCAGTGACCTGTTTCCCGGCATTCGCTGCCTCAATCAGCGCCCCAACGATGGGAGAGTCGCCGCTGGTGCGATATAGCGTCATTTTGATTGCGAGCACCTGGGGGTCGTTCGCGGCCTTCTCGATTAATTCAACAATCTGATCGAAGCTGTCATACGGATGGTGCAGCAGCACGTCCTGGCGCCGCAACACTTCGAAAAAGTCAACGTGCGGCGGCAGGGCAGGATCGCGGGACGGCTGAAATGGACGGTCCTTAAGTTTCCCAAACGCATCGTTGGCCACCAGCGGCTGGAGATGCGTCATCGAGAGCGGACCATCCAGCTTGTAGGCGTCGGCTTCGGATAAATTGAAGAATTCGAGAAGCAGGCTGAGAAAATCCTTCGGGCAATCCGCCTCGACTTCGAGGCGCACTGCATTGCCGCGGCTCGATCGCCGCAGTTCATGCTCGATTGTGCGCAAAAGGTTCTCTGCTTCCTCGTCATCGATGTACAGATCGCTGTTACGCGTGACGCGAAACGCGTGCACTCCATCGAGAATCAAACCGGGAAATAATTCGCCGATGTGCTGTTTAATGAGAGAGGCGAGGTAGATGTACTCCCACGGTTCGTCCGCGCCTTTGCCTCGCGGCATCAGGATCAATCGCGGAACCACCCGCGGCACCTGCACGATCGCGTGCAGTGGTTCGCTGCCACGCCGTGTCTTTGCCCGTACCAGCAGATTGTGACTGCGGTTCAACAGATGCGGAAACGGATGACTGGCATCCACTGCCAGTGGCGTCAGCATTGGCACAACTTCCTGCAGAAAATAGCGGTGTGCCCACGCCGCGCGTTTGGTTGGTAACTCCGCGATCTCGCGCACGTAAATTCCATTCTTCGCCAGCTCCGGCAGAAAGTCGCTGTTCCAAAGCGTATACTGCGCCGCCACCAATTGGCGGACTGTTTTCTGGATCCGATCGAATACCTCCGAAGGGCTCAACCCATCAGGACCAACGTCGCTTGTCTCGCTCTCAATCTGTTGTTTGATGCCTGCGACGCGAATCTCGAAGAACTCATCCAGATTCGAACTGACGATGGTAAGAAACTTGACCCGTTCAATGAGCGGTTGTCTCTGATCCTGCGCTTCTTCCAGGACGCGGCGGTTGAACTCGAGCCAGCTCAGCTCGCGGTTGATGAAATTTTTTGGCTCGCCAAAACGCTCATGCGCGGTTTGCTGCGCCGGCTGAACAGCGATCGTGCTGATTTCCTCTTCGGTTCGAGCAGTGGCCTGGGCTTCGGGCATCTCTCAACATCGCCAATCAAATGCGCATACGCAACGCGCGCCGTATCAGACAGAAGCCGCGGCAGTTTGATGCCGGATGTCTTCAGCAGCGGCAGCGTAAACGGCGTCCTCGGCAATGTTGGTAGCATGATCGCCCACGCGCTCGAGATGTCGGCCGACAAACATTAGATTCAGGTAACCGCGCAGCTGGTCTCGGTCTTGCGTCATTCTTTCGATTAACCGGCGACCGAGAACGCGATTCATTTCGTCCAGTTTGTCATCGCGTCCAACGATCGCGCGTCCAAGCTCGACGTCTTCGCGCACGAAAGCGTCCACACTGTCTTTGAACATGGAAACCGCGTGCTCGTGCATCGGTATGATCAGCTTAATTTCCGGCAGTGGCGGATGTTGGTTCAACTTTCGCGCTCTTCGCGCGATGTTTGTTGCCTGATCGCCGATTCTCTCAAGGTTGGTGGAAAGTTTCATGGCGGAAACCACACGGCGCAGATCGGACGCTACCGGCTGGAACCGCAATAAAATATCTACGCCGTCCTTGTCGATCTGCTTCTCAAGTTGATCGATCTCCTCATCGTCCGCGATCGTGTATGCACAAAGCTCATCATCGCGCTCGAACAAACCCTTCATCGCCCGATCAAGGCTTCGCTCCGCCAGGCCGCCCATCATGAGCACGTTGTTGCGCAGTGACGCCAGCGCTTCATCAAACGTTCCGAGAATGTGCTTTTGTGCGATCATCTCACTGTCTCCTTTCATTCATGCTCATATCTTTGCTCTTGCTCATATTCTGTTTCGCTAATGGCGCATCCAATGGTCGCGCCCAGCCAAGTCGTTAACCAAATCGGCCAGTGATATAGTCTTCGGTCTGTCGTACGCTTGGGTTTGTGAAAATTTTCGTCGTTGGCCCGAATTCGATCAGCCGGCCAATATAGAAGAAAGCCGTGTAATCGGAGATGCGCCCGGCTTGCTGCATGTTATGGGTGACCGTCACGATGGTGTATTTAGTTTTCAGCTCAGAGATCAACTCCTCGATCTTCGCGGTAGCGATGGGATCGAGCGCCGAACAAGGTTCATCCATCAGGACCACTTCGGGTTCCACGGCGAGCGTGCGGGCAATACACAGTCGCTGTTGCTGGCCACCGGAGAGACTTGTGCCCGGCTTGTGCAAATCGTCTTTTACTTCGTCCCAAAGAGCAGCCATGCGGAGTGATTTTTCCAAACGTTCATTGAGGAGTTTTTGGTTTCGTACGCCGTTCAATCGCAAACCGATAACGACATTTTCGCCAATCGTCATGGTTGGAAACGGATTGGATTTTTGAAACACCATGCCGACCCGACGGCGAACGATCGCGGGATCGACTGTGCTCGAATAGAGGTCCTGGCCCTGCAGCAGGACCGTGCCTTTCATGCGCGTCTTTGGCACCAGCTCGTGCATGCGGTTGAGAGCTCGGAGAAATGTTGATTTTCCGCACCCGCTCGGCCCAATGATGGCGGTCACGGCGTTCGAGGCCACGTCGAGCGTCACATTATCAATAGCGCGCTTCTCACCGTACCAGATCGAGAGATTCTTCACCTGAAAAGTTAGCGGTGGCGACGACTCAACGCTGGGGGCCGGTTCTACAGGTTGTTCGACGTGCTCCATAACACTTCGCTCGGGTACTGCCATAACTAAGTTCTCCATTCGCGAATGTTTACACAACGGACACCCCACGCCCCCGAGTGAGGAGTCTTACTAATATGTTAACGCAGAAAACACCAGTGACGAGCACAAGAGCGCCGGCCCACGCCTGACGATGCCAGTCGTCATAGGGAGAAATGGCATAGGTAAAAATCTGCAATGGGAGCGCCGCAATCGGTTGATTCAGGCTGTGGTTCCAAAAGCGGTTGCCGAAAGCAGTGAAAAGGAGCGGTGCGGTTTCGCCTCCAACGCGCGCCAACGCCAGCAGAATGCCAGTAATGATTCCCCTCGACGCAGTCTTCAAAACGATATGCACGATCGTTTTCCACCGGGCAACGCCGAGCGCGAGGGCCGCCTCGCGATAGCCATTTGGCACCAGCAGAATCATTTCCTCAGTCGTGCGCAGAATGAGTGGAATCATGATCAACCCAAGCGCCAGGCCGCCGGCATAGGCGGAGAAACCTTTGAAACGAAGGACGACCAAACCATAAACAACGACCCCCCACGTGATTGATGGAATTCCATTGAGGACGTCACCCATAAATCGCAGGACTGAATTGATACGCGCGGAGCCATATTCCGCGAGGTAAACTCCACCCAAAACGCCGACGGGAATCCCAATCACGCTCGCCAATGCGAGCAACTCCAGCGATCCCACGATCGCGTTCACCATGCCCCCGCCAACTGCTCCGACCGGTGCAGGTAACTTGGTGAAAAAGTCCCAGTTCACCGAACCGGCGCCATTGACGAGAAGATGAAAGAACACGAGGCCCAACGGCGTGATCACAAGAAGAGCAGAAACAAACGCGATACCGGATGCCAGCGCGCTTTTGATCTTACGCCAGGTGTGGTTGTCTGCTCCTCTGGAATACATGGCTACTGCACGGCGCGTGTGGCCGATGTTGTGCTGATGGTGCGCAAAAGCAGTTGGGCAAGAAGATTCACCAGGATGGTTATTCCAAAAAGGACCAGCCCAATTTCGAACAGCGCCTGAAGATACATGTCGGTGGTGGCTTCGGTAAATTCATTGGCAAGCACGCTGGCAAGGGTATAGCCGGGCTTAAAGAGCGACGCCGCGATTTGTGGGGTGTTGCCGATGACCATTGTGACCGCCATCGTTTCGCCAAGAGCGCGTCCGAGACCGAGAATACTTGCTCCGAACAATCCGTTTTTCGCATAACTAAGCACTGCGATCCGGGTCGCTTCCCAGCGGGTCGCGCCCAGAGCGTAAGCCGCTTCGCGTTGCAGGTCCGGCACGCTGCGCAAAATTTCGCGCGAGACCGAGGTGATGATTGGCAGAATCATGATGGCGATGATGAGTCCGCCCGCGAGCATGCTGGGGCCGTAAATCGGCCCGGTGAAAAATGGTGTCCAACCGAAGAAGCGTTTGAGCCAGGGAAAAGGATAATCCCGTAACCAGGGGACCATAACGAAGATGCCCCATAACCCGAGGATTACACTCGGGATTGCCGCCAGCATTTCGATTAGAGACACAAGCGGCTGCCGAATCCAGACCGGCGCGAGTTCCGTCAGGTACGCTGCCGTTGCGATGCTCAATGGCACCGCGATCACTAACGCAATTAGTGAAGAAACCAGTGTTCCGTAGATGAATGGAAGGGCGCCGAATTGCTCGGCGACGGGGTCCCAAGTCGATGTCGTGAGAAAACGAAATCCGAATTTTTGAACTGCGAGCGAAGATCCGCGCCACAGTTGCCAGCTGATCAAAATCACGAGAACGACCAGCACCAGCGCCATCGCGAGGGTAAGCCACTCGAACGCTTTGTCACCGAAACGCGAGGGCGGGGCCATCGCGCTCGCCGCCGATCTCGGCTCATCCGGTGCGGCTGTCGTTGGAGGTAGTGCGATCTCCATGCGGGTTCACGTTACATCTTAATCTCGTCGATCCGGGCCAGGACACGTTGCTGCAGGGTATCCGGCAACGGGGCATATTGGAGATCTTTTGCCATTTTCTCGCCGTCTTTCGCGGCCCATTTTAGAAATTCCACGAGCTTCTTTCCTTTGGCTGCATCTTTCTGCTGTTGGTAAACCAGCAGCCAGGTCGCGCCCGCGATGGGATACGCCTCCTTGCCTGGTGCGTTCGTCATCGAGAAACGGAAGTCATCCGGAATCTCGGCAGTTGCGAGCGCCGCGGTTACCGATTCGATCGTCGGTTTTACGAATTCGCCCGCGGCATTCTTTAGGTCTGCGTACGGCATTTTGTTCTGCAGGGCATAGATCAATTCTACGTATCCGATCGCCCCCGGGGTTTGTTTTACCTGTCCCGACACACCCTCATTTCCTTTCCCGCCAATGCCCGTCGGCCAATTGACAGATGTGTTGTTGCCGGCTTTCTGCTTCCACTCACCGCTAACCTTGCTCAGGTAATCGGTGAAAATGAACGTCGTCCCGCTGCCATCGGAGCGATGTACGACCACGATTTCGTTGTCTGGCAATTTTGCTCCTGGGTTTGATGCGGCGATCTTCGGGTCATTCCATTTCTTGATTTTGCCGAGAAAAATATCGGCGATCGTCTCGCCATCGAGTTTCAAGGCGGGATTGCCCGGAAGGTTGTAGGTCATGACGACCGCGCCTGCTACCGTAGGGATATGCAGGATTTTCCCTGGCGCTTTTGACAGATTTTCGTCGCTCATCGGTCCATCCGATGCGCCAAAATCAACCGTTTGCGCCAGGATTTGTTTTTGTCCTCCGCCGGAACCGATCGACTGATAATTGAATCGTACCGAAGGATCGACCTTTGCGTATTCATCGAACCACTTTGAGTAAATCGGATAGGGAAACGTCGCGCCCGCGCCGTTGATCATCATTTGCGCGGATGCGTTCGCACTGAATCCCAGGACGATTGCCAGCCAAAGAATTTTACTGCTGAAGAGTTTCGTCATGCGACGAGATTGCCGCAGGCCGATTCAGGCAGTCAAAATCTTTACTGTTACGATTGTGTGACGATCGGCAAAACCACGCGAATCGTCGTACCATTCTCGAGTTCGCTCTCGGCTTCGACGCGGCCGCCGTGGAGTTGGGCGATATGTTTCACAATTGCCAGACCGAGGCCGGTGCCCCGAACGCTATCGTGGCTGCGCGCTTTGTCGACGCGGTAGAAGCGCTCAAAAATGCGCGGCAACTCGTCTTCGGCAATCCCAACTCCATCGTCGCTCACGCTCAGGACGATTTCTTGGTCGCGTTGCCGGGCAATCAGCCGAATTTCGCCATGCTCACGCGAATATTTCACGGCGTTGTCGAGCAGATTGTATAGAGCTTCCTGAAGCCGCGCCCGGTCAGCGCGAATCGCGGGCAAGTCGGACGGAAGATCGACAACTGCGTTGAGCTGTTTGGTTGCGAGCTTCTTTTCCCAGTCGCGAATCAATTCCCGGAAGAAGCTGGACACAGCGATATCTCCCAATTGCAAATTTGGATTGCCCGATTCCAGTTGCGCAAGCGTAAGCAAATCGTCGACGAGCAAATCGAGGCGCTTCGAATGCCGCTCCATTACCTTGAGGATTCGCGAGAGCTCCGCGCGCGACGTCTCCGGGCTATCGAGCAAGGTTTCGATGTAGCCGCGCAAGATCGACAACGGCGTGCGTAATTCGTGCGAGACGTTCGCAACGAAATCCCGCCTGACCTGATCGATCTTCTTGAGCTCGGTGATGTCGTGAAATAAAACCAGTGCCCCCGTAATTTCGCCTGCATTGTTTCGTGTCGCGACGGCGTCGAGCTCAATTTTCGAACCGTCGAGCGTCAACTCGATGCGAACTGGTCCACCGCGATCCAAAGCATCGTTAATAACGCGATCGAGCGTAGCATCACGAACAATCTCCCGCAGAGGTGCCCCCTCTGAAATTTCCGGCAGAGCAAAGAGTCTTCGAAACGTCTCATTAACCAAAATCAAATGCCGGTTGGAATCGACTACCAGCAATGCGTCGTGCATCGCAGAGAAAATGGTCTGCATGCCGGATTCGCGTTTTGCGATCTGCTTGTTGAGCTGCTGCAAATCCTCAAAAACCTTTTCGAGGCGTAAGCCAATACGTTGAGCCTGCGCACCGCCGTCTATCAGAAACGTTCGCGGCCGTTCGCCCCGTTCGATCTCGGTCACCAGCTCTTCCACTTGCCGCCAAGGCGCAATCCACCTGCGCCGCGCGATTAACGCAACAGCAACTGCCAATGCGACAACCGCGCAGAGCAAAAGCCAGATCATTCGTGCTAACTTTCGCGCAAGCGATAACCGAAGCCACGAACGGTTTCAATGGAGTCACCGACTTTACCTAGTTTTTCGCGCAAGCGGCGCACGTGCGTGTCCACCGTGCGGGTATCGATGACGCTTTCGTAGCCCCAAACTTCGTTAAGCAACCGATCGCGGTCCTGTACGCGCCCACGGCGTTGCATCAATGTACGCAGCAGTTTGAATTCAAGGCTGGTAAGATGCACCTGCTTGCCGTTAACGCGAACTTCGTGGCGCGCAGGATCAATTGAGATCGGGCCAGCCGTCAGACTTTCGCTCGCCGTTTCGGCACGCCGCAAAATTGCCCGAATTCGTAACACAACTTCGCGCGGGCTGAACGGCTTTGTCACGTAATCGTCGGCGCCGAATTCCAGACCCACAATACGATCAATCTCTTCCGCTTTCGCCGTTAACATCAGAATCGGCATCTGAGCTGTCGCAATGTCGCTCTTCAAAATTCTGCAGACTTCCAGTCCCGACATTTTTGGCAGCATCAGATCAAGAATGATGAAATCCGGCCTGTTATCACGCGCCTTCTGCAAACCGCTCGCGCCGTCGGCGGCTGTCGAAACCCTGTAGCCCGCCTTACGCAAATTGAGCGTAAGCAGGTCGGCTACGTCGGTTTCGTCTTCGATGATTAGGATTTTTCTGCCTGAGCCGGTCTCCATTTGAACAGCAAATCAACTCGCCCGCGCGTTAGATTTCAACATTTCAGAATCGGATCGGGATTTTTTCCGGCAAAGTTTGCCGAATCGTCACACTTTCGTCATACGGCTGTCACAAAGGGCTTTTAGCGTCGCCCGTGTTCGGATAGGCAGTTCTTAACCGAGCGGTTCTACCTCTCGACAACCATTAAACCCGAAGGAGAAAATCCATGTTCATCAACAAATTGGTCTTGTGGGCAGCGGGCGCGAGCCTGGCTGCAATTGCATTGTTAACTGCGGAGCCGCTGCGCGCGGAGTCATCCTCTGACAGTGCTCGGCTCGAAAAACTCGAGCGCGCGGTGGAATTGCTGGCAAAACAGAACGCCGAACTGCAAGCGGAAATCAAGAGCCTGAAGAAAGAGACTACGTCCGTGCCCGACGGCAAATTCAAAAAGAAAATTACTTACGACGGAAAAACGTACACCGAGAAAGCCGTCGTCGAAGAAAAGCCGCCGGTTTACGTGCAGCAACGTGGGCCGGAACTGAAACTGGTGCTGGGCGGATTCGTCCAGATGAATTTCGAAGACGGTGATGTCTCCGCGTTCGAAGGACGCTTTGGTCAGACGGCATTGAAAGATCGGTTTCGTCTGCGCCGCGCACGAATCAATCTCACCGGCGATTTTGCCGAGCAATTCGATTTCAAAATCGAAGGCGACTTCCAGAATAGTGATGGCATCAACTCGAACCGCACCGCTTTTTCGGGCACAGACATCTTCGTTAACTGGCATCAATTCCCGTGGGCGCAGGTCAAGATGGGTCAGTGGAAAGCGCCATTTGGCTTGGAACAGACAACTCCGGACACGACGCTATACACGATCGAGCGAACCCTACCGACCGGCGCAATCACACCGGAACGGCAGGTTGGCATCCAACTTTGGGGAAAACCATTGGCGGTCATCGGGCCTGATTATGCAGATCTGCTGACATACTATGCTGGCATTTTCAATGGCAACGGGCGGAACATCACCAATAACGACAATAACAACTTCATGTATGTGGGCAGGCTCGAATCCACCTTATTCAAAGACGTCTTCGGAAAAGGCTCATTCCTGAAACTTGGCGCCGACATTCTGAACAGCCGCGACGACAAGGGAACAAATATTTCCCAAAGCTTGAATCTATTGGTCAATTCCGACGGCTCTCTTTCGCCGTTCGTCCTGCCGGGAGCGGACGAGCGAACGGCGTGGAGCGTGGATGCATGGCTTAAGATGGGTCCATTTGATCTTATTGGTGAGTTTCTTCAGGAACGCGTTCACCCTCGGTCCGCTAACGGGCCTCCGGGTTTTGACAGATTCACGACAGACGGATTTTACGTCACGGGCGGCTATTACTTGATACCGAAGAAGCTGCAAGCTGTCGTTCAGTGGCAGCACTTGAATCCCGGGCAAAAGGGTAACGACGGCATCTCGTCAATTGTTGCTGGCCTCAACTACTACATCCGCGGCGACGACCTGAAGCTGATGGTGAATTATTTCCATACGTGGTCGGATTTCCGCGAAGCGAATCGTGAGTTCGGCGACGATCAGTTCGATGAAGTTATCGGGCGCATGCAGCTGATGTTCTGAGCTACAGCGTTAAGTGAATTACAGGGTTAGGTGAAGCCCGCCGGAAGAGTCATCCACGGCGGGCTGTTGTGGTTGCTGTAATCGTTCTCGCCACACAAATGTAACAGTAATTTTTTTGTCACTGCACCGCTTTTGTTCTTACGGTTGTTCTGACGGAATGCAGTCATTCAGTTTTCACCGACGCGACGCTGGGCGAATTATTGTGGCTCAGCAGCGATTTTCATTCGGCAAATCGGCTGATGAGGTTCTGGCGCCTCGGCGTTATCGCACTGCATGGATCTCCGATGCGCATCTCGGCACGCGCGGCTGCAACGCCACCGCGCTGCTGGATTTTCTCCGGGAGAACGACTTCGAAACGCTCTACATCGTGGGGGACCTGATCGACATATGGTCGCTGCGTCGTGGAATTTACTGGCCCCAGCAGCACAACGATGTGATCCAGAAAATTCTGCGGAAAGCCCGCAAAGGCACGCACGTGGTGTATGTCCCGGGAAATCACGACGAGCTGGTCACCGACTTCTGTGGTGCTTACGGGAATATCGAAATCAAGCAAAGGGCAATTCACGTGACCGCCTGTGGCGAACGCATTTTAATCATTCATGGCCACGAACTGGATGCCGTGGTGCAGAACGTTAAATGGCTCGCGTTCGCGGGTGACCTTGGTTATCAATTTCTGCTCTCGCTCAATCCATTCATCAATTTCGTCAGGCGCCGGTTCGGTCTCGGCTATTGGTCGCTCAGCGCTTATGCCAAGCGGCGTGTGAAGGATGCGGTGAGCTTTATCGGAAAATTCGAAGCGGCAGTGGCGCATTATGCGGAACGTTACAACGTGGACGCCGTGCTCTGCGGCCACATTCATAGCGCAGCCATCCGGGAATTCGACAACGTCACATATTACAACTGCGGTGATTGGGTCGAGAGCTGCACCGCGTTGGTTGAAGGCGAAGATGGCATCCTCGCGCTGGTTAACTACCACCCCTTCTCCGCGGTTCGGCCAGTCGTTAATCAAATCGTCGAGCCGACGCGGCCCAGGGAGAATTTGCTGACCGAGGCGGATTAGCCAAACGGTTTTCTAACCAGTTACTTGCTTGTGTTACTCGATCGTCACGCGAGTTTGACAATTCGTAACCTGACGAGAAACCGGCAGGCGCGTACGCTTGCACATGGGCATAATCACAATCAAGCGAACGGTATCAAAACAATGGCGAACGAGAAGAGGACGACGTGTTCTCCAGTTCGCCCGAGATTTTTTCGCGAGCGAGAATCACGTGCACTTTGCGATTGAAGCGTTGGTGTTCGGGGCGCTGCTGGCGCTTTGCGCGTGGCCCATTATTGCTGCGGCCGGCGCGATCGGTCAGGCTCTGTAACAACGGCGGGAAAAAAGTGTTTGCACATTAAAACGGCAGTGCTAAATAGTTAACCAGATGGTTAAGTATTCTTCGAGAGCATTGAATCGCACCTTCGCCGCCCTGGCCGACCCGACCCGGCGCCATATCTTGGCGCATCTGGCCCGGGGCGACCGACGTGTCACCGACCTGGCACGTCCGCATGCCATGTCCTTGCCCGCGGTTTCAAAACATCTTCGCGTTCTCGAGAAGGCTGGATTATTGCGTCGGCGCCGTTATGGACGCGTGCATGAAATGCAGCTGGACGCCA
>WNFW01000102.1_pt1 | contig 47826 bp, 38 predicted proteins | sample 5400131 | NCBI WGS metagenome assembly WNFW01 (sample SAMN13153362, study PRJNA577476) | soil metagenome | isolation source: 20 cm soil or saprolite under grassland replicate 1 | place: USA:California | collected 2016-06-15
AGTATTGGCGAAGATATCGTATTCGAGGTAAGCGATACAGGCCCCGGCATTCCCGAAGGCATAGATGTTTTCGAGCTCTTCACAACGAGCAAAGCCCAAGGTACTGGCATAGGGCTGTATATTGTGCGACAGATTGTCTCGGCACATCGTGGCACTGTTACCTACTCGACCGAGCAGGGAAGAGGAACCACTTTTCGGGTCATGTTACCGAAGAAACCAAATCCGAGGGCTTGAGCCTCGAATCCGATACATTTGGCAGCAGTAAAATGTTTCTCCAAGTCCTCGTCCACCACCCGGCGAATGACTTCCGCCAACGTGACCCGCTCATCTGAAAAAGCGGGAAAACGATGTAGAGGCGGATGACGTTGCGAATGCCGTTGACGCTGGATAGATCTTTCTCTCATAAATCCCCAGAACGTTTTCATAACCTTCCTCGGCGTCTTCGATCCGCGCGAGATGGAGTCCTTTGCCCAAGCTTTTCACAACCTGGGATTTATTCTCGGGATTGCGGATGAAAGCGACGCTGTCGAGCGGTCCTCTAAGAAGATTTTCCAAGATAACGGGGTCCAGAAGACTTTTCCGAGAGAAAACTGAGTGTTGAGTTCGTTAAGGTTTCTTGATCGTTCTCACACCCCGCCGAATCCCTCGTCCTGAGCTTCGGCCAACAGCCACGGATCTTTGATCTCCGTTGTTGCCGGTTCGCCTTTGAGCACTCGCGCGACTTCCCGCGCCGCGTGGGCCTGGCAGTCGACATAGGACTCATCGGAGTTTGCCGCCGTGTGGCAGGTGATGATCACGTTAGGCAGCGTGAGAATTTTATGGTCGGCAGGCAACGGTTCCGGATCGGTGACATCGAGCGCCGCGCCGGCAATCTCACCGGCGACCAACGCGTCGTACAAAGCTTCGGTATCCACGAGACCGCCGCGGGCGCAGTTGATGAGATAAGCTGTATTCTTCATCGCTTTGAACTGTGCCGTGCCAAACATCCCGCGCGTCTGATTCGTCAGAGGCGCGTGCAGGCTGATGAAGTCGGAGGTTTTGACGAGCTCATCGAAAGAAACCATCTTCACGCCCATATCCTGGGCGATCTTCGGAGCGAGATAAGGATCGTAGGTCTGCACGTTCAGCTTAATGCCTTGTGCCCTTGGCGCGACCTGGCGTCCGACGTGACCCAACCCGACGATGCCCATGGTGCATCCGGCGATTCGATAGACACGGCCGCGATAACGGTGCAGCTCGGCTGTGTGGCGCCGCCACTTGCCGTCGCGCACGTACTGGTTCATGCGCACGAGCTTGCGCGAGATGGCGATGAGCAAGCCGATCGCCTGCTCGGAAACTTCGATGGAGTTGCACCCGGCGGCGTTGCAGACTTTTATGCCGAATTCCTCGGCGGCGGCGAGGTCCATCCGGTCGACGCCGACGCCGGTACGGCAAACAACCTTGGTTTTTTTAAGCTGCGAGATGATTTCCTTGGTGAAGGGGACGGCGCCGTGCATGATGATCCCGTCCGCGTCGCGTCCCGCCTCGATGATTTCCGCGTCGGTGGTGGGCCGCGCGATCACCAGCTCGGCGTCGATCTCATCGAGAATCGGCTTGATCAGATCGACCGGGACATCGTTGCTGCCAAAGTACTTGACGCGAAATTTAGCCATTTTTGCTACGCCCCCAATCCAAATGCCTTGGTCGGATTATCCCAGAGGATCTTGCTGCGCGATGCGCTGGAAATCTTGTCATTGCTGCTGATAGCACCCACCGTCTTGTCCGGGAACTTGTCGATGGCGTCGCTGTGTGGGTAGTCGGTGGCGATCATCAAGTAGTCATCACCGACATGTTCGACGAAGACGGGCGCCAGCTCTTCGCCGGCCTCGCAGCTCACCCAGCACTGGCGCTTGAAGTAGGTGCTCGGTTTCTCCTTGGTGATTTTGGCGGAGCCGTGGGATTCGTGCTCCCAATGCTCGTCCATGCGTTCCAACCAGAAAGGCACCCAGCCGCAGCCGGACTCGAGGTAGACGACTTTGAGCTTGGGAAATTTCTCCAACACGCCGTCGGCGCAGAAGTTGAGACAGGCGAGCATCTGCTCGAGCGGGTGGCAGGCGATGTGCCGGCCAAATTCGCTGTAACGATCCGAACCGGCCTGCGGCAGGACGCTGCGGGCGCCTTCGTGGACGCAGACGGTGACGCCCAGGTCTGAGGCGACCTCGTAGATCGGGTAATAGTCGGGGCTGGCAAACGTCCGGTCACAAAACTTATTGGGGCGCCAGAAGATGCCGACCAGGCCCAATTTTTCCCTCGCGTATTTGAGTTCTGCTACCGCTAAAGCTGGATCCTGCAGCGGAATCAGCATCACGCCGTGAAGCCGCTTGCGATCGTAGTCGCAGTATTCCGCCAGCCAGGTGTTGTAGGCGCGGCAGATGGCGGCGCTGAGTTCCGGATCGATATCATCGCGCCAGATGATGTAAAGGCCGATGGTCGGGAAGAGAACGCTGACATCGATCCCCTCGCGCTCCATGTCGCGGACGTTCGAGGCGGGATCGAACTTGTTTGCGTAGGCATCTGCGAAGCACTCGCGCCAGCGCTTCGAGGAAGAAAAAATATAGCCGTAGTCTTCTATCGCGCGACCCGGCCTCTGTGCCGAATCGGACACCGGCTTCCCATCCACCTCACGGACGGTCTGGTTGGGCCCCTCCAGACGCACGCGATGCTTGAATTTTTCGGGCAGATACCTCTGGTACAAATCCGATGGCTCCAAAATATGCCGATCGGCGTCGATAACTTTAAATCCGTCTTTCATAGCGTAATTTCCTCCCGTTTCAATTTGGGTTCGAGTTCTCGAGTCAAGAAGTTATCTCGCACGTGAGACTTACATAGATCAAACTGGGGAATCCGGCAAGCCCCTGGGAAGCGTGGGTCATCGGGGAATTTTGAGCCGGTACTCACAGTCAATAGAAGAAAAGCTGCGAGGCAATTGGGCAGGCACGGCATGCCGTGCCCGCCTCCTTAACGACGATTTTAGCAACGTAGACGGCACCCGGCGGCTCGTAGTAGATTGACCTGCCCCATGACCATTCGACGCATACGCCTTGTCTCGGGTCTCGTGTTGCTGACCTATCTCGCAACCCACTTCATCAATCACGCCCTGGGATTGATCTCGCTTGAGGCCATGGAAGCTGGAAGGACTTGGTTTATAGCTTTCTGGCGGGGGTGGCTCGCAACAACCGTGCTCTACAGCGCGTTGACTATCCATCTTGGGCTCGCTTTCTACTCGCTCTATCAACGCAAGCATTTGCGCATGCCGCTATGGGAAGCGCTCCAGCTCGTGCTCGGCCTGACGATCCCTCTATTTCTTGCCGTTCACATTGCCGGCACGCGCTTGGCGCATGAGTGGTTCAATGTCAATGATTCCTATTCGCTGATCGTTCTTTCGCTCTGGGTGACTCCGGAAAATGGCGTGCGTCAGGCGCTTTTGGTAACGGTTGCGTGGCTGCACGGCTGCATCGGTCTGCACTTCTGGCTGCGGCTTCGGTCTTGGTATCCGCGTGCCCTGCCGATGTTTTTTGGCGCCGCCTTGTTGCTGCCGGTGCTGGCGCTTCTTGGCTATGTGCAAGCCGGCCGCGAGATCTCTGATCTAATGGCTCGCCAACCCGACTGGTTCGAACGGACCCTGCGTGCGGCGAATGTTCCAACGGGAAGCCAACGCGAACTTTTGGCGCTCATGCAGAACCGGGCGCTCGAAAGTTTCGGCGCAATTCTCGCCATCGTGCTTCTTGCGCGGGCTATTCGATACACCGTCCAGAGAGGAAGTCGCATTCGCCTGACGTACCCAGGAGGCATTGAAGTCGCCGTCCCCCGAGGGCTCACCGTGCTCGAAGCCAGTCGTTTTGCAGGACTTCCTCACGCGTCGGTTTGCGGTGGGCGGGGCCGGTGCTCGACCTGCAGGGTCCGCGTCGTGCGTGGATTGGAGTCGCTACCGCCTGCGAAGCCATCTGAGATTCGGGTGCTGCAGCGCGTCGGCGCGCCGCCCAACGTGAGGCTGGCCTGTCAGGTGCGACCGACGCAGGACCTGTCGGTCACGCCGCTCCTTCCGGCTAGCAGCCAGGCAGCGCATGGCTTCACGCAGCCCTCGTACCTCGCCGGTGAGGAGCGCAATATCGTCGTGTTGTTCGCCGATCTCCGCTCGTTCACCGGCATGGCCGAGCACAAATTGCCGTATGATCTCGTCTTCATCTTGAACAGCTATTTCAAAGTCGCAGGCGAAGCGGTCGCGCGCGCCGGCGGCATCGTCGATAAATTCGTCGGGGACGGCGTGATGGCGCTCTTCGGCGTCGAGAGCGGGCCGGAGGACGGATGCCGTCGAGCCGTCGCGGCGGCCAGCGAAATCGTCAACGGGGTTAACCACCTGAGTCGACTGCTTGCAGCTGAGTTGGAAGAGCCGCTCAAAATCGGTATCGGGATTCACAGCGGTCCCGCGGTTGTCGGTCGGATGGGTTATGGCGCGGCGCTTCATTTCACCGCCATTGGCGATACCGTGAACGTCGCAAGCCGCCTTCAAGACCTGACTAAGGAATACACATGCCAACTGGTGATCTCCGAACAAGTGGCCCAGCAAGCCGGAATGAACGTCGCAGCCTTTCCGCGGCATGAGCTGACGGTAAGAAATCGCCGTGAAGCGCTGACCATCTATGTCATCAAAGATGTCCATGCCGTCGCGGGCGAACAGACTCTAGCGTCATCGTCAGCGACAAGAAGTTGACAGAAGAACAAGCGATCGGATATGTCTCGCGGCGGCGGCTTCGGTTTTCCGACGGTGCGTGAGAATTGATTCCTCACGAGGCCGGCGGGGTTCAATCGATTGACGAAAAGAAAAATATTCCATTAGAGGGAGGTTGAGTTATGGCGCTTCACGCAAAAAAAGAGCAAGTTCCTCAGCGGCAGACCGTCCAATCAGGCCCAACGGGCGAGGGCTCGATGGTGGTCCAGAAGGGATACGGCAACGAGTGCAGTTTGATGATCGCCGCCAGAAGGCCGGGCTACCACACGAAGCCCCACGCCCATGATTCGGAGCAGATCAATTATGTGCTCGAAGGGGAGATCTGGTTTTTCGTGGAGGAGAAAGGCTTTCATTGCAAGAAAGGTGATTTTCAGCGCGTTCCCGCCAACAAGATCCACTGGGCCTGGAACCGTTCGGACAAGGACGCGCTGGTGGCCGAAGCGCATGCGCCTGGGCTGATTGCGGGACGCGCGGGCGAAGGAGCGGTGGCGCTATTTGACGATGGCGAGAGCGTGCAGATCAAGGGTCCGGGTGAAAATAAGTTCGTCCCTTACGACTCGGCGTCGGTGGAAGCAAAAATCCTGATCGGTAACGCGGAGAGTGAAATCTCTCCAACGAGTTGAAAAAAGGAATGACGACTGAATTTTGTTGTGAATTTCTGTGACAGTAGATACCAACGGCTTGGCACCAAATAACAGCTGGTGGCGACGAGGCGGATCGCTATACCGCCATGCGCCACGGCATGAGGCGTCGATCCAAATACTGAATCAGTGCTAACAGCCCGACGGCGAGCAGCACGATCGTGAGGATCGTCGCGAAAAGCGCCGGTGAATTGAACGAGGCGCCGAAGGTCATCAGCATGGCGCCGAGGCCGACGACCGCAAGGATCATCTCGCTGGTGACCATTCCCAGCACGGCCCGCCCCATGCCAAGCCGGATGCCGGCCATAATCATCGGCAGCGCGGCCGGCAGGACCACTTTCAGAAACAAGTCGCTTTCCCGCGCACCGAAGGAGCGCGCCATCTCCATGTAGTTTGGGTCGACGTTGCGCACTCCCGCTGTGGTGTTGATGACAATGATGACGAAGGCAAAAAGAAAAACGATCCAAACCCGCGAGTGCAGGCCCAGGCCGAACGCGATCACCAAGAAAGGGATAAACGAGATCATCGGCACGGTTAACAGCGCAGTCATGTAGATATCTAGAAAAGATTCGAGGCGCCGGTAACGTCCCATCAACAGGCCGAGTGGAACGCCGAGCAGCACCGACAAAACAAAGCCAAGCGCGAGGGCCTGTAGACTCACTCCCAGGGCCTTTAAAAGCTGCCCCGACAGGAGCAGCTCGATCCAGGCGGAAAAAACGCTCGACAACGGGGGCAGCAAGTGAGGATTTTGAGTGCGGCCCACCGCTTCCCACAAAAGTCCGAGGGTGATGAGAGAGATGGCTCTTAGCGTTCTGCGTTTCATTCTGCGCGCGCGGCTATTTGCGTCCAAGCTTCTTTAGCGTCCTATCAAGGGGCCCGGTGTCGAAGGCCTGCTGGAAAGTCACCGTGTCCTTTTTGAGCAAACCCGCTTCCTCGAAGAATTTGATACTCGCGTCGCCCCGCTCTTTACCCGCGCCGCCGTTGATGTCCCAAATCCTCAATTCTTTGTACGTCGCGGCGGTGGCGTCGATCAACTCGGGCTTGGTTTCGGGAAGCAACTTCAAAGCGGTCTCTTTGACCAATGTCGGCCGCTCTTCGACGGCCCGGTGCGTTTTGAGCACCGCCTCAAGGACAGCTTCCACGATTGCGCTGTTTTTCTGCAGGTAATCCGCGCGGGCGAAATACATCGATCCGATGAGCTGTGGAAAAATTTTCGCGTAGGAGATCAAGACGTGAAACTGCCCGGGCTTGGCCTGCAGTATATTTAACACGTCTCCGATTTCCGCCGGAGTGGCGTCGAGTTGGCCGCGCATCAGCGCTTCGGCGCGCACCTCGGAGCCGGGAATGATCATCCAGTTCGGGGTGATCTTGTAATGAGCGGCCATCCATTTCACCAGCGCCTCGGTGACGCTAATCGGCGCATGATAGCCGACCCGTTTGCCGTCCAGCTGTTTGGGATCCTTGAATGATACCGGCGTGACCAGCTGCCATTCGTTGCGCACCTGCTCACCGATAATCTTGAGGTTCATGCCGCTTTCGACAGCCTTGATCACGGCCATGCCCGCTACGGAGCCGATATCGGCTTCGCCGGCAACCACCGCTTGAACGGCCAAGTCAGTTTTCGGAAAGAACTTCGGCGTGACCTGGATTCCCTGCGCTTTGAGCTGCTCCCAGGCGAGTAGCGACGGGACGTCGCCCATGTCGGCTGAGGATGGATAAGCGAACCTGACTGTCTTCTGCCCCCGGGCTTCGCCTCCCCAGATAAAGCCCAACGCGAGCGCGAGAAATAACGGCCCCAATTTCACAAATGACTTATGCATGACGAACCTCCCTGTATCGGACTATTCGATTGCGATCTCTGCCTTCCATCCTGTCAAGCGCCGATCGACGAGCTGGACCAGCTTCATAGTGATCATGGCGATAATGAGAATCGTCAGAATGACGGCGAAGAGCGCATCCGTCGCAAACGCGGAGCCATACTGCATAACCAGCGCCCCGATTCCCGTGAGTGTCAGCAACATCTCAGCCGTCACCATGCCTTTGACTGCTCTGCCCATGCCCAAGCGAACACCGGCCATGATCGCCGGCATCGCTGCCGGCAGGATGATTTTGAAGAACACGTCGATTTCCCGGGCGCCGAAAGAGCGCGCCATCTCTACGAAGGTTCGGTCGACCTGCTTCACGCCGGTGAGCGTGTTGATTACGATGACAAAAAAGGAAAACAGAAAGACCACGGCGATGCGCGACTCGACACCCAGGCCGAACCACAAGATAAGCACCGGCACGAAGGCGGTGGCGGGCGCCGACATCAAGCCGTTGATGTACAAGTCAAAAAAATGCTCGACTTCACGGAAACGCCCCATAAGCACACCCAGCAGAATGCCCACGATCAGGGCCAGGAAGAAACCGGCCGCTAAAGTACCGAGGCTCATCATGAGATTATCCAGAAGCTTGCCACTGGCGAGCAACCGGAGCCAAGCGCTGCCGATTTTGGACAACGGCGGTATGAGGACACTATCCAGGGTCCGTCCGGCAACCTCCCACAGGATGGCGAAGATGAGAATCGAAATGAGGTTGGTTCCGAGGCGGATATTCAATGGTGGTTCTCCATCGCTTTTTTAAGGCTATCCCAGATGTAATTGGTCAGATCAACGAAACGGGGGTCGCGTCTGACGTCCCCAGCCGCCCGGGGCCGAGACAACGGCACGTCCAGAATCTCAGCTACTCGTCCGGGCCGTGGCGTCATCACCACAACACGGTCGGAAAGATAGACGGCCTCATCCATGCTGTGGGTCACAAAGATGACGGTTTTTTGTTCCCGCTGCCAAAGGTTGAGCAGCTCTTCCTGCAGCAATTGGCGGGTTTGCGCGTCCACGGAACCGAATGGTTCGTCCATCAGAAGGATCATCGGATTGACGGCAAGCGCCCGCGCCAGCCCAGCGCGCTGCTGCATGCCGCCGGAAAGTTCGTGCGGATAATGGTTCTCGAATTCAGCGAGGCCAACCCGCCCGATGTATTCGCGCGCGGTTTTGGCTCGCTCCTCTTTCGGAACGTGGCGCAGCTCCAGACTGAATTCGACGTTGGCGAGCACGGTACGCCAGGGGAGCAGAGCGAAGGTCTGAAACACCACGGCCCGCTCGGGCCCGGGTCCGGTCACTTTTCTGCCTTTAATCAGGATTTCTCCGCCATCGTGGGAAAGCAGGCCGTCGATTATCTTCAGCAAGGTTGTCTTGCCGCAACCGCTCGGACCGATGATGCTCACAAATTCATTCTCACGGATGGAGAGATTCACATTCGCAAGAGCTTGAATCTCCGTGGAGCTGTTGCTGGCGGTTTTGTGAAAACTTTTCGAGACTCCTTGGATCTCAACCATGCGGTCCTTGCTGCGCTCGGCATCTCTTGGCTTCGCCTCACTCAGAACTTCGGCTCTCACGTTTAATCTCTTTGGGTCAATTTTCAGTGGCTTGCTGCGTAAAAGCCATCTTGCGACCTTCATGCGGCGGGATTCACTGTGCCGGACCTGCAACGAAGTTTTAAGATTCGTAATCCCACAACCGTTAGTCTTGGCCGGTCATGACCTTGTTATCTTTGGCCGAGTCGTAGGCCCGCGTATCGCGGGCCAAGTCGATGCGGCTTATCACCTCATCCGGCGCCTTTGCTTCTTTCGGAAAGTCGTACGGCGGCAACGGCTTGGTGGCATCGAAGATGAGCTTGGTTTCCATGGGGCCTTTTTCCAAACGGTTGTGACCGTAGGCGGTGGGATTCAAATGCGAACCGATGATATTGGGGATGATCACCAGATCCCGGTCCGCCTGAAACCGCATCGCGAGCGCCCACAGGACCTGCGTCTCGTTGAAGACATCGATGTCGTCATCGACCACGATCACATGTTTGATATTCGGATCGGTAACGAAAGCCGCCAACGCGGCCTGCTTCGGCTCGCCCTCGGCGCGTTTCTTGAGCGAGATGTAGCAGTGGGAGCGGGCGGCGCCAGAGATCGGCATGTTGACGCCGGTTAGACTTGGGACTGCCTCCTGAATGCGCCGGAACAAGCTTCCGAGCCGCGGCGCGGCACCGATGATGTTGTGCTCGAAATGGGCGCTGTGGATGCTCTGGTAAATCGGATTTTTGCGCATCGTGATTGCGGTTACTTCGATGTATGGCTGCTCGCCTTCCTTATAATAATAGTGCGGCCACTCGCCGAAGGGGCCTTCATAGTGTCGCTTTTTCGGCGGCACGATGCCTTCGATGATAATCTCGGCGCGCGCGGGAACCATGAGACTCACCGTTTCCGCCCTAACGACTTCCAAGGGCTCGCCGAGGAAAGCACCGGCGACCTCCAGCTCTTGCCCGACTCCGGCCTGCTTGCTGACGGCGGCCATGTTCAATGCCGGGTGGTGACCAATGGCCAGCGCGACTTCCATCGGCTCATTGTGATCTTCGTATTCGGCCCGGACGTAGTTGCCGTGATTGGCTGGATTGATCATCAAGCCGAGTTGCCTCTTACCCTGCTTCTGATGGCGGTAAATGCCCACGTTGACGGCGTTGGTGCCCCGCTCTTTGCAGATCAGCGCCGCTGCGTTGATGTAACTGCCGGCGTCCCCTTCGTTGTGAGTCAGAATCGGCAGCAGATCGAGGTTAACGTCATCGTCTTTCAGGACGACTTCTTTTACCGGCGCGTCCTTTGCCGAGACTTCCCTTACCGGAAGCGGATTATGTTCCCTCTGCGCCAGATCTTTGACCATTTGCGGGACCGACGGCGAACCGAGCGCCAGCGCCAGCCGCTCATAAGTTGCACCAAGATTAATGACGAGGGGGAATTTCGAGTTTTTGATATTCTTGAAGAATACCAGCGGAAACTTGTTTTCACGTTCGAATTTTTCGACGATGGCGCAGGCTTCGTAATGTGGATCGACCTCGCGATCGACGACGATAACGTCCTTGGGCCGCCTCTCTAACAGCTCGTCCAAATAAGTCCTCAGGTCTTTGGGCATGTTCTGGTTACCTCCGTAATGGTTCTCAAAAAAGGTTATCTACCTCCGGTTAAGACATGTTTGCAGGGGGGCTTTCGAATCGCCAGAAATCTTTTCGGTTGCGCTATTTTCTTTCTCAGTCACTTCAACCGGTGGATGTAACCCGAGTGAGAGTTCAATGAAACGCGGGCAAAACCTCTTTTGCGAAAAGCCGCATCTGCTTCATGAGCGATTCATACGTTGGATACATGAACCAAAGATCGAAATAGTTGGCCCCGGCATCGATGAACTCCTTGACCTTGTCACGGATTTGGGCGGGAGTACCGAGCACCGCGGTTTCGACGCTGGACGTGGGCGCCTCTTCCGCGCCTTTGGCGGCTCTCCAGCTATCCTCGCGCTTCCACATATATCCCGCATAGCGCGCCATATGGGGTTGATCTTGTGCGATCCACTCGACGTTTTTCCGCGCCTCTTCCATAGTCTCGCCGATGCTGAGTCGCAGTTGAAAGCACCAGTCGAAATTGGAAAGATCCCGGCGTTCTTCCCGGGCGGTGTTGGTGAAATCTTGAATCATCAACTTTATGTGTTGCGAGGTCATTAAAAAGCCGTATATCCAGCCGTCCGCATGATCGAGGGCGAATTTCACCGCCGGCCGTTCCTTCCCGCCGGCTAGCGTGTAGCAACCGACCCATACGGGTATGCGCCGGGCTGGCTTGGGGTAAATCACCAGGTTGTCAAAGTTGACATACTTCCCGTGAAACGAGGCGCTGGGTTTTTCCCAGATAGCCCTCATGGCTGCGATGTATTCGCCGATCATGGCATATCGATCAGCGTATGGGAGGAAAGGTATGCCGACGGTTTTGTATTCTTCTTTGTCCGAAACGTTCGATACGCCCACGCCAAAGATGAATCGACCGCCGGAGAGTGCGTCCATGGTGGCAAGCTCTTTGCCGAGAATGATCGGATCCCTTAAGGGCAACGGCATAACGCCCACTCCGAGCGTAATTTTTTTAGTCATGCCGGCGAGAAAAGAGAAAGCAGCGACGGTCTCAAACTGATGCGGGTCGAGCGTGTTGTTAGGGTCTCTGTAGGAACCCATACCAACGGGGTACTGTTTGTGCCTGTCGAAGGAGTTGTGAATATGGTCCATGATAAAGACCGAATCATAACCGAGACTCTCCGCCTCTCGCGTTGATTCGATCACTCTCTCGCGGCCGCTTACCGGTCCCGATGCGGGAATTCTCGCACCGAATCTGATTCTCGCCATGCGCCTTGGCCCCCCGTTACGAAAGTCGTTGACACAACTCGGTCACTTGCTTCAACGTTTATCCCGTATGCTTGACAAACTGTCAAGCAGTTTGTCTCACCGATTTCCTTGACAGCCCGCGCGCTTTCTTTTACATGTTTTGGTCGAAGATGCGGTGTCCGAATTATGCGTAACTTGCCCGTGCGGTGGGGTGTAAGCCTGCCGAATCGCGGCGTGCTCTTCGGTCTCACGAATATCGACACACTCCTGGAGGCGGCCGTTCTCGCTGAACAGTCGGGCGTTTTTGAATCGGTCTGGTTCGGTGACAGCCTCATTCACAAGCCCCGCATCGAATCTATAGTCATGCTCAGCGCGGCCGCGGCGCGCACACACAAGGTCAGGCTCGGCGTGATTTGCATGGCGAGCTTTCCGGTCCGCCATCCCGTGCTCGTGGCGATCCAGTGGGCCAGCCTCGATCAGCTCTCCAAGGGAAGGACCATTTTGGGAGTTTGCATCGGCGGCGGCCATGAAGGCGAGATGAGAGCCTTCGGAATTCAGAAGTCCGAACGGGTGGAGCGACTCACGGAAGGAATTAAGCTCATCCGTCGGATTTGGGGCGACGAAGAGGTCAATCACCTGGGGAAGTATTACAAAGTGGAAGGTTACCGTCTCGTGCCCAAACCGGTCCAGAAACCTTGTCCGATCTGGATTGCCGTCAGCCCTGATCGCGCGGTCGTCGGCGACAAAGGGATCGAAGCCGCAATGAAACGAGTGGCAAGCTTGGCGGACGGTTACATCACAATGGCGGTGCCGCCTGATGACTTTCGACGACGGTTGGATCTGATCGAGGAGTTTGCCGAGGAGCAGGGAAGGGATCTGAATAATTTTGAAGTGGCGATTCACGGCATGGTCAACATCAACGACGACCGGCGCGCGGCACACGAAGAGTCGATGTACTACTTCAACAACTATTACAGTCCCGGTTATCCTGCCGAAGAGTTGCTGAGGATCTGGCTCGCTCACGGCCCGCCCGAGGAATGCGCGCGCATGATTCAGGGATGGATCGACATGGGGATCACGACGCCGGTGCTGCGCTTCACCTCGCGCGACCAGCTGGGGCAGATGGAGCGATTTATCAAAGACGTCCTGCCGCTGTTGCGGTTGAAGTGACGGCGCGATCGTTGATAAAGGTATGGAGCAATGGAGTGGTGGAGTAGTGGAGTGTTGGGTCGGAACTTCAAATTGAATTTCTAAGGACATTCCATGTTTGAAGATCTGAGAGGTTATTTGACCCATCTGGAAAGTCAGGGCCAGCTCCTGCGAGTCGCCGAGCCAGTGGATGTCAAGTACGAGATCGCCGCCGGCATGCGTAAAACTTCCGACATCGAAGGGCCGGCGCTGCTGTTCGAACAGGTCAAGGGTTTCCCGGGCTGGCGGGTGCTCGGCGGACTTTTTGCGACGCGCAAGCTAGTCGCTCTCGGTCTCGGAGTCAAAGAGGATCAGCTGCTGGAGCGCTATCTGACCCTGGAAGATCAACGCATCGCGCCGGAATTGGTTTCCACCGGGCCGGTCAAAGAAATCCGCTGGACCGGAGATCAAGTCGATCTCTCCAAACTACCCCTCGTTACCCACGCGGGAAAAGATTGCGGTCCGTATATCACCATCGGCGTGCAGATCGGCAAGGATCCGGAAACAGGCGTGCGCAATCTCTCGATCCATCGCATGCTGCTCCTCGGTAAAGATCGACTCTCGCTCTGGGCGCCGGCGGATCATCACCTGGGCCGGATGATTCTCATGGCGGAGGAGAAAAAGCGCGGGTTGGAAGTGGCAACGGCCATCGGCGTCGATCCTGCCATCATCATCGGTTCTCAGGCGAAGGTCCCTTACGGCATCGACGAATTTCATGTCGCCGGCGGCTTGCGTGGGGCGCCGGTGAAACTCACCAAGTGCGAGACCATCGACGTCGAAGTGCCGGCATCCGCCGAAATCGTCATCGAAGGAGTAACCGTGCCCGGCGAACGCGTCGCCGACGGCCCTTACGGAGAATACCCGGGCTGCTACAGCGAGGCGAAGCAGGCGCCGGTGCTCAAAGTGACCGCCATCACCATGCGGCAGAATCCCATTTATCAAACCGCTCTCACGGGCATGCCGGTGACGGAAAACCATACACTGATCGAGTACGGCAATGCCGCAGTGGTTTACCGAGAAGTGAAGAAAATTGTCCCGGAAGTCAAAGCCGTTCATATGACGCCGGGCGGGACGTTCCGCCATCACGTTGTCGTATCCATTAAAAAGCGCAGCCAGGAAGAGGCGCGCAATGTGATTCTGGCGCTGCTCTCGCTCGGGATCGGGTTGAAACAGGTCACCATGGTTGACGACGACATCAATGTCTTCGATCCGCTCGAAGTCGAATGGGCGCTGAGCACGCGCATGCAGCCGGACAAAGACATTATCATCATTCCACGGATCGCCTGCTCTACCCTGGATCCCTCTTGCCCCGCGCCGCGCATCACTGCGGCCTGGGGCATCGACGCCACCGCGCCGATGAAAGAGCGCTGGCGCTTTGAAAAAGTCGAGATCCCCGGCGTCGATAAGGTGAAGTATCTGAAAGGCAAATGAGAAACTTCGATTATCTAGAACCGAAGAGCGTTGCCGAAGCCTGTGCCCTGCTCAAACAGCATGGCGGCGAGGCGAAGATCTTCGCCGGCGGAGCGCATCTCACGATTCTCATGAAGCAGGGGCTGTATCAGCCCAAGGCGCTGGTCAACATCAAAAAAATTCCTGAACTCCGCGGCATCAAATACGACGACGCCGAGGGCCTAACCATCGGCGCGCTGGTGACCCACCGCGAGATCGAAACTTCGGTTTTGGTTAAAGAAAAGTTTCCCGTGCTGTGCGAGGCTGAAAGGGAAGTGGCCAACATCCGGGTGCGCAATATGGGCACGGTGGGCGGTAACCTTGCATCCGGCGAACCGCTGACGGACCTGTCGCAGATTTTTATTGCGCTCGACGCGAGGGCGGAGATCACTGGCCCGGGCGGACAGCGTACGATTCTACTGGAAGAACTATTCGTCGATTTTTACCAGACCAATCTCGCCGATGACGAAATACTGACTCATGTGGTCATCCCGCCGCTTCCGCTCCGCTCGGGTATCGAATACATCCGTTTTTCGAGCAGCTCGGTGGTGGACAAACCGTCTGCGGGAGTTGCGGTCAGAATTTCTTTAGAAACTAACAACGAGCTTTGCCAACTTGTCCGCGTCGTGCTCGGCTGCGTCGGCGCAACTCCGGTCAGGGCGTTGAAAGCCGAAGCGCTCCTAATCGGGAAGAAAGTCACTCCGGAATTTGCAGAAGAGGCGGGCGCGACGGCTTCTCAGGAGTGCAGTCCGACCAGCGATCTGCGGGGATCAGAACATTACAAGCGCGCGATTGTCAGAACGTTGGTAAAGCGAGCGGCAAGCAAAGCTTACGAGCAGAGCCTGGGGAATTGAGCAAAGTTCCTTCCCCCTTCGATGGGGGAAGGTCAGGATGGGGGTGATCAAGTTCAGTCGTGGTCACTCACCCCCTCTTTAATTCTCCCCCATCGACAAGGGAGAAAGGTCCAGGATCTAAATGGGCTTCAGTAGACTGCGCGAGTATCCTTTAAATAATTTGTGAACCATGAAGAAATCAATTTCACTTCGAGTCAATGGCATCGAGCGTAGTGCCGAGATTGAACCGCGCACCACCTTGCTTGATCTGGTGCGTGAGCAGTTTTATCTGACCGGAGCCAAGCTTGGTTGCGACATTCAGGTTTGCGGCGCCTGCACGTTACTTCTCGACGGCAAGCCGGTAAGCGCGTGCTCAGTTTTGGCCGTCGATGCGGATGGCTGTGAGATTCTAACCGTCGAAGGCTTGAGCGATAAAGACGGCCTCCATCCTCTCCAGGAAGCCTTCATGGAGTTTGGCGCGCTGCAGTGCGGGTATTGCACTTCTGGCTTTCTTCTCACGGCCAAAGCACTGCTCGATGAGTGTCCGGAGCCTTCGGAGCAACAGATTAGGGATTATTTGGCCGGGAATTTTTGTCGGTGCGGCTGTTATCAGGAGATCGTTCAGGCGATCAAGAACGTGGTGGGAAGCTGAGTCGATAAACATTGACCGAACCTTGGCGCGAAGAGCGCAAAGTAGAATGCGGAATACTTCAATGGAACTAGCAGATATCGGGAAAACCTTCCGCCGGCTTGATTATGAAACCAAGGTGACCGGCAAAGCGCTTTACCTGGCGGACATGAACGTCCCCGGCATGTGCCACGGGAAAATTTTACGCAGTCCGCTGCCGCATGCGCGCGTTAAAAAAATAGATACCTCCAAAGCTTTAAAAGTAGCCGGCGTGATGGCGATCATCACCCGCGACGACATCCTCCATGACGAAGGAATTGAGCCGTATTACGGCCCGGTGTTCAAAGACCAAACCATCGTGGCTATGGAAAAAGTACGCCATGTGGGCGATCCGGTCGCGGCGGTGGCGGCGGTAGATGTCGATGCCGCTGAAGAGGCGCTAGGTTTGATCGACGTCGAATACGAAGAGTTGCCGGCGGTTTTGGATGTCCACGAAGCTTTGAAGCCCGGCGCAACTTTGGTCCACGAGTCTGTTCGCATCCCGGAATCCGGCTTCGCCGACCTCGCCGAGATCAAGCCGGTGGAAGGCACCAACGTCTGCACGCATTTCAAGCTCAACCGTGGCGACGTGCCAAAGGGCTTCGCCGAGTCGGACCATGTTTTCGAGGATACTTTCACGCTCCCTGCAACCCAGCATAGTTTTCTCGAAACTCACGCTTGCATCGCTTCGGTGGAACCCGGCGGCCGCATCACGGTCTGGGCGACGACGCAAAATCCTTTTGTCGTGCGCACGCAGCTCGCGAACATCTTCAAAGTTCCGGTCTCAAAAGTCCGCGTCATCGTCCCCTACCTCGGTGGCGGCTACGGCGGGAAGGTTTATCCGAAGATCGAACCGATCACCGTGGCTCTGGCTGTAAAGGCGCAGCGGCCAGTGCGCGTGTTGCTTTCTCGCGAGGAAGTTTTTTATACCATCACCAAGCATGCAGCGGTGATCCGAATGAAAACCGGCGTGAAGAAAGACGGAACACTGGTGGCGCGAGAATGCGAGATCCATCTCGACACCGGCGGCTACGCCGAGATCGGCCCGCGGGTGGCGAAAAAGTCGGGTTACACCGCAGCCGGGCCGTATCGCATTCCGAATCTTAAAATAGACTCCTATTCCGTTTACACCAACAAACCGCCGGCGGGAGCCTTTCGCGGCTTCGGCGTTTCTCAATCCGCCTGGGCTGTCGAGTCGCAGATGGATATCATCGCCGCGGCGCTGAAGATGGATCCTTTGGAGATTCGCCGCAAGAATGGTTACAACGAAGGGGATGAATTTGTCACCGGTGAGACGCTCCGCAGCGTGGGGCTGAAAGAATGCGTCGATGAGGTAGCGAAGTCGATCGAATGGGAGGCGAGGGGGACAGACAGGCAAGGAGGCGAAGAGACACCGAGATACGGAGATAAGGAGAGGGACAGAGGGACGAGCTTAAAAAAAGGCAAGGGTATTGCCTGTATGATCAAGGCGACGATCACGCCGTCGATTTCCTGCGCGGTTGTGAAACTTAATGAAGACGCCAGCTTGTCTATCTACACTGGCACTGTGGAGATGGGCCAAGGTTCCGAGACGGTCCTGGCGCAGATCGCTGGCAAAGAGTTGGGGGTTCCGCTGGGGAAAATTCAGGTGCTCGGCGTCGACACCGACGTGGTGCCTTACGATCTGACGACTTCATCCAGCCGCTCGACCTTTCACATGGGCAAGGCGGTGCAACTCGCGGCGCTGGATATTATGCGCCAGCTAAAACAAACCGTCGTGAAAGAATACGGCATTCCAGAAGAGCAGGTCAGTTTCGCCGATGGCAAAATCCGCCTGCCGGAAACCGCGTTGGATTATGCTGAAGTCATGTTCAAGCGGTTCGGCATGCAGGGCGGAACCCTGGTCGGTGAAGGGCAGGTAAAAACCTCCGTCAAAGACGAATACGGCGAGAAGAGCACGTCCGCTTTCTGGTTTCTTGCCGCCGGTGCTGCCGAAGTCGAAGTCGACTCGGAAACCGGCAAGATCAAACTCATCAAGTATGTAACCGCCGTCGACGTCGGCAAGGCGATCAATCCGCTGGGGTGCCGGCAACAGCTCTCCGGCGCCGCGATCACCGGAATCGGTCAGGCCATGTTCGAGGAAATCGCTTACGACAACGGCCAGCTGATTAATCCGAACCTGGTCGATTACGTTTTGCCTTCGCTCGGCGATATGCCGAGCGTCATCGATCCGATCTGCGTGGAAGTCCCAAACAGGAACGGTCCGTTCGGCGCGAAAGGCATCGGCGAGAGCGCGCTGATCCCCGTTGCGCCGGCCATCGCCAACGCGATTTTCGACGCCGTGGGTGTGCGCATCAAAGATTTGCCCATCAAAGCGGAGAAGATCTACCTCGCTTTGGAAGAGGCAAGGGCGGGACGTAATAAGAATGGTTTATGAAACGAGCATTTCGGCGACCGAGTCTCGTCCCGGTTTTTTTCCTTGGTGTCATTTTTGTTCTCGCGGCCTGCAACTCTGAAGTCCTCGAGAAGCAGGCGGAACAACTCAAGCAGCAGGAAGCGGAGATCGCGCGCCAGCGGAAGGAGATCGACGAACTGGCGGCGGGACAAAAGATCGAAGCGCAGAAACGGCGTGATTGTAACCGCGCCTTTCGCGACTACTTCGAAAAGGCGCAAGCGGCCGCCGACCGAGAAAAAGGGATCGCGCTTTATCGCGACGGACTGGGACTTTGCCCGGACGATGAAGTGGCCCATTACGAATTGGGTAAGCTTCTCGCGGATCGGGCGCGTTACGCCGAAGCCGAGGCGGAGTTCCGAACCGCGCTCAAGATCAATCCCGACTTCGTCGATGCGAAAAAACAGCTAGAGGATATTCGGAAAAAGCAATAACCACTCCAAGTGCGCTTGGCGCAACTCAACAGACAGGAGGAGGTCCGATGAGAACGTTCATAGCGGTTGGGTCCTTTCTTATCTTTTGCACCCTTGCAGCCTACGGGATCGACGACAGGAAACTCGTCGACATGACCTATCCATTCTCTCACGAGACGCTCCACTGGCCGACGGCCAAGGGCTTTGAGTTGGAGACGGTTAACGAGGGAAGAACCCCGCAGGGCTACTGGTATTCCTCCTATAACTATAGCGCTTCGGAACATGTGGGAACGCATCTCGATGCGCCGTTTCATTTCGCCGAAGGAAAATGGACTACGGAACAGATTCCGCTGGCGCAGACTATCGGCCCGGGCGTTATCATCGATGTGAGAGCTAAGGCCGACGCCAACCGGGATTATTTGCTAGGAGTAGACGACGTCAGTGGTTGGGAGAGAAAATATGGACGGATTCCGAAAGCGGCTATTGTCCTCATGTATACTGGCTGGGGAAAATACTGGGGCGATCGTAAACGCTACTTCGGCTCGGACGAGCCCGGCGACGTCAGTAACCTTCACTTCCCTGGTTTCTCGAAACAAGCAGCAGAGTTTCTCATCAAGCAGCGCAACGTCAAGGCGGTAGGCCTTGACACCCCGAGCATCGACTACGGCCCGTCGAAAGATTTCATCGCGCACCAAGTCTTCTGCGGCGCCAATATACCGATCTTCGAAAACGTTGCGGCCGTCGACCGTCTACCGCCGAAGGGCGCGACGATCTTCGCGCTTCCGATGAAGATCAAAGGTGGTAGCGGCGCGCCGCTCAGGATCTTCGCTATCCTTCCGTAAATAGTTTTGAACGCTGAGAGTGCCCGCGAAAGCTCTCGAGAAATCGGGCTGCCGGGGTCTCATAACGGTCTTCGGCCGAGATTCATCTTTTGCTTTGCGCTGAGAGAAATTATAAGGTGGCGCCGTTTTATTCGCGTTAGGAGGAAACCTATGAAGTATTCGGGCAGGCGTTTGAGACGACAGGCTGGGTTTGCGTTAGCCGTTGTCCTTGCATTCTGTCGTCCGTTAATGGCTCAAGCGGCGGAAAGCCCGGCGCCGGCGACGCAGCCGGACGTCCAGATGACGCTTACGAAGCAAGCGGCGGACGCCAAAGTTCTCACGCTTGATGACGCGCTATTGACGGCCCTTGATAATCATCCGAGCCTTAAGGCCGCGCGGGAAAGAGTCGCAGCGCAGCAGGCGGTCTTGGGACAACAGATGGCAGCTTACTACCCCACGATTACCATGAACAATCAGTACCGGACGAGCACCGAAGTGGGCAACACCACAGGTGTCTCGAACACAGCGTTTGATACTTTTTTCAGTCAAACCGCGATGAACATGACGCTCTACAATTTCGGCAAACGCGAAGGGAACGTACAGGCGGCGCGGGAGACCCTGAGCGCCACGGGTTACAACTACAAAGCCGCTGTGGACGCCGTCGTTGTAGGCGTGAAACAGACATACTATGCCTATCTTCAGGCGAAGGCGATCGTGACAGTAAATGAGGATACCGTAAAAGATCGGCAGTTGCTGGTAAACCAAACCCAAGGCTTTTTCGACGTCGGCACCAGAGCGCGGATCGACGTCGTACGGGCCGAATCCAATTTGTACAGCGCGCAAGCGGACCTTATCGCCTCGCAAAACGCGGCGCAGGTTGCCTGGGTCACGCTCAAGAACGCCATTGGAGTCAGAGAGCTGCCCGAGCGGCCGCTGGTCGAAGATACGACCATGACAGCGATCCCGTACACGCTCGACCAGGCGAGAGAAATTGCATATGTTACCCGTCCGGAGCTGAAGAGCTTCGAGGCGCAAGGAAGAGCCCAAGACCAGACGATCGCGACGGCTAGGCGCGGCCACCTGCCGGACATTATATTTGACGCCAATTACAGACGCAGTAATAACAGCGGCAGCGGAAATACATTTCCACTGCCGAGAGGTTGGCAAGTCCAGTTGAATCTAAATATCCCGATCTTCGACGGCTTTCGGACCACCAATAGGGTAGAGGAAACATTGCATACCTATTACGTCATTAAAGCCCAGGAAGAGCAGCAGCGGCAGCAGGTTGCCCTTGACGTTGAGCAGAGCTATCTTAAGCTGGTTGAATTGGAGCAAAGGATCAAAGCCAATGAGGCGGCGGCCAAGGCGGCCAAGGAGAACCTGGATCTGGCGAACGGAAGATACCAAGTCGGCGTTGGCAACATCATCGAAGTCACCGATGCCGAAGCCCTTTACACGAGCGCGCAAACGACGTATGTTCGCGCGCTATATGATTACAAGATCGCCGACGCCCAGTTCCAAAGAGCCATAGGAAAATAGCCGGAAATGGAACTCGCAACAATGATAAGCGCACCGGGTTAGGAGAAGTTTAATACATGAGGCGTTCTCTCTTGATCATACTCGTTCTGGCGCTAGTTGGGTTCGCCGGCATACAACAATATTCCTCCTGGTCGCTAAGCAAACCACAGGAAAAATCCGCAGGCAACCCCGAAGGCGGTGTTGATGCTGGTTCTAGTGGTGGTCAAGGCCGTTCCGCTGGTCAAGCCCGGGGCGCAGGCTCCCGCGACGCGATTCCCGTTCTTGTCGCGATAGCGGCGCAAAAATCAGTCCCCGTTCAGGTTCGCGCCGTCGGTAACGTTGAAGCCTATTCCACCGTTTCCATCAAAAGTCAGGTCACGGGCGTGCTTATGAAAGCCCACTTCAAAGAAGGGCAAAATGTCAAACAAGGACAGCTTCTCTTCACCATCGATCCCCGTCCGCTCGAGGCGACATTAAAACAGGCAGAGGCAACCTTGGCGCGGGATAGCGCCCAGCTACAGAATGCACGCGAGCAAGCGCGACGCTACGCGGACCTCGTAAAAAAGCAATACGTCTCGCAAGAACAGTATGACAAGATCCGTGCTGATGCCGACGCGGCGGAAGCGGTGGTGCAAGCGGACCACGCCGGCGTGGAGAACGCTAAAGTTCAGCTGAGCTATTGCTACATTTATTCGCCGTTGGACGGTCAGGTCGGAAGTCTCCTGGTGAATGAAGGTAATTTGGTGCGAGTCAATGATGGAACGCCGCTGGTGGTCATTAATCAGCTCACACCGGTTAATGTCACCTTTTCCGTTCCGGAGCAAAACTTGGTGGACATCAAACGACACATGGCTTCGGGCCAGCTCAAGGTAAAAGCTGCATTCCCTTCCGACGAGGGACAGCCCGAAGAGGGTAGCCTGACTTTCGTCGATAATGCCGTCGATCGCTCCACGGGGACGATCAAGCTAAAAGCCGAATTCAGTAACAAAGAGCGGCGTTTGTGGCCGGGCCAGTATATCAACGTCGCGCTGACTCTAAGCACCCAAGCGGATGCCGTGGTCATTCCGTCGGAAGCTGTTCAGGTGGGGCCGGAGGGACAACAGGTGTTCGTGGTAAAAGCGGATAAAAGAGTTGAGGTTCGACCTGTGACCGTGGCACGAACCAACGAAGGCGAGGCGATTATCGCCAAGGGACTGCAGCCCGGTGAACAGGTGGTTCGAGAGGGGCAGTTTCTGCTCGGCCCTGGGGCGAGAGTGGACATAAAAAAAGATGTTAAAGACGCGACGGATACAACGGAGCGCAAAGGTGAGCCGGCAAGAAGAGGCAAGGGCAAAGGGTCAGAAGGGGGCGATTCATGAATATCTCCGGGATCTTCATTCGCAGACCGGTCGCCACCACCTTGGTGATGCTGGGGATATTGATCTTCGGCATTTTGGGCTACAAATCGCTGCCGGTAAGCGATCTTCCGACCGTTGACTTCCCGACCATCACAGTGAGCGCCAACTTGCCGGGGGCCAGCGCGGAAAACATGGCGTCGTCGGTCGCTACCCCGCTTGAGAAAAATTTCTCTACCATCGCCGGCCTCGACTCTATGAGCTCGACCAGCACTTTGGGCCGCACCCAGATCACCTTGCAGTTTGTGCTGAGCCGAAACATCGATGCCGCGGCGCAAGACGTTCAGTCGATGATCGCGCGCGCTTCTCGCGACCTGCCGCCGAATATGCCGAGCCCGCCTTCTTATCGTAAAGTCAACCCAGCCAACAATTCGATCCTGCTGTTGGCCTTGACCTCCGAAACGCTTCCCTTATCGACCGTGGATGAGTACGCGCAGACGATTTTGGCCCAACGCATTTCCATGGTCAGCGGCGTCGCTCAAGTGGATGTCTTGGGCTCGCAGAAATACGCAGTTCGGATCCAGTTGGATCCCAACCAAATGGCGGTGCGACAAATCGGCATCGATGATGTTGTGAATGCAGTCCAACGAGGCAACGTGGACCTGCCCGTGGGCACCTTGTATGCGCCGAATCGAGCTTACACTCTGGTTTCCAATGGTCAGCTGACGAACGCCGACGCTTATAAGCCGCTGGTGGTGACTTACCGCAACAGCGCGCCGGTGCGGGTTCAAGAAATCGGCAACGCTATCGACAGCGTCGAGAACAATAAGGTAGGCAGTTGGTTCAAGGACAAAAAGGCCGTCATTCTCGGGGTGCAGCGCCAGCCTGGAGCCAACGTCGTCGACGTCGTGGACGCTATCAAGGGGATTCTCCCAGGTCTCCGCGCCCAGATTCCCCAGTCCATCAAGTTGGATGTTTTCTTTGACCGCACGCAAGCGATTCGCGAATCGGCGCACGACGTCCAGTTAACCCTTATTGGAACCATCGGTCTGGTCATCCTGGTGATTTTTCTCTTCCTCCGCAACGTATCGGCGACGATTATTCCAAGCCTAGCGTTACCCATGTCGATCGTCGGCACTTTTGCCGTGATGTATCTGCTGGATTACAGCCTGGACAACCTGTCGCTCATGGCGTTGACCCTGGCGGTCGGATTCGTGGTCGACGACGCCATCGTGGTCCTGGAAAACATCGTGCGCCACATGGAGCAAGGGGAGCGCCCCTATGAAGCCGCAGTCAAGGGCGCCCAAGAGATCGGCTTCACGATTGTCTCCATGACCATTTCATTGGTGGCCGCCTTCATTCCGATACTTTTCATGAGCGGCATGCTCGGGAGACTCCTGCGCGAATTCGCCGTTACCATCTGCGTCGCCATCCTGGTATCCGGATTTGTCTCTTTAAGTCTGACGCCCATGCTCTGCAGCCGCTATCTCCGCCCGCCCAAAGAGCAGGAGCACGGCTGGCTTTATCGCTTCCTCGGGCGCTGCCTGGATGCGATGACTATGAGCTATGAAGTCAGCCTGCGATGGGTCATGAAGCACCATGTGACCACGATGGTGGCTTCTGTGGTGGTTCTGGCGGCGACTATCTATGTATTCGGATTAGTGCCCAAGGGCTTCATTCCGAGCGAAGATACGGGCCAGGTGCTCATCAACACCGAGGGCGCGCAAGGCGTTTCCTTTGAACAGCTGGTCCAGTACCAACAACAGTTGGCCGCGATTGTCGCCAAGGATCCGAACGTGGAGTCTTTTTTCTCGAGCGTGGGGGTTGGCGGGATTGGACTGACGGGCAATACCGGTCGTATTTTTATGAAACTCAAACCGCGAGCGGAACGATCGCTCAGCGCGGATCAGCTGATTCGGGATTTGCGGCCGAAGTTAATCCGGGTTCCGGGAATTCGTGTGTCGCTGCAGAATCCACCGGTCATCCGCGTGGGAGGACGGCTGACTCGCAGCCTCTACCAATTTACCTTACAAAGTTCGGATGCCCAAGAGCTATACCGCAGCGCCGCTCTCTTCGAGGAAAAGTTAAGAGCGCTGCCCGACTTTAGGGACGTCGGCAGCGACTTGCAGATTAGCAATCCTCAGCTGCAGGTCGTTATTGACCGAGACAAGGCCGCAACCATGGGGGTCACAGCCCAAGGCATTGGGGCCCGGCAGATCGAAGAGGCGTTTTGGAACGCTTACGCAACGCGGCAAGTATCAACCATCAACACGCCAAACAATCAGTACCAGGTGATTGTGGAGATTGATCCGAAATTCCAGAACGACCCGTCGGCGCTGGCGATGCTGAACATTCGCTCGACCACGGGGCAGAACGCGGCCGCACAACCGATGATCCCTTTGGGCTCGTTGGCGAGCCTCAAACACTCCGTAGGTCCTCTGTCGGTGAACCATTCGGGTCAACTCCCCTCGGCCACCATTTCCTTCAATCTCCGTGAAGGAATCGCGCTTGGAGATGCCGTTGCCACCATCAACAACCTGGCTCGTGAGACGTTGCCGGCATCCATCAGCACGAGCTTCCAGGGTACAGCTCAGGAATTTCAATCATCCATCAAAAGCTTGTGGGTGTTGCTCGTCCTGGCGGTGTTCGTGGTTTATCTGGTTCTTGGCATCCTTTATGAGAGCTTCATTCATCCGCTCACGATTCTTTCCGGTCTGCCGTCTGCCGGCCTGGGAGCACTGATCGCCCTTTATTATCTTAAGATGGACTTGAGCATCTACGCGTTCGTCGGGCTCATCATGCTTATCGGCATCGTAAAAAAGAACGCGATCATGATGATCGACTTTGCTCTCGAAGGGCAGCGGAACGAAGCCAAGGCGCCCGCCCAAGCCATTTACGAAGGAGCTTTGGTTCGCTTCCGTCCAATCATGATGACGACCATGGCTGCCATCATGGGAGCTGTACCCATTGCTCTCGGTTGGGGAGCCGGGGCGGAAGCACGGCAGCCGCTTGGCGTCTCCGTCGTCGGCGGGCTTATTATCTCTCAGGTTCTTACACTTTACATCACGCCCGTCGTTTATCTCTATATGGAAAAGGCCCAGTCCCTCGCGGTTGCCCTGCCAGACAGGGTCCGGCGGTTTGTCCGGCGTTCACCTAGGGAAAGCAGAGAACCGGATCTGACGCCAAAGTTGGCGGGGGAAAATCCGGAACTGCGCAAGGTCCGCTAGAAATCATTTCGCAAAGCGGATTCAAGCGCCCAACTATGTGACTCGTGGCGCGGCTTTCGTTTCAAAATAAGAAACGATAGCCCGTGCAAATTCCTGCCTGTCGAACAAATCCAATTTGTTCTCGCCCTGGGGAATGAAACGCTATCGAGTAATTTTTCTGCCGCTGGCCGCGATTGTTTTAGCCATTGGATACAGCGCATTGCGATCGAGCAACAGAGACCGACTCTCCGGCTGGTTTGCACCCGACGTGGAGATTCCAGTTAAAGTTTTGCGCGTCAAGGAAGTACAACTGGCACGCGTGATCGATCTCGATGGCGAGCTTCAGTCACTGAACGAAACAGAAATCATCTCCCAGTTCCCCGGCATCGTCAAAGAAATCCGTTACAAGGCCGGTGATACAGTCAAGGCCGGCGCGGTGGTAGCGACGATTCAATCCAAAGAACTGATGGAGCGACTGCGCGCCAACGAGGCGGCAGTGAAAGAGGCCGAAGACGATTTACGAGAAAAAGAAAAGGGAATCGGGAGCGCTGAAAAAGAGCTTGCCCACGCTCGCGAACTGGTGCAAAGGGATCTGATTGCCCGGCGTGCCGTTGATGATGCTGAAGCGGCGGCCACCCTTGCCCGAGCGGAAAAGGAAGTCGCCGAAGCGCAACTGGCGCAGCGAAAATCAATGTTAGCGCAAGCGCGCTACCTGCTCAATCTAACCCGGCTGGTCGCGCCCTTTGGCGGAGTCGTGACGCGCAGGTGGGTGGAGCCGGGCGGTTCGGTTTCGCCTTCGATGGCGATCTTATCGATCGCTGATTCCGACACGATGCGCGTCGCGGTTCGTCTCACGGCGAAGGATGCCGCGCTCGTGCATCCCGGGATGGCCGTTCGACTCCGTATGGCCGCTTTCCCCGGCCGTGAGTTCGCAGGAAAGCTGGCGCAAATCAGTACTTCTTCCGAAGCAACCGATAAGGTGGCGACGGCAGAGATTCATCTCCCCAACCCCGGCGGATTGCTGAAGCCCGGGATGAAAGCCGTTCTGTCTCTAGCGGTAGATGAGACTCACCCGGCTCTTCTGGTTCCTAAAGAGTCGGTCTCAGACTTTCAAGGCAAGAACTATCTCTATACGGTGTCTGCAGGAAAAGCCGAGCGAAAAGCCGTGACCAAAGGATTGGAACAAGATAACGAGGTCGTTATTATCTCCGGCCTCGAAGAAGGAGAATTTGTGATCGTAGCCGGTTTGGAAAAATTACGGCCGGGCAGTCGAGTGCGTGTGTTGAAATAATGCGAGGCCAACGATTGGATGGGAAATTTCCGCGGCGCGACAATCTCCTCTGGAAAAATGGCCCGAACAAGCTTAGAGGGAGGCGAGCAGAAAAGCCCGTCGCTGTCCAGGAAAACGAATGGATACTTGCGAATTGACTGCCGTCGGCTAGACTACCAGCGAAATGGATTCAAAATCCTGCCGATGGTATCCGCGTCCTCTTTCAACTGATCCAGAACCCCTTTTTCTTCGTCTTCGCCTGCGGTGGTAGATTTCTTTTGCTCGGGACCTTTTGGCGCGGGTGTTACAGGCTGTGGCTGAACGGGTCCCCGAACTAAGGCCCTCGGAATTTCGCGCACGGCGGGCTCTTGAGGCTTGTCCGAATTTTCCCGCTTCTTATCCTCTTTGCTGGAGTCTTGGTCTGATGTCGCGTTATCCTGGACTTCCAGCTCCGACGGTCCGAGGAAAAGCGGGCCTTTTTCGACCGAGACTTTCGGTTCCAACTCCACTTTCTTAACCGGGTCTTTTCTCGGCGCGGTTCCGTTCGCACTCTCTGGAGGCGCCGGCAGCTCAAATTTGGATGGCTCGATTCCTTTGGATTTGAGCTTGTCATCGATGCTGCCCAATAGCCCGCTGTTAGCAATGCTCTCCGGCGGCGGTTCAACTTTCGTCCCGGTAGTTTTCGCCGCGATCGCTTGCGCAGCAGCAGGGTCTTTGAAAACCTCCGCCGCTTCCGGTGTCGGCGGCAGCTCTCCGAGGTCTTTGCCGTCCTTTTTCAAACTGATGTCGATCTTTCCAAGTAGCTCTCCGGCATCTGTCGGCTGTAGAGAAGCGGTCTCTTCGACCTTCGGGAGAGACGCCGCGGGTGGTTTTAAGGCTGCCGTTTGTCTTTTAGAGTCGATGCCTTTGCCCATCAGTGAATCATCGATCTGATCTACGAGTTGAGTGTTTTTGGATTTTTCGACCTTCTGTTTGTCCTCGTCATTCTTATCCCCGAACGGCCATAGAGAAGCCAAAACACCAGGTGATTCGTCCTTTTTCTCCGCTGCCTTTTTCTTGGCAAGCATGTCGAGCGCGCTTTCTGTCTTCTTATCCTCGGTTGGCGCCTTCTTATCGTTATCTGACGATGAGAACGGATTGATCTTGTCCACGACGCGACGGAAGATGCCCTTGTCCTCTCCCGGCTCTTCGTATACCACATCCGTCTTCGCGACGAGGTTATCGACGTCTTTCAACTTCGCGATGGCCGTTGTTTCAGCGCCATTTTGCGCAGGAGGCGCCGAGCCAGGTCTGCGGTCGCGCATCAACAGCATAGCTAGTGGGTCGTGCTTTTCCTTCTCCAACTCAGCCAGCTGTGTCTTTGCGTCATTGACGAATTTGCTCTGCGGATAGTGTTGAATGATCGCCTCGTAGGCGAGGGCCGCTTTCACGCCGTTTTTTTCTTTGCGATAGCTTTCACCGAGATAGAAAAGGCTCTTCACCGCCGTCGGCGTGCCGCGATAGCGCCGCACGATTTCTTCGAATCGGTCTCTGGCCGCGGCATATTTTTCCTGCTGGAAATAGAAAGCTGCCACGTTGAAATCGTGTTCCGCGAGGTACTCGATGCACTTGGCGAGCTTTTGCTTTGCCTCAGCGGCGTAGGGTGACTTCGGGTGGTTGTTGATAACGGTTTCAAAGTGACCCTTCGCGATTTCGGTATTTTTCTGGTCGCGGTCCGTAGAGGTAAATTGGTCGAAGTGCGCGAGTCCCAGTCGGTAAATTACCAAGGGGATGTTCTCGTTGCTTGGGTGCAACGATTGAAACTCTTGAAAGGCAGTAATCGCTTCAGGGTACTGCTGATTAAGATAATAGGATTCAGCAAGCTTCAGCTCGGCGTCGATCGCTTGCGGGGCAAACGGAAATTCCTGTTTGATTCTGGTAAACTGATCCGCCGCCGCGGCATATTTCTTATTGTTGAACAATGCCATCCCGCGGTTGAAAACCGCGTCCGCGTTAGGGTCCGGTTTCGCCGTCGATGACCAGGGCATCGAGATCGAGGGGAGTCCGGGTAGCGGGAGTGACGAGCAACCGGCAACAAACGTTAGCGAGCTTAGGCCGAGAAGAACAATGGTACGTTTCATGGCAAATTTCAGACGTTTCGTTGCGCCCACGGCTTCGATTTCAGATAAAGTTTCATCCTATATAATAGGATCGAAAGGCCGAGTCAAGCAGGATTTTATTCGGCGGTGACTCGGAACGCCACGGAAGCGTCGTTCGAGCGCATTACAAAAGGCCACACGGGCGGAAAAATCAGATAGGCGGTTGTTTCCAGCACAGAATAAAGATTGTCCCCCGGCGGGCCCTTACCATCGTGAACGGTTACTTTGTATTCGCCGGGCGGTAAATCAGGCACTCGAAACTGAAGGATCTTGTCCTCGATCCACACCAGATCCATGTCGGGCACGTCCTTCCTGTCGGGCTGTAAACCGAGAAGTCTCACCTGATAGTAGTCCATCGTCTTCCCACCGATTTCGACCCGCGGCCACCCCACCAGGTACTCCATCGAAAGGCTGACAACGGTTCCTGGCCGCCCTTCAGATGGTTCTATTCGCATCACCCGCGGCGCGCACCCGGAAATCCAGAAAGACGACATCAATAAAATGAAAGCAGCCGAGTGCATTCTTTACGTCCTTTTCCGGCGCGGTAGGTAGAAAGCCGCTTTCGTAATCGGGGCATGCTCTGCGCATTTCCAGCGAGCCTGCAATAGGCGCCACATTACACCCGCGCGGCCAGTGGAGCAATGTCCGGCATCGCACGCGACGTGCGCGACAAAATAGCTCAGCATAGAAAGTGAACTCGGGTTATTAAACTCCAACCGGCGAAAACCGCTGGCATTCGATTAACAGCGAGATCAATGCGGCGAACCACCACGAGATAAATTGCGGCGTCGATTGCATCAGGAGTGTCAATAGCAAAGTAGATGTAAGTCCGTCGTGTAGAGACGGCACGGCCCGTTAATCCGTTTTAAATCTTCTTCGGGTAAGCCGCCATCAGCATGAGCTCTTGTTACTTGTAGTCAGATTGACTCGAAGAACAGTTTATATGGAGATAAATCGCGCCGGAACATTCGTCCGGATACGACTGCAAAATTGCGCGTTGTCGAGAGTGGCTGAGGTCCCGTTGTAAAAACTTGTGATCGGCATCGCCCACGAAAAGATCGTCGCGAGCATTTCAGATCCCTGGAACTCACTCGGTGCGCGCCGGAAAAAATTGGTTCGCAGAGTCCTGCCATTCGTTCCGCGGGATTCTGTCGATAGGGATGAAGCTGGCCGCATGAGCACATCTTTGACGGGGCACTTTGCTTCCCACAATTGCTCTTGATGCCGAATTAGTGCTCAAATGTAAGACTATAGTCGTATGGTACGTGCCCGTGATCCTGGCCATGAGGTGAAAAATCATACTTAGAACGTATTGATAGAAAATGGGCGTTCAAGTAAAACCACGCAGTATATTAGGCTCTTTTGGTCAAGTTTGTCTGAAAAAAAGCTAGAGGAGGCGACAATGAAGAAACGATGGACGTTGACTGGCCTCGGATTCCTGCTCGTCGCGTTCTTTGCGGCGGCGCCGGTTCGGGGTGATGATGTGGATCAGAGAATTAGATCGCTGGAGGATGAGCTTGCGCGGCTCAAATCCGAGCAGACGCAAGTCAAAGCCGAGCAGATTCAATTAAAAAAGCAAGCGACGGCCGCAGAGGCAGCGCTGCCGAATTTCAGCTATCGCCCGGGCAGCGGTATGTTGATCGAGGCGGCGGACAAGGCCTGGTCATTCCGCGCCAGCTTGGAGGCTCACTTCAGGTTGCTGTTTGAGTCCGGCCTGAGCGAATCCGGCAGGGAGACGGGCGGCGTGATGGGTCGTCGGTTTCGGACGGAGTTCTATTACTGCGTCAACGACTGCTTCTACGAGATAGCGGCGAGGTTGGATCTGGATGGTTTCGGAACCGGTAACGGCAAGAATTCGACCAACACGGCTACCAGCTCGATTCTCCAGCGCGCTCAGCTGTCGATCAACTTAGGCAAACTCAATCCGTGGTTGCCCCGTCTCTACACCGGTATGGACGGCGAGGGAGCGATCAGCTCCTATCGTCAGGGTTCGAGCAGCACGGGCGCGCAGTTGGAATACGACCTGCTCTCGCGTAATAACGGCTTCAACACCGGGCGGTGGGGAAATGGTTTCGGGGTTGACTGGAACGACATCAATCTATTCGGCGTCGGACGTATACCCTTGCTCAACTTCATTTATGCCAGCATCGGCGAAGGCGATGATGGTCTGCAGAGCTTCCGCGAGCAACGAAGCGTTTCTGCCTATATCAATATAGAGCCTCTTTCCCAGATCAAGAACAAGTGGATCCAAGGAATCGGACTCGAATTCGGGGGTTGGTTGTGCCCGAATAATCCGAACCACACGCCACAAGTTGCCCAGGATATTGCTTGCAATCGTCTGCGGATTCAAGACAACGGCGACGGTGGTAGACAGACCTTGTTTGATACGGGAACCAATACCAGTGCAGGCGCCTCGGGAATGACGCATTTTCTCATGCCGGGTTTTGCCTGGACCATCGGTCCCTACAGGTTCCGTGCCGTGGGTGGCTTTCAGCGTTTCGATGATAACAATCCAAATTGGAAGGGCAACATGTTCCTCTTTGGACATGACCTGTACATCTGGAGCCCGAAGGGATTCCTGACCGGCGATTCCGCTACCGCGGGATCGATTCTACTGGGCACCCACTTCGAGCGGACAGATGTTTCCTGCAAAGCCATCACCCCATCAGGCGCCAATCCGAGCGGATTTTGCGCCGTTGGCGCTCAATTCAACCGCGACCGAATCCTGCTGCGTGAATGGAACATCTGGTATTTTCTCATGAATCGGATGAGCGTCGGCGCCACAGTGGCGTGGTATGACGCTTCCAATATCCGCCAAGCTGTTGCGGGCGCTACCGCTGGTGCTACACAGACCAACATTCAAGCTGGCACGAACGTGGCGCGAAACCTCGGTTGCACGAGTTCCCATCAGAAAACTATTAACAGGCCGGGGAGCGATTGTAACTGGACCGATGTCAGCGTCACATGGCGCTATCAGTTCTAGCTCTGAAATTTGAGTTGGAATGAACAAAAGGGGAGCCAAACGGCTCCCCTTTTTTTTGGCTTCAAATCATGAATAAATAGCTCGCTGGTTGTGTGCGCATCAGTGCAGATGGGAGTCCGAGTGCGGAAAGATTCTTATAGGCAGTACCCGGTCACATGGTTTCGGTACACCGCGTTTGTTGCGTTCCTGGTCTTTTTTTCCACGTCGATCGGTTACCCAGTTGATGAGACCAGCGTCTATCCTGGCAAGCTCGGAATCGCGAAAGGTAAAAATCTTTCGGCGGAAGAGCGCGCGGTGGAGGCGCGCTTCGCCGAATACCTCGAGAAGCGTACGGATGAGGCCATTTCGCGCTACACGAAGAAATACGGCAAAGAGATCAACACCGATAATGCGCGCGAGCTTTCTGTGGACTACGCTCCGGGGGGGCCTGATGCAGACGACCCCGCGACAAATGCTGCTCGGTCAAAATGGAGCGCGGCCGTACAGGAGCCTGCGAGCGCGTTCAGCAAAGAAATTTACCGGCGCGCACTCGGAAAGGTCCCGGCCCCGGGTCAGCGAAAACAAGTCGTTTTTACCGCCGGTGGTGCCGGGGTAGGAAAGACGACGAGCATTCAACAGATGCCCGGGCTCGCCCGCGCAGTCGAGGCTGCCGAGATTGTCTATGATACGACGCTGTCGAGCCTTAAATCATCGATGGAAAGAATCGCGCAAGCTGTGGCCGCCGGCCGAGCGGTAAGCATCATCTTCGTTTATCGCGATCCGATCGATTCTTTTGTCGCAGGAGTGCTCCCGCGGGCGGAAAGAATGGGCAGGACCTTGCCGCTGGAAGCCTTCCTTGATACCCATATGGGAGCCGCGGATGTGCTGGTAAAAATTGCGGCGGCTTACAGAGATGACGACAGGGTTGCGATCGCCATTATCGATAATAGCCGGGGAAGAGGAAAAGCAGCGCTGTCAGACATCGAATTTGTCAAAGCTGCAGCGGCAAAATATCGTCGCCAGGAGTTAAGGGCGAAGCTGTCCAACGCCTTGGACGAGGCTTATGAGAAGGGGAAGCGAAGCGAAAAAGACGGTATCTCGGAAGCCGTCTACAGGGGAATTAAAGGACATGCCCCTTAAAGAGTATACGAATCTCTTGGTACGGGAAATGATAAAGACACTTAATGCCCAGACTCAAAAGAAGAAAAGGCGAAAAATTGCCAAGTCAAAAAAGAGATGACGATTTTTCTTCTCTGCGACGAGATTTCGCTGCCACACGATTTGCTATGAAAAAAAAGACCGATAGCGCCAATCCAATTCGGGGGTTTGTTCTACTAACCGTTTGTTCTCTGTTTCTGTCATCCTGCGGCCTTTTCTCACATGACGTTCCCAGATTTGGAATCGGCGGGAGGTACAACGAAGGCCGAGAGCAATTCACAAGGGGACGCGGCGGAGACATGGATAGAGCGGTGTCTGCTCTGGAGGCCGTAGTGCAACAGGACCCCACGTATCGGGACAGTCTCACGCTGTTGGGAAGAGCTTACTACCGTAAAGGAAGATATCAGGACGCAAACCAAATCCTCCAGCGAGCCCTGGTGGTCAACAAGAACGACGAAGTCGCCTGGCTCACGCTCGGAATGACTCAGCTTCAGCTCGGCCAGGACGAGAGGGGCATCGAGACGCTTAAAGGAGCCATTACCTTGGTTAGCAAGGTGGTTACAAAAGGGTATCGGGGCTATCCGGAATGGGATATCAAAGGCGGGGTGCGGAGCGCCATTTCGAGGAGCGCCTTAGAAGTCACCAAAGGCGTGGAGGATAAGGAAAATATCCTGCGCGCCTGCGATACCCTTCTCGCACGGATGGACGATGAAGAGAACTTCCAAAAGAACGTAGCGCCCGTTCAGTACCGCCGAGGCTTATAGCTTTCTCAACACGGCCTTTAAGGCTGGCTGTCTCTTCCCGATGAATCTCTCAGACGGTCTTCCCGCTCATCGCGCCGCGCGAGATCGATTTCCTCTTCGACTTTCCTCCCTAACCATTCACTGTTGGAAATGAGTTTTTGCCAATCGAGATCCTTACCGTCGATCATAGCGAGATCCCTTTGGATGGCTGAGCGGATTTCTCCTCTCGTATCCCAGTACTGACCGTATGAATATCTGTAGGCCTGAGTGATATATTCAAGCTGATCGTATAACCCTTTCATCCCGCCTTGGATTTCCTTTACCCCCTGCTGACGATCTCCGCTGCGAGCGAGCGTGAGACCCAAATACAGCCGAGCCAGGTCTTCTTCTTTATTGAGCGAAAGCGACTTCTCTAGACTATTCCGCGCCTGAGACAAATTACCCGTGGAATACGCGCTCCTTCCCACATAGCTCCAGATGTTCTGTCTCAGCGCAACGCCGTAGACATAGGTGGGGTCCAACTCGGCCGCTCTCTGAAAATAGCCGAAAGCTGCCTCGTTGTTACCGATAAGAAACGCCTTTCGACCTGCTTCCACATTGGTGCCGGCTTGAAAGCCGGCACAACCGGAAAGGAAAACAACTACGGCAAAGAAAACCATCGAGTTGAGCGCCTTCATAGTTACCTCCTAGTCCTGGCAATTAACATAGTCAGACGCGAGAGGAAAAGCAATCGGTTAAAGCTGGTGGCGGATTGCCAATATGAGCCTATCGCGTGTCATCGCCCGGTACCGATTCCGGAATTGAGGATGAGGTCAGCGACTGTGGTGAGCAGGTAGCCGATACTTACATAGGCGTTGAGGTCAAAAAATGCGCGGTTGATGCGCGATAGATCATCCGGCCGCACGATCCGGTGCTCCCAGTAAAGGACGGCCGAGACGGCTATGAAACCGATCCAGTAGACGATGCCCAGCTCGGCCGAGAGCCCCACCATTGCAAGAAAAAGCACCGTGCCGCAATGGAATAAACCGGAAAGCCGCAACGCGCCTGCGATACCGAAGTGAACAGGAATGGAATGCAGTCCCTGTTGCCGGTCGAAGTCAAAGTCTTGCAGAGAGTATATGACGTCGAATCCCGCGAGCCAGAAGAGCACGGCGAGACCTAGAAAGAAGGGAATCTTGAGCTCTTGCAGATTAAGGAGCGAATCCGACACTGCTAGCCACGCTCCCATCGGCGCCAGAGACAGCGCCAGTCCGAGGAACAAATGGGAGGTCCAGGTGAAGCGCTTCGTAAGCGAATAAAAGAAAATAACAGCCAGCGCCACAGGGGCGAGAACGAAACAGATGACATTAATTTGATAGGCTGCATAGAGGAAAATCAGGGAAGAAATTACTATGAGGACAATGGCCTCCGAAATTTTTACTCTCCCTTGCGGCAGCTCCCATGCCCGTGTGCGCGGATTGAGCGCGTCGAACTTCCTGTCAACGAGACGGTTGAAACCCATGGCCGCGCTTCTCGCGCCCACCATAGCGACGAGAATCCAGAGCAACGTTCTCAGTGTTACCGGGTGAGACGGCCAGGCAAGGGCAACCGAGGCCAGAGCGAACGGCAGCGCGAAAATTGTATGGGAGAAGCGGACGAGGCGCCCGTAGTCGACGAGTTTGGATTTTAGATTTTGGATTCCTCGGCTTCGCTCAGGACAGGTTTTGGATTGAAAGGGGAATCGAAAATCGAAAATCGAAAATCGAAAATTCATAACCCGAGCTTCTCCCATATGGAATCGATGTAACTCTTGGTTTTTTCATCCATCACAATAGCACCAGGCCAGTCGCGCTCGAAGCCTTCGCTGCGCCATTTCCTAGTGGCATCGATACCCATTTTCGAGCCATAGCCCATGATCGGAGCGGCATGGTCCAGAACATCGACCGGACCTTCGACGAAGACAATGTCTCTTTTGGGATCGATATGGTTGCCGACGACCCAAGTGACTTCCGAGAGATCGTGCACGTTGACGTCATCATCGACGACGACGAGCGTCTTAGTAAACATCATTTGCCCCATGCCCCAAAGGGCATGCATGATCTTGCGCGCGTGGGCCGGATAGTTTTTCTTGATGGCGATGATGGCGAGATTGTGAAAGACACCATGAACCGGCAAGTTCATATCGATGATCTCCGGAAAAGTGAGACGAAGCAACGGTAGAAAAATCCTCTCGGTCGCCTTCCCGATAAAGGCATCTTCCATGGGTGGGCGGCCAACAATAGTCGTCAAATAAATCGGATTCTCTCGTTGAGTGATGCAGGTTACATGAAATACGGGATAGTCATCCGCCAATGAATAGAAGCCGGTGTGATCGCCAAAGGGCCCCTCGCGGCGTAAAGGTTCCGACGGATCGACATATCCTTCGATGACGATGTCCGAGCTGGCCGGCACCTCCACGTCAACGGTAATTGCTTTGACCAGTTCCAATCCTTTCTTGCGCAGAAACCCGGTGAAAAGAATCTCGTCGATCTGATCGGGAAGCGGCGCCGTGGCAGCATAGATCAGCGCTGGATCTCCGCCCAGGCAGACTGCAAGCTCCATTCTTCCCTTTTGCTCTTTTTGGTGTTGATAATGTCTCGCTCCAACTTTGTGGAGATGCCAGTGCATACCGGTCGTTTGCCGGTCGTAGACTTGCATGCGATACAGTCCGACGTTGCGCGTTCCTTTGCGTGGATCTTTAGAGAACACGGCTGGCAATGTAACAAACGGGCCGCCATCACCCGGCCAGCAGGTTAACACCGGAAGCATGCCTAGATCCGGCTCTCGATGGATCACTTGCTGACAATCGCCTTGTTTGACAATTTTAGGAGGAATTCCGGCTAGACGGATAAGTTCGGAGAAAAGGTTCAGCTTCTCTTTGAAGGATTTCGGCGGTTTGGTCTGAACAAGCTTTTCGACTTCACGTGCGGTCTCTTCCACATCCGTGACTCCCAACGCGAGCGCCATGCGTTTCTGCGAACCGAATGCGTTGATCAGAACCGGCATTTTTTTGCCGACGACATTCTCGAACAGCAGCGCGGGGCCGCCCCCTTTCATGACCCGATCGGCAATCTCGGTGACTTCCAGTTCGGCTTTAACTGGATAAGGTATGCGCCTGAGCTCGCCTTCCTTTGTCAAAACTTGAACGAAGTCAACGAGACTGTTATATGGCATGTTCTTCCTTGAACTTGAATGAAAACCAATAATCCCAGCGGGAGTAAGAAGTCAAGCCAGCTTGGTAAGAGCCTGCCAAACGCACCGGCGACAGAATAGCGCCGCGCCGATTTTTTGGTGCATGTTGTTGACGGAGGCGATGAGTTAACTGTGCGTTTGGCGGCCGAGCATAATAACTCCGGTAAACGCACGGGCTGACCGTCGAAGTTGAATGAAGCTGTGCAACATTTTAAGAAGGCGCTGATGGCTTCGCCGCGCAGTAATCGCCGGCGTAGGAATCGAACGCCCCGTAATCGAGCACCTACCCTTGGTGAAGTTCGCGAGTCGATCATCGACCGCTTGATATGTCCTGGTGTGATATTCCTGGCGACTCTTGTTGTTTTCTCGCCGGTTATCGGCAATGGCTTTGTTAGCTGGGATGACGATAAGACACTGCTGGACAATGTGCATTATCGAGGTTTGGGTTGGTCGCGCCTGGAGTGGATGTTTACGACGTTTCACCTGGGACATTACCAGCCGCTCAGCTGGGTGACGTTTGCTCTAGACTACCTTGTCTGGGGAATGAACCCTCTTGGGTATCATCTCACAAATCTTCTGCTTCACTCGGTAAACGCTGTGCTCTTCTATTTTCTCGCGCGGCGTCTGTTGTCTTTGGCCTATTCACTTTCTGCCGGTTCGGAGGAGTTGGCATTGCGAGCGGCAGCATGCTTTGCTGCGCTATTTTTTGCGATTCATCCCTTGCGGGTGGAGTCGGTGGCGTGGGCGACACAAAGGCGAGACGTGCTCTCGGGGTTTTTTATTCTCTGTACGATTCTTTGTTATTTGCGGGCCGCCGAGAAACCTGACGGAACTCGTCCTCGGCGGTGGTGGTTGCTGGGAGCAGTGGCGGTTTATGCGTTGTCTCTGTTATCAAAAGCAACGGGAGTGGGGTTGCCACTGATATTGGTGATCTTAGATATATATCCGTTGAGACGGATAGGAGGCCAGAGGGGATGGTGGAATAAGGCGGCCCGGCGAGTGTGGTGGGAGAAGGTGCCGTTCTTGATGCTTGGCGTCGCAGCTGGTGTCGTTGCGCCGCTTGCCCAGTACCAGATCGGGGCCATGAGACCTTTGGAACGGTATGGTATTTTGCCTCGATTTCTTCAGGCCTTATTCGGGTTGGCTTTTTATCTGTGGAAGACTGTTGTCCCCTTAGACTTGTCTCCCCTCTATCAGATCCCCGTCACGATAGATCCCTCGATTCCGGCCTTTATAGTCAGCGGGGCATCGGTTTTGTCGCTCGTAACTATCACCATCATGTTGAGGCGGCGCTGGCCAGCGGGATTGGCGGTTTGGGCATGTTATTTAATATTTTTAGCCCCGGTGTCGGGCCTTGTGCAAAGTGGGCCGCAGTTGGTGGCTGATCGGTACAGTTACATGGCGTGTTTAGGTTGGGCAGTTTTGGCGGGAGGGGGTTTATTTTACTTGTGGCGGAGGTGGGAGAATAGGAGGGACGGTCAGCAGGTCTTGGTGACCTCTGTGGTTCTGTTGTTGGTGTTGTTGAGTGGTTTGGCGGTTCTGACCCGCAAACAGACTCAGGTCTGGCGTGATTCGGAAACACTGTGGCGGTATATTGTACAGATTGACCCACTCTCTAGCATCGCCCACAACAACATGGGAAATATTCTACTGGCGAGGGATCAGTCCGAAGAGGCGATCGAGCATTACCGCAGGGCCTTGGAAATTGACCCGACGTATGCCGCTGCTTATTTTGATCTGGCCACAGCCCTGAATTTGATCGGGCAACCGCAAGCAGCGCTAGCGCAGTTCCAAGCAGGTTTGAGGATTGAGCCAAAAAATGCCAAAGCTCGATACTATCTCGGTGTCGTTTATGCGAGGCTGGGTGAAATCGACAAGGCGATTGATCAATTCCGTGAATCCTTGAATCTCGCGCCGGATCAAAGCGCAGTCCACTTCAACTGGGGTGCGGCCCTTGCCATGAAAGGCGATCTTGATAATGCGGTTGAGCAGTTTCGACAAGCCATTGCAATCCGCCCCGACTATGCCGAAGCGCACCACACTTTGGGGCGAGTGTTAGCTGCCCAGGATCGTCTGCAAGATGCAACAAGAGAATTCGAACAAGCGGTGCGTCTTCAACCGCAATCCGCTGAAGCGCATTTGAGCTTGAGTCAGGCGCTCACCGAACTGGGAAAAACAGAAGAGGGCATACAGCATTATGCGGAGGCGATGCGTATTTTGAGCACGCGCCGCTAACTCTGCCTAGGCTAGGAATTTAGTCGAGCCGTTTAGGTTGCTGAGAGCTTTATTCGGCGACGTGGTAGAACGGTTGCGCAAATCATTGAAACTCATCCCACCGCCGCGGAGGCACACGCCGATCTGGCGAGCCTGCTGGAAAACCAAGGACGAATTTGCCGAGGCACAAGAAAGTTTGGGCCGGGCTCTGGCGCTTCAGGTGAAGCGGGAGGAGGTGGCCAAACACTATGAAGCGGCCGTTCGGATAGTAAAGTCACGCGCTGCGGGAGATCCATAGGAGTGGCAGGTAAAAGACAACGAACCGCCACGAGATCATCCGTCAAACCGGACTCCTCGTGGGTACGGAGCGGAACGACCGACTTCTGGTTGTGGTTGGTTCCCTGCTTCATTGCCCTGGCAACCTTTCTGACTTTTTTCCCAGCCCTGCGAAACGATTTCGTTGACTGGGACGATGACGAGAATCTGGTAAGCAACCCGCACTACCGCGGTCTGGGATGGAGTCAAATTCGCTGGATGTTTACCACGTTTCACATGGGTCCCTACCAGCCGCTGAGTTGGATGACTCTTGGGCTTGATTACCTGATTTGGGGAATGAACCCGGTCGGATATCACTTGACTAATCTTATTCTTCACGCCGCCAATGCGGTATTTTTTTATTTCATTTGCCGTCGGCTGCTGACAGTGGCTTTGCCCATGTCTAACCATCAAGGAGCCTGGCAGCTTACCATGAGCACGGCGTTTGCGGCTCTTGTGTTTGCCATTCATCCATTGCGGGTCGAGTCTGTCGCGTGGGCTACCGAGAGACGCGACGTGCTGTCGGGCTTCTTCTTTCTCGCGACCCTCGACTGTTACTTGAGAGCAAACTCCGATTCTCATGCCGATGGGGGTTCGCGACGATGGATACATGCGGCTCTCGCCGTTTACGTTTTATCATTGCTTTCCAAGGCCATCACGATCACGCTTCCGGTGGTTTTATTCATCCTGGATATTTATCCTTTGAGACGATTGCATTGGAGTCCGCGACAATGGTTTGTTTCCGCAGAGCGCCCAGTGCTGCGGGAGAAGATCCCTTTCGTGCTCGTGGCGATTCCGTTTGCGCTCATCGCTTTACTTGGTCAGCAGCAAGCGTCGGCGCTGCGGTCTCTAGACAGCTACAGTCTTGGCTCCCGATTAGCTCAGACGCTTTTCGGGCCTAGCTTTTACTGGTGGAAAACAGTCGTTCCGGTCAACCTGTCACCGCTTTACGAGATACCGCCTCACTTCAGTCTATCCGAGCCCTCGATTGTTGCCGGTGTAATCGCCACAATCATACTGACAATTTCTTTTTATCTTCTCAAAAACCGCTGGCCTGCCGGTCTGGCTTGCTGGCTCTACTCGATCGTCGTTTTGGCTCCGGTTCTCGGCATCGTTCCGACCGGACCGCAGTTGGTGGCGGACCGATACAGCTATTTGTGTGGCCTGAGTTGGGCGATTTTGGCTGGAGGGGGGCTACTTTACTTTCTCAGAGTTTCCGCCCAGAAGCGTAGTGGCGCGCCGTCCGCCTTGGCGGCTACCGTTGTGGCGGCAGTGATCCTGGGTACGCTTGCCGCATTGACTTGGAGGCAGACGGAAATTTGGCAAAACACGGCGACCCTTTGGAGCCATGTCCTGAAGCTCGATCCCAATTCGAGCATCGCTCATTACAACCTTGGTAGATTTTTGGCGAAGCAGGGAAAGCAGACGGAGGCGATTTCACATTATCGTCTCGCTCTAAGCATTCGGCCGGACGACGCCGACGCGCATAACAACCTGGGTCTTTTGCTTGCGATACGAGGAGATGTCAATGCATCTTTGGAGGAGTTTCAGAAGGCTGTGGAAATCAATCCCAACTACGCGAAAGGCTTCTTTAATCTGGGAAGAGTTTACGCCCGGCAGGGGGAGTTGGAAAATGCGGTTCAAAACTACCGGCAAGCTCTGAAGTTAAGCCCGGACGAAGTGGAAATCCATCTCGGTTTGGGAAATGTTTTGGCGCGGCAGGGTAAGTTGGAAGCGGCGACGGCACAATTCCGACGGGCCATTAATCTGAAACCGGATTTCGCCGAGGCTCACGTGGCGTTGGCACGATTGCTCGCGGCGCAAGGCAAGAAGAACGAGGCCGAGGGTCATTATGAGGAAGCGCTACGACTGATGAAAGCACAGAATCAGATTCCGGCAACCCCATAACGCGAAAAAAAGTCAGGCATTGTAGGTCGTAACCTTGTTCTTATCCGTTCGCTTCCTGTGATCGCAACTAACTAACCGGCGCTACCCGGCTTACGGCGTAACTCTATAAGCCGCAGGGCTTCCTCATACTCCTTCACGGCTTCGCTTTTCTTGCCCTGACGGGCGAAAACGCGCGCCAGATTCTCATGGATTTCGGCGACCGCCGGTTGGATCCGGAGGGCTTGCTGAAAATAGTCGACTGCTTGGTCGAGTCGATCCTGTTGAGAGAATACTTTGCCCAGGTTGAAGTATGCCTTGGCGTAGCCGGGATTTAACCGCAGAGCTTCACGAAATTGGGTTGTGGCTTCGTCTAATTTGCCCTGACTGGCAAGCAGCAGACCTAGGTTATTGTGGATGTCAGGATCTGCGGGGGTAATCTTTAGCGCGGCGCGATAGTGCGTAACTGCAAGTTCTATATCTCCGCGCCGGGCAAGAGTTCGCCCCAGGTTATAATGGACCATGGCGAGTTGTGGATCCGTTTGCAGCGCTTTGCGGAAGTGTTCGATCGCATCGTCCAATTCGCCTCCGTCTGCCAGAATATTGCCTAAGGTATTATGCGCGTTGGCAAATGCAGGATCAATTTTTAGGGCCTGGCGCAAGTGAGCGATCGCTTCCTGGCGCGAACCCTGGAGCGCAAGGAAATTTCCAAGATTTGTGTGCGCCTCCACAAATGCGGGATCAATCTGCACGGCGCGGCGGAATTCGTTGATCGCCTCTCTCAATGCGCCGCGCTCAGCGAGCACAAGACCCAAATTGTTATGGGCAAAACTCGACTTTTCATCAATAGCAAGCGCATGTCGCCACAGCCTCTCAGAGTCATGCCAGATCTGGGTCTGATGCCAACTCAGCACGCCAAGGCCAGTTACGAGCAGCACGGCAAGAGAGTGTGTGAAAACCAACGTTCGTACACCGATGCGACTACTGGCCCGCAGTCGCCAGCAATAAAATAGACCGGCCCCTGCCAATACCGCCAGACCGGCGCACGGCAAGTAGGCGAAGCGGTCGGCGACGAGGTGAGGACCGAAGGCGACGATACCACTGAGCGGTGCGAGTAACACCGCGTAAAAAACCCAGGCCGCCAGACCGGCAGGCCAACGACGTCTGATAAAGAAAAGTGCTGCGGTTAGCGAAAAAACGAAGACAGCGCTCACTAGCAACGGCAAATTCCACAATTCAGTAAAAGGCCGGAATGGGTAGAGCGGAGATAGCCCGGTTGGGATGAGTATTTTCCACGGGTAAAATGCCAAACTGTATAGGACCTGAGCAAGCCTGGGTAACAAACCATAACTTTCGATCGGGTATACCGCTCCCGTTCCCTGCTTCCCCAATACTGCTCGCAACCCCGCTGCGACGGCTAGAAGTAGAAATGGTACCTTCTCCCACCACACCGAATGAACCTGTGACCCGAACCACTTTCCCCGACCGTTGCCGAGGCGGCGCAAGGGATAAACATCCAGAACGATGAGGGCGAACGGAAGAGTCATCGCGATCTCTTTGCCTAGGAGGGACATCATGTAAAAAAGCCAGGCTGCGCACATCCAGCGCCAACGCGAGGCACCCATCGACTCCTTCTCTGCGGCTTTGAGATAACAAAGCAGAGTCAAAAAGAAAAAAAAGCCGGCAACGGCCATTTCCCGTCCCAATGTCCACGCCACCACCTCAACCTGCAAAGGGTGGAGAGAAAAGAGAAGTGCGGAAAACCCAGCTGCCAATTGTATTGGGAGTCGCCGTGAACCAGCTGCGGATGACGTGGCAAGCCGCAATAGTCGCAAGCTGACGAAATAGAACAGAACTACGTTGGCGGTATGAATGAGTAAACTGCTCAGATGATATCCTACTGGGTTCATTCCCCAGAAAACGTAATCCAAACCATATGTCATCGAGGTCAGCGGCATGCACGTACTCAGATAGCAAGTGGTAAACATCCAGTGAATTTGCCGCCATCCCAGACCGCGGTAATGGAGATTTTCGAGCAGATATGTCTCGTCATCCCAATTGACAAAGCCATTTCGCAAGGTGGGAAGAAAAACCACGATTGTCACGAGGGCGATGACCGCAGGTGTGACTCCGAAAAGAAGCCGCGACTGGACCCCAGCGCTCTCGGCAACGACCCGCGCAGCTCCCTCTTTTCTGCCACCTCCCAACTTTTTCTTTTGCTTGGACTTTGCGGGCATCGCTAAATTCTCCTACCGCCGTTTCACAAAAATTTCCGGCATCCTCTGCGCTTCACCTAAGCCGGCACGACAACAGAAAGATAAAGTGCTGAATGGGCTACCGCTTGGCTCAGATCTAGGAGTTCTTTTAAGGGCAGAGCTACAATAGCATGAAGGTAATTGGTCAAGCATCATTTGCCCGCTGACTCCCGAGCCGAGTTGACATAGCAGCACTCACCGGATACTCTCGCCCAAAAATGGTGATCCGAGTTGGCTAGATCCCTTCTGGCGTGGCCTCCAGGACTCTGAAAGGGCGGGCTGGCAGGCGATCGTGGGAAAATCCCCTGCGTTGAACTTCAGGTCGCCAAGACAAGTATGCATATTACTCTGATTGACCCACCGAGATATACCTTTCCGCTGAATCATGCATCTAATGTTGTTATTCCTCCCTTGGGAGTGGCCTATATCGCGGCGAGCATGGAGTCGCAAGGGCATCATGTCCAGGTAATCGATGCTGTTGGTTCGGCATTGACTACTTACACGGAGTTTGGGCCGGTTTATCTCCGTGGACTTAGTTTTGATGAGATTGTCCGCCGAATCGATCGAGAAACAGATATAATCGCGCTGAGCAACATGTTTTCTTGCCAGTGGCCGGCGACGAGACGTCTTATTATAAAGATCAAACAGATTTATGCTGATAAGCCGATGATTCTTGGAGGAGAACATCCTACTGGGATGCCTGACCTTGTGTTGAATCAAGCCCCAGTCGATGTGATCGTGCTGGGAGAAGGCGAAGAGACTATTATCGAAGTGCTACATCACTATGAAAAGGGCATGCCAAAAGACTTGTCGATGATTGCCGGTGTGGCGTTACGCAAGGACGGTGAAGTCGTACAAACCTGTAGGAGAGAACGCCTGCGCAATATTGACGACATCCCTCTACCTGCCTGGCATCATTTCCATATTGAGAGTTATTTGGGCTTCAATCAGCCTCACGGTGCCGCGTTAGGACGCTACATGCCGATGTTGGCGACTCGGGGTTGTCCTTACAGGTGCACCTTCTGCACCAGCCCCCAGATGTGGACGCAAAGATGGATCATGAGAAATCCCAAGTTAATTGTGGATGAGATGGAAAAATATATGGCCGAATATGGGGCCACGGATTTTCATTTTGAGGATCTGACAGCTATTGTGAAAAAAGAAAAGATCTTGCAACTAGCCCAGGAGATCCTTGACAGGAGGCTCAAAATTACCTTTCAGCTTCCGTCAGGTACGAGAAGTGAGGCCGTTGACAGGGAAACCGCCAGAGTTATTAAGGCCGCGGGCTGTTCGGAGTTTCAATTTGCACCGGAATCGGGAGACGAAAGGATTTTGAGGGCGATAGAAAAGAAAGTCAATTTGCCGAAGATGTTCGAGGCCGCGAAGTATGCAATTCACGAAGGGATCAGCGTTTCGTGCAACTTCATTTTTGGTTTCCCGGAAGATGACTGGAAAAGCATAATGAATAACTACAAGGCTATCATCAAGTGTGCCCGTTTGGGATTTACGGGAGTTAACCTGAACGCTTACTCTCCCCAGCCAAACACGACCTCCTTCAGGCAGTTGGTTGATGCGGGAAAAATTAAGCAATTCGATGACAACTATTTCATGAGCCTTTTCACATTTCAAAGCTTCTTCGTGAAGAAAACGTCATACAATGACCGTGTTTCTTCCAGGCAATTAACCTGGCTGATATTTTTCGGGTTTCTGCTATTCTATGTTTCCTATTTTGCTTTGAAGCCCACCCGAATATATTCCAGTTTCAAGAGCTTTTTCACCACCAACGCGGCCAATAAATCCGCAACCTACGCCAGGAGCATGTTAAAAGAAATAATGCGGATTTTGCGTTTTAAGAAATCGTTGCGTCGAACACTGTTGGCCTCCCGATAGGCCTACCTATCGTCCTGGTGGCTTGCGCCGTTGGGCTTCTGCTTGGAGTTAGATTAAAAATTGGCCTCGCCCCGTGACGGCAAGCTCGATGACGGCTATCTGTTTGACCGAGCGCTACTGCCCGCAGACTTGCAAGTGTTCTTCGCGATCGATAACCGAACCCGCCGGCTGGTTTACACTTCGTTGATATCTACTAACCACAGCCGCAACAAGCGCATCTTCAACGTCAACGTCATCGAGTTGCCGGTGTTTCAAGATCTTGATATTTTCGCCTGCAAATGACGCAAAATTGGGATGCGGAAGAGGCGAGTAAACCTGCGGAACCTCGCTCGGAGACCGTTCCTTTGGTCGTGGACCTGGATGGAACACTGCTTCGCACCGATCTCTCGTTCGAGTCCGCCTTACGTCTTATCAAACAGACTCCGTGGCTCGCCTTACTGATACCCCTTTGGCTGCTCAGGGGGCGAGCTTATCTGAAGCGCAAACTCTTCCATAGGGTGAAAATGGACGTGTCACTACTACCCCTGCGCGAGGACCTGCTGGCCTGGCTGCGAGATGAGAAAGTGCGCGGCAGACGTCTCGTTCTCGCCACCGCATCCGACTGTGAACAAGCGCGCTCGGTGGTGGAACCGCTCGGGCTTTTTGACATCGTCCTAGGCAGCGACGGACAACGAAATCTAAAGGGGAAGCACAAGCTTAAGACCATTGTAGAACAGTGCGGAGAAGAATTTGATTATGTCGGTAATTCGAGTTCGGATCTGCAAATCTGGAGGGGCTGTCGGCACAGCTTCCTTGTGAATGCTTCCAGGCGGGTGGAGCGTTCGGCTCGCCGCGCCGGCAATGTGGTGCGGGTGTTTCCGTCGCTCGCCGGCTTCCGCGACGTCGTGCGTTCAATGCGCTGCTACCAATGGGTGAAAAATCTCCTGGTTTTCGTCCCGGCGATCACTTCGCACACGATCTTCGAGCGGCCTGTTGCCGGCAGGGCGGCGCTGGCGTTTTTCGCATTCGGCTTTTGCGCTTCCGCCGCGTATATTGTAAATGATCTCCTCGATCTAGAGGACGACCGTCGTCACAAGACCAAAAAGCACCGCCCTTTCGCCTCAGGCCGCATGCCGATGGGTGCCGGCATCTTGCTCGCGGTTGTATGTCTCACGGCCAGCGCAGTGATAGCGCGGCTCCTTCCTGACGCTTTTGTAATCGCGCTGATTACCTACTTAGCATTAACTTCTTTGTACTCGCTTTATTTGAAGCGTCTACTGCTCGTTGATGTGCTGACTCTGGCCCTGCTTTATACGCTGCGCGTGGTTGCCGGGCATTTGGCGACAGGGATTGCTTTTTCTCTGTGGTTGTCCCCGTTTGCGTTTTTTCTTTTTCTTAGTCTGGCCTTCAGCAAGCGCGCCGCTGATTTGATTCAGCATCAGCACGATAACCGAAAACTCATGCCGGGACGCGGGTATCTCACAATGGACCTGGAAGCCGTCTGCAGCGCCGGCATGTGCAGCGGATTCCTGTCATCCCTGGTCCTGGCGTTTTATATCAACAGCGACAGCGTGCAATTGCTCTATCGCCGTCCGGCCCTCCTTTGGGGCTTACAACCGATCCTGTTGTACTATGTCACCCGTCTATGGATCATCTGCAGGAGAGGTGAATTGACGGAAGACCCGATCCAGTACACCGCCAGGGAGCCGTCTACATACGCAGCGGCATTGCTGGCTGTTATGGTGCTGCTGGCTGCGACCTTTGACTTCAGAGTTTTCGTACCGTGAAATCATGCTGCCTTATCTGTCGAAGACGATTTCTGCGCTCTGCGACGCTATTGCCGTCACGCAGGACCATCGCGCTGCGGGCGCTCCGGCCACATCTTATGACGATGTTGCCGAGTTCGTCCTGGAACAATTGCGCAAGATGCCCCCCTTTCTCAGCTGGCCCGTTCTGCTGGCCACATCCGCCTTCGGGATGAGCCGTCTGTTGCTCGAAGGTTCGCTTTTCTACAAAAGACCGTGGCAACGGCGGTACGTGCAGGTGGAGATCTGGCGCCACTCGCGATTCGGGCCGTGTCGCGGCCTCATAAGATTCTACAGTAGCCTTGCCGTGCTCGCTTTGTACTCGCGCCGCGGGACCGGAGGCGCAGCAGCGAGTCGGTGATGGCTGAGTTTGTCCGGTGCCAGGTAGCTGTGGTCGGATCGGGCTCGGGCGGGGCCATAACCGCTGCGACCTTGTCGGCACGGGGCTTCGATGTCGTGATGATCGAAGAAGGGCCCTACCTGAAGCTTGACTCGTGCCCGCCCTTCAGCAGCGA
>WNFW01000939.1_pt1 | contig 47705 bp, 48 predicted proteins | sample 5400131 | NCBI WGS metagenome assembly WNFW01 (sample SAMN13153362, study PRJNA577476) | soil metagenome | isolation source: 20 cm soil or saprolite under grassland replicate 1 | place: USA:California | collected 2016-06-15
CGCCGGCCTCGCAGGCGGCATCTGCCGCACCCTGTGCCATTTGGCGGTGTGCCCAGACTTGCGTGTAATCGGTGGCCAGGCCAAGCACCGCAAGCAAGAAGAATGCGATGAGGATGACAATAAACAGGAATGCTTGTCCAAGGATGAAAAGGCGAGGTCTTGCACATAACAGGCAAGTGTTTTCGTATTCCCGGAAGGCATTTGCACGGCCCTAGCAAAGGCTTGGAGTTGTTTATGACGCTCTGCCAAGCAACCACGTCAAGTGGAGTCAACGAGCAACCGGAGGACAAGGCGGCTCCGAAGGGCCCACCTTCATCTTTCGTACAACATGACGAGAAAGTATTCAAAAGGCGTACAACCTCAGCGAGCGTCTTAGCCACTCGGAAAGATTCGCTATCGAGTCGCGCTATTACTACGCGGTCGTCGGTGACTTGGGAAAGGCTCGTCAGACTTACGAACTTTGGGCTCAGGCCTATCCGCGCGACCCGATTCCTGTGGACGTGCAGAGCACCATTTACGCAGAGCTCGGACAATTACGACAAAGCGCTTGCAATAGAACGTGACGCATTCCGCCGCGACCCTGGCTACGGTTACCACAACCTCGTCGCCTCCTACCTCAGTCTGAATCGCCTAGAGGAGGCCCAGGCTACAGCCGAAGAAGCGCGGGCAAGAAACTCCAATTCCCCTGACATCCGCTTCAGCCTCTACTCGATTGCCTTCTTGCGAAATGACCTTCCGGGAATGGCACGGCAAGTGGCCTGGGGTGCAGGCAAACCCGGACTCGAAGACGTGCTACTGGACCTAGAAGCCGATGCGGCCGCCTATTCCGGCGGCTGGGGAACGCCCGGGTGTTTTCACGGCGGGCGGTGGCTTCGGCTGAGCGGGCGCAGGAAAAGGAAACGGCCGAAGCCGGGCAGCGGGCCCAAGCGGCGCTTCGCCTTTCGACGGGCCGGGATGTGCAGTACCTAGCGGCGTTGGCGCTAGCCTTTGCAGAGAACGCATCTCGGGCTCAGGCACTAGCGGCTGATCTGGCCAAGCGCTTCCCAGAGGATACGGTGGTCCAGTTCAACTACCTGCCAACGATTCACGCCCAGCTCGCGCTCAGCCACAACAATTCTTCCCAATCCATTGAAGCTCTTCAGGCCACCGCTCCCTATGACCTGGGGACAGAGGGTGCCGCCGGCGGCGGTGCCTTCATGCCCGCTCTGCATCCCGTCTATGTGCGCGGCGAAGCCTATCTGGCCGGGCATCAGGGCAACGAGGCCGCCGTTGAGTTCCAGAAAATTCTCGACCATCGCGGAGTCGTTCTCTACGAACCTATCGGCGCACTGGCGCATCTCCAACTCGGCAGAGCCTATGCTATGCAAAGCGACACCGCCAAAGCCCGTGCTGCCTATCAGGAATTCCTCACGCTGTGGAAGGACGCCGACCCTGACATCCCCATTCTTATCGCTGCCAAGGCCGAGTACGCGAAGTTGCAGTAGGCCGGTCACTTAGGGGCCAGACGGCCGAAGTCATCGCCGATTCTATCAGCAACCCTCCGGCGGTAGGATTCATTAACTTGGAATCATGGGCGGCGCGTTATTGCTCCGCGTCGCCCCTATTCGCGTGTCTAAGGAATGAGCCGATCAAGGCATAGTCGTACAGGCATGAGCGGCGTTGTTGTATTCGGGCTGCGCAGCGTAGGGTTTGCCATTCAGGGTGACATCACTCGGGTCGAAAAACACCAGCACCGGCGGCGGCGGGTTAGGGTTACGGAAGAATATTATGAAACTGCACTCGTCCCCGATCTCCTGCCCGAAAAGGCCGTTGTCCAAGGAGTTCCACCAAGCGGTGCCGTCGGGGTCGGTGATGGTCTCAAACGTCTCGTGCGAGAGGACATTATTGGTCGAATCCGCAAGCTGTCCGTTGGGAGTCCCAGGCCTCGAACTACATCCGTCGACGTTCTGGAAGGGCTCGACGCTGTAAAGGACGTGCCCAATGTCCTGAAAGTCCATGCTGCCATGATATGCGCAAAAGAAAAAGGTGCTTGGCTGGACCGGCGAGTAACACACAGTGAACGTTGAGTCGAAACACTCGTCCTGTCCCGGCGGCAGAAATACGTGGTACTCGTTGCCATAGCCGGTAGCAAAGCCATCGTCATCGCCTTCTCTCGATGCTACGACCGCGTGCACGATGGCCAGCATATCGGCGTCCGTGAACGGTTTGCTGGGCGGGGTATAGTTGATGTTTGTCGCCTCCTCTGCCACGGTATAACGGTCATTCGCAGTGCTACCGGTATACTGGTCAACGACGTGGATGAAGTCGCCATTGAAGAGGTCGCGCAGAAAACCTCCCGGGTTCCCCCAACAACCGGCAATGGTACAGCCCCCATTGGGATGAAGGAAGATCAAATGATTTTTCATGGATACTGCGACGGGGCCTCCATGGTACTGCAAGTCGCCCGGATAGCGCGGGCCTCCCGAATCCGGAGCAGCCACGGCTTGGGCGGCGCTGGCGTCGTGAGCGTTGGAGAGCCCCATGATTTTTGTCGTTTTTGCCGCCTCAGTGTTGGCCGGCCGGGCGTGGTGCTTAACGTTTGTTGCCTCGGCGGCCGCCGCATAGTCGGCCGGTGAAGGATTCACAGTCGGCTTGGTTGTCTGCGCCTGCAGATAAAGGCCGCAAAAAAACGCAACCAATGCTGCGACGGCGGATTTGATTGACACTCGACGAAGTAAAGGCCCATATACCATTGACGAGCTCCTTTTCAGTGAAGTCGCTTCGCGCCGGGTAGTCGTAACAGTCTGAGACACACTACCTTAGTTGGTTTGAAACGTTTTCTTCTCAACCGGTGCGGCCCCGAGGTGGAGCAGATTCTGGCTCTATTCTTCGTAAGGTGTCAAGACCCACAACTGCCAGAACCGCCAATTCCGTTTCCAGGGCCCGCAACTCCGTCCCTTATCCGATGACGGAAGGGTTGCCGATCCGCCGCGCGCTCAACGGCTCAACATTTGCCTTTTGTCTTCTCACCGGAGGCAGAGGCGCCCAGCCAGAGGACTGCGTTTTCGAATATTTGGTTCTGTTCCTTGTTCGTGAAGATTTTGTCGCCGTGGCCCATGTTCATGTAAAGCATATGGTAGCGGGCGTTGGTCCAGACGACAGGAAGGTCGCCTGAGGTGATGGTGTCTTTCAGGCCGATGGGATAGTTGGAAAGGTCGAGCGTGAGCAGGACCTGGACGTCTTTGTTGAGGCGGGGGCTCGGCTTCCAGATGTACCACTCGTTGTCGGGTGAGGAGAGTGTCGCGGCCAGATGTTTGGTGACTGGGTGTGCGCGGTCATCGACGATGAGCCTGGCGCGAAGCGGCGGCCACTCGTTACCGAAGAAGACGGCTCCGCCGAGAAACTGCACGAACCAGGGCCAGTGTGTGTGTTCGTCGTTGTAAGCGGAGACGCCTGACCGGTCCATTGATTATAGACACCGACCAAATGTGATGCTATAATGAGTCACAATGAAGAAGACAACTGTGCGAGATCTTCGTTATCACTTCCCGGAGATCGAGGCTCGGCTGAATAAGGGTGAGGGAATCATAGCCCACAAGCGGCGGAAGATGATCGCCCGCTTGTTGCCCATTCGCCCGGGGACTGACGTATACCCTGATTTTTCCGCCCTCCGACGACGGATCTTTGGCGCAAAGACGACTCGCAAAACTGGTACCGAGCTTGCCTCTGAGGAGCGGGGGCGCTATTGATCGCCTACGCCACACTGGATTTCTCGTGTCCCTTTATGGCCAGGACAGCAACTCAGCCGTCGCCACTGGCTTGATTAGGTCCAAACCCGTATTTCTGCTGACCTCTCTGGGCGAGGTGGAATTCACCAACGCCGTCCAGTTGCGAGTGTTCCGAAAGGAATGGACGCGCCTCGAGGCTCGGTCCGTTCACGATCTGTTTCTGCAACATCAAGCCGCCGGTGTATTTCGCATTGCGCCGCTTGGTTCTGAGATCTGGGAAAAGGCTCTGGTTCTTTTATACGTTCGACAAACGGCAGCGCAAACTTGCCAAGACGCAGCGGCTGAGGATTCTTCCACGCTGAGCGCTGCGAGCCTAGCTGCTAGTACGTGGCTTCCGAGTACGGCTGGACCAACCATTCTTGCCGCGATGAACAGGCTGAGGATTTTTCCATTACGCTGACTGCTCGGCAAGTTCGCGATCCAGTGGCGTTGCAGCTCACATGCTGCCAGATAATCAGTGCACAATAGAGTAAAAGCGCAACAGTTGCTGATGAATCGTCAATTACTTGTGATAAAGCGATATTTCACCAACCACGACCAGGTCTCCGCTTCCGATTTGCGTCGATCCTGAAGCTATCTGACTGAAGGCGGCTGTTCGGTTCCGCGACAGCATTTCCCTGCAACGGACAGTCCAGGCCGAGATGTATCCTGAGCGAGCTGGATAAGGACCGACGGCGCAGAGACTTAGCTAAGTGTAGATTCGGAAGGATACCTGCGTTTGGACGTTTAGCTCAGCAGATTTCGGAGTACCCATGGGAACGGTGTGGCAGGACCTGCGCTACTCGCTGCGAATACTGACGAAGTCGCCGGGGTTCACGACGATAGCCCTGCTGACGCTGGCGCTCGGAATAGGTGCGAATACCGCGCTGTTTTCGGTGGTCAATGGAGTGCTGCTGAATCCCCTGCCTTATCCGAATCCCGAACGGCTGGTGGCGGTGGCCGAAAAGTTTCCGCCCTTCCCGGAGGCGTCGATTGCCTATCCGAACTTCTTAGACTGGGTGAGGATGAACCACACCTTCGAGGCGCTAGCTGCTTATCGTCACACGGATTTCAGCTTGACCGATTCAGGCGAGGCACAGCGGCTGAATGCCGTACAGGTTTCGGCGAGCTTCTTTGCGTTGTTGGGGGTCAAGCCGGTCATTGGACGAAATTTCTCGCCGGAGGACGACAAGAAAGGCGCACCGCCGGTCGTCATGCTGAGCGGACGTTTCTGGAGGAGCAAGTTTGGAAGCTCGCCGGAAATTTTAGGGAGCCTGCTGACGCTGGACGGGACGGGCTATACGGTGATTGGGGTCGTACCGGAGAACTTCTATTTTTGCTGCGAGTCGATGAATTTCGAGCTTGGCGATGTGTACGTGCCCATAGGGTCCGGAAACGCCTCGTGGCTCACAGCGCGTGGTTTTCGCCCGGGAATCCGCGGTATCGGGCGGATGAAACCGGGAGTAACCATCGAACAGGCGCGCGCGGATATGAATGAGGTCGCGCTCAACCTCGAGAAGGCTTATCCGGGCACAAACAAGAACGCCCGTCTAGTTTTGATGCCCCTGCAACAACGCATGGTCCAGGGGATCCAAACCACGCTGCTCGTGTTGCTCGCCGCCGTCGGATTCGTGCTGCTGATCGCCTGCGCGAACGTGGCCAATCTGCTGCTCGCGCGGGCAATGGGGCGCGCAAGGGAGTTCGCGATTCGCTCGGTTCTGGGAGCGACGCAGCGCCGGGTCATCCGGCAGTTGCTGACCGAAAGTCTGCTGCTGTCGGTTGCAGGCGGGGCCTTGGGCGCGTTTTTCTCATGGTGGGGAACGCAGGCGTGGTTGGGCGCTCTGCCACAGGCACTGCCAAGGGCGAACGATGTGCGCGTCGATTCCCGCGTTCTGCTTTTCACACTGGCCGTCTCCATGGTTGCTGGCGTGCTCTTCGGCCTCGCGCCCGCTCTGAAGACCGCGTCCCCGGACCAGAATAAGACTTTGAAAGAAGGGGGGCGCGGCTCGAGCGGAGCGCGGCATCGCACACAGGCCGTTTTCGTAGTGCTTGAGCTGGCGCTAGCGGTAGTGCTCTTGGTCGGCGCGGGCCTGACGCTTCGCAGCCTCGCGCGCCTCTGGGGCATGAATCGGGGATTCAATCCGCAGAACGTCTTGAGTTTCGATCTGGCTTTTCCTCCTTCCGTCCTGAAGGAAGCACCGAATCAAGTCCGGCCGATGCTTCGTCGCCTTCCTGATACCATTGCACAAATTCCGGGCGTGGAAGCGGCGTCGTTGACAGATGCATCCATGCCGCTGAGCGATGATTGGGAAGAACACTTCTGGATCGAAGGGAGGCCGAAGCCACTGACGGTGAACGAAATGCCCGAAACGCTGCTCTACATCGTGAGCCCGAATTATCTCCGGGTGATGGGCATTCCTCTTCTCCGCGGGCGATTCTTCACCTCGGAAGATAGTGCACAATCACGCCGCGTCGGAACCATCGACGAGAATCTCGCGCGAGAGTATTTCCCAAACCAGGATCCGATCGGCCGGCGCATCCTCGTGGAGGATTCGCCTATGGAAATCGTCGGCGTAGTTGGCCACACAGAACAGTGGGCACAGGATGAGAAGCTCAGCGGCTCTGTGAAGGTTCAACTCTACACGCTCGCCGAACAAGCCCCTGACGCGTGGCTGGGAAAGGGAGCGGGGATCGTGGTTCGCACCGAGGCTCCAAATTATCCGACTGCGGACAAGATCCGTTCAGCCATGCAGCAGATGAACCACGAGCAGGCAACCTACAATTTTGAGTCGATGGACCAGATCATAGCGAGGTCACTGGTGTCACGGCGATTCGCGATGATCTTGTTGGGTGTGTTCGCGGCCATTGCGCTGGTGCTTGCCAGCATCGGAATTTACGGCGTCATGTCTTACGTGGCCGGCCAGCAGACTCACGAAATCGGCCTTCGAATGGCCCTGGGAGCGCAACGACGAGATGTGCTGAAGCTGGTGTTCGGCGAAGCGGCAATGATGGTTTTCGCGGGCCTGCCCATCGGCCTGATCGCCGCCGGATTGCTGACGGAACTGATCAAAAGCTTGCTTTTCGGCATCAGCACGACGGACCCGGCGACGTTCGCGGCGGTTGCGATTTTGCTTACCGCGGTTGCGTTTGCGGCGTGCTATTTGCCGGCGCGGCGGGCGATGCTCGTCGATCCGATCGTTGCGCTCAGACACGAGTAGTAGTTCCAACTCGTCCGCATTTTTGCCCCGCTAGAAAGCTCGGTAGGAAAGTGATTGTACCGAGCGCCCAGGCCGGCAAATGAGACCGCGATCGTGCGAGCTGTCGCTGATTTTTCGAATCTTGGCCCAGATATGTCGTCGGTGAAGTTCATCCGCCGGACCCAGTGGGCAATAAAAGAGTTCACGCAGTGCATCTGCGCGGAGATTTATTTCAACTTCGACAGAGCTATAGCGCTTAGTTTGCATGCTTGAAAGGGGCTTAGCTGGTCAAACCTGCCTCGCGAAGAGGTGATCTGGGTTGCGGCGCGTTATTCGCAATCGGCAGCGGCTGCAGAAACACGTCGGCCAGCAGATTGTCAGACCGGTGATGGAGCTACAGGCCCTCGATGGAGATATCCTGTGGAGAAGAATTGAAAAAGGTGCGGAGAACTTGTTGACGGATCCGGATAAAACGGTGACCTGCTGGTGTGCCGAGCCAAGTGGGTCGAGTTTTCCGCTGTTTTCACAAAAAGCCACCTGGGGCTCAACTCTCCAAGTGCACGCGGCAAAAAGGTTTGTTGTAGTTTCCACAGATTCACAGGCCTCATCACAACAACAAGGTTTATTCATCTGGTTTCGAAGGGAACCTCTTGCATCAGAAAGTTGTAGCTGTGCATATCGAGCGAAGCGGGATAGATTGCCTACGGAGCCAGGATCAGTTCCGAACGGCGCGCTCCAAGCATGGAGTCGGGGACTCATGACCGAAGAGAAAAACAAACCGAAAGTGGGGCAGATTGATGCCCGGTTTGCCCCGGTCGTTCTAAGGAGGCCTGCGAATTCGTGAGGCACGGCACCCGGACTAGTTGATGTTCGTATAGCGCCCAAAGTTTTTTCGTAAGTTCTCCAAGGGAGAGCACACTCGATGAAGGAAGGTTGCGACTCTATAGCCAATGGCGCGGCTTGCGGGTTACATCTCAATTCCTTCCGTCACGTCGAGGAAAGTCTTTCGAGCTAAGCCCGCAGACAAACCTTGCCGAAGTGGCGAGCCTCCCTCAGATAGTTAAGGGCCTCTCGCAGCTCGGAGAAACCAAAGACCCGATCCACCACCGGACGCATAGCGTGAAATGCAATCGCCTTGTTCATCGCTTCGAACATTTCCCGCGAGCCCACGTCGACCGCTTCTACGCGAGCACATTTGCCCATGAACGCAACGAGGTCGACTTCCGAAGTCACACCAATGAGCAGTCGCACCAATGCCACCGTGCCTCCCAGCCGCACAGCTGCAATGGCTTCCTTCAGCCCTCCCACGGTATCCACAACATAGTCCGCCCCGATATCTTCGGTTAACTCCATGACTGCCTTTGGCCAGTCAGGATCCGTCTTGTAGTTAATGACTTCAGCGGCGCCCAGTTCCTTTGCCCGAACGAGCTTTTGATCGCTGCTCGAGGTTACGATGACGCGGGCTCCGAGAAATCTCGCGAATTGGAGCGCGAAAATCGAAACACCTCCGGTCCCCAGAACTACAACGGAATCGCCAGGTCTAATATCCCCGAGCGCGATAACAGCGCTCCACGCGGTTACTCCAGCGCAGGGCAGTGTAGCTGCTTCCTCATCGGTCAAGTGTGCGGGCACATGCACTAGGCTGACGTCATCAAAGAGCGTGTATTCGGCGAGGACACCATCAGCGGCCGCGCCGCCCAAGGCCTGCCCCATCTTCCCGCCTGCGACTCGGCCGTCCAACCAGTTCGGATAGAAAATGGGAGCGACTCGATCCCCAACCTTTACTCGGGATACGCCGTTTCCCGTAGCGACAACGATACCAACGCCGTCAGACACGGGAACCCGCCCGAGAGGTGGCTTCCATCGCCCCACGCCGTTGACAACGAGAAGATCCCGATAGTTGACGGAGAATGCTCTCATTTTGAGGACGACTTGCCCCGGGCCTGGCACTTGATCGGGACGCTCCACGAGCTGTAAGCAGTCCACGGCGAACTTATCGCGAATTTCCATAACCTTCATGTGACGGTTGGCGCCATCGACGCGCTGCCGGACTTTTGCTCGGAAAGAACTGGTCGAGGCCGTCGGCTGAGCGGCTCCGCCTATATCCTTTTCGCGGGCAAGATCCGCTCGATCTGCTGGAGGTGGTTGATATCGTGCCCCGCAGCCATGCGGACAATAAGCTCAATCGCTTCCTGTCCGCGCTCGGAATGCATCCCGTAGTGTTTCCACTGCTCCGGTGTCAGTGACTCAAGCAAGGCAAGATTGGCTTCGCGGAGCACGCGAAATTGCTCGACTGATTTGCGTGGATCGCGTTTCTCATAATGCCCGCTGGCCACCCACGAATCCGCATCGTAGGCCGCGATGGGAGCCCCCGGCGCGCCGAGAATCAGCCTCATGCGGAATCCAGTCACGATTTCCGCATCGCCAAGGTGTGCCACGATCTCGCTAACCGACCACTTGTCACCAGCCGGGCGCTCGCGCAATTTGGTCGTTGGCACGTCCTTGACCAGGTGCTCAAGTTTTTCTGCCGTAGTGGCCTGAACTTCCAGAGGCTGCTTGCCGTCCACATAGCCAAGAATGCGCTGCGTGTATTGCTGCGGTGTTTCCTTCATTTCGTCCTCCGACGAAAGCGACAATGTTCCAATGCCCGAAGGCTTCTCCGCCCCAAAAGTATAGACGTCGCCGCTTTCGTTTTCCGCCAAAACTGTGAGCTTATAGTTGGCAAACAGGTTTGAGGCGTTGCATAGTTACGTGCGTCAAATCATGGCCCTTGGAAACGGCAATTTGCGGCGCAAGGCCGCACCATCGAATCGTCGCGTGGTCGTCCTCGTTGTGCCCCCGGTCGACGAATTCGATCTGGTGTGTCCAATTCAAGTTTTCAGCGCCGCAAATCGACTGGCTGGCAAATCCATTTACAGCGTTGAAATCGCAACGAACCGCAAAAAACTAAAGGTACAAGGTGAGGGGGGCCTGCTCTCGTTTCTTGCACAAACCCACTACAAGGGCCTGAAAAGAGGCTTCGATTCGTTATTGCTAGTCTGCGGCCTTGGCACGCGCAACGTTCGTCACCCGGCACTTTTTGCCTGGCTGAGACGTGTTGCTCCGAGTGTGCGCCGCCTGGGCTCGGTTTGCGTCGGCTCGTTTCTCCTCGCGGAAGCTGGCCTGCTCAACGGAAAAAGAGCGACTTCCCATTGGAGATTCAGCAAGGAATTAGATATCCCACAGTGAAGGTCGCATCCGAACTGGTATGGGTCAAAGACGAAAACATCTACACTTCCGCGGGTATTTCCGCAGGGATCGATTTGGCTCTTGCCTGGGTCGAGGAGGATTGCGGCGCCACTATTGCCCAGGAAGTAGCGCGTGAACTCGTCCTTTTCCTTCGCCGATCCGGCGGACAGAAACAACTGAGCGTTACTCTGTCCGCTCAGGCGTCCGAGATGAAGGCCATCCAGGAGCTTCAGGTCTGGATCATGGAGAATCTACGCAAGAAATTGTCGGTGCAAGTTCTTGCAGATCGCGTCGCTATGAGTGTTCGGAATTTCGAGCGCGTGTTCACGCGCGAGTTGGGAAAAACACCCTCCCACTATGTTTTGCAAATGCGAGCCGAAGCTGCGCGCCGGCAGCTAGAGAGTGCGGACCAAGGCCTCAAACAAATCGCTGTTGCCTGCGGATTCGGAAGTACTGATTCGATGCGGCGTGCGTTCTGGCGATCCGTCGGAACCACGCCCCACAAGTATCGCCGTCAGCTCTACAGTCCTCCAAACAGGGTTTCCAGCAGCAGCGGACGGTGGCCGTAGTAAGTTTCTCAATCCGCTGGAAGTTGCCGCGCAGCGTGCGCCAGGATCTTGCTCGCCAGTCCTTTGTGGAACCTGCTACCGCACGGCCAACTGGATCTATGTAGGGCAGACTACCGGGCGAGGTCGCATGGATCGGGAGCAGAAGCCTCACGGCAAAGTCATCAAAGATTCTTTGCCGATTGATGCCCCACTCATAAGCCAGGTCTCCGTGAATTTGGATGTCCTTCCAGTCCACGCTGCAGTAAATCATTTTCGCCCCGGCAAGCTGCGGCGTGAAACTGTCCAGCCACGCGGAGATTTTTGCAGTCCTAATCACCGTCGCGCGGACGGTGTGCGAGTTGTTGGACGGCTCCGTGCGGTAGCGAGCAGATGAATCGACGAAACGAAGCAAAGTCTTCGACGACCAGCACGCTGACACCGACACTCCCCCGCTGTCGACATGTGAGCTGCCCTACCGTGCTGGAAGATCCTGTGCGAGGGCGCTCAGTTCAGCTTGCGGGACAACAAAATGAGCGGAACGGCAGTCGAAGCAAATCATTAGTTCAGGAAACACGAAAACATCGCGCCTATCGATATTCTTTAACCCGTGAAAGTGGATGAGCATCTCTGCCGTAAACCTGCCTAGGTTTTTTGAACCGCATGAGGTACAGTACATAGCATCCACTAAGGTTTGATCATTCAAAGGAAGCTGTGTGGGCATCGGACTCCTCCTGACAGTCTCGCTGGTAGGTAATGTGTGGAATTGGCTCTGTTAGGGTCGGACCTGAGGCACGGTCGTTTGGTGACTCAGGTACCCCGGCGGGTCAGAGAAAGGTAATGGAGAATTTGAGTCCCGATTCGTCCTGCCTAGCAGCGGTACTCACAGAGGAGATCAACCAACTTCGAAGGGTTCAACCGTGACGGGAGACTTTTGGTTGCGAGCAATGGGAATATCACGGCTTGGCTACTCGACGGTTCAACGAGGGGAACAGAGAGTTTTTGTAAGGGTTCTGTGCGCGGGTAAGCTTTGTGGAGAATGCTCGGTCGCACGACGGCGGTCACATCGTCAGTGGGATCGGGTGTGACGAGAACAAACATAATCGTGAAGGCGAAAAGGAGCATCAGTCCGACGAGCACTCTTCGAAACATGGCTAGTTGTTTAATAGCATTTGCCTCAGGGGTTTGTCAACGCTTAGGCGGGGAACCAGTAGGAATCGCCTCCCTTCAGGGACCCTTCAGGGAGGGGAGGAAGTTCTATAGAGGGGGAAGTCAACAGATCCCCGGTAGCTCAACGGTAGTGCATTCGGCTGTCACCGTAACGATAGAATGCGGCACGCCACACTCCTACACAGTCCCGAACACTGGAGTGGGCCCGATCACCGTGAACTAGTAGCAACAGAAGGAAGTTTTTCGCCCGTGATGAAAGCTGTCTGCATTGTGCCCTTTCTTCTTTAAGATAGTTACTGAGATTTCTGATTGTCCGATCCAGCGCTGCCCAGTTTGTCGAACGTAAGATTCAATATGGGATAGCGGCTCCAATCCTTGTAGTCGAAATGCCACCATTCGAATTCGTAGACATCGAAGCCCTCAGCTTCCATCGCGTGGCGCAACAGATCACGGTGCCAACGTTGAAGGGAGGTGCCGCCAGGGTAAAAGGGATAGGAGCGCTCGGACATCTCGTCGTAGACGCCGGTCATTTCGATGGGGGCACCTGTCTTTAGACCGTAGAGGGTGAGATCGACGGCGCAGCCACGGTTGTGCCGGGAACCTTCCGCAGGGTTAGCAACAAAAATGCGCTTGTCCTCGGGCGTGGCGTCCCAGAAGATTTTGGTGACATACCAAGGACGGTAGGAGTCGTGGATGAGCAGGCCATAGCCAAGCGCGTTCAGCTTCCGGCTTGCTCGAAGCAGAGCTTCGGCTGCGGGGCGCTGCATGTAGGCTTTCGCCTGAGAGTAAACGGGCTGACCAAGAAAATTGTTTTTGGTGGCGTATCGAATATCGAAATGAATCGCAGGATCGAACGTAGAGAGATCGACCAGGTCGGGCTTGAGAAAGTCGCCCGATTCATGAGGAGGCTGGGCCGCGAGAGCCTTCTTGGTCAAGTCAGTGAGAGGTTCCTGAGGGCTGGCATGAAAGATGCCGCCCTGGATCGAACTGAGGAAACGGCGCTTAAAAATGACGCCGCTAACTTTAACCTGAGTGGCTTGGCCGGAAGCGTCGCGAGTGAAGACCGCTTGCTCGCCGTCATATAGGCCGGAGTGAGGGAAATCGAAGACGGTAGAAGTAACTTCGGCAAGGGGGGCGAAGTCGAACCACTCGATGAGTGCAGAGAGCTTGCCGTTTTCCTCAAAAACATACAGGGTATCGTAATCCCATCCATATTCGCCGATGAGTCCCTTCCACCGAGAAGGGACGGGCGGGGGCTGGTCCAAGGAAACGCGTTCGAGGAGATGGTCGCGGACGCGAATGCCGTTAGAAACTGGTGTGACCTTTAAACTGTAGCCCAAGCGGCCGTCCTCGATGAGGGAATCTCCGGATTGGCGGAGCCGCACCTGCTCGCCCGCGCCAGCCCGAAGATACAATTCGCCATTCGCGGCGATGAGATTCACGGCGGAGTCGCCTGTCCCATAGCGCCCTTCCAGTTGGCGAACGCGTTCTGCCGGGATTGGGGAAGTTTCGGGAATTTCCGGGAGCGGCCGCCTCTGTTTCGCGGCGAGCATGAGGCGAAGGGCCATTTCGGCGACATGGCTGGTCACCGCATTGGAGCTATCCATCGTCGTCACCGCGACCGCACCCAGTTTGTCATCGGGCAGGGCTGCGGCTTGGGTGGCGAATCCATAGATGGCGCCGCCGTGCTCGACAACACGGTGGCCGTCGAGCTGAGAAACATAGAAACCGATACCGAAGCCCGACTTTTCGTCCGGCTTGGCAAATTGCGGAGTCCACATCTTTTCGAGAGTGGCCGCCTGCAGAACGCGACCGTTCGGCCCTTGGCCCTGGTTGAAAAGAACGCTGAGAAAGCGGCCAAGATCAAGGACGGTGGAATACATGCAGCCGGCCGGGGCCATGCCGAGCTCAAACTGGGGCGCCTGGAACTGAAGCCCGTCGTACGACCACATATAGGCTTTCGCGAGGCGTGCGATCAGCTCCGGTTCGGGCTGGAACGCGCTGTTGCGAAGCCTCATCGGCTCAAGCACGGCATGCCGCAAATAGCTTGCGAAGGGCTGACCGCTGTGCTTCTCAAGGACATATCCGACGGTGGCAACTCCTGCGTTGGAATACTTGGTGTGCGATTCGGGCGGATAGACCAGTGTGGTGTCGTTCAGGCTGTGAACCATTGCGGATAGAGAAAGCTCCGAAGGGTCGAAATAATTCCCAACGGGGGGCTCCCGAAGTAGACCGGCACGATGCGACATTAGTTGACGGAGCGTAACGTCCTTGTGAAACGGGTTGTGAGGTTGAAAATCGGGCAAGTACTTCTGGATGGGAGCATCCAGGTCGAGTTCACCGCGCTCCACAAGCTGCATGACGCCGATATCCGTGAAGAGCTTGGAAACGGAGCCGATGCGGTAGACCGTTTCTGGACTGGCGGGAATTTTTTTGTCCGGATCGGCGTAGCCAAATCCTTGTGCCCAAACAACCTGCTGATCATCGACCAGGGCGATCGAAAAGGCAGGAAGCTTCTTGTCCTCCATCTCATGCTGGACGAATTTCGATAATGCGGTGCCAACAGAAGTATAGTTTTCCGACGGGCCAACCGCTTGCGGAAAGGCGGGAGTCGCGCGAAGAAGAAAAACGCCACGGAAACCAAGTACAGCAGTGGCTGCCAACAGGAGCACGGCGGTGATTCGAGCTAGCCTTCGAGCCATCTCAACCTCTTCTTAGAAAAATCATCTGGCTACTTTCTTGTTGCAGTAAAAACGCCGTTGGGCTGATGGAACGCAGATTCCCTGCAAAGGCTCCTCAACCTGCAACAGAAAGGCGAGGGTTGACCGCACGCAATGTTTCTTGTCGCGTTGTAAGTTGCTCAATTCGCTTTCTGCGAACTGCGTAACCAATTCCCGGAGCGGTTCGAACCTGAATTGTCCCATTGGGCGTCACTTGCACTTCCGGCTCGATCAAGTCTTCATTCCAATAGCGCTGGCTGGCGGAGACGTCTCCCGGCAGCACAAACCCAGGCAGGGTAGACATGGCAATGTTGTGGGCACGCCCGATGCCAGTTTCCAGCATTCCCCCGCACCATACTGGAGCCCCTCGTGACCGACAGAACTCCTCAATTTGTTTTGCGTGCGCGTATCCGCCGACTCGGCCCAGCTTGATGTTGATGATCCGGCAGGCGCCCATGCCGAGGGCTGCTTCGGCGTGGTCCGGATTATGGATGCATTCGTCCAGGCAAATAGGAGTCTTCAGGAGGGGCTGCAACTTGGAATGATGGTACAGGTCGTCCCACTCGAGCGGTTGTTCAATCATCATCAAGTCGAGAGCATCAAATTTTCGCAGCAATTCCGCGTCTGCGAGACGATAGGCGGAATTGGCGTCGGCCATCAGCTTGGTCTTCTGAAACTGCTTTCGCACCGCGGCGACAAAATCGAGGTCCTTACCCGGTTTGATCTTGATTTTGATACGCTGGTACCCGTCTTTCAGTTCTTTCTCAACCGCGGCAATGAGCTCCCGCGTGTCTCGTTGGATTCCCAGTGAAACTCCGCAGGCAATCTCCGGCCTCGTACCACCCAGTAATTTCCACAGCGGAAGCCCTCTTTGCCGCGCTTCGACATCCCAGAGAGCCGTTTCCAGAGCCGCCTTGGCCATTTCATGCCCTCGCACGGGCTCAAGCAGCCGCATCACTTCGGAAGCCGCTCGGATGTTTTGACCGAGAACCAAGGGAGCGATGAACTTGCAGAGCACGGTCCAGGCCGTGTCGGTTGTCTCTGAGTTGTAAAAAGGACCTTCTGCTGCAGTCACTTCGCCCCAGCCGCTTACGCCGTCGCAGCGGACCTCCATCAAGGCAATCCGGCGTCCGCGAACGGTGCCAAAGCTGGTTTCGAACGGAGCCCTGAGCCGCATCTCTATTTCGCGAAGTATGATTTCATCGATTTTCATATGAGCCCTTACAAAGCATGCCCTTTTGCTTGTAGATCGAAAGTGTGTATTCGTTGGCGTTTGTCTATCGGGTCGTATCCTCGAAATAGCTGTATGCAGCGCGAGCAAGGCGCCCGATGAGTTCTTCGGCTTGCTCGGTGGTTACGTTCGAGTTTGCCTTGAGCGTGTAGGCCGATACCACGAGATGGTGCTTCCCAACCGAGACAATACCGACGTCATTGGTCACATAGCCGATCGTGCCGTTTTTGCTTGCAACGGTCGTGTTTTCGAGGTAGCGATGAATCCTGGTTCGCAACTGCTGCTGCTCCATGATCTCCAGCATGTCGTGGCATGATTTTTCCGTTGCGGCCTCTGCGCGAAAGATCTTGGTCAACAGCTCCGCCATGGCTTTTGGGGAAGTGTGATCGCGAGCGTCGTCGACAAACGCACGATCGGCATGCTCTGTTTGGTCGCGAGTAAGTCGTGCAAGTTTCTCGGGATGGGCGAAAAGCTCCGCTCCGGACACGCCCCGCAGCTCCGGGTTGGCTGACGCCAGCCAGTCGCCGATGAGTTCCTCGGTCGAGCGGTCAACGCGCATATCCTGGATTCCCAGCTGCCGCAACATGGCGGTTACGTTCCTTGCGCCAACACGTTTCAACATGAGATCCGTCGCTTCGTTGTCGCTCAGGGTGATCATCAACAGAACCAAATCGTGGATCGTGGGGTTCAGGCCGGGTGTCATGTACGGGAGAAGCCCGCTGCCCAACCGGCGATCTGCATCCGAGAGCGGAACGCGCTCGGCAAGGGAAAGGTGGCCAGCGTCGGCTTCGCGAAACACTTGCACCATGATGGCAACCTTGTAAGTACTGGCCATCGGGAACTCGTCGTTTGGGTTGACGCCGGTTTCCTCGCCTGTTTCGATGTTGCGGACAAAGATGCCGACCTTACCCGGGAAGCTGGCGGCAATCTTCGTCAATCTCTCCCGCAGAACAGTGCTGCCTTGGCGCGCCGACTCCTGGCGCAGCGCCGGAGGCACGAAAATCACGCTGACCAGAAGGGACAATGCGGACATGCATACCCGATTGCCGTCCATAGGTTTAGAACTCCAAACGAATTCCGACTTGCCCTTCGCGGCCAGGGAGAACCTGCAGGACCTGCGCGAAGTTCGGAGCACCTGATGTGGATCCTGGAACGGGCGGCAATCCATTGACTGCCGCCGGATTATCGCGATTGAACATGTTGAAGAATTCGAGATAAGCGTGAAGCTTAACGCGATCGCCAAAGTCGAAGCGCTTGGCAATGCGCAGATCTAGGTTGACAAAGGACGGCGCGACGAAATTGTTCCTGCAGCCGCCAGACCAGGGCTTATCGCCACAGCGAGAATAGAAATCCACTCCGTTAAAGAGATTGTCGCCGTCCACGTCTGGAGAAACGACATTCCCCGGGAATGAAGCGCTGTAGTGAAATCCGCTCTGCGCCCGAAAAATGCTGCTGAAATCAAATTTCCAGGGAAGCTGCACGAGTCCGTCCATGAGGAACGTGTGATTCAGCGCCAAATCCGACGGCCCCTTATCCAAGTCTGGGCCATTGTAGAAAATGCCAGCTTTCGGCACGGGATTGCCATTGCTGGCCAGGAACGGACCATTCGCATTGGTTTGGCCTGTCGCAGAGTCCGTGACCATTGTCGTCATTCCGACGAAGCTGTCCGTGGGACCGTTGATATCCGTAAATCCTGCGCCGAAGCTCGTTTGAAGATCGCTGATGAAGCTGGAGTTGAGTGCATTGTCGATTTCATGGGTCCAGGTGTAGTTCGCGTCGAGCGTGAAACGCTTGTTCATGCGCTTCCGGAATCCGAAAGTCAGCGCATCATAAGTGCCGTGCAACCAGGGGCCATAACCGAAAACGAGAGGCGAGCCAGCAGGCACGGTTTCGCCGGTATGACCCGGCGTACGTGCTTCGAACGCCAAGTTTGTGTCCCGTACCCCTAAAATGTGATCGATATTCTTGTGGTAGTAGTCGACCTCAATCACCAGGTCCGACCTGATCTCGCGCTGCACACCAACATGTAGGGAATTTGTATACGGCGTCTTGAATCCGGGAGCTACGCTGATGGGAATGCCGCTCGTTGGAAATGCTGAAGCGCCGATGGAGAGATCGTCAAAAGGATCGTAAATAAACGAGCCTGCCGGCAGCCCAACGGCAGAACTCGCGGCATCGGCAAACTGTTGGGGAGTGAAACCGGTCAATGATTGAACATTATTGATGTTGACCACGGCGTTTGCGGGAATCGGCGCATGGCCAGGAGCCACCACGCTATTCAAATGGTCGATCCCGTAAAACGGTGTTGCGACTGGGGTGCCCGCATACATACATGTAGCGCCCGATGCGGCGATTTGCGCATCGGTCTTGTCGGACGAGGCGCAGGGGACTTTGCCCGTGAGGAGGGCGAATAAGGGAGCGATCGTGCTTGGGTCGCCGTAGAAGAGCCTTGGGAACGAAAGGAACGTCTGCGTGACAAGATTCGCGCCGCCGAATCCAGGAATGTCTCTCGCCAAACCCAAACGGAAGTGATCGTAAAACAGCCCCCAGCTCGCGCGAACTACAGTTTTTGGAGTAATGGACCAGGCGAAACCGAGCCTGGGTGAAAAATTTGTCTTATTGGGAAATTCGTTGTCATAATCCCAGCGCAATCCCAAGTTTAGAGTGACGTTCTTGACCACTCTCCAGTCATCCTGAAGGAAGGTGCCGTTGTAGTTGTTGCGCAAGCGTATTGTGTTATCGCTTGCGGCCAGCCCTCCCTGCGCATTCAGGAAGTAAACGCCCGAGCTGACCGGACCGAATGTTCCAAGATCATCAATCGTGGCAAATAGCTGGTTGAACAAGTTGTTGGCTTCTATGCCGTCCACGTGAGTGCGCTGAAAGTCCCAGCCAAACTTCACATCATGACGCCGAATCTGCTTGGCAAGATTGGCGCCAATGGACACGTATTTCTGGTCGATTAGCAAATTTGTGTGCCCCGGACCGAACTGGACCTGGCCCTGGTCGCCGAACAGTTGCCCGGTGCTAAGACCACTGAACAGATTGTCGAGGGTCGAGGCGGTTCCGGCTTCCGGATGGGCGGGCCGGGTCACCGCGGGTTCACCTCGATACTGCACAAAAACGTTGAGCAGGTACGGGCGCGCCTGGTCGCCCAAGGTAGAGGTGTCATTGAAGCCCAGCATCAAACGGCGGGTATCGAAGTTGTTTCGAGTAGAAGGCAGATTGATGGCAGCCAGCAGTGGCAGGTAATCCGTTACGTGAGTATTAGTCAAATTGAACTGCTGGCTGAGCCGATGCCGGCCGAGTTGCTCGTCGAGTTTTCCGCGAGCGCGCGTGTCGTAGATTTTAGTATGCAGGTTAAAGGGAGCTTCCAGCTGCACCAAGATAGGTGGCGTCGTGGGAAGAAACTGAAAGTTGAGTTGGCGGCTCTCGAGAATGCGTTCGGCGGAGCCAAAAAAGAATATCTTGTCCCTGAGAAGCGGCCCCCCGAACTGGGCGCTGGGATCCCAGCGAAGCAGGAATGGCACTTCGCCGTTAAGCACTTTGGAAGAATCGGAGGAATCTAACTTGTAGTTGCGGTGAAAGAAAGAGAGGCCGCCATGCCAGTCATTTGTGCCGCTCTTGCTGACCACGTTTATGACTCCGCCGGAACCGTGTCCAAACTCAGCCTTGTAACTGCCCGTAAGAACTTGAAACTCAAGGATTGAATCCTGGTTGAACTGCGCGGCTGCTCCCCCGTTCACTTCATCGCGATTGGGCATTCCATCAATCAGGAAAATAGCGTTACCCCCGCGTTCTCCCAGGATCGGCGTTGCACTATCGAGTGAGGGGTCCTGCTGGCGATTGATCGCCACTCCCGGAACGAGCTGCAAGAGATCCAAGTAATTCCGGCCGTTGATCGGCATCTGTTCGATTTGCTGGGGCAGGATCGTGGTGCCGGAGGACGACGTCGTGCTTTCCAGCAACGGAGCTACACCGGAGACTTCCACCTTTTCCGTCTGCCCTCCGAGCTTGAGGGACAGATTCAGAGTAACTGTTTGGTTGACGGTCACTTCTAGGTTTCGGACGGTCGTAGGCACAAAACCCGTCTTGAAGACGGTGACCGTGTATGTCCCGGCGAGCAGCCCTAACACTCTGTACGTGCCATCACTTTCGCTTTTGGCACTTCGGTCAATCCCCATGCCGCTGTTAAGGACGTGTATCTCGGCCCCAGCCACGGGTAGCCCTTGCTGGTCGGCAACGATTCCTTCAGTGGTTGACGTTGTCTGAGCGCGCAGCCCGGGTATCTGAAGAGTGATTGCGCCTAGAACAACGGTGACGAACCAGATGCGGAGTCTTATTGAAGGGACCGGCCAAGGCAAAGCACGATGGCGCATAAAGAAGTCCGCGCTACCCATGGAAACCTCCCAGTGTTAGATTGCAGATTCATGCACGGTATGTTGCATGCAGAGTCCAATAGCGAAGCAGAGCATGCAACAAATGCTGCACATCAGATTTGGCCCTCGAATGAGCGGAACTCTAAGGAATACGGTCAATTCTGTCAAGCCAATTTATTTGATTGGCTGCATTGACCAGAAAGTGCAACGCCTGTTGCGCACAAATGAGAACATCTGGCCGACACAGTGCAACGTCTGTTGCAAGCGTTGACACTCCGATGCATTTCGGATAGAAGTGGGCAGAAATGGCTCGTAAACTCAATGACACTTCCCCGCGGAAGCGGACAGCACAACCTCCTGACTTACCCAAAACGTTTGCCCAGCTTAGCTCCGGACGCCGGAAACTATTTCGGCCAGTGCTCGAGAATCCCCGAGGCTACGTGCTTCTGAGCGCCCGGCAGCTGGCCCGCAGATTGGGCGTGGACCCGGCCACTGCGGTGCGAGTCACGATGAAATTGGGATTTTCAAATTACCGTGAGTTCCAGCACTACCTGCACGAGCTTTCGGTCTCCCAAGCCACCTCGCTCGACACACTGCAAACCAGCAAAACCAAGGGGTCGAGCCTTTCGGCACGTGTGCGCGAGGCGGTCGACCGAGACCTGCATAATCTGCAGAGGTTTCGCAATGGCCTGGATGCCGAACGAATTGCAGCGCTGGCAAAGAAAATTCGCGGCATGAGAAGAATCATCATTTTGGGCGGGGACCTGGCCGCGAGCCTCGCATGCTTTCTTCACTCACTATCATTTGATCCTGCTAGGCTTGCCCGCGATGACCGCGACATCCACAGGGGATGCGCTGCACTTGACGCAGTCCGCTGGTAGGGGCGACATAGTGATCGCGATCAGCTTCCGCCGGGGCCTGAGACAGACGGTCGAGGGGCTGCGGCAAGCCAGGGTGAATGGAGCCTACTGTGTTGGGATCGCAGATACGCTAATTTCGCCTATCACGCGCTTTGCCCATCAGTGCTTCCTCGTTTCCGTTGAAACGCCCTCCTTCGGGGCCTCCTATACGGCACCCATGTGCCTCCTGAACGCTGTCCTGACGGCGTGCGGTCACCATGATCGAAGGCGAAGCCTGACCCTGTTGAAGAAGGCCGCCGAGGAGCAGCGCAGCGGATTCCGCTGGTACCGGGAATAAAGCAGGGACCTGGGAATCGTTAGAACGTCTGCTCCCGGAGCCTACATTGAGAGGACTGGTCATGAATCGAAAAAAACCTTGCTGCATGCGTGGCCGGTATAAGTGTGTGCGTTTCCCCGGAGGTTGGCTCGGCACAGAAAAACAGAGCGGATTCCGAGTATGACATCGTGATTCGAGGCGGGCGCGTGCTGGACGGAGCGGGAAACCCGTGCGTATTCGCGGACGTGGCGATCAAAGACGGGCGCTTCGCGAAAATTGGAAAGGTCGAGGCAAGCGGCAAGACCGAAATCGATGCGCGCGGCCGGTACGTTTCGCCCGGCTGGATTGACATGATGGACCAATCCGGACCCGTGCTTCCAAAAAACGGCTTGGCGGAGAACAAGTTGATGGAGGGCGTGACCACGGCCATCGGAGGCGAAGGCGGTACGCCCGTGCCTGCTGACAAGTTGCGCGAGTATTGGGCTGAGCTTGAGAAAAACGGCATCAGCCTGAATTTCGGAACCTATTTTTCGGAAACGCAGGCCCGAGTGGCCGTGCTCAACTACGATGCACGCAAGCCCAACGGGGAAGAACTCGCGAAGATGAAAACGATTCTCGAAGCGGCGATGCAAAACGGCGCGATGGGCATGACCACCGCCCTGATCTATCCGCCTAGCAGTTACGCGACGACCGACGAACTGATCGAAATGGCCAAGGTCGCAGCCAAGTATGGCGGTATTTATGCCAGCCACATGCGCGGTGAAGGGAAAGAGCTGGTGCAGTCCGTGGATGAACTGATCCAGATTGCCGAGAGGGGCGGGCTTCCCGGCGAGGTGTTTCATTTCAAGGCGGCTTACAGCCCAGGCTGGGGCAAGTTGATGAAGGAAGCCGGACGCCATATCGAGGCGGCGCGGGCGCGCGGAGTTGATGCGGCAGCCGATTTGTATGTTTACACTGCCGGAGGAACAGGGCTGGAAGCGGCTATTCCGTCGTGGGCACACGAGGGTGGTAAGGAGCAACTTCTCAAGAGGCTAGCCGACCCGGCGATCCGGGTCCGGTTGAAAAAGGAGATTCGTAAGGGCTCGCCAGGATGGTGGAGCATCGTCGAGGCTTCGGGCGGTTGGAAAACATCATTCTGGTGAACGCGCAAAACCCGGAAAATGCCAAATACCAGGGACGCAGCATCGCAGCCATAGCGAAAGAGATGAAGACTACCTCCAGACACTATTTTAGGTGATAATCCACCGCGTTACGGTTGATCCCCAACTTCTTCGTTGTCCCCGAGAGGTCCTCACCTAGGTCAACACCACGCGATTGCTGCCTCCCAAGTCCAGTCGAGCAGGATTCATGAAGAACGCTCACGCGTGGCTGATGGCTCGACGAGAGCGTGGTCCGCAGGAAGGGCTTGGCCGGACCAAATACGCTGGGAAGTCCAAGGCATGGCCGGAGCGCTCCAGAAGGCATCGGAAGGGGACAAGCCCAAAGGCAACAGGGCCGTGGCGCAGAGATAAAGACTTCCCGTGGAGATGTAACTTTCCGCTAGCGATGGCTGGTGTCCGCAAAAGCCGATTGTCAGCCAGCCCCCATCATCAAAGGTTCCCGGCGCCCCGATCATTTTGAAGATGACGGCAGACATGCCGCAGCGGACCTGTTCCGGCTTCAGGTGTTCGGGCAATTCGCGCATCAGGCTAACTTGAGCAAGAGCATGAAAAGCGCCAAACCGGTACGTGGTGGAACGACCCATCGACGGGAATGTACCGTCAGGGGCAATCAGCCGCTCCAAGATGTCCGCAAGATGTCCGCGTAGCGCCGCGCCCGCTGCAATTCCATTGCATAGGCGCCCTCCAATTCGCGGTCCTTCTGTTTCACGACGGCAAGCACGTCCAGCAGCATGGGGTGAATCACGAAACTGTTGTAATAATCGAAGTGAAAGAATTCTCCGTCCCCATACGCGCCATCTCCGACATACCAACGCAGCATCCGGCGCACAGGAGCTTCCAGCCGCTCTTCGACGGTGTTCTCGCCCATGGTTTGCAAAGCGGCTTCAATCATCGCGGCAAACAGCACCCAATTATTTTTGTCCGGAGTGGGAATGACACGGGAGGACCGGAGCGCAGCGATCAACTGTTTGCGCACCCGCATATCCAGTCCAAACCACAAAATCTGCGGCGCTCGAAGAATTCCCTGCGCTAGAAACGCCGCGTCCACTAGGGGCTGGGAGCCGTCGTGAAAATTCATGAAGTCAGCCGACTTAGGATCCGTGGCAGCGTCAAGAGATGCCTGGGCCCAACTGACGAACCTCTGCTGCTGCTTCGCTTCGGATTCATTCAGTCCCCCGGCTGCGAGCCAAGGCGCGATTCCGGCAAGCAACCGGCCAAGAGCCTCCAGATGCGTATATTTCCTTCGATCGGGATTCGCTGACTCCACAGGCATTCTCTTCTTCAGCTCGCCCCGGGCCAGGTTTTCAAGCACCGGCTTGGCCAGTCTCTCGAGCACAGCAAGCCAGTAAGCACGTTCGTTTACCTCGGCGGGTGTGCCCGGTTGAGCCTGCACCTGCAGCTTCGGGAAGGGCGAACTGAACACCGTCCGAGCGCCCAGGACTGCTGCGCATTTCAAAAAGTCTCTTCTGCGTTCCATAAGGCGATCGGAGTATTTAAAGGCCTTTCTTCTCTTTGCGCAAATCCAGTTTTGAGAGTCAGCGCGGCATGACCGTCGGCCCCACAGTCGAATTTCTGTGAAGGCCACAGCCACCCATGACACATCAAAGGCGTTCGATTCATGCAACAGATCGCTCCGCAACCACCAAGGGCGCAAAAAGTAGCTAGCCTAGGTGTGATTGTGGACCAACGTCCTCCAGTTGTCCTGCTGGGAAGGCCAATAAGCGTGCACCGCACGTGGAGAAACTTAGATACCTAGCTTCACTTGCGCCATCGTGCGAGCGGCTCGCTGGGCCGCAGATGTAGTCACATGTGATACAATGTAGCCTCAAGGCAACGTGCTGCTGAAAGCACCCTAGGGTTGACCATGGCTGAACGTCGAATCGGTATCCGTGAGCTCAAGTCGAAATTGAGCGAGTGCGTGCGCGAAGTCAGGGAGGGCCAGACGATCGTGGTCACACAACGCGGACGCGTTGTCGCCCGCCTCATCCCCGAGGCCACGCCAGTGCGTGAACGCCTGGCGGCGCTCAAGAGCGCCGGTGGCATTCAGTGGAGCGGCCGGCGATTGCCCCGGACGAAGCCCGTCGCACGGCTACGAGGGCGGCGCACGGTCGCTGATCTGGTCAGCGAGAATCGCGAGTGATTGCGTACCTCGACGCCAGTGCTTTGGTGAAGCGTCATGTCAAGGAGCGGGGATCGCGCGAGACGCTCGACTTCGCGGCACGCGCCGACGTTGTCGCCACGTCTCTGATTAGCCGAGCGGAGGTCGCGGCGGCGCTCACCAAGGCGGTGCGCGCGAAACTCTTGGAGGAGGACGAAGCGCGACAAGCCCAGCGCGCTTTCGCCGCACAATGGCCTGACATCGCCCGCGTCCCTGTCACGGAGGCGCTCGTGTCGCGCGCCGAGACGCTGGCCTGGGAGTATGGACTCCGCGGTTATGATGCGATCCAACTCGCCTCGGCAGTTCTGTTTCAGGAGTCTCTAGGGACCGCGGTCAGACTGGCGACCTACGACAAGCAACTGTGGGATGCCGCGCGACGTGCCGGGTTTGAGCCCTGGCCGGACAAGGCGCCCCAGTAGTCGAGTTGCTCTAAGCTAGTTGGCGCTCACGGGACCACGTCCGACCAGGGTTCCGTTCACATCAATATTGTCGAGGATCGCAGCTCCGAACTCATCTGGACCCCCTCCTGTATTTACAAAAGGTAGGGGAAACGTCGTCGTTGGCGTCAGATATCCCTCGTCGAAGACGATCTGAATCCTCTGCACCGTGCCCGTAATGGGGCAGGGGCCGAATGTTGGACCGCATGCAGCCCCGAAACCCATCGGGGGGTTCCAGCGCAGCCTTAGCCAACCGTCTCCAAGAGTCTCCATGTTGGGCGGAGGTGAGCTGCAGCCAAGGAAGAAGAACCCGATAGAAGTGCTGACGTTGAAGCGAGGCGCGCCCGCGCCGCAATGCGATCCTTGGGGACCGCTGTGCGTACCGGGGCCGAACTTCCTGATGTCATAGCCGAGTTCAGTCAGGGTAATGCCCTTAATGTTGATGAGATCGGCTGTCGCGGCTGCAAAATTTACGGTCGGGCCAGTCTTCACGAGCAGGAGACCCTGGTTCCGCTGGTCATTCAGATCGCCGCTTGAGCACGCGGGATCGGTATAAGTTGAGGAGCCGCCAACGCCGGTGAAGTCCGCATTTGGAAGCGCGATCGTGGCCTGCGTAGGGCAGCCTATTGCGCTGAGCCAACTCGCCTGGACAAGTTTGTTTTTCCCGGATCGAACTCCCGGGGTATTACGTTTGTAAAGGTTCCGGGCGGATCGGTTGTGGGATCAATGAGGGGCTCGGGCAGGATGCTCATCAGAGCCTGACTGAGCTGGATCGTGGTTTGCAGGGTCGAAGTGTTCGTTGTCTGAGCACCTGCAGGCTCACCGCCGCCGCCGCAGTTCGTCGAGAATTCGCGACGCAGGCTGGAGACCGCCTGCCTCGGCAGATCCCAGGACGTTAACAACGCGTCCTGCAAGGCGCGCCGCTCATCGCTAGTGAGGTCATCGCCTTCTAAGAAGCCTTATTATCTCCATGCCTGACGGCTCCAATGCGGTAGGTGCCTGGCGCCTCCGGTACGGCTGTACTATGGCGCTACACAAGCCATTTCGATAGCCTGCATGCAATAAGCGGAAATCACGGCGTATCAGCGCTATGACGTTGCTGCGCACGACACCTTTTCACCGATTTTTCGAAGAGTATCTGGAAAAATTAGGTTTTCAATCTCGGTGCGAGGCCCCAGCCCATGCCTAAACTAGTCGCATTTCTCCAATTTGTTGGATCACTTGTAGTCGCCTATTGTGCCGTTCGGAGTGCCGCTACAATTTGGAATATTTGCCAAAGATGGCGTCGGTCGTAATAAGGATGTCTCCTCAAAAACTATGGACGCTCGACGAGGCTTGAGACTGACGAGCAAAGGCGATTTCTCGGCCTAACCGGTTCGCCAGGTGGAGCCTGGTCCGTTCGTGGGCGGACGTTCGCGCACCGAGCTGAAACGTTTTTCGGTTTGCAAGTAGGCAGGCATGCGACGCAGGCATTGACAGACTGTACTAGCTGTAGTAATACAGTCATGACAAATGATCCCATTTCAAATATCTTTTCGCCCCGGAGCTCCCCTCTGCGACCAGGTCGTCTACGCTGCGAAAAAAGCCGTTGTGTCTGGTCAGATGCGTACGGGGGATCCCTTCCCTTCCGTGCGTGTCCTTAGCAAGGAATTGAAGATCAATCCAAATACGGCCCACAAGGTCATCACCCAATTGGTCAACGAAGGGGTCCTTGAGGTTCACCCAGGAACGGGTACGGCAGTGGCAGCCCGGCCTCCTTCCAGTCCCAGGGAACGTGCCCAGTTGCTCGGTCAGGAAATCGAGCAACTCGTTGTCGAAGCCAAGCGCTGCGGTGTTGATCTCGATTCCGTTCTGGCTGCCGTTCAGAAGCACTGGAAGAGACTCGGTGGCAGAAATGAACCTCATGTTTCTTTTTCAAAGGAAGAAGAGCGCACAAGTGTATGAGTTACGCCATAAAAACTGAGGAGTTGTCGAAGCGATTCGGCCGTGTCCAAGCCCTGAATGGGTTGAACCTCAAGGTCCCGGAAGGTGCGATCTATGCTCTTGTGGGCCCCAACGGGGCGGGTAAGACAACCACACTTAAACTGCTCATGAATGTTCTCAGACCCACTAGTGGAAATTGCGAAGTCCTCGGCGTTGCGTCCGAGAAACTCCGTTACTGCGATTTGGCCGTTATCGGTTACGTGTCGGAAAACCAGGATATGCCGGACTGGATGACCGGCCGCTATCTTCTTTCTTATCTCAGGCCGTTTTACCCCACTTGGGATGACGGAGTGGCGTATGAAACGGCACGCGACTTGGCCCTGCCGCTCGATCAGAAAATCAAAACTCTATCGCGAGGCGCGCGCATGAAGCTAGCGGTCGTGTCTTCGCTCACCTATCGACCGAGGCTTATCGTGCTGGACGAACCATTTGCAGGTCTCGATTCGGTTGTGCGTGACCAGCTGGTTCAAACTTTGCTGCAGCGCGTTGAGGGAGCCACGGTTGTTATTTCGTCGCACGATCTCCATGACCTCGAGAGTTTTGTCAGCCATGTCGGCTATCTCGACCGCGGTTGCCTGTGTTTCTCAGAAGAAATCTCGTTCTTGGTTGAACGCTTTCGCGAAGTGGAGGTTACTTTGGGAGCCACGCCTCGCATGCCCGTCGACTGGCCGAAGAACTGGATTTGCCGTGAATCGTCATCCGCTGTAGTACATTTCATTGAAACGCGTTTTGATAGCGAAAGTACGCCTACGGAAATCAACCGGCGCTTCGTCGGCTCGCGCAACGTTTCATTCACTCCGATGTCCTTGCGCGCTATCTTCACGGCCGTTGCGAGGTCCTCGAGCGGGACCGCCTGAAAGGAGCCTTCGATGCGGCACACTCTCCACATCTTCAAAAAGGACTCTCGACACTTGTGGAAAGAAATTCTCGTCGTTACAACCATGATCGCAGCCTTCGCCTACCTCGGCGCTCGTAGCCGACCCGTCTTGACCGCGTATGCGCTTCCCATCGATCGGCTGGACGCTATTTACCGCCTGCTATTGCCGCTGGCCTGGTGGTACCTGATCGCTGCCGTTGTTCATGGAGAGCCCATTTCGGGCGATCGCCAGTTCTGGCTCACACGCCCATATCGTCGTGGGAGTCTTTTGGCCGCTAAGGTTCTCTTCGTGCTGGTGTTCCTGAACCTGCCGATGCTCTTAGCCGACTGTGTCATCCTTGCCGCTCACGGCTTCAAGGCTTGGTCCTATTTGCCCGGATTGCTCGTCCGCCAGTTGCTGCTCCTTCTCGTCTGGTTCCTTCCGTTCTTGGCATTGGTGTCTGTCACGGAGAATTTGAAGCAGTTCCTGCTTCTTCTGGTTATGATTCCAGTCCTCTACTTCATCATCGCCTTTGTCGGTAGGCTGCCCGTTTTCGGCCTTTACGGCCACGGGGAATGGATTCCGATTTCCGCCATGATCGTGGTGGTGGTCGTGGGGACATTTCTGATTCTGCGGATTCAGTACCTGCACAGACGGACGACGCTCGCTCGCGGAATCGCCATCTGCGCGTTGCCTCTCGCGTTAGTGGTCCCGTCTTTTTTCCCACGCCCGACGGCGTATGCCGCGCAGTTGGCGCTGACTCATCGGCAAGCGTTGCCAGCTTCTGTGGTCCTCGGGTTGGACCTGAGCAGACAGGACGGACAGGATCGCAATAGTCTGGTGACTGATGGCGAAGCGAATACCGTGGAATTGGACTTCCCACTTCGAGCTACGGGAATTCCGCAGGATCTGGATCTAATCGCAGATCATTTGGCGGTGAAGGTTCGGACTCCCGACGGTAACAGCCTGAACACGACCTGGCGCAGTCTGATGTTTTCTGACAGAAATGGCCAGCTTTGGATGAAGGTCCATATCGACGAAGCGGTATTCCAGAAGTTAAGACGTACCACGGTGACTGTGAGAACTTCCGCTTATCTGACATTATTAGGGAATTCGAGGGCAACTCTGATTCCAGCTGGTGCAAAATCCATGGAAGTACCTGGGATTGGGCGTTGCTCTTTCTTGCCTGATAATATGCACGAGTGGGTCTTATTCTGCCAAGCTCCCTTCCGGCAGCCCGTCGACTTTTGCAAAGCTATTCTCGGGGAAAGTGAGATTCGTAAGTTCAACGAGGCGCTCCCGATCGGAGGATCTTATTCTCCCTACCCTGCCGAATTAGAAGTTAGCCCGCTAGTCCTTACATTCAATGGGGTTTATGGCATCTCGCGGCCGATCAGCGGTGCTCTGATGCTGACCGCAACTCCCTTAAGCCATTTTCATACTGACTTTGAGCTTCCAGACGTTTCACTCAAGGATTTTGTACTCGATAAGCAAACAGTGGACTCTCATTTTTGATCAGGCGAGTCAGGCGAGTGCCTGTTCGACGGAGGAGTCTGAAGTCCATAAGAATGAGTTGGGACCGGCAGCGCCTGACCGTTAAGGCTAAAGAACGGGATGTTGAGGACGAGTTGCAGAATGACGGCCAAGAGTACAGCGTTTGGCAGATACAGGTAGATGAATTTCATCGGACCGGTCGTGGTTTTCTATCTCGTTGCTTGGCTTGCCTTTACGCTCGCGTATCTAGCCGATTTTTTCCTCTGCTTTGGGCCCAACTGTTCCCGATGTTCCCGGATTCAACTCGAGAACATGTGTCAAAAAAAAGGGTCGGGTCAATACTTGCTAAGTGACTGAAAAAAAGAAGCTAATGCGTCTTTCACAACTTTTTACAATCATTTGCGATGGGTTGACAACTTGTCCGAAGATGTCTTTATAGTCTTTTCCTCGTAAGGGCGAGAAAAATCTGGCGAGGCTCCAGAATGTCCAAGAAGTTGCGACTGACAGAACGCACGAGAACGCTCCTGACGCTGGAGCTGGCTATCGTGCTCCCTGCGGCAGCCTTGATGGGCTTCAGCATCTGGAATCTGAAGCATATCCAGCGCTCGGAGGCCGTCCAAGCTGCCTTCGAGCGCGACTTTTCCCACGTGCTGAGGATCGCGGAAAAGAAAAGCTTGGAGAGGGCGAACGACTTGCTCACGCCCGTCCGTAAAGAGTTCCCAAACCCCGACGACGGCGACTCCAAAATCAAGACCGGGCTCAGGCGGATACTTCTGGAGCATCCTGAGTATCGGTTTGCGGGCTTGTACGATAAGAAGAATAATCTGCTGTTGACTCGCCTGCAGCCGGGCCACGAACAGGATGAGGTTTTTTGCGCACTCACACAGGAAGAGATCAAGGGCGTGGCGTCCTGGCTGCCTTTGGAAGCCTCCAAGATGGTGGAAGGCGTTCGAACCGCGGCGGAGAAAGAAGAACGTCCGGTGGGCTTCGAGGGGTGGTGGACGGGCGCCGAAAATCAGCAAACGTACTGGAATTTTGCTTATTTTATTCCCCCAGGTGTGGCCAAGGATCGCGTAACCCTGGGGATGGTTGCTTTTGACGGCGACTACCTGCGCAAAAGCTTCCTGCCCGCCATGATGAAGGACGTACTGACCAGCAAGAGTATTGTGTTGCGGGGCGATGCCAATCCCCCGGTCATGATGATCCATCCCCCGAAGGATTCCACTCCCTGGGTGGCTTCTGCAAACTGGGACGGGGGCAAGCCGGAGATGGAGCGCGCCTTCACCGACGTTTTTCCTCGATTGCACGTGGCGATCAAGTACCAAGGCACAACGGTCGCCGACCTGGGAACCAAGTTCCTCCGATACAACTACATCGTGCTCGGCGCGCTATCTCTGCTGATGGCTGGCGGTGTCTGGCTCACCTATCGCAACCTTTCGAGGGAAATGACGCTGGCCAGACTGAAGTCCGATTTTGTCGCCAACGTCTCACATGAACTGCGGACGCCCCTGGCCCTGATCCGGCTGTATGCCGAGACCTTGGAGCTCGGGCGGCTTATGGCCAAGGACAAATATCAAGAGTACTTCCGCATCATACGAGAGGAGAGCGAGCGCCTGACGGCACTCATTAACAACATCCTGGACTTCTCCCGAATTGAGGCGGGACGCAAGGAATACGAGTTCAAGGAAACCAACCTCGCCGAACTGGTTCATTCGACTTTGGAGTCCTACCGCTTTCAAATCCAACAAAATGGATTTGCCTTCGAGGAGAACATTTCCGGCGACATTCCACCGGTAATCGTGGACCGCGAAGCGATCGCGGGTTCGCTTCTCAACCTCCTGAACAACGCCCTGAAGTACTCCAAGGACCGGAAATACATCGGCGTGAGTCTGTACCGTTCGAACAGCCGCGTAAATCTGGAGGTCCAGGATCGCGGGATTGGCATCCCGAAGAACGAGCAGGAGAAAATCTTCGAGAAGTTTTACCGGTGTGGAGACGCTCTGGTACACAACATCAAAGGATCGGGGCTGGGTCTATCCCTGGTGCGGCACATTGCGCGGGCGCACGGCGGGGACGTGCTGGTGGAAAGCGCACCCGAGAAAGGCAGCAAGTTCACGATCGCATTGCCTTTGGATTCCCCGACGCAGCCTGGGGACGCAATGGCATGAAGGCTTTGGAGTGGAAGTGACGCCATGGTCCGGGGAGAGCACAAGGAAGTGGTCATGGGGACAACGAAAATTCTGATCGTCGAGGATGAGCCGCTTATGGTCGCGGGGCTACGCGATAATTTCGAGTACGAGGGCTTTCAAGTGATCACAGCGGTCGATGGCGTGGAAGGACTCGAGCGGGCGCTGAAGGATTCCCCGGACCTCATCGTGCTCGACGTGATGATGCCGCGGATGAGCGGCCTGGAGGTCTGCAAACAGCTGAAGGCTAAGCGCCCGTCGATTCCCATCATCATGCTTACGGCGCGTGGCCAGGAAGTGGATAAGGTTGTAGGCCTCGAGCTCGGTGCCGACGACTACGTCACCAAGCCCTTTTCGATCCGGGAACTGCTGGCTCGCGTGAAGGCTGTTCTGCGTCGGGCGCAAACGCTCCCGAAAGAGCAGGATCGCTATGCCTTCGGCGATGTCGAGGTGGACTTGCGCAGCTACCAGGTCCTGCGTGGCGGCAAGCCTGTGGATTTTTCGAGCAAAGAGTTTGAGCTGCTGAAGCATTTCCTATGTCATTCCGGGGAAACGATGAGCCGCGACAGGCTGCTTGACGAGGTCTGGGGCTACGAGAATTTTCCAACGACGCGCACGGTGGACGCTTTTATTGTGCGGATACGCCAGAAACTCGAACCCGTTCCCGACCAGCCGCGTTTCTTTCTGACGGTGCACGGAGTGGGCTACAAATTCGTTGGATGAGGCGAGCATGGCTGGGCTAATCGAGAAGACGCCAGACATGGGGCGAAACGCGCTCGGGAACTACCTGGCGCAGGCAACGACACGCGCGACCGAAGCGAAAAGCGGTCAAGGTATGCTCGCTAGGGGAAGAAAGCCTGCGGAGAACATCCAGGCGGTCAAAGAGGAACTGGATGCGGTGCGTCGCGAACAAGCAAAGCTGCAACAAGCCATTTATGAAGCCGCTCAGGTGCAACGCAGGCTCTGCGCCCCACGCGAGCTCACCTCGGGCGAGTTCGAGATCGCCAGCGAAATTTTTCCCGTCCGTCATCTTTCGGGAGATTTTTTCAAAGTGATGGAACTCGACCCCGTCCTCGGATTGGCAGTGGGCGACATCGCCGGCAAAGGTTTGACCGCGGGAATTTGGCAGACCCATTTGCTCGGCTTGATCCAGCGCTGTGCACGATCGCACTCGGACGCAGCGGATGCTGTTGCCGAGGTCAACCGGGAGCTCTGCCAGGATCAAGATGAGCGGCCTATGACAGCGCTGTTCTTTGCCCGACTCGATCGGCAAGGGAACGAACTTGCGTACTGCAACGCTGGGCTGCCCGCCCCGCTGCTGATTAGGCAGGACACGGCAGTGGAACGGCTGGAAATTGGTGGCCCAATGCTGGGTGCGCTACCAAGGGCCGAGTTCCACTCTGGAAAAGTCCGACTGAATCCGGGCGACATGTTGATCGCTTTCTCCGACGGCGTAACCGAGTGCCGGAATTCCGGAGACGAGGAGTTTGGGATGGATCGCCTTTCGGCCGCAGCAGGAGCGGTTAGAGGTGCGAGCGCAAACCAAGCCCTGTTCTCCACACTTGCGGCGGTACTCGACTTCGCCGGCGAGTGCCCGCCGGGTGATGACTTGACACTCCTGGTTGTCCGCCGCCGCGGGGGAATCATGAATGAGCGCGCCCGTTCTGGCAGCAAGTATTTTTTGGCGCCTCGCCGTAGGCCGATTTCGGTCGCGCGACCGAAGAAAGGCGACCGGAGAGGAAATGATTCCAAATAGCTGAACCGGGCAACACCGCGAGCGCCCAAGCAATTATATGGTGCGAGCGGGAACCTGGTGGTGTGCCCAAATTCAAAGACGCAGGACGAGCGATGGCAACAGGATCCGCTTCACTCCACTTGGAAGAAACTGGGCTCGGCGCGGCCTTGAACCAAGCCCTGCAAACCTCCCCCGAAGCATTAAGCACAATCTACACGGCGCACCATCGTCACGTTTTGCGGGTCTGTCGACGGTTCTTTCGGTCCCCGGAAGATGCTGAAGACGCAGCGGCAGAGGTTTTTTTGAAGCTGCACAGGGTTCTGGGGACAAAAGACCAGGCGTTACCCTTCAGGCCTTGGGTCTCGCAGGTGGCAGGTCGGCATTGCATCGATAAGCTGCGACGGAAAAAGCGCGAGTTGAATTCGTGTGTGGGGGGAACCGACCTTACTGAAGTCCCCGACAATTCGACTCCTTCGCCACTGTCCCAGATTCTGCGTAGCGAAGAACGTCGCCAGGTGAGGGAACAGCTGATTCGCTTGCCGGAAAAATATAAGGTTCCACTTTTATTGCGCTACTACAAGCGAATGACTTACTCCGAGATTGCGCGCACCCTGAACCGGGGGCTTCCTGCGGTCAAGATCATGATCTTCCGGGCGAAAGACCAGTTGCGCCGCAATTTGCTAGGCCTGAAGAGGCCCCAAGTAACGTCGGGGTCCCGATTAATCGAAGTCGTCTCTTCGGTAACTTAAGTACTGGTCAGCCTGTCACACATGTCCGTTACAGCCAAGGCATGCGATCTCTTGAAATGCGAACAGGTCGGCTCGCGCATGGAACAAGGAGCCGCTTGCGACCGTCTACCCGTCCGACTTAGCACAGTGGCTGCAGCAGCTCTCGGTGGCAACCCGCATTCTCCTGCGCTATCGTAGCGCGTCGCGGAGGTATGCCCCTCAATGCGAGCACAGGAGATTTTCGTCGGACCAATCGGGCTGCGCTCGGGCTGGCGCCTGCTGATCTTTCTGGCCATCGTCATCGCCTTCGAGGCCGCCTTCCAGGAAGTTGTAGTGCTGATCTTGAAAGCACGCGGCATTGTCGAGCCGGAAGGCTTGTACGCCATGGTGTTTCTGGTCGGGGACGCGATTACTCTCATCGCCGTCGTAATCGCTACGTGGATCATGGCGCGCTGGGAGCACCGCAAGCTTTCCAGCTACGGCTTGCCGGGAAAGAACGCCTTCGGGCGGAGGTTCTGGGAAGGCGCAGTCTTCGGATATGCTGGCGTCTCTGCTTTGATTCTGCTGATTTTTCTCGCGGGCGGCTATTCGGCCGGCTCGCTGGCGCTTCATGGAGCGGCTCTTCGGCGCGCGACGCTGCTTTGGCTGCTGGCTTCGCTCGCGATCGGCTTTGCGGAAGAATATCTATTCCGCGGCTACCCGCAATTCATTTTGGCGCAAGGAATGGGGTTCTGGCCCGCGGCGATTCTGATTTCATTTCTTTTCGGCGCGCTTCACTATTTCAGCAAGCCGTACGAGCGCTGGCCCGACTGGGCTTCGACAGGTCTACTCGCGTTACTTATTTGCCTGACGCTTCGCCGCACCGGCGATTTGCGATTCGCCATCGGGTTCCACGCCGCATTCGATTTCGGGGCTATCTTTGTCTACTCCGGGCCGAACGGCGGGCGGCTGGCCCCGGACCGCTTGCTGACCGCCACGTTCCACGGCGCGGACTGGCTTACCGGAGGAAAGCTCGGGCCCGAGGCCAGCTTGTTCGTGTTTCCGGTGATCGCCGCGATGTTCCTCGCGTTTCACGTTCTGTACCGCGCCCCGTCGGAAACCTTTGGGCAATCTTCACCGGTGCTTAGTTCCGTGACAAAACAATGAATGGGACGAAGTCGCACCTTGTCGCTTGCGGTGCTGGCGAGGCCTGCTAAGTCGCGGGCAGTCCGAGTTTCGAGGAGAAATCAGGAGCGAGGATCGTTTTCGGAGGGGCACGCAGGGATCATATCTTGTCTTTTCGGGCTGCGGTCAGAAGCTCCAATCCTAACGCAAAGGAATTATAGGAGAGTGAACGGCAATAGACGATTCTCGCACCCGCCCAAAGCTCGCGAACAGGGGATTTGATAAGGGCTTGGCTACCCGGCTCCCAAAAACGGACTGTTCGTACGCGCATACCGTGGGAACTGACATTTTCCGTGAAGGCTGACTCCGGCGTCGAAACGTCCGACGTACTTGAGAGCTGTAGACGAAACGTTTGAGGATGACGTTTTTCTTTTCGATATCCTTTACTTTGAACGGCAGCACCAGAGTGACCGGGCTTGGAACGTTGCGGTGCGGCCAACGTGAGGCTGACCAAACCAAGAACCATGGAGATCATGAAGGTATGAGCGCCATGCTGGTGCGGATCGAGCACCACCAAACAGCGTGGGTCGGTGGCGATGCGAGTCGCCAGGAGAATGAGCAGATACAGTGGAGAGCCAGATGGCCCACTTTTCGCCGCGGCGAACGGGAATGAGCGCCAATACAAGGCCATTGAGCGTAAGGCCGCAGGCCACGAACACAGGCCAAGGACCCGCGTATTCCGCGAGGATGGGTGGGCCGGGTTGCGCGTTCACACGGGCATAGGCCGGCGCGGCCAGCCAGGTGCAGAGGGCCAGGACGTATGCTGCCACCAGCAAACCAATCCCAGTTTTTCGCATGAGGGCTTGAGTCAATATAGCAGGAACGAATGGAAAGTAGAAGAGCCGAAAGATGTACTTGATGTATACACCTTGGCTTAATTTCCCAAGAAGGCGATCCGAATAATCTTCGCTGTGAAGTCCTGAATCGTATCGAATTTCTCAGGCCACAGGGCTTCGCTCGCCTCCTCCCTGTAACTAGTGACAGTTCCATGGAATGATACGGCGACGCATGCTGCCTCCACGTGGAGACTCCTGTGGGCGCCATGAGCTGGCTCACTTTCCGCGTTGGCGGCTCTTCTATAATTAAGACCGCTTAGAGGCAACCAATGAAGCAATTCGTTTTCGGTTTCTGCGCCGTGCTCGTGTTTACTGTCGGCTCTGTTCGCGCGGCCTCAGCTCAGGACTGGTGGTGGCACACCGGTCCTGGCGCCATGGGTGCGGGTGCCGACAAACACTTTAAATCGACAAAGGGACACATCAGAGAGTCACATTTCGAAAAGCCCACGCCACTCTACACTTCTCCTAAGTCTGTAGGCCGGTGGCACAAAAGTCCTGGCCCCATGGGTGCGGGCTCGGCTACCCGCAATTCATTTTGGCGCAAGGGATGGACTTCCGGCCGGCTGATCTGATTTCTTTTCGACGCGCCAGGATTACACTTCTCGCGCGTCAGTCAAACTCCTGAGAAGTCACTTTCTGGTTTTGCAGCTGCTGCTCCGTCTTAATTTTTGTCCGGTGCTCCACATTAGGTCACGTTTGGCTCGAGTCCGTACTAACACAATTGACAGAGTGGCAGAAACGCACATACCACAGCTCGGCGAGTATCGCCGACCCCGTGGCACCCGCGAGGTAGCGCCCAACGGGTTATGAAGCAAGGCAGCCTGTTCATTTTGTGGGCGTCGTGGTGGCGGAAGCCGCTTCCGAAGAAAGTGACACGTTCTTAATGTTTGGTGGATTGTGGCTTGGGGGTGGCCCACCATGGAGGATCACCTGACCCAGACGGCAAAGGTTGATCGCGTCACCCAGAATGCGGAGGGCCTCCTGCGGCGCGTGGAAGCCCATGGAATTCTCCGACATAACAAAGTCAATCATGAACTGGCCGTTTCGTTGGTACGCGCGGGCGGCAGCTAACTGCGCGTCAGGTGCTCCTTTGGCCTTTTGGGCTTTAATGTCATTGATCAAGTCAACCAGCGCATCGAGCGCGGTATTACGCAGGTCGAAGAAGCGGTCTTGAATGTCTTCCACCCTGGCCTTCAGTTCTTCTTCCGGGAAATGGTGGCAGGTCTGACATGAGCGATTGACTTTCAGGAGAGGGCTGTTGATCTGGTGATCGCTGATCTTCAACCCACCCTGCCGCATATAAGGCATATGACAGTCAGCGCACGCCACGCCAGAACGTGCGTGAACACCTTGATTCCACATTTCAAATTCGGGATGCCGTGCTTTGATCAGCTCTGCGCCGCTGTCTGGATGTTCCCATTCTTTGATTTTCCCGTCGTCTTCGACGGCGATGACGTCTTCCACCTTCAGGCCCTTTGCCCAGGGATAGGTTAGTCGCTTATTCGACGGTTGGAAGTAATAGGTGACGTGACACTGTCCGCAGACATAGGAGCGCATCTCCTGACGGGTAGCCATTGTTTTTACATCATAGTTCAGCACACCCTGTGATGCCTTCAGTGCCCGAATGCCTTCGATGAACGCTGGACGTGTGATACGCAGTTGCATGGTCTGAGGATCATGGCAGTCGATGCAGGCCACCGGATGTTTCACATACTGCCGAATCTGAGCGTATGTCATGTGTGTGTTGCTGATGACGTTGAATCCCTTCATCAGGTCGCCGTCGCCTAGCTTCAGAAACGTTGTAACCAAGGAGGCGTGGCAGTTGATGCACATTGCCGGCGGATTGAACTTCTGTCGCTCGGTGAAGGTCTGATCTTCGAGCATGTAGGCGTGCCCGCGACGCTCTCGGTAGTCTGCCGAAAACGCGTAGCCCGCCCAGATGGTCTTGAGCCGCGGATCTTCCTCTAACTTTGACCGTGCCACCACCGAGCGGGGATCGGCCTCGGTGGGCGAATGCGGCATGGCTTCGCTGCCACCGTACTTAGTGCGCTGCATATCGACCGTCCGTTTGTAGAGATCATATTGGAATGGAAAGTTTTTGGCCCACACCGCAGGATCGTCGATGGTGTCATTCAGATCGACCACTTCGTAGAACGGATTCTTCGCTTCCTGTTTGCGTTCGAAGATATTTATGAGCAGTGCGGTGACCGCCAGCGTGGCCACGGCCGCCAGGGCAATGACGATGATTAGAAGCTTGCGCGAACGGCGAGGTTCGACATCAAGTGTAGGTGTGTTCATCATCCCTCCGGTCCTAAGAGTGTCAGTTCTCGGGCGGGCTACAACCAGAGCCGCAGAGCCCCTGCCTTGAGGCATGGGGATATAAGGCTCCCGTTGACAAGGCAAAGCGCGCGCCGGTGAAGCAGGAAACATCGTTGGAGACGAGGAAGCAATTGCTTGTAACTCCAAAGAATCCCCCGCCGTTTAGGCGTGGGGAGTCTCAAGAATGTCCCACCGAGCTGTGACAGCGAATGCATTGGAGACCTGCGGCGCCGCCGTGCACGGGATTTCCCGCAATCTCTGCGGTGATGTTTTCGTGGCAGCGCCGGCAAGCCCCTTCGGTTACTTTCCGGTTGAATTTCGTAATCTCAATCACGTCTGGGTAATGGCCAGTCGTGAAATAAAGTGAATGCCAGAAGCCGTCATTCGCCTTCACGGCGTATTTCCCGATGATGTTGTGAGGGGTATGACAGTCATTGCAGGTCGCTGCGGAGTGATGACTCGACTTCATCCACCCGTCGTATTGCGACTGCATGACGTGACAATTGGTGCAAGCTTGAGGATCGTTTGTCAGATACGCGTATCCCTTGGCGTAGGCAAATGTGTATGCACCGAGGCCAACCGCCACTCCTAACAGCAGCGCGGCGAGGATCATCAAAGAAGAAGCAAAGCGCATCGTCACACCCGGCTCGCCTTCATACGGAGGTCAAACGGACACAAGGTGCTTGCAGCACATTCCCACACTGCAATTTCAATGACGCAACATCTTGGAGCAACAGCACTCCTCGAACGACTGGTAAAACTATCAGTAGCTCCGTGATCGCTTCCGAAAAACCGGTCTTTGCCGCGAACGCCAAATCTAGAAGCTATTGAAATGGAAGCGACGCGCCTGCTGCCTGACATCGACATGCCGCTGCGGTCGCTCGCTGGCCTTCTCTGGACTCCGAGGTGCGAAGCGGGCAGCCACGAGCGGAAGACGAGAACATTAAACTGGCACCGAGCAAGAATTTGTTGGAGCGCCGAGTGCGGATGGAAGGGTGGCGACAGGGGCCGGCTTGACTGAACGGAAAAAATGGAAAAATCACCGCGAAAGCACAAACTCTTGATAGGGATCGGCCTTCTCATGGTTAACGGGATGCTATGCCACCGGTGTACGGTGGGAAGGAGCCGAGAATCCGATGTAGAATCTGCATGACAGTCCTTTCCGGGAGTGGTTGAGACTCCCGTGAGTTAGAGGAGGAGGGGCCAGCTGCTTCGCTCAAAACAAACCAACTGGGGTCTCCGCACCGGTGGCCGTCCTATCCTGCTACTGTGACCACTGAACCCCAGCTCCGCGAAAAGTTGCGCAAGATTACCGCGCTGTTCGAGAGTGCCGCGACCGCAGGCGAGCGCCAGGCTGCGGCGGCCGCAATCGAGCGGATCCGGAAGGGGCTCGACGCCGCCCTCAAAACACAACCCTTGCCGGAGACGAGGTTTTCCCTACTGGACCAATGGCAGAGACGCCTCTTTCTAGCGCTTTGCCGGAGACACGGGCTAGAACCTTATCGCTATAAGGGCCAGCGTTACACGACCGTCGTGGTGCGTGCGCCGCGGGCGTTTGTAGAGAAGACGCTTTGGCCGGAATACCTGGCCTTGCAGAAGGCCTTGCACTCCTATCTCGACGAAGCCACAGAACGGATTATTCGGGAAGAGGTCTGCAAGGACGCGGATGAAGCGGCAGAACGGGCGGGATAAAGATAGAAGCTGGCAGGCCAAGGCGATCCCGGGAGTCAAATTGAACCACGTCCAAGTTCCCGAGACCTCACCGTCCAAGCTAAATCTCATGCGGCCCAGGCTTGTGCCCATAAGCAGGCTCATTGCTTCAACTATGCTGGCCAGTTCGTGACGAGCATGTTTGCCTTTGCGCCTTGGTCGCCAACTGTATCTAGCAGGAATTTCTGTCCGGCAGCCTATCCGAACCACGTCAACTTTGCCCATATATCTGGCAGTTTTTTCCTAGGTTTCCTGCACAGATATATGGTCAAATTCGCTTCTTCGGGAATTGCGTATTGGCTTGTCACTCTCATTGCCGGATTGACCTCGTCGAAGATCTCTCGCAACTGTTCTTCGGAGAAACCAATCGCGATCACCACATCGCCGCTGTAGCCTCCCGGACCCCAGAGTGCGTATTGATTGTGTCCGCTGAGTGCCTTTGGTAAACCCTGTGCTGGCCCCCAATAGTCTATTGCCGCCGCTTCACCGTAGTTGTAGGCAAGCACCGCGCATTTTTCGCGATCCTGAACCGGCAAAGCGTTAAATACCTGGGCGAGTGCATGAACTTGCTCAGGCCAGCCGTACATATCCGCGAAAAACTGCGGCAGGTCCCCAAGCGGCACGTTTTCCACATGAACTGCCTGGACATTCCAGAAACGACAATACTTCACCGCGTAGGCCACGGGCAGAATTGGCATTGCCAGTGGAGCAGCAATCAACCCACCGATAATCAAAGGCGTAACCGTCGCCGGCTTCACCCACATTCCCGTGCGCGGAAGGACTCGCGTTTCGATCCACACCGCACCAGCCGCGAAGAGCATGAGATAAGCCGGCGCCAGGTAGTAGCTCTTCCCGTGCAGTGCAATCAATTCTGCAAGCACGATCAAATAGGCAAGGCCGAGTGCGGCGTACTTTTTGCCGGCGGCGTCGAAGAGCAGGTAGCAAAGTCCGGCCAGCCAGATCGGAGTGGCCAAGGGAAGCGTCAGTAGTGATTGTTGCCAGACATACTCCCAGGGAGTCACGTGGCTATATTTTGTCCCGATCACTGCACGGAGCAAGGCGATGGTCGGCCAGCCATGCCGTATTTCCCAAAGCAGATTCGGCATGAATATCAGGAGCGCGAGCGCCCCGGCTAGCCACACCCACCTCTTCGCAAACTCTCGCCGCGCTGCCGTCAGGCACAACCCGGCAAATACACCTGAGCCGAAAAACAGCATCGAGTGCTTGTTTAAAGTCCCAAGCCCTGCAACGACTCCGAACAGAAGCCACAGTCTTTCATCTCCACCATTCAGAATCCGCAACAGTATCGCCGCGCATGCCATCCAGAACAGTGGCTCAAAGGAATTCATCGAAAGAAAACTGTCGAACGTCAGATAGATAGGCGCGACCAGTGTAGTCAGGGCCGCGAGCAGCTGGGCAAAACGTCCTCCGCTAAGCTCTCGCGCCATCCACCCGGACAAATACACCTTCGCCGCCGCTGCGAGTGCTGGGAAGAACCGAAGCGCAAAGAGCGAGTCTCCTAATGTTGAACGGCTCAGTCGTGCAATCAGGGCAACAAGCGGAGCATGATCAATATATCCCCACGCCAGATGCTCACCACATGCCGCGTAATACAGCTCGTCGCGAAAATAGCCGTATCTTCCACTGAAACCGTCATGGGGCGACCCTGGATTCCTTCAGACAAAGTGCCCCCACCTGCGGCGTTCTTTTTTTTCACGGAGAGCCGCCGCTAACTCTCGCAAGCAAAGAAGACTCTTTGGAGAGAGCTTCAAAGTCCGGATTCTAACAGAACCAATGCCTGCTGTTGATAAAGGCAGTGATTGCTAACTATTGCCAGGCAACTTGGACTATGAGGTAATCGCGCTGGTGTAACTCGCCTAAGGTGCTCAGGCGCGCAGTGCCTCTCCTGCCGCCCGCAGATTCGCCAAACGCATCTCAGAATATTTGCGAGAGAGAATAACTCCGTCCGCGCCTGCGCCAAGGGCCACTCGAACGGCCTCGCGGACGTCCTGGGGTTCGGTTTTTTTTTCGTCCTTGCCAGTCGGGATGTCAATGTCGATCCCGGGCCAAATTTTCGGCGTACTCAGAGCCTTTGCCGCAGGCGAAGGGGAGGATACACCGGCAACAGCGCGCCGGGTTTCGCGTTCCACATAGTCGGCAGAAAAGGTCCGCCGCAATTGTTATACATCACGACTTTTAGGAAGTCAGAATACTGGCGAAACTCAGCGTAGTCCTGCTCCGCGCGATAAAACGGACTGAACGAATTGTTGTGCCAAATGTGCCAGCCCACGGGGATATCGGGGCGAATCGATTTGGAAAGCTGGTAGATGTTCGCATAGGTGCTCTTCTGGCCGTCATTCCACAGCTTTTCCCAAGCGAGTATTTCCGGGTATTTCACCAGCAGCCGCCAGAAGGAGACGAAGGAGCCATCCGTCGGACGATTCGCCGTCCTGCTGTCGCGGACAAGCGCAGCGAGTCTGGTGTAGCCTTCGACGGCTCGCTGTACCTCGATGCCGCGGGCCTTTGCCTCACGCTTGCAGAAATCACAGAAGCAGGTGACTTCAAGGGGATTCGCTCGTCCGCCGCCATGCGCCGCGCCGATAGCATGGCCGAACGGGCCCTGGCGCTCGCTTCCCCACATAACCCCGTCAACGGGATAACTGCGCAAATAATCTTCGGTGAGAGCCTGCCAAAACCCCTGCACTTCGGGATTATGAAAGCAAAGCGTGCCGGCTTTTTTGCCGGACAGCGTGACCTCTTGCAACGGCTCAATCCCTTCGAGGTCGCCGCGAAAAACATCTTCATACCAGCAGAAAACTTTCATGCGTCGCGACTGTGCCTGCGGTAGAACGCTCGCGAGCACGTCGAAACCCGGATGGTCAGGGGCCGCAATCTTTTTCAGAGAAGTATGCTGGTAATAGTTCCCGTGGGTGCTGGCAAAATTGCCGCCGTGAAATGCGGCATCATATTCCTGCTTGCCATGATCCGGTAACGGCTGGCCGGGAACCTGGCGGCCGGCAATGCCGCGCCCATAGCTAAAGGTCGCGATAAACAGCGCGTTGATGTTCGCATCGCGCTGAAAGCGGTCCAAAACTGACTCGACACCTTCGTCCACAAAGGATACCGCTCCCACCTGAATGCCAATCGTCCGTCCGGTCGTGGGCGTCTGGGGAACGCCTGAAGCCACACTAGCAACCGCTATCAATTTCGCGAATTCTCGCCTTGAGAGTTCACTCATCGAGTCAAAACGCTCATCCACTGGCGGCAACGCCGTTGCGTGGGGTCACGCAAGCGGAAAGAGTCTACATCACAAGCGTGAGAGCGGGAAATCGGGCATAAGAAAAGGACATGTTCCCCTGTGGCCACTCGGGGCAATCTCGGGTTTATACTACCGGACCGACAATTTCGCGAACTTTCTCGCAGCCGCACGCCCATCGAGGGTTTGATTGAACGGATTAGATTTTTGGTGAATTCAGTCATCCGCTCACGGTTGCCGCACCAATGGTCCAGCGATAACACGATCCGTATCCACACCCACGAGAAACAACGTGTTCTGATTGACCACGTAGGTCGTGAAGTGGAATGTTGCTGCCGGATTGGTCTGCAGGTTGGCGGTGAAGTCGTTGGCTTGTGTACCATCACCGCCGAGCGACAGGTTCCCATTCAGGGGAACATTGAAGGACTGTCTGCCGGTCGAAAATTGGTTAAAGTCCGTCATCCCAGTTAAACCGCCAGAGGAGCTCAAGGAAGCCTGACCAACATAGTCCTCCTCGGCACTGCCGGCACCATTCCATCCGAGCGCATAATCCCCAGCCAGCGCGGTCGAGGAGATTGGAGTGGTGGTTTGCGCCGAGAATGTGCCGTCGCTGATGATAGCCGAATCGATTTCCTGAAATACGGCTTGCGAAGAGGAGATCAGATAGAAGACAAAGGAGAAGGTTCCCGACTTCGTGTCCGTCCAGGTCACCGAGCCGCCGCCGAATTGATTGTCGTCGACGGTGTACATGCCAGTCACAGTCCCGTTCGGCAGCAGTGTGATGGTACCGCTGTTGTTTTCGTCCAAGACAACACTGGACAGGCTGCCCGCGCCGTCCGCGGTGAATCGTCCAGCCGTGGAGATCGCGCCGCTAGGGCTCGAGCCGCCAATCAAAAATGCAAAGCCGCCAGTGATTGACGCGGCGGTGAATGCGATGTTCTGCTGCGCGAAGGCGTCACCCACGAGCGCGGAGGGAAAGCCGATGCCATTGAATTTCAGCCTGCTGGCATCCACAACATAAAAGGCGAACGACTGCCCGGCAATGTTCGCCGTGCCGCGTCCAAAGGTCGTGCCAGCTCCGTTCGTGTCGAGTTGACAGAATGCGCCTCCGGGAAAGAGCTGCTGGCCGGACGGTGTTCCTCCAATGTTGGAATCGAACAAGCCATTGGTGACCCCGCCGCGCCCATCACTGTCGAACCGACCCACGTAAGAAGCGGGGCTCACTGTCGACCCGTTGACGTCCACGCCAAGGAAATCGAACACGTAACCGCCGGCGATGGCGGCATTCAAAAAGGCCGCAGGGTTCTGTCGCTGAAACGAACCGCTGGCGGTTACGTTTACGTCCGTCTGTGCGACCAAGCCCGATGTTGTGGAAGAAAGCACGATGCTGTAGTTGGTCGTGCCGGTACTATTAGTGAGCTGCAACGTGCCGCGGCCATCGCCGTCGATGGAATATTTGCCTCCGGTGAACTGTAATGTCGCTGTTCCCGTGCACACGTTGATGTCTTCCAAACCGGTGGTGATGTTGCCATGGCCGTCGGCTGTGAAGCTGCCGGCACGCGTGAACAGGCTGCCGACGCCGGCACACAGCTCGCTGCCAGTCATGGAAAAGGCATACTGACCCGCCAGACTCGCGTTGGAGAACTTGGCGGGCGGAGGAGGAGGTGGTAGTGGCGCAGAACCCCCGCCGCATGCGGCGGCAAGGAACAACAGAGGGATGAGCGCGAGCAGGAGGTAAAGACGCTTTGCTTGGGTATTCATCGAGGGGTCACCTTCTGCGAGGCTTGCGCGCGCTGCTTCTCTGATAAGCTGCGCGGCGCGCCCGTCGCGAGGAGGAATCCTTGGGTTGAACGGATGGCGATGGCCTGGCTGCCCTTCTGCGCTATGCGAGCCAGGAGGACGGGGCGTTTGTCTACGGAACTCATCGCGCCGACGAATCTGACCGAGTCGCCAGAAGCAAAAGAAAAATGGCTGTCGTGCAAGTAGGACGAAGGACCGAGATGTACGTCGACCGTCCCTGAGGAGGTTTGGACCTTCACGTGAGTTCCAATCGGGGGCAATGTGGAATTTTCCAAATATTCCAGCACGGTTCCTTGGACGACGACCTCGTGGTTCGCGTCATAGGCAGCCGCTCGAGGCGAAGCGCGTGAGACTCTCTCTTGCGCGTCCGCCGTGTTTGCTAAAGTCATCAACCCGGCAAGCGCAGCACATCCCATCATCATCTCGATCTTCATATTCGCCCCTCTTTAGAATCGGACGCGAAGCAGCTTGTCCTCGAAGGCGGTCGGGTCTGCAACCTGGCAGCACCAACGCGGACGCAAAGAGACCTGCCCCTCGCGCGACCGAACAAAACTATTGTACTCCAGAGAATCACGTCGATCGGTGACGGCAATCCGTCGTGCCCAACTCTATTCTACAAAACACGAACTTTTGCGAAAGGTTCTGGCATGGATGCATTCACCCTGAGGCACTAGGTGCGCTGTGGACCGACGGCCCAGGCAAAGCTTTGACGCACATCTTCAAATGCGTGATCTGCGTCAATGCCATTTCAGCCAAGGACACTGAACCCCACACGCGTCGGTGAGTAATCGGGCATCCGCTGGGACATCAGCTATGCAGCTCGCAAGAGCTGGGTGCTCGATGCAGGCTTCAATCGTGGACTGACAGATACGTCAACGCGCTCGGGAGGCCTTCGTGGTCGAAGGTCGCGCACAGCGTAGCCCGTAGCTCCCGACAGCCAAGAAACGGCGAGTTTACTCAATAACGAGAGCGGCGATGGGGTCGAGGCGGCTAGCCCGCAAGGCGAGGATGTAACCGGCGGCACAGGCCACCATAGCAAGGGCCCCGGTCCCGAAGCCCAGCGTCAGAGGATCGTGGGGAGTGGGGCCGAACAATAACCGTCCTGGCGCGAGACGAAAAAAACTAGAGTATTCGTGGTGGGCGCGCCCTGCAAAGTCCCATCTGTTGACCTTTCGGCTACATTTCAAATGTCTCGACAACAGGGGCTTCGGTTACATTCTTAGATGGCTTGACGGGGAGGGGCCTTATATCATCGGCCTAAAAACGCCGAGGCTTTACGGCCCACCTGGTAAAGCCGAACCCTCCTGCGGAGTAATTCGCTATAATCGCACTTCCATGGCCAACGAAAAGAAAAGCAGCTGGAGTTCTCACCGGCGAGCCATATGGGAGATTGCGATTTTCGGGCTTTGCAGCGGGGTATTGATTACGGCCCTGATGCTTGCCGAGAATCACCTGCTCGGGGTTGCCCACTCGTCTGAGATTTACACTTTGCTAGTCGCTGTCGTGTTTGCCGGCGGGGGGATATGGCTCGGCCTGACGCTTATTCGCAGGAACGCCACTGTCGTTCAAGATGTTGCAATGCCTGCCCCGGGCCCGTTCCGGCCCGATGAGGAGCACCTTTCGGAACTGAAGATCACGCCAAGGGAGCTAGAAATCCTGGGACTCATTGCTGAGGGTCTGAGCACGCGCGAGATTGCTGACAAATTATTCGTCAGCGAAAGCACGGTGAAAACGCATTCCAGCAGGCTTTTCGACAAGCTCGGCGCCAAGCGGCGCACGCAAGCCGTACAACTGGGCAAAGTCGCCCGGCTTATCCCATAGCCCGACTCACCCGAACGATTGATTTTCGCCTCCAGGAACCAGAATCATCCGAAAGTAGGACGACAAGTGCGGGGCACCGCGCTAGTTTGCGTGGTGTGTGGCCGTAACTTATGAAAGGAAGGTGACGAATAGTGAGGAAGATTTCGCTGATTTTCGGGCTGCTGTCCGGCGTGCTCTCGGCAGGACTGCTCATGGCTACGATTCCGTACCTGAATTCGGTGAACTATCGGAGAGGAGACGTTCTTGGGTACACGTCGATTGCACTCTCCGCACTATTGGTGTTTTTGGGAGTGCGATCGTATCGCGAGAATTCGAGCGGCGGCAGGCTAAGCTTTGGGAGAGGGCTTGCTGTTGGCCTACTGATCACGCTCATCTCCTCCGCATGCCATGTGATTACGTTTCAGGTTCTCTATTTCAAAGTGTTTCCGAACTTGGGCGACAACTACACGGCTTGCATGATTCAGAGGGCGAAGGATTCCGGCGCGAGCGACCAAAAGATCCGGCAAACAGCCGAGCTGGCCGAAAGACTAAAGCGGCTATGCGACAAGCCGGCAACAAACGCAGCCGTTGCGTTCGCTGAGGCTTTGCCGGTGGGAGCATTTGCCGCTGTGCTGTCAGCAGCGATCCTAAGAAGAAGAGAAATATCCAGTGAGAATTAAACTGACGAGCGTT
>WNFW01000319.1_pt1 | contig 47616 bp, 52 predicted proteins | sample 5400131 | NCBI WGS metagenome assembly WNFW01 (sample SAMN13153362, study PRJNA577476) | soil metagenome | isolation source: 20 cm soil or saprolite under grassland replicate 1 | place: USA:California | collected 2016-06-15
AGGAACCTGCGCTGGAACCCGGCGCAGAAGAATGGCGAAGCGGTCGAAGCGTGGGTGCAGTGGCAGTTCCCGCCCGTGAGGCAATAACGAACATCCATCCCACGGCGTTCGTCGCCCCCGGCGCGTTCGTGCTGGGGGACGTCACGCTCGGGCCCCACTCCAGCGTCTGGTACGCCGCCGTCCTGCGCGGCGACATGGACCGCATCGTGGTCGGAGAGGGGAGCAACATCCAGGACGGTAGCGTCGTGCATGTCGACGCCGGGCTGCCCGCGCTGATCGGCGCCCGGGTGGGGATCGGTCACCGCGCCGTGATCCACGGCTGCGTCATCGAGGACGAGTGCCTGATCGGCATGGGGAGCGTGCTCCTGAACGGCGTGCGCGTCGGCACCGGCAGCGTGGTCGCCGCGGGAGCAGTGCTGCCCGAGGGGCTGCAGGTGCCGCCCGGGTCGCTGGTCATGGGCGTGCCGGGCCGGGTCACGCGCCCCGTGGACGACGCACTCCGCGCCCGCATCCGGGGGACGTGGGAGCACTACGTGGTGGAAGCGGCTCGGCACCGCGGGGGAGTGTTCCCGCCACTGCGAACAGGTTTGTGATGTGAATTGCCGCGAGGCGGCGTCCCGGCTGCATCCTCTCCGAGTCTTGATTCGTTCCACCGCCGTGCCTACCTTGCCCTTCCGCGCTTCTCGGCCGTCTTTCGCAGGTCCCGAAGCAGGCTAGTTAAATTTCCCCATTCCTGGGTCGGACGACACGCTCTACCCCGAAGGGACGAGCCAGTATGACTGCTTCTCCTCGAAAACTCGATCTGACTCCCAACGCCCTCACGGTGCTGGAACGCCGCTACCTCGTGAAGGACGAGCAGGGACGCCCGGTCGAGTCGCCCGAGGATCTCTTCTGGCGGGTGGCGCGCACCATCGCGGCCCCGGACGCCGCGTATGGGGCGTCCGCCAAGGCGGTCGAAACGCTGGCGGAGGCATTCTTCGAGGTGATGGCCACCCGGGTGTGGATGCCGAACTCGCCCACCCTCATGAACGCCGGCCGTCCCCTGGGCCAGCTGTCGGCGTGCTTCGTGCTCCCCGTCGATGACGCCCTCTCCAACGGCAAGAGCGGCATCTACGACACCCTGCGGGCGATGGCGCTCGTCCACCAGTCGGGCGGCGGCACCGGGTTCGCCTTCTCCCGGCTGCGGCCCAAGAACGACGTCGTGCGCTCCACGATGGGGGTCGCCTCGGGCCCGGTCTCCTTCATGAAGCTCTACGACGCGTCCACCGACGTCGTGAAGCAGGGCGGCACCCGGCGCGGCGCCAACATGGGCATCCTCCGCGTGGACCACCCCGACATCCTGGACTTCATCACCTGTAAGGACGACCTCACCCAGGTGACGAACTTCAACATCTCGGTGGCCGTGACGGACCGGTTTATGGCGGCGGTCGAGGCCGGCGCCAGCTATGACCTGATCCACCCCCGCACCGGGAAGGCCGTCGGTCAGCTCGACGCGCGGGAGGTGTTCCGCACGATCGTGCACGGGGCGTGGAAGACCGGCGAGCCCGGCGTGTTCTTCGTCGACCGCGCCAATCAGTACAACCCGGTGCCCCGGCTCGGCGGCTACGAGGCGACGAACCCCTGCGGGGAGCAGCCGCTGCTCGCGTACGACGTGTGCAACTTGGGGTCGATCAACGTCGGGCTGTTCGTCCAGAGCGGCGAGGTGGACTGGGACGGTCTCGCCGCGGCCGTGCACCTCTGCACGCATTTCCTCGACAACGTCATCGACGCGAACAAGTATCCGCTCGCCGAGATCGACGATCTCGCCAAGCGCATCCGCCGCATCGGGCTGGGGATCATGGGCTGGGCCGATCTGCTGGTGCGCCTCGGCATCCCCTACAACTCCGCGGAAGGCGTGGCCCTCGGCCGTCGCCTCATGGAGTTCGTGGACGAGGAGTCTAAGAAGGCGTCGGAGAAGCTCGCCGAGCAGCGCGGCGTGTTCGCCGAGTGGGAGCGCTCGATCTGGGGCCCCGACGCGACCTGCGCGCGCGACACCGCGGGCCAGCGCATCCGCCCGCTGCGCCGCCTGCGCAACTGCAACCTGACCACCGTGGCCCCCACCGGCACGATCTCGATCATCGCCGGCTGCAGCTCGGGCATCGAGCCGCTGTTCGCCGTGGCGTTCATGCGCAACCAGGCCGGCGTCCTGATGCCGGACGTGAACGAGGCGTTCGTCGCGCTCGCCCGGCGCGAAGGGTGGTACTCGGACGACCTGATGCAGCGCATCGCCGCGGCGGGGCACATCCACTTCGACGAGGTGCCGGCCGAGTGGCAGCGCGTCTTCGTCACAGCCCACGACGTGACCCCGGAGTGGCATATCCGCATGCAGGCGGCGTTCCAGGAGTTCACCGATTCGGCGATCTCTAAGACCTGCAACTTCCCGCACGAGGCGAGCGAGGACGACGTCGAGCAGATCTACCGCCTCGCCTATCGCCTCGGCTGCAAGGGCGTGACGGTGTACCGCGACGGCGCCCGGGACCAACAGGTGCTCTCGACCGGCGCGACCGCCAAGAAGGTGGTCCAGGCCAAGGGTGGAGCGGGGGCTGCTGCGACCGAGGACGGCCAGCGCGCGCTCGCCGAGGCGCTGGGTCGCATCGCCGAGCTCGAGACTGAGCTCGCGCGCACCCGCGCCCAGCTCCACGACGTCGAGGCGGAGAACCTGCAGCGCCGGGCGGTGCGCTCCCGGCCGGATGCGTTGCGCGGCGTGACCCGCCGCCTCGAATCCCCGCTCGGCACCATGTACGTGACCATCACCGAGGACGACAAGGGGCAGCCGTTCGAGGTCTTCATCTCGCTCGGCAAGGCCGGGGCGCCGCTGATGGCGGACGTGGAGGCGATCGGCCGCCTCATCTCCCTCGCCCTGCGGGCCGGCGTGCCCCTGCGGGACGTCCACCGCCAGCTGCGCGGCATCTCGTCCGACCGCGCCGTCGGCCTGGGGCCCAACAAAGTCCTGTCGGTGCCGGATGCCATCGGCATCGCCATCGAGCGCTGGATGCAGGACAAGCAGGGCGTACAGCAGGACCTGCTCCCCGGAGCGGCGGACGTGCCGTCCCGTGAGGTCATCGTGGCGTCTCCCCCCCTCCCCCTCCCGTCCCCCGGCGCGGAGGGCGCCGTTGTGCAGCGCGACCGCAACGACGCCCAGGATTTCGTCGGGGCGTGCCCGGACTGCGGGTCGCAGCTGGCGTATGTGGAAGGCTGCGTGAAGTGCCACGTGTGCGGCTTTTCGGAATGTGGGTGACGGAGACGTCAGACGTCAGATGTCAGACATCACAAACTGAGGTCCGATGCCTGACGTCTGACATCTCCCCCGTGTGACCCCAGTCACCCCTTGATTCCGGGCCGCGCGGTTATCATTCGGCATGGTTGATACGGCCCGTGCCATTACGCCGACGCGGCTGCAGCCGAAAGGCTGGGCCCGCGTCGGACCGGCGGGCGCCCACACGCTGCGGCGCGGCGCCTGGTATCCGGTCGTCCGCATCTCGTCGAGCAACATCGTGGTGCTGGACGTCAACCGGCAGAACATCCCCTGCGACCGCCGTCTGCTGGAGATCCGCTATCACCCGCCGGAGCGCTGGACCATCGTGCGCTGTGAGCCGCGGATGATCGAGCGCGTCGGGCGGGTCTTCCCGCTCACGTACGCGGTGTGCCCGGCGTGCCGGCACCGGCAGGCGTTCGCGGCGCAGACGAGTCAGTTGACCTGCGATCGCTGCCACACCGTCGCGCCGCTGTCGTGGGATGAGACTCTGAGCTAGGGACCTTCCGCACAATCATCGACACCTCGGCCGATGTGCCCGCCGGGCGCCGTCGCGTACGCGCCCTAGCCCCCACCCCAGCGTCAGCCGACTTGTGCTGAGCTTCCCCTAAGGCAGCACCAGACGGTCGCCAGCGGCCACGATGCCGTTCCCCGTGGCCCGGCAGTAGAACCCCCGCATGCCGTCGTCCAGGAATTGCAGGTGCTCCTTGAGCACCTGGGCTTCGACGGTGCCGCCCAGTGCCCAGCCGGTGAATGGGCGGCACGGATGCGCCACCTGCAGTACTTCCAGGCGGACGACCTCACGTCCGTCCCGGCCCATGACCAGCAGGCCCCCGGCCAACTCTTCATAGGCGAGCCGTTGGGTTGTGCTGGCGAGCAGATTCTCGCCCGCGCAGCCCGGCGTGATCCGGTCGCCGAAGCGCTCGCGCATGGCGTCGTAGTGGGCGGTGAATCCCACGGACACGCCGTGCAGGCCGTCTTCGTTCTTGGTGTGGGGGTGGGCCCGGTGATGGACGTCCACGAGCCAGCCGCCGTCGCTCTGCCCCAGTACGCCGTCGGGAGAGACGGCGAGTCGCTCCACGGCGAGCAGCGGGACGGGGTCGTAGCGGCGGTTGGGCTTCTCCCCCGTCTTCAGGGAGCTGCGTTGGATTTGCAAACGGACGATCGTGCCGACCTCGCGCATAACGCAATTTACTCAAACGTGCTATCATGGGGGCCATGGCGCGACGGGGCTGGGCGCGAATCACTGACAGCGTAGCGGACATCCTGCGCCGCGGCGCGTGGTACCCGGTCGTCGACGAGACGTCCGACGGCCACGTGGTCGTGGACGTCCGCGAGGGCGTGCAGGTCCGCTTGAAGCGCGAGGACGTGACGATGCGCGCGGAGCCGCCGACGCGCTGGAGCGTCGTCGTGCGCACCGGAGTGCTGCGGCCCACGCTGGGCGGCGCCAAGAGCAGCGACATCGTGATGACCTACGCCGTCTGCCCCGAGTGCCACGAGCGTCAGGACTTCGAAGGCAAGCCGGGCACCCTGCGGTGTACGCGCTGCGGGCGTACCGGCGATGTGGACTGGTCGGCGACCTGCTAGCCGGACAGCTCCGCCGCCGGGTCCGACCGCTCGAACAACCGTCCCAGCCACGCCACCGTCAGCATCGCCTCGAACCCCAGCGTCACCGTCAGCCCGATCGCCCCGGGCACCGCCCGCCACACACCGTCCACGCCGGCCACGCCGGCGATCGCCACCACCACCGCCGCGACGATCACCGCGGGTATGAAGGCGATGAGCATCAGCAGCAGGCTCCCGGCCATCGTCAGCATGCGCTGCCCGATCATCTCGACGCCGGCGGCCCGGGCGGGCCCCAGCGTGACCCAGGCGGGGAAGAGCAGGGCGGCCGCGTTCTGGATCAGCGTGACCACCACGACGAACGCGGGCACCGCGATCCCGGCGGCCAGCAGCGCCGCGACGCGATCGAGCACGGGGAAGCCGGGCAAGTGCAGCGCCAGCGAGGCGCCGAACGCGGCGAGGAGGCACGCCCACGCGACGACGGTGAGCACGGTGACGGGTCCGAGCGCTTCACCGGCGACCACCTCGGCCCCGCGCAGCGGATAGCTCTTGAGGAGGTCCCAGAGCAGCAGGTCCGCCCGGAGGTCGTTGCGCAGCACGTAAGGGCCGAGCACGACGGCCATTCCGGCGAACACCAGGAGCAGTGTCGCGAGGACCTGGATCCCGGTGCCGGCGGCGCTGCCGAGGCTCGCGACCCAGACGACGGCGACGACGCCGAGCGCGATGATCACCGGGAGTCGCACGCCGGAGCCGCGCCACTCCGCCTGCACGTTCTTCCAGGCGATCGCGCGGACGGGACTGCCCACGGCGGCGAGGCGGCCGAGGGGCCGCCGCGCGCTCTGGGCCCGGCGCTCCGGCGGCGGCGGGCGCCGCCCGCTGCGCCACGCGGCGATGCGCCGCGCCATGCGCTCGGCGGATTCCACCGCCACCTCTTCGAACGCCAGCGACGAGCGCACCAGCCAGACGTAGTGCAACCCGACGATGAGGACGGCCGCGGGGAGCCGGGTCGCGAACACCGCGAGGTCGGGCGCCAGCAGCGGGCGGACCAGCGCCGCCAGCGGCCACACGACGACTCCGAGCGCGCCCTGGTGCAGGACCGCGCCGAGGGCGTCGAGCCCCGCTCCCGGCCCCTCCACGAACGCCGCCTGCAACCCCGGCAGCTGCCGGCGCAGGCTCGAGGCGACGACGACCGCAAGCACCACCAGGACGGCGATCACCCCCAGCCGCCGCCGCACGGCGGTGACGCCGTGCTCCTCCAGACTCTGCCGCACCAGGGCGGCGACCCCGTAGTGCATCTGCAGCGCGGAGAACACCAACCACAGGCCGAGCACGCGCACGATCCGCGACGCGGAGAGGTGTCCTCCGGAGAAGAGCAACACCGAAATCACGGAGGACAGGAACAGCGGGAGCTGCGAGCGTAGCAGCTTGAAGTCCAAGACCTGCCGCCGGGTCAGCGGCGCAGTGAACAGGTAGTGCGTCTCGGCCGGCGTGAACGCGAACGGGCTTCGCGAGCTGCCGAACAGCCAGTTGATCGCCAGAATCGTGGCGAGCAGCAGGATCGCCAGCGACTCGCTTCCGGATCCGGGAAGCCCGGCGCCGCCACTCCGCGCCCGCGGCCGCGCGATCAGCCAGTAGTAGTACAGCAACCCCACGGCGAAGCCGATCAGGTACTTCGGTTGGCGCAGCCGGGCCAGCCGGCGGCGCGTCGCGTTCGCCAGGGAGCGGCGGGACAGATACAGCGCGGCGCCGATCATGTGCCGGTCAGGGCCAGGAACACTTCCTCGAGGGACCGGCCCTGCAGGTCGGGGCGCGAGCCGACGATCTCCGCAATCGTCCCGATCGCGACCAGCCGTCCGCGGTGGATCACCAGCACCCGCGTGCACACCTCTTCGACCAGGTGCAGCAGATGGGAGCTGAGGATCACGGCGGCCCCCTGCCGGGCGCGTTCCACGATCGTCTGCTTCATGCGCCGCATGCCCGCGGGGTCGAGGCCGGTGAGCGGCTCGTCGAACAGCAGCGACTTGGGCTCGTGCAGCAGCCCGCACGCGATCGCCAGCTTCTGCTTCATGCCCCGCGACAGCTCGTCGGGCAACGCCCCCGCCTTCTCGGCGAGCTCCAGCTCCCGGAGCAGGGCAGGGATGCGCGCCTCCGCGTCGCGGACGTCGTAGAGGCGGCCCGTGAAACGCAGGTGCTCCTCCACGGTCAGGTAATCGAACAGCCGGGGCTCGTCCGGCATGAACGCGAGCTGGCGCTTGGCGCCGACCGGATCGCGATCGAGGTCCCGGCCCCCGATGCTGATCGAGCCGCGCGTGGGTCGCACGATGCCGACGAGACTGCGCAGCGTCGTCGTCTTGCCGGCCCCGTTGGGGCCGACGAGGCCCAGCACCTCCCCCGGGGCGACCTCGAAGGACAGGTCTTCCACCGCGACGAGGGAACCGTACAGCTTGGTGAGGCCGCGGACCGCGATCATGGGCGGGGAATCTAGGCGCTGCGGGCTCTTGCGGTACGCGTGTAAATGGTTAGTATATTGACGGTCAGTATGTTAACTACTTCCCATGGGTGATCGCGCCGAGCTGGCGCTGCAGCTGACCCAGGGCCTGCGCGCCGCGTTCCTGGCGCTGCAGCGCGCCGGGGACAAGGCCTGTCGCGCGTACGGGCTGTCGCACCGCGCCCACGCCGCGCTCCAGGCGGTCGATCAGGGCGGGCCCGACGGTGCCCGCCCCAGTGAGATCGCCAGCCAGCTCGGCGTCTCCCGGGCCGCCGCGACCACCTTCATCCAGCGCCTGGAATCCAAGGCGCTCGTCGAAACGACCCCGGATCCCGACGACGACCGCGGCGTGCGCGTCGCCTTGACGCGCCACGGGCTCGATGTGCTGTTGCGCTGCGGCCAGCTCGAGCGCCGCCTCGCCGCCCGGACCATCGAGGGCTTGCCCGCCTCGGCCCTGCAGCGCGCCGTGCACCTGCTCGAGGAGTTCCGCCACCGGCTCGCCGAGCGGACGATCGAGATCGTCCGCTGACCTTCCACAAAGCCTTCGACTTTTCCACAAGGCCGGAGTAGTCTTGTCACGTGGAAAAGTGGACTACTCTGGAGGCGTCGTGATCCGTCGGACCAAGATCGTCGCTACCCTGGGCCCCGCGACCGGGGCGGACGAGCGCATCGCCGCCCTGATCGAGGCCGGGGTCAACGTGGTGCGCGTGAACGCGTCGCACGGGACGGCCGACGTGCGCGGGCAGTGGGTCGCCGCCGTGCGCCGGCTCGCGGAGGCGCGCGGCGTGCCGGTCGCCGTGCTGGTGGACCTGCAGGGCCCGCGCATCCGCGTCGGGGCGCTCAAGGCGCCCCGCGAGCTCGTCGCCGGGCAGGAGATCGTCTTCGCCCCGGAGGGCGAGGCGCGCAAAGACGAGCTGCCCACGACGTACGCCGAGCTGGCGCAGGACGCGCGCGTGGGCGCGGGCATTCTACTGAACGACGGGCTCCTGTCCGTGGAGGTGACGCGGGTCGAGCCGCCGCGGGTCTGGGCGCGCGTGGTGGACGGGGGCACGCTCACGGCGCACAAGGGCATGAACCTCCCCGGACTGCAGGTGAGCGCGCCGGCGCTGACGGAGAAGGATCGCGAGGACGTGGCCGACGCGGTGCAATGGGGCGTGGATTACCTCGCGCTGTCGTTCGTCCGCCGCGCCGAGGACATGGCGGAGCTCCGCAACCTGGTGCCGCCGGCGGTGAAGCTCGTGGCCAAGATCGAGAAGGCGACGGCCCTCGACGACCTCGAGCGCATCCTCCGCGCCTCCGACGCGGTGATGGTGGCGCGCGGCGACCTCGGCGTCGAGCTGCCCTTCGAGGAGGTGCCCCTCGTCCAGAAGCGGCTGATCCGCGAGGCGAACCGTCACGGCAAACCGGTCATCACCGCGACGCAGATGCTGGAGTCGATGATCCACCACCCGCGGCCCACGCGCGCCGAGGCCTCGGATGTGGCCAACGCGATCCTCGACGGCACCGACGCGGTGATGCTGTCGGCGGAAACGGCGACCGGGGACTACCCCGTGGAGGCCGTCCGGGCGATGGACCGGATCATTCGCGTCATGGAGCCCCAGGCGCTGGCGGGGCGCGACGAGCGGCGCCTCGTGGCGCGCGAAGACGTCACCGTCGAGGACGCGATCGCGCTGGGCACGGCCGCCGTGGCGCGGATGCTGAAGACGCCGCTCATCGTCACGCTCACCCGGGGCGGTTTCACGGCCCGCAAAGTCGCCGCCACGCGCCCATCCGTCCCGATCCTCGCCGTGACGACCGAGGTCGCGACGTACCGGCAGCTCGCCCTGGTGTGGGGCGTGCAAACGGTGCGCGTCGATCGCGTGCCGAGCTACGATGCGATGCTGGGGGTCGTGCGCGACCTGCTCCTCAAGGGCGGGCTTGCCCGCCGCGGCGACCGCATCGTCATGACCGCCGGCGTCCCCTGGGAAGTGTCGGGGAGCACCAACCTGATCAAGGTCGAGGAAGTCTGACGTGCGGTTGCGGTTTCTGGGGACGGGCACGTCGTTCGGCGTCCCGCAGATCGGGTGCCGCTGCCGCACCTGCACGTCGGCCGACCCGCGCGATCGGCGCACCCGCAGCGCCGCGCTGATCGAGGCGGGGGAGCGCCGCCTGCTCATCGACACGCCGCCCGAGCTGCGGCTGCAGCTCGTCGCCGCCGGCATCGACCGCGTGGACGCCGTGCTCTACACGCACGCGCATGCGGACCACGTGCACGGCATCGACGACCTGCGGGCGATCTCGGTGAAGCGCGACGCCGGGCTGCCCGCCTACGGGCCCGCGGCCACGATGGCCGAGCTGGCGGAGAAATTCCCGTACATCTTCGACCGCGGCACGGCGGCGTCCGCCGGCACGATCCTCCCCGAGCTGGTGGCGGAAGTGCTGGAGGCGGGGCGCGAGACCCGGGTCGCCGGCGTCGCCGTCCTCCCGATCGCGCTCCCGCACGGCGACGGCACGGTGTTCGGCTACCGCGTGGGGCGCCTGGCGTACCTCACCGATGCCAAGGACGTGCCCGCGGGCGCGCGCACCGCGCTCACCGGCCTCGACGTCCTCGTGCTGAACGCGCTGCTGCCCCGGCCGCACCCGCTGCACCTCTCGATTCCCGAAGCGGTCGCGGTTGCGCAACAGATCGGCGCACGCCGCACGTTCCTCACGCACCTGACCCACGACCTGCCGCACGCCGACCTCGCCGCGCAGCTGCCCGCCGGCATCGTCCCCGCCTACGATGGGCTGGTGGTCGAAGTGGCCGGGGTCTAATTTCCACGCTGGGGAGGTTGCGTATGGCGGAGGAGATGCGGGAGACGTTGGGACGGTTCCAGAAGCCGTCGGTGCGCCAGAGCGCCGCGATGGACGAGCTGGTGCGGCGGGCGGTCTTCGGAAGCCCGGCCGAGCGCGAAGAGGCGCGGTGGGTAATCTGGGAAGCCGGCCAGCAGGCGGGCGTGCGGCCGGCGTCGATCCACGAGCTCTACCTCGCGCGCGGCCGGGGCGAGCTCCCCCCGTTCACCACGCCGGCGATGAACATCCGCGTCCTGTCCTACGATTCGGCTCGCGCGATCTTCCGCGCGGCCCGGGGGCTCGACGTGGGCGCCCTGATCTGCGAGATCGCCCGCAGCGAGATCGGGTACACCGAGCAGCGGCCCGTCGAATACGTGGCCGTGATGACCGCCGCCGCGCTCCGCGAAGGGTTCGCCGGCCCGCTCTTCATTCAGGGCGATCACGTCCAGGTCAACGCGAAGAAGTACGCCGTCGATCCGGAGGCGGAGATCGCCGCGGTGCGCGGGCTGATCGAGGAGGAGCTGGCGGCCGGGTTCTATAACATCGACGTCGATACGTCCACGCTGGTCGACCTGTCGCAGCCGACGCTCGACGCGCAGCAGCGCGTCAACGTCGAGCGCGCGGCCGAGCTGACCAAGTTCATCCGCGACCGCGAGCCCCCGGGCGTCACGGCGTCCGTCGGCGCCGAGATCGGGGAAGTGGGCGGCAAGAACAGCGACGTCCACGAGCTGCGGGCCTTCATGGACGGGTACCTGCGCACCCTCAAGCAGCTCGGCCCCTACGTGGGGATCAGTAAGATCTCCGTGCAAACGGGCACCAGCCACGGCGGCGTGGTTCTCCCGGACGGCTCCATCGCCAAGGTCCAGATCGACCTCGACGCGTTGAAAGCGCTCTCGCAGGAGGCGCGGGCGAAGTACGGGTTGGGCGGTGCGGTGCAGCACGGCGCCTCCACCCTGCCGCCCGAGGCGTTCGGGAGCTTCCCGGCGTGCGAGGCGATCGAGATTCATCTCGCTACCAATTTCCAGACCATCGTCTTCGACCACCCCCGACTGCCGGCCGACCTGCGCGCCGAGATCAATGCGTGGGTCAAGGCCGAGTGCAAAGACGAGTGGAAGAAGGGCGACACCGAGCAGCAGTTCATCTACAAGAGCCGCAAGAAAGCGGTAGGGCCGTTCAAGCGGCGGATGTGGGATCTCCCCGAAGACGTGCGCCAGGCGATCGGGGCTGACCTCGAGAAAACGTTCGCCTTCCTGTTCGAGCAGCTGCGCGTCGCGGGCACGCGCGCGGCGGTGGACCGGTACGTCAAGCCGCCGCTGCAGTCCCACGCGGCGCCGCGGCCCGTCGCGGCCCACGCCCCGGACGACCTCGAGGCGGGCGAATGAGCGAGCGCGAAGGGGGGGGCACGGGCTCGTTCGGCGCTTTCCTCGTCGGGCTGGCGGTCGGGGCCGCGGTCGGCTTCCTGTTCGCGCCCGAGGCCGGCACGAGCACCCGGCGCAAAGTGTCGCGCAAGTTTGAGGACCTGAAGATGCTCGCCGCCGAGAAGGCCGGCGAGCTGGGCGAGCTGGTGGCGGCGGCCCGCGAGGACCGGGCGGCGGTGTCCGGCGCCAAGAAGGAGCTGCAGCGGCGGGTGCTCGAGGCGCGGCGGCGGCGCCACGCGGTGCGCGCGGCGCGGCGGGAGGGGGGGGGCAGCACCGTGGCCGCGGAGGGCGAGGAGGACGAGCCGGTCGCGTGAGCCACGCCGCCGGCTGGCACCAGTCCGTCCGTGGAGTGGTGCGGCGCACGCTGGAGGCGGCGTACGAAGACAACATCCCGTTTCTCGCCAGCGCTCTGGCGTTCGACCTCCTGTTGACCGCCATCCCGTTTTTCGCGTTGCTCCTCGCCCTCGTCGGCTATCTCGTCCAGCATCAGCTCGCCACCCATCAGCTCCAGCTCTCCGAGCTGCTCGAGCGCTTCCTGCCGCCGGGTGGGGCCTTCGAGCAGGTGGAAAGCGTGCTGACCGGCATCGTCGCCCAGCGGGCGCGGCTGACCCTGTTCGGCATACCGCTCTTTCTCTGGTTTTCCACGCGGCTGTTCGGCGGGCTGCGGGCCGCGCTGAACGAGGTGTTCGACACCGAGGAAAACCGGCCCTGGCCGATCGCGAAAGGCGTCGACCTCGGGATGGTGTTCACGACCGCGGCGCTGCTGGTCGCGAGCACGCTGCTGCCCGCCGTCGAGGCGCGGCGGGCGACGCAATGGGGCACCCGCTTCGGCCTGGAGATCCTGGCCTTCTTGTTCAGCACGCTGTTGTTCTTCCTCGTGTTCAAGATCCTGCCCAGCCGCCGGATTTACTGGCGCACCGCGCTCGTCGCGGCGGCGTTCTGCGCGCTCGCGTTCGAGGTGGCGAAGCGTCTCTACACGCTGTACCTGACCCGGTTCTTGACCTTCGATCGCGTCGCGTCCGATGCCAACGCGCTGGCGTTCCTGCTGTTCTTCCTCTGGACCTACTACACGGCCTACGTCTTCCTGCTGGGGGGCGAGGTGGCGGAGACGTACGACCTGATCCGCATGCGGCGGGCCCAGCGGGTCGTGCTGGGATGAGCGCCATCGACCTGCGCAGCGACACGGTCACGCGGCCCTCGCCCGCGATGCGCCGGGCGATCGCCGACGCGGAGGTCGGCGACGACGTCCTCGACGGCGACCCCAGCGTGCGCCGGCTCGAGCAGCGGGTCGCCGAGCTCGTAGGGATGGAGGAGGCGCTGTTTTTTCCGTCGGGCACACAGGCCAACCAGACCGGCGTTGCCCTGTGCGCGGAGCGGGGCACCGAGCTCGTCCTCGAAGCCAATGCCCACCTCGTCCACTACGAGCTGGCCGGCGTCGCGCTGATTGCGGGTGTGCAGATCCGCCCCGTAGCGACCCCGGACGGCGTGCTGACGGCAGCGCTCGCGCGCGCCGCGCTGCGGCCGGCGTCGCCGGACCTGCCGCGCAGCAGCGCTATCGCGGTCGAGAACACTCACAACGCCGCGGGCGGGAAGGTGATGCGCCCCGAGGTGATGGCCGGGATCGCCGCGCTCGCGCGCGAGGCGGGGCTGCGCCTTCATCTGGACGGCGCGCGCCTGTGGAACGCCGCGGTCGCCCTCGCGACGCCGCCCGCGACGCTGACGCGCGGCGCTACGACGGTGATGGTCAGTCTCTCGAAAGGGCTCGGCTGCCCGGTCGGCTCGTGTCTAGCCTTCGCCCGCGAGCTGCGGCCCCGGGCTTGGGAGATGCGCAAGCGCCTGGGCGGGGGGATGCGGCAGTCGGGGATGCTGGCGGCGGCCGGGCTGTACGCGCTGGAGCACAACCTGCAGCGCATCGGCGACGACCACGCCAATGCCAAGCGCTTCGCCGAGTTGTTGTCCGCCTGCCCGGCGGTCCGACCGTCCGCTCCGGAGACGAACATCGTCATGCTCGATCTGGTGCGCGACGACGATACCGCCGACCGCGTGATTCCCCGACTCGCCGAGCGCGGCGTGCTCGTCGTCCCGTTCGCCGCGAAGCGACTGCGTGCGGTGACCCACCTGGACGTGAGCCGCGCCGACGTCGAGCGCGCCGCGGGCGTGATCGCGGAGGTATTACGGTGACGGGCGCCCCGCACCTCAAGCAGGTGATCCCCACGGCGCGGGCGATCCTCTGGAACCCCAGCGGCCGGCGCAATCCGGGAGGCCGCTACCCCCTGTTCATCGAACAGAAGGCCCTCGAAGCGCTGAACGAGCACTTCCTCGCGGTGAAGGGCCAGGCCTTGATCGGCTTTCTCGTCGGCGATCTGTTCGAGTGTCCGACCTCGCGCGTGCGGTACGCGGTGGTGGATTCCACGATCCGCCTCAATCAGCCGATTTACGGCGACAAGACGCAGGTCGTCGTGTCGCGCCTGTGGGACCGGATTCAGGAGGAGCTGGTGCGGGTCGGCGGCCAGCTCATCGGGTGGTACCACAGTCATCCCCCGCACCCCATCGAGCTCGCGCCGGGCGACGTGCAAACGCACGAGCAGTACTTCACCCAGCCCTGGCACCTGGGCCTGGTGCTCGGCGCCGACCGCGACGGCCGGCCTGTGGCCGGGGTGTTCCGCCCGGGGCCGGGCGCGGATTGGCACAGCGCGTCGCAGTCGTTTTACGAGCTGATCGGGCAGGAGGAACGGCTGGCAGGCGGTCGCAAATCATCGTCCCTCCCGTGGATGAACTTCGAGAGCGACGATCCGCTCGTCACGCGCGCTGGTGAGGCGCCGGTCCCGGCGCCGGCGGGGCCGGCGCCCCCTGCGGAGCCTCGGTCGACCCTCGAGGTGTTCGGCAGTCACGCGGGACCACCGGCGCCGCCGCGCAAGCCCGCGCCTCCTCCGCCCCCAAAGCAGCCCGCCGCCGGGAAGCCCACCGCGCCACGGCAGAAGGCCGCGGCGCCGCCGCCGCCGCCGGCACCGGCCGAACCTCCGGCGCCAGCGCCACCCCCACCGCCCGCTCCTGAGCCGCCGCCGCCGCCGCCGCCGCCGCGACCATCACGGCCGGCGAAGCCATCGCCGTCCATTGCCGACCTGCCGCTGCTCGACGTCGGGCACTTGCCGGAGGAGGCCCCGCCGCCGGTGGCCCCGACGCGCCATCCGCCGCCGGTCGTGCCACGCCCTGCGGCGCGGCGGCCCAGTCCGGTGGGCCCGCGGGTAGTGGAGCCGGAGCCGCCGCGGCGGCGACGGGGGAGGGGCGGGGTACTGACGGCGCTCGGACTCTTACTGATGGCGGCTGCCGGGGGCTATTGGTACTTCGTGTACCGTCCTGCGCATGCTGCCGCTCCCGCACCCGTGGCGGAGCGGCGCGCGGCGCGGGGGAGGCCGGCCGCTTCCGGAGACACGCTGTTCCCGATCTTCGACCGTCTCGGCGACACGCTCGGCCTCGCGATTCGCGCGTACAACGACCGCGCCAAGCTGTACGACGGCCGGCAGCTGGACTGCGCGGGATTGGCGCGCGGACTCGCGGCGCTCGAGGATGGGTGGACAGCGTATAACGTGCGGGGCAAGTCCAGGGTCGGCGTGCTCGACGCCGGGCGCGCGGGGCGTGACCGCGCCCTCTATGCCGGCGTCGACAGCGTGGAGCGGCACTTTGACCGTTCGGGATGCACGCGGCCGTGAGGGGGGCGCTGGTGGTGCTCCTCCTGCTGGGGACGGCGCCCCGTGTGGACGCTCAGACCTCCGAGCCGCTGCGCAAGACCGATCTCATCCGGCTGCTGAGCGGGGGTGCGCTCTCGCATCGCGAGATCGCCGACTTGATCGGCCGCAACTGCGTCTCCTTCACGCCCACCGCGCGCGACCGTACCGACCTCGGTGCGCTCGGCGCCGATTCCCTGATCCTGAGCCGGATCGCGACGTGTCGGCGGAGCCAGGACGCCCAGCCCGCCGCGCCGCTGGCGCCCACGACCCCCGCCCCCGCTGCGGCCGTCGTCGTGCCGCTGCAAACCAGCGTCACCGTGGAGGCGGGGAGTGAGGCCATCATCGCCGTCGCCGTGCGACGGGGGGGGCAGCCGGCGCCGGGGGTCCGGCTCGTGCTCCGCGGCAGTGGCGGGATGGCTGGAACGGTGGGGGCGGGACCGGATGCCGTCGCCGTGACGGACGCACGGGGCATCGCCTCGTTCCGGGTGCGGGCGGCGTCCGCGCCGATCACCCGCTCACTCACCTTCGAGGCTGCCGACGGGACGATGCTCACCGGCCGGACCGCCGTGGAATTCATCACGCTGCCGGCCGCCGCATCGCGGCCGGTGCCCGTGGCGACGACGCGACCGGGGGGGGCGCGTACGCGTCGGCCGTCGCCGAGGGGCACGGGCTGGGTGGCGGGCACGGGCCGGCGCGGGGTCGTGGGCCGGCGGACGGCGGTGCCGTTGATCTTCGAGGTGCGGGACTCGGCGGGCGCGCCGATCCCCGGCCTCCCCGTCGCCCTCAGCGTCGCCAACGGTCGCCTGTTGTCGCCGCCCGACCACACCGACTCCGCGGGCGCCGTGCGGGTCGATCTGGAATTCGGTCCGCGCGCCGCCGTGACAACGGTGACCGCGACGCTCGGCGCGATCGTCCGCCAGGCGACGCTGTACCCGGCGCCGGGTCCGGCCGCGCGACTCCTGGTGCTACGCGGCCGGGATACGGTGACGCGGCGTCTCGAGCTCGATCCCGACGCGACGTCGAATCTCCTGGTGATCCCCACCGATGCGTTCGGCAACCTGCTGCCCGTCCGTGGGCTCCTGGCCGCGGTCGGTGACGGACGCGTGCTCAAGGTGGTGGGGGTCACGACCGATAGCCTGGGCGGCCACGTGACGCTGCGCCCCGGTCGCGCCGGAGGCAGCGCCACGAACCTCGTCGTGCAGGCCTCGGGGCTGCGGACGGATTTCACCGCCTCAGTGCGGGCCCGCCGCCCCTAGCGAAGGTCTGCACAAGCTGATGCCCCCCTGCTATGTTCCGCCTGCATCGATGATCGCTCTCGCCCGTAAATACCGTCCCCGGAAGTTCTCCGAGCTGATCGTCCAGGATCACGTGGCCGCGGCCCTGCGGGGGGCCGTCGCCCAGGGTCGCACCGCGCACGGCTATCTGTTCGCGGGCCCGCGCGGCGTGGGCAAGACCACGGCGGCGCGGATCCTCGCCATGGCGTTGAACTGCCCCAACCAGCAGGGCGGTGAGCCGTGCGGCATCTGCGACTCCTGCACGCGCATCTGGACCGGCCAGGCGAACCTCGACGTCGTCGAGCTGGACGCGGCGTCGAATCGCGGCGTCGACGACGCCCGCGACCTGCGCGAGCGCGCGATGTACGCGGCGAGCGTCGAGCACGGCCACAAGGTCTACATCGTTGATGAAGCGCACATGCTCACGCGGGAGGCGTGGAACGCCCTGCTCAAGATTCTCGAGGAGCCGCCGCCGCGCGTCGTCTTCGTCTTCGCCACCACCGAACCGCTGAAGATCGCCCAGACCGCCGCGCCGATTCTGTCGCGCCTGCAGCGCTTCGACTTCCGGCGCATCGGGCCGCACGCGATCGTGGAGCGGCTGCAGCAGGTGTGCGCCACGGAGAAGATCGCCGCCGACGAGGATGCCCTGCGCCTCATCGCGCGGAGCGCGGACGGCGGGATGCGCGACGCGCTGTCGCTGCTCGACCAGGTGGGCTCCTTCGGCGACGGGCCGATCAGCGCGGAGCGGGTGCGGGACGTGCTCGGGCTCATCGCCGACGATCTCTACGGCGAGACGCTGCGCGTCGTGGCGGAGCGCGATGCGGCAGCGGTGTTTCCGCTCGTGGACCGCCTCCTCGAGGCGGGCGCCGACCTGGGGGAATTCGTCGGGGGCGCGGGCGAAGCGCTCCGGGGCGTCCTGCTCGTCGGCATGGGCGGGCAGCCCGAGGGCCTGACCGAGGGGTTGGTGCAGCTCGTGCGGGCCGCCGCCCCGCGATTGCCGCCGGCGGACGTCGTGCGCCTGCTGGCCCTTCTGGCCGACATCGAGCCGCAGCTGCGCCGCAGCGGCAACCCCCGGCTCGTCGTGGAGCTGCTGCTGCTGCGCTGGGCGATGATGGATCGGACGGTGCAATTGGCCGAGGTGCTCGAAGCCCTGAAAGATGTCGGACAGTCGGACAGTCTGACTGTCGGACGGAATCCGGGAGCGACCCCGGTTCTGCGGGACGTGGTTCCGTCTACGCCTAACAGTCCGACAGTCCGTCGGTCCGACAGTCCGACAATGACTCCGCCGGGGGACCGTCCCCCCGAGAGAGGTGCGTTATCGCTTGAGCGGCTCCGTTCGCTCTGGCCGAGCGTCGTCGCCCACGCGCGCGTCACGAGTCCGATGCTCGGGACGCTGCTGGGAGAGACGGCGGTCGTCGCCGCCGAGCGCGGGGTCGTCGCCGTCCGCGTGCTCGACGGCAACGCCGGGCACGCGACGGGCATCGACCACAAGCGCGACGCGCTCGCCAAGCTCGTGGGGGAGTATCTCACCGAGCCGGTGCGGATCCGCGTGGAGGGGGTCGGGCAGGCCACGGCCGGGCGTGGTGAACGGCCGGCGCGCCTCACGACGGAGACCGCCAACGCGGAGCGGCTGAAGCTGCTGCGCGGCAAGGATCAGACGTTGGGCGCGGCGATCGACGCCCTGGATCTGGAGCTGCTCGAGTAGCTTGCGACACCTATAGGCCAGGGGTAACTTTCGACGTATGGCGGATTTATCCAGCCTGCTCCAGTTGGGGCAGCAGATGCAGGGGCGGCTGACCGAGATCCAGTCTCAACTGGCGCAGCAGACGGTGACGGTGTCGGCCGGCGGGGGGATGGTGCAGGCGACCGCGGACGGCCGGGGCCAGATCCGCGCCATCACCATCGCCCCGGAGGTGGTGCGCCAGGGCGACGTGGAAATGCTCGAGGACCTGGTGCTGGCCGCGGTGGCGGAGGCGCAGAAGCGGGCCGCCGAGCTGCAGCAGGCCGAAGTGCGGAAGCTCGCCGGGGGTATGCCGTTCCCGTTCCAGCTGCCATTGTAACACGACGTGTCGGCCATTGAAGATCTCGTGACGGAGCTGGCCAAGCTCCCCGGGATCGGCTCCAAGACCGCGCAGCGGCTCGCGTTCCACCTGCTCAAACAGCCGGCGGACGCCGCCGAGCGGCTGGCCCAGGCGATCCAGCGCGTGCGCGCGCAGGTGACCGCGTGCAGCGCCTGCGGGAATCTCTCCGACGAGGATCCGTGCGCGATCTGCCGCGACCCGCGGCGCGATCCCACGCTGCTGTGCGTGGTGGAGGAGGCGAAGGACGTCGCCGCCATCGAGCGCGCCGGGCGCTACCGGGGGCACTACCACGTGCTCGGCGGCCGGGTCTCGCCGCTGGACGGCGTGGGGCCCGAGGCCCTGCGCATCGGCCCGCTGGTCGACCGGGTGCGAAACGGGGCCGGGGTGCGCGAGGTGATCGTCGCGACCAACCCGTCGATGGAGGGTGAGGTGACCGCGACGTACCTGCAGCAGGTGCTGCGTCCCACGGGCGTGCGCGTGACCCGGATCGCGCGCGGCCTGCCCGTGGGGGGCGATCTGGAGTATGCCGACGGCGTGACGATCGCGCAGGCGCTGGCCGCGCGGCGCGAGATGGGGGAGGAGTGAGCCGAGGAGCGCGATGACGGGTGCCGCCAGCTGGTCGTTCAGCGAGAACGACTTCAAACAGATCCAACACCACCTGCAGGCGTTTCTGCGGGACTCGAACGCGCGCTGCGCGCTGCTCGTGGACCGCACGGGCCAGCTCGTGGCCACCGTGGGCGAGACGCCGCAATTCGACCCCACCGCGTTCGCCTCCCTCACCGCCGCCGATTTCAGCGCCAACGACCAGCTCGCGAAAATGATCGGCGAGCCCGAGTTCGCCTCGCTCGTGCATCAGGGCGAGCGGGAGTCCATGTATCTGGCCGACATCGCCAAGCGGGTGATCCTCGTCGTGCTCTTCGACAGCCGGGCCACCCTGGGCCTCGTCAAATTGAAGGCCAAGGCGGTCGTCGAAAACTTGAACAAGGTGTTCGAGGAGATGTTCAACCGGGTGCGGGCGGGCCCGGCCGAACAGAAGCCGGGCCTCCTCGAAGGGGCGGAAGACGAAATTGACAAACTCTTCGGGTAAGGGGACGCGCGATCTATGTCGATGATCAACTACGCGTCCCGCGAGATCAACTGCAAGCTCGTCTACTACGGCCCCGGCCTGGGCGGCAAGACGACGAACTTGGAGCACATCTACGGCAAGGTGTCGCCCAACACCCGGGGCAAGATGATCTCGCTGGCCACCGAGACCGAGCGCACCCTGTTCTTCGACTTCCTCCCGGTGGACCTGGGGACGATCCGCGGTTTCAAGACCCGCTTCCACCTCTACACCGTGCCCGGCCAGGTGTATTACAACGCCAGCCGCAAGCTCATCCTCAAGGGCGTGGACGGCATCGTGTTCGTCGCCGACAGCCAGGTGGAGCGCATGGAAGCCAACGTCGAATCCATGCAGAACCTCTACGACAACATGGCCGAATACGGGTACGACCTGACGAAGATCCCGTTCATCATCCAGTACAACAAGCGCGACCTGCCCAACGCGGCGCCGATCAAAGACCTCCAGGCGGCGATGAATCCCGGGTGGCCCCTCGAGGAGCCCGCGCAGCAGAAGGTCACGCCCGATCCCGCGCACCAGGGGGAGTTCCTCGTGGAGCACGCGGGCGGGCAGTGGGTCGGCCGCGCGGGATACTACGAAGCCGTCGCGATCCGCGGCGACGGCGTGTTCGACACGCTCAAGGCCGTCAGCAAGATGGTGCTGAAGACGCTGAGCTGACCAAGGCGGGATCCCCCATGCGGTGGACATTGCCGAACATCCTCACGCTGGCCCGGATCTGCCTCACGCCGGTCATCGCCCTGCTGCCGTTCATTTCCGGGTATTGGCCCAAGGTGATCGCGTTTCTCGTCTTCCTCGCCGCGGCGATCTCCGACGCGGTGGACGGCTACCTCGCCCGCCGCTATCACCAGGTCAGTGAGCTGGGCCAGCTCCTCGATCCCATCGCCGACAAGTGGCTGCTGTTCGCTACCTTGATACCCATCTTCTGGATCACCCGGCACCCGAGCATCCTCGTCGACTACCGCATCCCCTGGTGGGGCAGCCTGCCGCTCTGGGTCGCGCTGCTGCTGGTGGGGCGCGAGGTGCTGATGACCGCCTTCCGCTTCTTCGCGAAGCGGCGCGGCATCCTGATACCGGCCGCCGGGCCGGGGAAGGCCAAGGCGGTCGTCCAGAACGTGTTCATCGGCGCGACGATCGCCTGGTTCGCGTGGAAGGACGCGCTGGCGGCGCACCGCTGGGCGGGCTCGTTCCGCAACTTCTGGGATCGCTTCCACGGGTATTTCGTCTCCATCACCCTCGCCGGCGCCGTGCTCCTGACCGTATACTCGTTGATCGTCTACCTCTACCGGTATCGCGCGCTCCTGAAGGGGCGCGGGTGAAGCTCGAGCTCCTGACCGTCGGTACCGAGCTGCTGCTCGGCCACACCGTGGATACCAACGCCGCCGAGCTGGGTCGGGCCCTCGCCGCGGCCGGAGTGGAGATCGACCGCCACACGACCGTCGCCGACCGCGCCGACGCCATCCGCGGCGCCGTCGCGGAGGCACTCGCCCGCACCGGCGCGGTGCTCACTACCGGCGGCCTCGGCCCCACGCGCGACGACGTGACCAAGACCGTCGTGGCGGAGCTCCTGGGCCGCCCCCTCAGGCTCGACGACGCCCTGCTGCGCGGCCTCGAGGAGCGCTTCCGCCGCCTCGGCCGCTGGCCCATGCCCGACGTCAACCGCTCCCAGGCGATGATCCCCGAGGAGGCCACCGTGCTCCCCAACCCGCGCGGCACCGCGCCGGGGCTCTGGATCGACGGCGAGCGCGGGCTCGTCGTCCTGCTGCCCGGCGTGCCGCGCGAGATGCGCGGGCTCCTGGTCGAGGAAGTGCTGCCCCGGCTCGTCGCCCGGCAGACGCGGACGGGGGGCGCGACGGCGGTCGTGCTGTCCCGCTCCGTGCGCACCACGGGCATTCCCGAATCGGCCCTCGCGGAGCGGTTGACGGGTGTCGAGGAGGAGATCGCACCCCTGACGCTCGCGTACCTGCCCTCCGAAGACGGCGTGGACCTGCGCGTGACCGCGTGGGCGCTGCCGCGCGAGGACGCCGAGCGCCGGCTCGAGGCGGCGGCGACGCTCGTCCGCAGCCGCGGCGGCGACCATTGTTACGGCGACGACGGCGCGGACCTCGCGGCGGTCGTGCTCGACGCCGTGCGCGCCCGCCGCGGCCGCCTCGCCGTCGCGGAATCGTGCACCGGTGGCCTGCTGGGCGCGCGGCTCACCGCCGTACCCGGCGCCTCGGACGTGTTCGTCGGGGGCGTGGTCGCTTACGCGAACGGGGTGAAAACCGATCTCCTCGGGGTTCCGTCCGACATCGTCGAGCAGCACGGGGCCGTGTCCGAGGAGACCGTCCGCGCGATGGCGGCGGGAGCGCAACGCGTCTTCAACGCCTATTGCGCCCTCGCGGTCACCGGCATCGCCGGGCCGTCCGGTGGGACGCCGGAGAAGCCGGTGGGCACCGTGTGGCTCGCTGCCGCCGCGGGCGAGAACGTCCGCGCGCTCAAGCGCATTTTTCCGGGCGACCGCGAAGAAATCCGCCGCCGCGGCGCGCAGGCGGCGCTCGACCTCCTGCGGCGATTGCTGGGAGCGGCCTGATGCCCTCCCTCGTCGCGCCGGACGGGCTGCCGCTGCACTACGAAGCCGTCGAGCCGGAGTCCCCCCACGCGGCGATCCTCGTGCTGCACGGCTGGTCGGACCACAGCGGACGCTGGACCGCCGTCGCCGAGCGTTTGCGGCGCGAAGGCTTCGCCGCCTACGCGCTCGACTGGCGCGGTCACGGGCGGTCGAGCGGGCGGCGGGGCCACCTCTCGCGCTTCAGCCAGCTCATGGGCGACCTGCAGGCGTTCCGGCGCGTCGTTCGCAAGCGCACCGCCGCCCCACAAGTGCTCCTCGGCCTGTCGTTCGGCGGACTCGTCGCCCTGCGCTACCTCGAGACCCAGCCCGGGGACGCGCTGGCCGGGGCCGTGCTCGTCTCCCCGTGGCTCGGCCTGGCCTTCCAGCCCCGGTGGTGGAAGGTGCTGCTTGGCCGGGTGCTCGCCGACCTGTGGCCGACGCTGGCGCTGCCGATCGACTTGGCCAGCGCGCACCTCAGCCGCGATCCCGCCGTCGCGCCGGCGTACGATACCGATCCGCTGGTGCACCGCGTGATGACCGCGGGCGCGTGGCGGGAGATTCAGTGGGCGCATCGCGCGGTCCCGGCCGACGCCCATCGCATCGAGACGCCGGCGTTGTTCCTCTTGGCCGGGGAGGACCGGATCACGGACGCGCATCAAGCCCGCGCGTTCGCCGATAGCGTCCACGCGCCGGCGCAGGTGCGCTGGTACGCTGAGCGCTATCACGAGCTGCTCCACGATCCCGAGCCGGAGAAGCCGCTCGACGACGCGGTGGCGTTTCTGCAGTCGCTCGGTCTCGGCTGACCGCCTCGACAGTGTTGGCGCCAGCGGCTATCTTGTTGTGAAACTTCATTTTCCGATGATCGTAGACGCTGTGGGCCGCCAAAACGACCGAACGCGGCGGCACGCGGGTTGCCCGTCACCGGGAAGGCCATGAGCAAGAAAGACAAAGAGACGCAAACGCCCCGGCAGCCGGGCCAAGGGCCGGAGGGGGCGGCGGTGGTCGAGCCGGCCGCTGAGGCCGTCGCACGTCTGGAGGCGCAGCTGGCGGAGGTACAGGATCGCTACCTGCGGCTCGCCGCCGAATTCGACAACTACAAGAAGCGCATGAGCCGGGAGCGGACCGAGATGTGGGGGAAGGCGCAGGCGGATGTGGTGCAGCGGCTGGTGGATGCCCTCGACGACCTGGCTCGCTTTGCCCACGTCGATCCCGCGACGACGGACGCCAAGACGATGCACGACGGGGTGGACCTGGTCGAGCGCAAGATCTGGAAAGAGCTGGAGGCCCTTGGCGTGCGACGGCTCGATGAGTCGGGCGTGCGGTTCGATCCGGCCGTGCACGAGGCCGTGACCGTGGCGCCCGCGCCGTCGGCCGAGCAGGACAACACGGTGGGCCAGGTGCTGCAGGCGGGCTACCGGCTCGGCGCGCAGCTCGTCCGGCCGGCGCGCGTGTTGGTGCTCAAATGGTCGGGGGAGGGAGAAACTCGGGACGGGGGAAGGGGGATGGGGGAAGGGTAACATGGCCACACAGCGCGACTATTATCAGGTCCTGGGCGTCTCCGAGACGGCGACGACGGACGAGATCAAGAAGGCATTCCGCCGGCTCGCGAAGCAGCACCATCCCGACCGCAACCCCAACAGCCCGCAGTCGGCCGAGCGCTTCAAAGAAATCAACGAAGCGCATGATGTCCTGAGCGATCCGGAGAAACGCAAGAAGTACGACCAGCTGCGTCGCTACGGCGCGTTCGCCGGGTACGGCGGCGCCGGGTCGCGCACCGGGCCGGGAGGGGGGGGGCCACCACCGGGAGGAGCGGGCCTCGACTTCGATCTCTCCGATCTTGGCTCGTTCGGCGGCCTCGGAGACCTGTTCTCGTCCATCTTCGGCCGCCGCGGCACTCGCGAGGGGGAGGAGGCGGACGAGTCGATCGAGGTCACGGTCTCGATCCCGTTCAAGGTCGCCGCGCTCGGCGGGAAGGTCCCCATCACGCTCCCGATGCCGGAGGTCTGCCCCACGTGTGGCGGGAAGGGAGCGGCGCCCGGCGCGACGATCAAGACGTGCCCCGAGTGCAAGGGCCGCGGCACGGTGTCGTTCGGGCAGGGAGGATTCGCCGTGAACCGGCCGTGCCCGATGTGCCGCGGCAAAGGGCACATCCCCTCGGAGCGCTGCCCCACGTGCCAGGGAGCGGGGGAGGTGCGGGTCGAGAAGCGCCTGATGCTCAGCGTGCAACCGGGGACGGAAGACGGCACACGAGTGCGGCTGCGCGGCCAGGGGGCGAAGGGCAAAGGCGATGTGGTGGCGGTCTTCAAGGTCGAGCCCGACCACTTCTTCCGCCGCGAGGGGCTCGACGTGTTGTGCACCGTGCCGATCAACCTCGTCCAGGCGATGCTCGGCACGCGGATCCGCGTGCGCACGCTCGACGACCGGCGCGTCGTGCTGCGCGTGCCGCCCGGCACCCAGCACGGGCAGAAGTTCAGAATCCCGGGACAGGGAATCGAGAAGAACGGGCGGCGCGGGGACCAGTTCGTCGAGGTCCATGTGCAGATCCCCGAGAAACTCAGTCCCGAGCAGGAAGCGGCGGTGAAGGCATTCGCCGAGAAGACTGGGCTCAAATACTGACGTCAGACGTCTGACGTCAGTCAAACGTCAGCACCACCTTCCCCACGTTCCTACGCTCGTGGATATACCGGTGCGCCGCGGCCGCCTCGGCGAGCGGAAAGGCGCGGTCCACCCGCGGTGTGAGCTTTCCCTCGCGCGCGTAGCCGACGAGGGCCGCGATCTGTGGCTCGAGCAGCGCCCGCTCCTTCCAGAGGTGTCCCAGGTTCACGCCCGCGACGCTGCGGTTGTCGTGCATCAGCGTGAGCGGGCCGAACCGCGGGAAGCGCAGCAGCCGCCACAGCGTTCTCACCAGATTGCGCCGCGAGCCCTGGGACAGCACCGACGCCCCGTAGCAGACCAGCCGGCCGGCGGGCGCCAGCAGGCGGTAGCCGTGCCGCCAGGAGTCGCCCCCGACGGCGTCGAGCACCACGTCCACGCCATCCGGGGCGGCGGCGCGGACCGCGTCGAACCAGCGCGGGTCGCGGCCGTCGAGCGGCTCGACGCCGTACGCGCGCAGGACCTCGTGTTTCGCGGCGGAGGCAAGCCCCAGCACGCGGAAGCCGAAGATGCGCCCCAGCTCGGCGACGGCGAGCCCCACCCCGCCGGCGGCGGCGTGGACCAGCACCGTCTCCCCGCGTTGCACCGCGGCCACGCGCACTAGCATGTGATGCGCGGTGAGATACACGACCGGAAAGGCGGCGCCCTGCTCGAAGGTCCAGCCGGGGGGGAGGGGGAACACCGAGCTCGCTGGGACGACGACCAGCTCGCTCTGACCGCCGAACCGCGTTGTCGCGATGACCAGGTCCCCACGGCGGATCGTGGTGACCCCCTCGCTCACGGCATCGACCGCGCCGGCCACTTCGTAGCCGATGGTGCACGGGGGCTTCGGGGCGTCGGGGTACAGGCCCTGCCGGGCGAGCAGGTCCGAAAAGTTGATGCCCGCGGCGTGCACGCGGATCCGCACCGTGCCCGGCTCGACGCGCGGCTCCGATGCCTCCCGCACTTCCAGGACCTCGGGCGGCCCGTAGCGGGGGATGACCAGCTGTCTCACGCCAGCTCGGCGCGCATCGCGTGCGCCGTCTCCGGGCAGGCCTTGGTGAACTCCACCGACCGCTTTACGGCCGGGTCCACCTCTTCGCGACGGATCGAGCGGAAGCCGAAGCGCGGGAAGAACCCCTGGGCGGTTTCGGTGAGCAGGTACACGGTCTTCAGGCCGTGGGAGCGGGCCAGGGCGAGGACCGCTTCGGTGAGCTGGATGCCGAGGCCAAGGCCGCGGTGCGGGAGGTCCACGGCGATCGACCGCACCAACCCCGCCTTGCCGTACAGCTCGACGGCGCCGCAGCCGACGATGCGGTCGCCTTCCCGGGCCACGAGCAGGGTATCGACGTGGCGTTCGATTTCGGCGCGCGGCAGGTGATTGTGCTCGAGCAGCTCGAGCACGCGACCCAGGTCGCCGGCGGTGGCCGGGGTGATGTCGACGTTCATCGTTGGGATAAAGTAACTTGCTGGGGGCGGTTTTCGGGGTGTGGGGCGATGGGGTGTAGCTCAATTGGCGGAGCACCCGGCTGTTAACCGGGAGGTTGGAGGTTCGAATCCTCCCGCCCCAGCTCGACTAGTTACAAGCGTCCAAGGCACAAGCTGTCAGGGTAGTTCCCAGACGCCAAGCGAACAGTGGCTACAAGCTGGCGGCTGCAAGCTTGCGGATCAGACCGAAGACCGTTTTCGCACACTCATCGCGGATCGCCTCGACCTTCGCCAGCTCTTCCGCCCGGAAGTAGCCAAGACTCACGACCAGATCGAGTATCGCCTCGATCTCGTCCAGCGATGCACGTGCGATATCGAGGTGTCGCCGGAAGTCTTTCGCTCCTCTCCGACTTGCCCCCTCCGCGATGTTCAGCGCAACCGAATAGGTCGCCCGCTGCCACTGCGAAGCGAGGGCGTCCCGCTCAGAAACTGGTAGCCGCTCGATCGCTGGCTTCGACAACACGGCGAGCGTGCGCGCGTGTTGCCACGCTTTGAGCTGCTTGAAATGCCCCATGGCGTGCAAGTTCGCCGCGCTGGTTTCTCCCACATAACCAAATCTCCGCCCGCGGGAGCATTTTCTTGCAGCTTGCGCTGGCGGCGTGGGACCACTGTTTGCTTGGCGTCTGGGAACTACTCTGATGCCTTGAGGCTGGGAACCTCGCGCCTATTCCTTAAGCGCCGGGTGCATCTCGAGAAACTTGGTGACGGCTGGGGCTCCGATCACTGCGCGTACGTGCTCGAGCACCATGCGGCCGAGACGCGGCACGTCGGTCTTGTTGATCCCGGCGGCCGCGAGGGCGGCGAGCAGTCCCGATGGGCCGGTGGCGACCGCCAGCTCGCCGGTGCGCGAGCCGCTCATCAGCGCGTGCCCCATCATGCTCTCGCTGTTGGGGATCGCTTTCTTGACCTGCTCGAAGGTGTCCTTGGGGAGGGCCATGCGCAGGGCCATGAGCATGGCGCCGATGCCTTTCTCCGCCGTCCCTTCCTCAATCTCGAGGTTCGCCGCGACCTGCTGGAGCAGATCCATGGGGGAATAAAATAGAGGCTTAGAGGCCGTGTCGCTAAGCCCCTAAGCCTCCACGCCGCGGCGCAACGCTTACTGTCCGACCGTGAAATCGACCCGTTTCAGCACGGCACCGCTCGCATCGTGCACCTCCACGTGCCAGGCCCCCGTCCAATCGGCGGGGACGGTCTTGCGGCTCCAGGTCCGCCATGGAGAGCCCGCGATGTGCAGCTCCACATCGGCGACCTGCGTGTCCCCGTGATACCACACGTGATGCACGACGGTCTCGGCCCCCGCCGGGGCGCCGGAGATCTTCGTGAAGAAGACCAGCGAGCCCACCGAATCCGGGAAGACCGCGCCCGTATCCTGCGGCGCCCGGTCCACCACCGTGCGCGCCACCGCCGCGTCGGCGACGCTCAATGCCGGGGCGGCGGGCGCCGGGGCCGGCGCGGCGGCCTTCGTGGTGTCCTGCGCGGCGAGGGGGGCGATCGCCGCGGCCAGCAGCATCAGCGGGAAAGCGGTGCGAATCATGACGTGCCTCCTGTCGAAGTCGCTCGTTGTACGGCGCGGCGGCGGCGAAGTTCCATGCTCGCCCCCAGCGTGGCGGCCAGCAGGCAGCCGAAGGCCACGCCGGCCATATGGAATTGAATCTGATACTCGAGCTGCTTCCAGTGGCATTTGGGCCCGAACACCGGCCCGACCAAGCGCCCGCAGCTCGGTACCGAGAAGGCGAATCCCCAGCCCGCCGCGATGCCGAACACGAGGGGGAGTGTCGCCAGAAAGAAATGTCTCAGGATGATCCGCATCGGCCCTCCCGTTTCAGCGGCCCCGGGCGATCGGCCAACGCTCGACCACCCGACCGCCCTTGATCACGTGATAAACGTCGAAGTGCGCGACGGTGAGGCAGGAATGGTTCGGCACGATCTCGACCCGCTCGCCGACCCGGAACTTCCCATCGAGGTCTTCGGGCGTGGCGCCGCGGATCAACCCGTGCTCCTGGGACAGCGACGCCACCGTCAGCTCGGGATGCCGCTGAACGGCTCCCATCGCCTGCGGCAATCCCCCATGCCCCGGCCCCGGGTCCTTGGACAGCGCCAACGCGCCGGCGTCGACGATGAAGTGCGACGCGCCCGGCTGGTGGGAGACCACCGTGGCCAGCACCGTAACGCCGACGTCGCCCGGCTCGCAAACGCCGATCAGCAGCATCGTCCGATCGTAAAACACGTAGTTGCCGGGCCGCGCCTCGGAGACGCCGGTGAGGTCGCGTACCGCCGCCATCGCCGGCGTCGAGCCGACGCTGATCCCGCGCACCGGAATCCCCACGGTCGCGAGCCGCTGGCCGAACCGCACCATCACCAGACGCTCCGATTCCGCGACCTGCGCTGCCTCCTCGCGGTTCGTGGTCCGATACGCGTGTCCCGAGTGGCTGAGGATGCCGTCGAAGAAGACGCCGCGTTCTTCCCCGAGCTCTTTGGCGACTTCCAGCGCGTAGGCCGATTCCGGGTCCACGCCGGCTCGGTGATTGCCGCAGTCCACTTTGAGCCAGGCGTGCAGCCCCGAGCGCCGCAGCGCCTTGGCGGTGGCGAGATCGTCCACCACCACGCGCAGGCTGGCGCCGGTCTTTGCGGCGATGCGCCGGGCGTGGGGCAGGTGCGTCGGGTCAAGCGGGAACGCCCAGGTGATGTCGGTGAATCCCGCGGCGGCGAACGCCTCCGCCTCGACCAGCGTCGATACCGTGATGCCCGTCGCACCGTGGCGCAGCTGGCGCTTGCCCAGCTCGAGACACTTGTGGGTCTTGATGTGCGGCCGCAGCGCGACGCCGAGGTCCTTGGCGCGCTCGGCCATGCGGACGACGTTGCGCTCCACCACGTCGAGATGGAGGAGGAGCGCGGGCGTTTCGAGGTCGCCGTAGGCCGGCGACTTCTTAGCCATCGAGCCGGCGGTCGCGAACCTCGACCTTCCGGAAGTGCATGATGCGGCCCGAGCCGCTGATGAACGTCGAGGCGAACCAGCTGGTGAGTCCGACGACCAGGGCGCCGAGCGTGGCCGCGCCGAGCCCCGCCACCGCGAACCCCGGCACCAGCCAGGCGACGATTACCAGCGAGATCCCGTTCACGACGAGCAGGAACAGCCCCAGCGTGAGCACCGTGATCGGCAGGGTCAGGAACAGCAGCACCGGCCGCACGATGGCGTTCACGATCCCGAGCACCAGGGCCGCCACGATGAGACTGCGCCATCCCACGATCGTGATCCCGGGAACGATCTCCGCGGCCGCCAGGAGGCCCACTGCGGTGATCACGAGGCGAAACACGAAACCTTTCATTTGGCCTTCCAGGCGGCGAGGTTGCGCTCCAGCTGGCGCGTGTGGATCTCGAGGTGCTCGGCGTAGATCTTGAGCCAGTCCTCCGCCGCGTAGCGGCCGGACTCGGTGTGCGTCCCGGCCCGCTGCCAGTCCCGTTCAGACATACGCCTCAGCAGCGGCACCGTGTTGGCCCGCACCGCCGCGACGGTGGCCAGTGCCGTCTCGACGGGCAACGTGTGGTAGTCGAGTTCCCGCGCCCAGCGGTCCTGGTCGTACCCCTGGATGACGGCCTGCTCTTCGGCGAGCAGGAACCGGATCCGGGCGACGGCATTGGTCTCGCTGTCGGCGCAATGCACGATGACCTCGTGCGCCGACCACTTTCCCGGCGCCGGCCGCCATTGCATCGCCGCGGCGGGGACGTTCTTGAGGAGCGCCACGTCATGGCTCCTTGAACAGGTCGCGCCCCACCAGCGTCACCGCCAGCGCGGCGAGCAAACCTAGGGTCAGCTTAAGCTGCAACAGGGGCAGGGAGCGCCCGGTTGGTATGCCGGCCAGACGCTCGGGGATGCGCCGGAGCACGGGCTCGAGGTACAGCGCCGCGACGAGCAGCACGCACAGCATCACGACCCCGAGGAGGGTGGCCCAGCGCTCGGGACGCGCGGCGAACGCGCGCCTCGCGCCCCACCACAGCCCCGCGCCGAGCACGATGGGCGGAGCCCACACCAACGCATCGTGGATCACGAGCCCCGAGATCACGAGCCAGCCGAACCCGCCGAGGACGACGCCGGTCAACGCGCCGCCGAAGCCGACCCCCGGCCCCACGGGATTCGCCATGGCAGGAAGATAACTACGGGCGTCGCCGCCCGGCGACGAACCCGGCTGTGACACCCGGCCGCACTTGGACGCCGAGCGTCTGGTCGAACAGCAAGGTGCCGCGCAGCGAATCGCGACCCCACCACGACACCCACAGCCCCGCAAACGGTCCCAGGTCCACCGGCCACCCGTAGACCGTGACGCGTTCGGGCACCGCGTACCAGGTGACGGCGAGCGTTTCGGCGCGCGGCGCGCTGAAGAGGAGCCGTCCCCGGAAGCGGCACTCCCGTCCTCCCCCGAGTGAGACGGTGTCCGTGTCGAGCGTGAAGCCGGCGAGCCGGAAGCGGTCGCCCATCTGGGGAAGGGTGAGCGTGTCCCCGTGCCCGACGACCCACGTCCCGACGTAGGGGCGCGACCAGGCGGCGATCTGGCGGAAGTCGCGGGTGCGGCACGGCGAGCCGTGGGCGCAGGCGACGGTCGCCAGCGCCAGCGCGGCCAGGCGTCTCACGGCAGGGTGTCGCTCCGGACCGTGTCGCTGGCGCGCACCCGCGCGCTCATCGAATCGGCGGCGGTCATTGCGCGGCCCACGGCTTTCGCGCCCGGGATCTGAGATCGCGCGAGGATGCTATCGTGCTGGCGCTCGGTGAGCGTGTCGCGGCGGGCGGCGTCGTTGGCACCCGACTTGCCGCAGGCGGCGATGACGAGAACGGAGAGGATAAGCGCTCGCAACTGGCACCTTCGGTTGGAGACCACTCGCAACTTGACGTCTTGCAACTTCTCTGGCAACTGCCAGGTTGGAACCATGCGACGCCTGTTCCTAGTCGCGGCCCTCGCCGCCGCCTGCCGTCCGGCTGCCGCTCCGTTCGCCGGCGGTAGCTGGATCGACCTGTCGTACACGTTCGATTCGACCACCATCTACTGGCCGACCGCAAAGGCGTTCCGGCTCGAGGTCGTCTCCGCGCAGCGCACCCCGGCCGGCTACTATTACGCCGCGAACAACTTCGCGGCCGCCGAGCACGGGGGCACCCACCTCGACGCCCCGGTGCACTTCGCCGAGGGGCGGCACACGACGGATCAGATTCCCGTGACGCAGCTGATCGGCCCGGCGATCGTCGTGGACCTGCGGCCTGATGTCGAGCGGGGCGGGCCAGACTACCGCGTCCCGGTCGCGGCGCTCGAGGCGTGGGAGCGCGTCCATGGTGCGGTCCCGGAGGGCGCGATCGTGCTGTTCTTGACGGGGTGGGGGAATCGCTGGCCGGACCGCGCCCGCTACCTGGGGACGACGAGGACCGGCGCCGCGGCGGTGCCGGAGCTGCACTTCCCGGGGATCGCGCCGGAGACGGCCCGGTGGTTGGTGGCGCGCCGCGTCCACGCGGTGGGCCTCGACACGCCGAGTCTCGATTACGGGCAATCCACCACGTTCGACGTGCACCAGATCCTGTTCGCCGCCGACATCCCGGGGCTCGAGAACGTCGCCAACCTGGACCGGCTCCCCGCCACCGGGAGCTTCGTGGTCGCGCTGCCGATGAAGATCGGCGGCGGCAGCGGGGGACCACTCCGGATCGTCGCGTGGATCCCGAAATGATCACGCCGTCATGAAACGGGGAGTCCCTTCTTGATCACCTCTTCCATCGCGTCCCCGAAGCGGTCGATGTCGCCGAGCGTCGTGTAGACGTTGGGCGTCACCCGGATACAGTTGAACTCGGGATGCGCGATCGGCGTCACGATGATCTTGTGTTTGTCGTACAGGTACGAGCCCACCTTGCCCACGTCGAGCGCCGCCGGAGTGAACGACGCCAGCCCGCACGACATCGCGGGGTCGTAGGCGGTCAGGATTCTCACCCCGGGCAGCTTCTCCAGCCGCTTGGCCCAGCGGTCGCGCAGGAACCGCAGCCGCGCCGCTTTGCGCTCCGGACCGATCGCTTCGTAGAAGTTCAACGCCTCGGCGATGGCGTTGTGGTTCGCCGCGGGGTGCGTGCCGATCTCCTCGAACTTGCGGATGTTGGCGTTCATCTCCGGCGGCGCCGCCATCATCGGCCAGATCTTCTCGATCTTCTCGCGGCGCACGTACAGGAACCCGGTCCCGATCGGGGCCGTGAGCCATTTGTGCAGGCTCGTGCCGTAGTAGTCGCAGTCCAAATCGTCGCGGGTGAACGGGAAGTGGGCGAACGCGTGCGCCCCGTCCACGATCACCTCGATCCCCCGCGCCCGGGCCATGCGGCAGATGTCGCGGATCGGGAAGATCTGCCCTGTCAGATTGGTGATGTGGCAGACGTGGATGACCTTGGTCTTGGGGGTAATGGCGCGCTCGAAGCGGCTGGCGAGGTCGCCCATCGAGCTGGGCGGCACGGGGAAGGGGAACTGCTTCAGCACGATGCCGTCGCGCCGCTCGCGCTGCTTCCACGTGGTGATCATGCGCGGGTAGTCCTGCGTCGTCGTCAGCACTTCGTCGCCCCGCTCCAGCGGAATCCCCAGCTGCACGATCTCCAGGGCCTCGCTGGCGTTGCGGGTAATGGCCATCTCCTCGGGGTCGCATCCGAACGCGGCGGCGAGCCGGCGCCGCACCGCCTCGATCTCGGGCTCGAGCCACGCCCACATCGTGATCGACGGCGCCTGGTTCGACACGTCGAGGTAGCGACGGAACGCGTCATTCACGACGCGCGGGCTGGGCGCGACGCCGCCGTTGTTGAGGTTGATCAGGCCGCGGTCGATGTCGAACGCCCGTTGGATCTCCAGCCAGTAATCCTCGTCCTGGGCGACGTCTGCGGCGCCGCGCCCCGCGGCGCGCCGCGTTGTCCGCAGCGCGTGGGCGACCGCATCGTTGCGGAAGGCCGGGACCGCGGCGGTGGTCGCGAGCAGGGAAGTCAGAAAACGGCGACGCGTGGTCATCGGGGCGACGCTCCTCTCCGGATCAGCAGCCCGTAGGCGACGATGTTGATGGCGAGCACCGCGACGCCCAGCACGACCTGCTGCGCGCGCGTCAGCCCCGCCGGATAGATGGCCGGCACGAGATAATGCTCGATGAAGCCGCCGCGGTAACCGGCCTCGCCGGCCCGGGCGCGGAACGCGTTCTCCAGCGGCGTGAGCGGGCACACCCAGCCCGCCAGCTCGATCAGCGCCCCCCACGCGGCGCAGGGCACGTGGACCCACGCCACCCACCGCCTCCGCCACGCGAGCAGCCCGCCCAGGGCGACGAACGCGACGAAGGCGCCGTGCAGCAGCACCGTCACATCCGCGAGCAGGCGGTACGTCACGCGCGTCACCCGCCCAGGACGCGCTGGCCCGGCCGGGCCAGCGCGCGACCGGTGTCGAGCAGGCGGCCCGGCAGCGCGAACAGGACGTTCACCAGTGCGTCTTCGGCGTCCGTGAGCGGCTGGTTGTTCGGCCCGCGAATGGTCAGCGTGCCCTGTCCCTGGATTGTGGCGAACGGCAGCCCGTTCACCGTCACGCTGAGGTTCGCCGACGGGGTCGATCCTTGCACGGCGAGGGTGCCGAAGAACCGCACGGTTTCCCCCAGCTCCGGTTCCTCCACGACGAGGTCCACCGCCTGGACGATCTGCGACGCTCCCAGCCGAATTCCCACCGTGTACGTCAGGAACTGGCCGGTGACGCTCCCGATGCCGGCGACCGTGACGATCGTGTCGCCGTTGTCGACTCGCTGCACTATCGAGTCGGTCAGGCAGGCGCTGCGTGCCAGGGCGTCGAACAGGCACCCATCGTAGAACGCCGACAGCGAGTCCTGGACGAACCGACCGCGCATCGTGAAATCGATAGTGGTCATCGGGGTGCCGCCGGTCGCGAACACCCGCAGCCGCGTCGTGTCGGGGAGCGAAGCGTCCAGCAGGTCGGCTTGGCCGACCTGCACGGTCGGCTCGATCGGCAGGCCGGCCGTGGTGTCGGGGGCGTAGAGGACGAACCGCACGCCCGACGCCGGTCCCCCGACCGTGTCTTGCGGAGGACTCGCGTATTGATGCGTCCCTGCGTCCCAGTGGAACACTCGGCGCAGCATCGAGTCGGGGAAAATCGGCGCCGTGCCGGAAGCGCCCGGGACGGCGCTCAGCGGTCCCAGCACCCGGAAGCTGAGGAACGTCTGGGTCTGCGTCAGGGTGGTGAACGTCGTCAGGCTGTCGGCGAGATGGCCCGGCAGCAGCGGTCGGGCGGTGGGGGGAAGCGTTTCGGCGCAGGCGGCGAGGAGCGCGCCGAAAGCGGACGCGGCAACGGCGGTCGAACGGGGCAGGGTCATGCTAGGCCTCGATGATCCCTCCGCCCAGGAGCCGTCCCGATGCGTCGTAGAGGACGCCGGACTGCCCCGGCGTGATCGCTCGCACCGGCTCGGCGAGCTCCAGGCTCAGCGTCGCGTCGTGGCACGCACGCACCAGCGCCGGGACGGCGCGCGCCCGGTAGCGGCACTGCACATGGGCCGTATCGCCGGACGTCAGTGGCTCGGCGAGCCAGTTGACCTCCTCGAGGCGCACCGCATGGCCGAACAGCTCCGCGTCACGCCCGATCACGACCTCGCGGGTCTCGGGGCGGATCGCCACGACGTACATCGGCTCGGCGAAGCCGCCGGGGAGCCGGCGGCGCTGGCCGACGGTGTAGCGCGCGAAGCCGTCGTGCTCGCCGACGACGTCGCCCCCCACGGTGACGAGCGGTCCCGGGGCGAGCGCGGGCGCCGCCTCGGGGAGGTGGCGCTCCAGGACGGTCGCGTAGTCGCCGTCGGGCACGAAGCAGATCTCCACCGACTCCGGCTTCTCGGCCGTGACCAGACCGAGGCGCTTGGCGATGGCGCGGGTCTCGGGCTTCGACAGCGGGCCGACGGGCGTCAGCATCCGCGCGACCACCGCGCGGTCGATCCCCCACAGGAAGTACGACTGGTCCTTCCGGGGATCGGCGCCGCGGTACACCGCACCGTCCCGGGTGACCACGTAGTGCCCGGTGGCGATGAACTCGCAGTCCAGGGCGTCGGCGTGGGCGCGGAAGTCCCGGAACTTGGTGAACGAGTTGCAGCGCACGCACGGAATCGGGGTGCGGCCGCGCGCGTACTCGGCGACGAAGTCGGCGATCACGTCCCGCCTGAAGCGGTCCTCGAGGTTCAGGACGTAGTGCGGAATGCCGAGTGTGTGGGCGACGAGCTTGGCATCGGTGATGGAATCGAGCGAGCAGCACGGGCGGTCGGGGACGCTGTCGCCGTAGCAGAACAGCTTCATCGTCGCGCCGATGACGTCATAGCCCTGCTCGACGAGCAGCGCGGCGGCGACGGAGCTATCCACCCCGCCCGACATCGCGACGAGGACTTTGGCCTTCATCGATGCAGGACCGCGCTCAGCGCCCGGACCTTTTCCACGATCTTGGGCAGCGCCTGGGCGGCGAAGTCCACGTCGTCCGCGGTGTTCTCGCGCCCGAACGAGAAGCGCAGCGCCGCGACCCCGAGGTCGCGCGGCACGCCCATCGCCGTGAGGACATGCGAGGGCTCGACCGAGCCGGTGCTGCACGCCGACCCCGACGAGCACGCAACGCCGGCGAGATCGAAGTGCATCAGCAGCGCCTCGCTGTCGGTGCCGGGGATCGACACGTTGGACACGTGCGGGGCGCGCTCGGTCTGCCAGCCGTTGATCACCGCGTCGGGGACGATGGCGAGAATGCGGTGCTCCAGCTCGTCCCGCAGCGCCCGGAGCCGTGCCGCTTCGTCCACCTGCTCCTGGGCCGCGAGCCCGACCGCCGTGCCCAGCGCCACGATCCCGGGAACGTTCTCGGTCCCGGGCCGGATGCCGAACTGCTGCCCGCCGCCGTGGATGATCGCCTCGACCGCGTGGCGGTCGCGCACGACGAGCGCCCCGACGCCCTTGGGGGCGCCGATCTTGTGGCCCGAGATGGTCAGGAGCGTGCAGCCGACGTCCGCGAGGGAAACAGGAATCTTGCCGAACGCCTGGACGGCGTCCGAGTGGAAGCAGACGTGCGCCTCGCGACATCGGGCGGCGAGCCGCGCGACCGGCTGCACCACCCCGACCTCGTTGTTCACCCACATGACGCTGACGACCGCCACGCCGCGGCGCAGCGCGTCCGCGAGCGCCTCTTCCTCCACGACCCCCGAGGCGCTGACCGGCAGGATGATCTCCTCGCCGCCCAGGTGCGTCACGGCATGGGCGGCGGCGAGGACGGCCTTGTGCTCGATCGCCGACACCGCCACCCGGAAGGGGCCGCCGTGGGCGCGCGCCGCCAGCGCCGCGCCGATCACCGCCAGGTTGTCCGCTTCCGTGCCGCCCGAGGTGAAGATCACCTGATTGGGCTCGGCGCCCAGCGCCTCGGCGATGGTGCGCTTCGCTTCCTCGATTCCCGCCCGCGCCGCCCGCCCGAAGCGGTGGGCGGACGACGGGTTGCCGAACGCGTCGCGGCCCAGGTAGGGCAGCATCGCCTCCAGCACTTCCGGCCGGACCGGAGTGGTCGCGGCGTTGTCGAGGTACACCGTGCGCCGGGTCATCGCTCCGGAAATCTAGACGTCACAGCGACTGCACGCCAAGCCGCAGTACGTCGTCGACCTCGAGCGTCTCCAAGGTGAAGAACGGCTCGCCGTACGGCTTGCGGATGAGGGAGCCGTAGTGGGCCGACTGCACGCGGATCAGCTCGTAGAGGTCCTGACCCGTGGGGTGGATCTCCCCGGCGGCCTTCGCGCCGTCGAACTGCGAGGTGTAGCAGCGGATCGCCGCCATCTTGGCGTCGAACGTGGCGGAGATGTCCACGACGAACGACGGCTTCACCGGGTCCTCGCGGTAGGCGAGCGCGTAGAGGATCTTGAACGGCCGATGCGCCGCGAGGCCGGGCCGCGGCGCGTACTTGGCGAGGCCCGCGAGGTAGCAGGCGTCCCGCGCCAGCTCGGAGGCGATGCGGTGGTCGGGGTGCCGCCCGACGGGGTAGGGGAGGATCACGACGCGCGGTCGCAGTTCACGAATCAGTTCGACGATTTTCTTACGCGACGACTCATCGTTTTGAACGTACGCGTCCCGGAGCTCGGCGTTGCGCCGCAGGTGCACGCCCAGTGCTTGGGCGGCCCGCTCCGCTTCGGCGGCCCGGGTCGCCGCGTCCCCCCGCGTGCCCATCTCGCCTTGGGTGAGGTCCAGGATACCCACGCGCTGCCCGGCGCGCGCCACCTTGGCCAGCGTGCCGCCGCACGTCAGCTCGGCGTCGTCGCGATGGGCGGCGATCGCGAGCAAATCTACTTGCTGGTTCACTGAGTCTCTCCCAACGCGGAACGCGGAAGTGGGAACGCGGAACATCGCTGGTCAGTTCCGCGTTCCTCGTTCCCCGCTCCGCGTTTTGTCATTCGTATCTTAACGCTTCAACGGGATCCAACCGCGCCGCCCTCGCCGCGGGCGCGATCCCGAAGACCAACCCGACGACGATCGACATCGCCGTCGCGACTCCGGCGCTCCACACCGGAACGGTCGTGTTGAAGTCGAGCAGGCGCTTCAACGCCTCGCCGAGCCCCAGCCCGATCACGATCCCGATGATCCCGCCCATGAGCGTGAGCGTCGCGGCTTCGACGAGAAACTGCCAGAGAATCGCGTGCGGGGTGGCGCCGATGCTCGACAGCACCAGCATCACGAGGAAAAACGCCCCCGTGAGGCTGTCGAAGATGCTCAAGACCTGGTCGGATGTCAGCAGGTCGAAGCTGTTCGGGTCGCCGACGCGAGTCCCTCGCATCCGTCGCAGCTGCACCGTGGCCGCGTCCATCGCCCGCGAGACGGGCACCCCGGGCTTCGGCTTCACCAGGATGATCAGCCCGTTCACTTCGTCGATGAAGAAGTTGCGGCGCGCCGCCTCGAACGGCATCACGCCGGCGAGCTCGGGCGTGCCGGGGACCTCGAAGATGTTGGTGGGGCGCTGCCACACGCCCACGACGCGGAACGGCCGCCCGCCGACGCGCACGATGCGCCCGAGCGGATTGATGGAGCCGAACAGCCGGTCCACCGTGCGCTGCTCCACGATGATGATGGGGGCGCCGTCGCGCAGCTCCGCAGGGGTGAACGGCCGGCCCCGCGCCAAGGTGCCGCCGAGGATCTCCATGAAACGGTCGTCGGCGCCGAACACGCTGAGGAACCGGGTGCGCTCGCCGCCGTACTCGAAGCGCTGGAACAGCTGCGTCCAGATCGCCGCGTAATGGATTTCCGGGAGGCGCGCGACGGCCTCGGCTTCGGGCGCCGTCAGCTTCGGCCGGATGCGGACCTCGCGCGGCAGCGCGTCGGGGTTCAACGGCGTCGACGAGAAGTAGCGCAACACCCGGAACGTCGTGGGCCCGACGACCTCGAGGGTGTTCACGATCTGCTCGCGGAAGCCGGCCACGATGGAGGCCATCGCCATCACCGTGGCGATGCCGATCACGACGCCGAGGATCGTCAGCGCCGAGCGCAGCTTGTTGGCGCGCAGCTGGTCGAGCGCGATGCGCCAGCCTTCGCGGACGGCGTGGAGGGGCGGGGCCATCTATTCGTACCGCAGCGCCTCGATCGGGTCGAGGCGGCTGGCGCGGATCGCGGGGTAAACGCCGAAGGCGACGCCGACGCTGATGCCGAGGGTCAACGCCACCCCCACCGACCACAGGGTAACGCGGGCGGGGAGCGGGGTGACCAGCTGGACCAGGAACGCCAGCCCCGCGCCGGCGGCCAGGCCGGCCACGCCGCCGAGCAGCGACAACGTCATCGACTCCGCCAGAAACTGGCGCCGGATGTCGCGCCGCGACGCGCCCAGCGACTTGCGAACCCCGATCTCGCGCGTGCGCTCCGTCACGCTCATCAGCATGATGTTCATGATCACGATCCCACCCACGACGACTCCGATCACCACGACGGCCGGCACCACGGTGAAGATGACCCGCGTGAGCTTGGCCCAGAACGCGATCAATCCCTCGCCCGTGTCCACCGTGAAATCGTCTTCGACGCTGGGCCGCAGCCGATGGGCGATGCGCATCGCCTCCTCCGCCCGGAGCATCGCGTCGTTGACACTCACGGCGGTCGGCATCTTGACCGAGATCACCATCGTTTGGCGGCGCCCGTACAGCATCTCGAACGTCGTCAGCGGCAGCATCACAAACCCGTCCCACGACTGTCCCAGCACCGTGCCCTTCTTTGCGATCACGCCTTTCACGGCGAGCTGGGTACCGTGCACCCGGATCATCTGGCCCACCGCCTGCGCCGGGCTGCCGAACAGCTTGTCGGCCACGTCGTAGCCCAGCACGCCGACGAACCGCCGCTCGCGCACGTCGATGTCGGTGAGCGCCTCGCCCGCGGCGAATTCATAGTCCTGCACCACCACGAACGGGGCGGTGACCCCGAAGACGAGCGCGTCGCCCACGGTGCGGTCGCGCCAGTGGACGTCGGCCATCGGCGTCGGCCAGCCGGACTGCAGCGCGATGGCCTGCGCGTCGGGGAGGGCGCGTTGCACGAGCGGCACGTCCTCCGGCGTGATGATGGGTCGGCGCTGCAGGCGCTGGTATTCCTCGTCGTCGAAGAAGCCGACCTGGATGGGATCGCGCCGGATCTGGAAGGCGTTGACGCCGACGATCGCGCCGGCGAGCCGCTCGCGCACGTAGGCGTTCATCCCCTGGATTACCGCCACGACCGCGATCAGAAACGCCACCGAGACGATGATGCCGAGCAGGGTGAAAAACGAGCGCAGCTTGTGGCTCCAGACGGCCTGGAGCGCGAGGACGACGGCTTCGTAGAGGGGCATACGGCCTACAAACTAACGGCTATTCGTAGCGCAGGGCTTCGACCGGATCGAGTCTCGCTGCCCGGCTGGCCGGGTAGATGCCGAAGAGCACGCCGGTGATCGCCGCGGCGGCGAGCGCCAGGATCACCGAGCCGATGGGGACATAGGCGGGCACGGGGGTGAGCGCCCCGATCAGGAACGCGATCGCGCCGCCCACGATCATGCCGACTATGCCGCCGACCAGGGTCAGCGTCGCCGCCTCGACGAGGAACTGCCACAGGATGGTCTGCCGCGTCGCGCCCAGCGCTTTGCGGACGCCGATCTCCCGGGTGCGCTCGGTCACCGAGATCATCATGATCGCCACGACGCCGATGCCGCCCACCATCAACCCGACGCTGGAGAGGGATACCATCAGGATCTTGAAGAGCAGCGTCATGCTGTTGATCGCCTGCAGGTATTTCTCCTGCGTCACGACGTCGAAGTTGCTCTTGTCGCGCGGGCGCAGGCCCCGCATCGAGCGCATCGCTACCGTCACGTCGTCGATGGCGCGCTCGACCGACACGCTGTCTTCCGGCGTCACCAACAGGTCCATCCACCCGGGCCAGTAGCGCACGTACTTGACGAGCGCGCCGTGGGGGATGAGCGCGCGCGCCTCGTCCCCTTCGCCGAACAGGCCGGTCGGGGGGTTGTACACGCCGATCACCTCGTACGGCAGGGTCGAGATCTTGATTTGCCGACCGACGGGATCGAGGCTCGAGCCGAACAGCTTGTCGGCGAGCTTGCGGTTCACCACCACGACGCGCGCGTTGGCTGCGTCTTCGAGGTCGCTGAAGGAGCGGCCGGGCCACACGTCACCCCCGGCGACCTTGGGCCAGTCGGCGTCGCGCCCCGAGATGTTGACCGCCGAGACCTTCTTGCCGGCGAATTCGACGTCCGCCGACCCGTTCTCGTCGAGGACCACGAAGCGGATCGTGGGGAGTTCCTCGAGGTGGGTGGCTTCCGTGATCGTGATCGGCGGGCGGCGACGCCACGGGTTCGGGTCGTCGGGGTCCGCTTGCTGGGCGCCGCCCCAGAACCGCCCCACGTAGAAGGTCTTCGGCCCGAGCGACGCGAGCATGTCCGAGAGGCCCTTGTTGAAGCCCGCGATCATGGCGCCGATCACCATCACCACCATCACGCCGATCGCGACGCCGAGGATGGTGAGGGCGGCGCGCACCTTGTGCGCCCGCAGCGAGGCCAGCGCGATGCCGACGCCTTCCAGCAGGGGGCGCATCCGTTACTCCTGGCGCAGGGCGGCGATGGGATCGAGCCGGGCCGCGCGGCTCGCGGGATACACGCCGGCGACGATGCCGACGCCGGCCCCGATGACCACGCCGATCACGATCGAGGTGGGCGACACCTGCGCCGGGAGGGCGGTCGCGGCGTTGACGAGCACCGAGAGTCCCACCCCGAACGCCACGCCGAAGGCGGAGCCGACGGTCGCGATCGCCGTCGCCTCGGCGAGAAACTGCCGCAGGATGTCCTGGCGGCGCGCGCCGAGCGACTTGCGCAGGCCGATCTCCCGGGTCCGTTCCGCCACCGCCATCAGCATGATGTTCATGATCACGATGCCGCCCACGACCAGCGACACGCCGACCAGCCCCGGCCCGATGATCACCAGGATGCGCTGGATGCCCGCCCAGAACGTCAGCACACCTTCGGATGTCTCCAGCGCGAAGTTGTCGTCCTGGCGCGGTCGCAGATGGCGGCGGCCGCGCATGATGCCCTCCGCCTCCGACATCGCCTCCCGCATGCCGTCGATCGTCGTCGCTTTGACGATCAGGGCGTCCACCACGCCGGGCGGGTTCACCAGGTCCTGGAGCGGCGACAGCGCGGGGGCCACGACGAGCCGGTCGAGCGAGAAGCCCAGGAGCTTGCCCTGGCGCTCCAGCACGCCGATGACTCGGTAGGGGAGCCCGCCGATGTGCACGCGCTGCTCCATGGGGTCGCGGTCGGCGAACAACTTCTGGGCGACGTCGTAGCCCAGCACGATGACCGGCGCGCCGCCGCGTACCTCCTGCGTGGTGAACGCGCGCCCCGTGGTGATGCGCAGGTTCTTGATGTCGAAGTAGCGCTCGGTGGCCGCGATGAGCTCGACGTCGAGCATCTTCTTGCCGTGCGCCTCGACGGTGGAGCGGTCGGTGGATTCCCAGGCGGTGATGACCGGCACGGTGATGCCGTCGGCCACCGCCTCGGCGTCGCTGAACGTGATCCGCGGGCGACGTGCCCACGACCGCCAGGTCGAGTCGCTGATGTTCGGCGTGAAGTTGGGTCGGCGTCGCAGGTGGAACGTGTTTACGCCCACCAGCGTGCCGGCGAACTTGTCCGTCATGTACAGGTTGATGCCGTTGACGATCGACCAGGCGATGATGAGGAACGTCACCCCGATGAAGACGCCGATCAGCGAGAAGCCGCTCTTGAGCTTCTGGGCCCGGACCTGCTGCAGCGCCAGCCGCAGGGCGTCGAAGAACGACATCCGCTAGGCGGCCTGCCGCTGGTCGGCGGCCACGAGCCCGTCGCGCAGGGTCACCACCCGCGCGGCGTGCGCCGCGATGTCGGCTTCATGCGTCACCATCACCACGGTCTGCCCCTGCCCGTGGAGGTCGGCGAAGACCTGCATGATCTCCGCGCTGGTCCCGGAGTCGAGGTTCCCCGTGGGCTCGTCGGCGAGCAGGATGCTGGGCTCGTTGACCAGCGCGCGCGCGATCGCGACCCGCTGGCGCTGGCCGCCCGAGAGCTCGTTCGGCTTGTGATGCATTCGGTCCGCGAGCCCGACGCGGCTCAGCGCGCGCTCCGCCCGCGCGCGGCGCGTCCGCGTCGGCAGCCCCGCGTAGATCAGCGGCAGCTCGACGTTGTGCAGCGCCGTCGCCCGCGGCAGCAGGTTGAACGTCTGGAAGACGAAGCCGATCTCCTTGTTGCGGATGCGCGCGAGATCGTCGTCCTGCAGGGAGGAGACTTGGTGGCCGTTGAGCCAGTACTCGCCCCCCGTCGGCGTGTCGAGACAGCCGATCAGGTTCATGAGGGTGGACTTGCCTGACCCCGACGGCCCCATGACCGCGACGTACTCGTTGCGCCGGATCTGGAGGCTCACGCCCTTCAGGGCGTGCACCAGCTCCGACCCCATGTCGTACTCGCGCGTCAGCTTGTGCGTCAGGATGATGACGTCCGGGAGCGGCGTGTCCCCGGTCCGGAACTCCTGCGGGTCGCTCACGAGCGCCGCCGCCCCGAGTCGGCCGTCTGGCGGCTCGGGCGCACGGCGCTGTTTTCCTTCAGGTCGCGGATCGCCTGGTACGGCCCGGCGACGATGGTCTCGCCCGTGTGCAGCCCGTCCACCACTTCGAAGTACTCGTCGCCCGCGATCCCGACCTTCACGGGACGGAACACCGCCCGGCCGTTCTGCACCACGAACACGCCTTCCGTCTCCTTCTTGCGGCCCGTGGTGGCCGTGTCCACGCGACGGTTCTCCGTCGACACCGGCGTGTTCTCGCGCACCGTCAGGGCGATGATCGGGATCGACAGCGCGTGCTTGCGCGTGTCGGTGACGACCCGCGCCGTGGCCGAGAGGTCGGGCCGGATGTCGGTGGGCGGGTGGTCGAGCGTGATTTCCACCTCGTAATCCACGGCGCGGTCGTTCGCGTTCACCGCGGAGGACGCGGCCGTGAGAATCGCGCTGTCCGAGATCTTCGTGACTCGGCCGGTGAACGTGGTGTCGGGGAACGCGTCGATCGACACCTCGACGGAGTCCGCGAGATGGATCCGCACCACGTCCGTTTCATCCACGTTGACCTTGACCTGGATGACCGAGAGATCGGACACGGTCAGCAGCAGCCCGGTCTCCCGCGAGAACGTCCCCGGCACTGCCACTTCGCCCTCTTCGACCGCGAGCCGTGTGATGCGGCCGGTCATCGGGGCGACGATCGTCGTCTTGCTGAGCTGGTCGCGCGCCTCCTGGACCCCCGCGCGGGCCTGGTCCACCTGGTGGGTCGACGAGTTGGCGATCGCCTCCGCGACGTTGAACGCCGTCTGCGCCTGCTCCAGCTGCTCGGGCGAGACCAGGTTGGGGTTCTGCTCGCGCAGCTCCTTGGTCCGGCCCAACCCCCGCTGGGCCTGTTCCCGGTTCGCCTGAGCCTGCACCAGCCCGGCCTGCGCGGACGCCAACGTGGCCTGGGCGCGCTGCAGGTTCGCCTGGTAGATCGTCGGGTCGATCTGCAGCAGGAACTGCCCCTTGCGCACGAAGTCGCCTTCGCGCACCGCCAGCCGGGTGATGCGGCCGGTGATGTCGGCGCTCACGTCGACCTTCTTCTTCGGCTGGACCTTGCCGCTCGCCGTCACGGCCGCGATCAGGTCACGCTGGCCCACCTTCTCGAGGCGGACCTCGACGCCCTTTTCGCGCTTGGCGCTCGCGCTGGCCAGCACCAGCGCCACGATCGCCAGCAGCCCCCCGCCGCCCAGCAGCACTTTGTTTCGCTTGGACATGTCGCGTGCGTCCTCTCGTTAGCGCAGGGACCGACCGACCGCGGCTTCGAGCACGGCCAGCGCCTTGTGGTAGTCGTACACCGCCGTCACGTAGTCCAGCTCGGCGCGCAGCGACGCCACCTGGGCGTCGAGCAGCTCGAAGAACGTCCCCGAGCCGACGCGGTAGCGTTCGGTCGCGAGCTGCAGCTGCTCGCGCGCCGCCGTGCGGTTGGTATCCTGGATCGCGATCGCCGTGAAGGCCGTCTGCAGCGTCAGGTACGCCTGGCTCACTTCCGTCTGGACCGCGAGCCCGCGCGCCCGCACCGACTCCTCGAGGTTCTCGTGCTGGGCCCGCGCCTGCGACACCTGTAGCGGGCGCGCGAGATTCGTCCACAACGGCAGCGTCACCGTGAGACGGGCCTGGAACGGCTGCCGCGTGAAGTCGAACGGGTACTGGCTGTTCGCCGCGCGCAGCGCCTGTTCCTGCGACGCACCCCAGACGTAGCCGCTGCAGTCGTTGGGCGCGAGGCCGGCGTTGGTGCGGATCTGGTTCTCGTCCTGACAGTCGGTGAACAGCTGGCCGTACTGCACCTGCTGGCCGAAGAGGATCGGGTTGATGTCCTTGTAGCGCTGCGTGAAGCCCGACCAGCTGGCCGACAGCGACAGGCTTGGCCCGTAGCTCGATGTCGCCGAGCGGACACCCCAGGCCGCGGCGCGCTCCCGCGCCCGCAGCGCTTGGAGCGACGGGTTCTGCGCCTCGGCCATCGTGAGCAGCTCCTGGAGCTTCCACGGCGGCGTCTCGACCGCGAAGGTGTCGGTCAGCTGGACGGAGTCGATCTGCACCGGCGCGCTCACGCCGAGTTGCTCGAACAGCCGCAGCTTTTCGACGCTCACGGCCGTGCGCGCTCGCAGCAGCGCCACCTCCGCCTGCCCGCGCGCGACCTCAGCCTGACGCACGTCGATCAGCGTCGCCTGGCCCACGCCGTAGCGCGCGCGCGCCAGCGCCAGGAACTGCTGGTTGCGCTCGAGCTGCTTGCGCGCCACCTCCGCGGTCTCCCGCGCCTGCAGCACGGTGAGGTACTGCTGGGTGACGGCGGAGCTCAACGCCTGCGCCGCGCCGACGATATCGGCCTCGGTGGCGTGCTGCTGGGCGCGCTCCAGGGGCCGGGCCGTCAGCGTCTGCCCCGACAGCTCCCAGTTGAGGCCGAGGCTGTAGCTCGAGGACTGTGTCGCCACGCTCTGCGAGAAGTTCTGGGTCAGGAATCGCTGCGAGCCCGGCCCGCTGTACCCGATACCCCCCGAGGCGGTGACCGTCGGGAGGAACACGCTCACGAAGGCACTGCGCGCCGCCCAGCCTGCGGGGCCGGCGTTGTTGAGCGCCTGACGGTACGCGGGGTTGTGCTCACGGGCGATGGCGACGGCGTCGGCCAGCGAGAGCGATGCCGGCGTGGGTCGCTGCTGGGCGTGGGCGAGCGCCGGGCACACGACCAGCCCGGCGGTCAACAACACGTGTCTCATGGCAATCCTTAGAACCGGTTCGTGAGGCCGAACCCTGTACGCGACACTGCACTGCGGGGTTTCGTCCTCAGACACGTGCGGGGTCGGCCCTGACGCAAAGCTAGCGGCCCTTCCCCCCGCTCGGGAGGGTCAACCGCCTGGTGCCCGCTCCGCGACGATGCGCTGTGCGGGAATCTCGACCTTGAGGAGTCGCCCGTCCGGGGCGAGCCAGAGGTGGACCGGGCCCGCGGCGCCGCCCGACAACACGACGTGGCGGAGCGACGCGGCACCGTGGTTGACCGTGGTGGGCTCCACGCCGAGGTCGCGGGTCGTCAGCGTCGCGCGGCGGGAACCGCGCGGGTAGATGGCGGTGAGCGTCGGACCCGCTCGCCAGGCGGCCGCCTGGTAGAGGGCGAACACGGAGTCGTCCAGGACGACGGTGGTGGCACCCGCCGGAAATTCGCGGGCGCGCTCGAGGGCATGGGCGAGGTAGCGGAGCGTGATCCGGCCGCGCCCCAGTTGGCCGAGGATGCGCAGCGGCTCGCGCGGGTCGGCGACGTCGTACTGCAAGGTGGCGGGCTGCGAGTCGGCGGTGAACTCGATCAGGGGCGCGAGCACGACCACCGGGCGGCCGCGATCGTAGCGGCTCGTCGCGGTGAGCGTCAGTCCGCCGGCCCGCCCGGGCAGCAGCCGGAAGCTCTCGCGCGCGATCTCCACCGTATCTTGGCGGACGACGAAGACGCCAGAGTCGAGCGGCGCCTGCAGCAGCGCGAGCACGCCGGCGAGGGCGATCACGCCGGGGCCGGCGCGCCGTCGAGAACTCGCGCGGCGATGCGTTCGACAATCATCTTATAGAGCCGCTCCCCCTTCTCACGGGAGGCCAGGCTGGGGCGGCCGAGGGAGCCGGGGCTCACGGCGGGGATTCGGCCCGTCTGGCCGCGCTGGTAACGGGCGCGGGCCCGGCCCTCGAGCAGGAAGTCCTGGGCGCGGTCCATCCGCACCAGCTCCGGGGCGAGATAGAGGAGCAGGGACGTATCGAGCTCCCCGCCGTGCACGGGGGCGTCGGGGTCCTCGAGGTGGGCGCCGAAGTCCAAGGCGAAGACGTCCACGGTGAAGACGCGCGCGCGCTGTGTGCGCAGCGTCGAGAGCGCCTCCTGGTGCGGGTCGTGGCCGTGCGCCGTGAGGATCACGAACGTCTCGACGCCGCTCTGCTCCCACGCGCCGACGAGGTCGTTCAACCAGCGGTGCAGGGTTTTGCGGCGCACCGGAGCGTTGCCGGGGTAGGGCACTTTGGTGGCGGTGTTCACACCGTACTCCACGGTGGGGG
>WNFW01000105.1_pt1 | contig 47528 bp, 46 predicted proteins | sample 5400131 | NCBI WGS metagenome assembly WNFW01 (sample SAMN13153362, study PRJNA577476) | soil metagenome | isolation source: 20 cm soil or saprolite under grassland replicate 1 | place: USA:California | collected 2016-06-15
ACCGGCGACCTGCTCCGGGTGCGCGCCCGGAGCAGGTCATTCCTCTCGGAACGCCCGCACAATACCGATTCGCGCTAATACAAGGAGCGAGCATAGCGAGCGTATCGAAGCGTGGCCGCCCTTCGAGACGCCGCCTTCGGCGGCTCCTCAGGGCGAGGTTTTGAGTCAAAGCCGGCGAGAGGTTCATGCCATCGCGGGCCGGGACCCATGAACGCAGGGGCGTCTCGCGAAGAGCCGAGGCAGCGAGCGGCGATGACGTTCGTCAGGTGTGCTACTATGCGCGCTCGCGAGATTGGCATTTCACAATTGCGTCGCGCGCCATGACAAAAGCGATGACCCGCCGCCGACTCTTCGAACTGACCGCGGCGTTGGCAGCATCGAGCGCGCTCGCTCACGAGGTTTCCGCGCAGGCTTACCCGAACCGCACCATTCGGCTGATCGCACCGTTCCCGGCCGGTGGCGGCACCGACTCCGCGGCCCGCATCATCGCTGCTCGCTTGTCGGAGCTGCTGGGCCAGCAGGTCGTGGTGGACAACCGGCCTGGCGCCGGCAGCAACATTGGCGCCGAGGCCGCCGCGCGCTCGGCGCCTGACGGCTACACGCTGCTGCTCGGTGCGCCGCCGCTGGTGATCAATCGTTTTGTCTATGCTTCGCTCAACTACGATTCCGTCACCGATCTCGCGCCTGTCTCATTGCTCTGCCGCTTTCCGAACATCGTTGCGGTGCCGGTGTCGTCGCCGCTGACGTCGCTGCGCGCTTTCATCGACTACGCCAAGACCAATCCAGGCAAAGTCACTTATTCCTCCCCGGGGATCGGCACCACGCCGCACCTGTCCGGTGAATTGCTCAAGCGCATGGCCGGCATCGAACTCGTCCACGTGCCCTATCGCGGCGCCGGGGCCGGCGCCATTACCGACACCATCGCGGGCCGCGTCGATTCGGCGATCAACACGACCGGCTCGCTCCTGCAAACCGTGCGCTCCGGGCAACTGCGCGCGCTCGCGGTCACCACGCGCAACCGTTTCCCGACCGCGCCGGAACTGCCGACCATTTCCGAGTCCGGCGTTCCAGGCTTTGACGTGTCGTCCTGGTATGCGCTGTTCGTGCCGGCAAAAACGCCGGCCGAGATCATCGCCAAGCTCAACGCCGCGACCGTTACGGCCTTATCCGAACCCGCAGTGCGGGCCAGATTCGAGCCACTCGGCGTCGTGGTCGAAAGTTCGACGCCCGAGGAGATGGGAGCGCTGCTTCAATCCGAAATCGACAAGTGGGGCCCGATCATCAAGGCCGCCGGCATCAGCGCCAGCAATTGAGCACGGAGATTCGGCCAATGCCCGCGTTTATGCGTACGCGCCCCTAGTCGTTGCCGGGTTGGCGCGCGAGCTCGTGGTACCGGTCCAGCCATTCCGCTTGTTCGGCCAGCGCGGACCAATCGGCCGCGACCTGTCCGAACGCCTCTCTGAGCCCCTGATCGGCGGCGCGTTGGGCGCGTTGCTGCGCCACAATTGCCCGGCGGCGATAGTCATCGGCCCGCGAGTGCATCATGGATCCTCGCACTCAATCAGAATGCCTTGGGCGGCGTGCCGTTCCATAGCTATGCAGCGCATTCTTGTAAGGTCTGCGCTTGCCGGGTTTCTAAGCCGCACCGGCGGCGAGAAAATCGCCGCCGCAGAATTTTGCTGTTGACTGCCGTAACGAGAATCTTCGAGAAGCGCGTATTCACCGAAACAGCGCGCTGGATTGCTCATGCCCGGGCCGGGGCACCCCCGCCGACATGGTCGGCGGGGACCCCTGACCCGTCGCGACGTGCTAAAAGCGAGCATTTGCGGTCACATGAAACCCGGATTGCGGGGCAGATACTGAGTCCAATTTCCAAAATCGTGCGTCGATACGAGCACCATTGGAAACGTGATGCGCATCCCGTGCTCTACAGCAATGCTGAGAGCTACGTCACTCGTACCGGGAAGGAACGCTGATACGTGCGAACAACCGCTGTTGGCAGCCAACTGCAGTGCCGCCTTGAACGCGGCGCCGAGGACTTCCGGTTCCGCGACACCCAGTGGTCCAATATGACCGTCCGGCGAAATGTAGGCGTAGCCCACACAATCGTCTTCTGCCTGAAAGATAACACCTCTTATCCCGCTGTCGCTGATCAGATGCCTGTGGTGCTTCTCGCGTGTCACTCCCAGGGCTCGTTCGTCGATGTGGGCGAGGCTGTGCAGATGTGAGGGTTTCTCCTCGAGGGGCACGTAACGCAATTGTGCGCCCTGCAAACGGTCGATCAAGAGTTTGCGCGCGACCTTGAAATTGTAAATTGGAAGCCGCGGGAACATTCCGTGCCGAATATAGAGTCCTTGCGATACCGTGTTGAATGTGAAGGTGATCAGGGCCCTGTTCGTTGTTCCCCTTTTTTGCGCATGATCCAACGTTCGCTTCAGAAGTTCATTGCCGATACCGCGGCCCTGATGGCCGGGAGACACGAACAACTCCGCGAGAAACCATAAGGCCCCACAGACCCAACTGAAGGCAAAGCCGAGGAGTTCACCTGTATCCTCAGCCACCCACAAGCCATCGGGATCGTCCTTCAAAGAAAACGATTGAAATTGAGTCGGACGTATGACCGCCATTGGACCAAAGCCGTGACGTTCAGTCAGGTCATTGATGCTACGAACGACCAGCTCTTGGGCTCGTCCTAAATCTTGCTCGCTGGCAGGTCGGTATACGAGTGGCATCAGCGAAATTCCTAAGCACCGACGTGACAGTTACGCCTAGCGCGTCGCGGCTCTGGTCAAACCCGGCCATGTGAAGGTGTCAAGGAGTCAAGGCTAACTTTCATCGCGCGGCTCTGGGGGGCCCACGGCCGCAAGCGCGTATTCACCGAAATTGCGGCCGGATTCTCTCATGCCCGGGCTGGGGCACCCCGCCGACATGGTCGGCGGGGACCCCGTTGACCCGGGCATCCATCTTCTTGCGAGAAAGATGGACCACCCGAAATCGGGTTTACCCGATTTCAGGTCATTCAAGCGCGCAAGTCGGATAAATCCGACTTGCGTGGTCAAGCCCGCGGGTGACGAGCTTGGCTCGGCGAGGAGCCTCGCCCGAAGCCGCTGTCACCATCGCTTCGAAACCGCACGGCTGGCGGGAGAATCGTTGCCGCGGAATTTTGCTGTTGACTCCTGTAACGAGAATCTTCGAGAAGCGCGTATTCACCGAAATTGCGTCGTGAGCACCGTTTCGATGCCCGGCCCCCTTGGGGCGCCTCGGCGGGCATCGGCGCGGGCGGATCGTGTTGGCGCTTCCCGAGCCCCAACGCCGGTCCGCCCGCGCATTTTTTTCGGTCGAAGACGCGCGCGCACGGATGCCGCACATGCCGAAAATGCCGCTGATCGATCTCAAGGCGCTGCTCTCGGCCGAGCCGACCGCGCGCACGGCCTCGAAGCTCTCCGACGAGCGCGCCTCGGCGCTGAGCTACTACATGGGCGACATGTCCAAGGACATGCCGGCACCGGAGGGGCGCTCGAAGGCGGTGTCGTTCGATGTGGCGGACACGATCGAGGGGCTGATGGCGCCGCTGATGGATATTTTCGCCGGCGGCGAGGAGGTGGTGCAGTTCGCGCCGGTCGGGCCCGAGGACGTGGCGGCGGCCGAGCAGGAGACGGACTACGTCAATCACGTCTTCATGCAGCACAATCCTGGTTTTCTCGTCCTCTATTCGTTCATCAAGGACGCGCTGCTCTCGAAGGTGGGCGTGGTGAGCTTGGAGTTCGGGGGGATCGAAGGCGCGGGCTATGACCCAAGGCCGGGACTCTGGTTTAACGCCGTTGCTTGGAGCACCCTCAGCCCATCTCTGGCTTGCTTGGCCGCGCAGGCGCCGCCCTCTTGCGGGCTAGCGGGCCTCTCTAATTTGGATTTGGGCTGGGGCTCGGCCGCCGCAACGAGTGCCTGACGTGCGAGGACCCCCCGACCCTTATGGGCTTTGGCAGCCTAAGCTAAGCCCCGCGCACTTCATCGGTCTTGTATCGTCGACTTCCCCGGTTCGTTCTTTGACACCACAAGCGGCGGAATACAAACAAACGAGCTGATCTCACGATGGATTGCGTTTATGAAGTTGTCCAGACCAACCGTGCGCCATGCGGGACTGTAAGGTGGGACCCCCTTCGCTTCGGGGAAAGGAATTACCTGGGGCCGCAACGGGAGAATTTTGCTTTTAATGACTTTTGCCCCTTTGGGGGAGATCGAGTAACAGCACGGTCCAAATGCCCATACAGTTTTGAACGGCTGCGGGAAAATTGTCTGAGTTTGGAATTCCTTGATTCTCGCCCGCATCTGCTCTTGGTTGAATATCGCAATGGACGGGGATACGCCGGGAAGAATGTCGTAGACGACAAACATATCAAAGTTAAATCCCCAATAGATGATATCCCAATCGTTGGGTAGGCGCTTCATCACCTTCTCAGCACAAGCCTCAAATCCGTAATTGAACACCGCGTCATCTTCGCAGATAGTGACAACTTGATTGCGCGCAATGCCCGCTTCCCACAAAGTCAAATTCGACATTGCATTTCCGACTGCGCCAACGGTGCACATCGTAAGTATATCTTTCGTTACGAGGCCACGACGGACGAGCGAATCAAGATCAAGCGTGCGCCCATCGATTGCCGGGAATCGGGATACACTAGTCAGATACCGGTTGAGATCGCAAAATTCAGTTACACGTTCAGGGCAGCGATCAAGATTAACGAGATGAATGTGCAAAGTTCTTTTCCAGGATGAGAAGCGCCAAGCGCGGATTTTATCCCATTTCACGCAATAGGGTTCAAGCTGATCTAATTGGAATTTTTCATGAATTTGCGTTTGACGGCAGGTGCGCGCTAGGCTGCGACAAAGTTGCTGGAGAGATCGCGATGAAAGTCGCTTTATGGGGCTGCGGCGGGCACGCTAGCGTCGTGTTTGAAACAATTCGGGCGGAAGGGAAGCATGAGGTCGTGGCATTCGTTGATGACCATAAAAGCGGGCTGTACCTTGCTCGACCTATTTTTAAGATCAGCGCTCTCCCCCGCGACATCGGTGCGGTTATCATCGCAACTGGTGACGAAGCGATCCGGGACAAGCTCGCGACCATGGTAACCGGAGACGGACGGATGCTTGGTACAACCATTCACCCATCTGCAGTGATCGCGCAGGGCGTTACGATGGGCGAAGGTTCAGTCGTCTTTGCGGGCGCTGTGCTTCAGCCCGGCGCCAGCATCGGCCGTAATTGCATCATTAATACCTGCGCTTCGGTCGATCACGACTGCATCGTCGAAGACGGCGCGCAACTTGCGCCCCGTGTTGCGCTCGGTGGCCGCGCCTTAGTGGGTAGCAGGAGCTTCGTCGGTATCGGCTCCGCTATCATCAATGGAGTGCGCGTGGGTGCGAATTGTGTAATCGGCGCCGGCTCGGTTGTGGTGAAAAACATTCCCGACAACAGCCATGCCTATGGTGTGCCGGCTCGCGTCGTTCGCAAGGGCGAAGCAACTTGAGGAAAACAATGACAACGCCTGCGCTTTCGATCCGACCAATAGCAGCAGCGCCAGCTACACGCTCGGAAATCGGATTTTTCGGCGGGAAGCCGATTTTTGACGTGCCCTTGGAGATCGTGCGTCCGCGCTTCCCGGCACTGGATACGTTTGGGGCGCGATTTCAGGATGCGCTGCGGTCAGGCAACGTGACGAACAATGGCCGTTGGGTTCTCGAGTTCGAGCGGCAGCTGACGGAGTATCTCGGCGTTCCGACCGCGACGTTCTGTAATGGCCAAACGGCGATGATGGCGATGCTTCGCGCTGCCGGTATCGCCGGAGGAGAGGTGATCGTCCCCGCCTTCACCTTCTCGGCAACACCGCATGCTGTTCGCTGGTGCAATGCCGATCCGGTGTTTGCCGATGTCCTGCCGGACTCCATGTGCCTTGACCCTGCGCACGTAGAGAGAAAAATCACTTCTAAAACGAAGGCCATCTTGGGTGTCGATGTCTATGGAATCGCGTGCGAGTACGCCGAACTAGGTGAACTTGCGCGTCGGCACGGGCTAAAATTGCTGTTCGACAGCGCCCCAGCTTTTGGCACGAGAGTGGACGGCCGGTTGGTCGGTGGGTTCGGGGACGCGCAGATGCTCAGTTTCCACGCCACCAAGGCTTTTGCAACGATGGAGGGCGGCTGCATCTGCTCCCATAACGACGCTCTGCTCAAGCGCGCAAAAGCAATCCGCAATTTTGGTCAGGACCCCGTCGGTGATTGCGATGAGGCTGGTATCAATGGCAAGCTCACGGAGGTATGTGCGTTGATCGGCATCGAACAGCTCAAAGCATTCGAAACAGCGGCGCGGGCGCGCCGGCGTGCTGCGCACCGCATTTGCGCGGGGCTCGAAGTGCTGCCCGGCCTTTCGCTTGCGAGGCCAGGCTCGAATCAGGAGCCCATCTGGCTTTACTTGCCGGTTGTTATTGATAAGCGCGCATATGGCCTAGATCGTGATGCCACGACGGTCGCGTTCGCGAAGGAAAATCTCCACGTGCGCAAGTATTACAGCCCGCCATGCCATCATCTGAAGGCCTACCGAGGCAGGCAAATTGAGAAGCTGCCGCACAGCGAAGCCATCGCCTACAATGTCATAGCGCTTCCGATCTATAACGACATGACGGACGCAGAGGCAGATGGGATCGTGAGAGTATTTGTCGACGTGCATCGTGAATCGAAGCGCATAGCGCAAGCACTTGGATAGTGTCGCCGACCTGGAGGCGAGCGGGAAATTTCAATGTCCAATATCCTGATTACGGGCGCTGGCGGATATATCGGGATTCCATTGTGCAGCAAGCTCCTGGAGCGCGACCATTCGGTGACTGCCCTTGATCGTTATTTTTTTGGCAAGAGCCGAATCGTCAAAATTGCGGAGAATAGTCGTGCGCGCGTCGTCGTCGAAGACATCCGAGACGTGAAGCCGGAAACGTTCGAAGGTATTGACACGGTAATCGATCTCGCCGGCTTGAGCAATGACGCGTCGGCTGAGATTGATCCGGCCTTGACCCGTGCAATCAATTTCGAGGGCGGCATACGGATGGCCCAGATCGCCAAGACGGCTGGCGTTCGTCGTTATGTGTACGGGAGTTCAGCGTCGGTCTATGGCGAAGGGATACGCGAGGGACTTGCTGAGAATGATGAGTGCCGGCCGCAGACGCTTTATGCCGAAAGCAAGTTGGCGGTAGAGGGAGCGCTACGCGAGCTCTGCGGGCCGGACTTTGAAACGGTCATTTTGCGCAACGCGACGGTGTTTGGCCTCGCGCCAAGAATGCGTTTCGATCTCGCGATTAATATTATGACGCTTCGCGCATGGAAAGAGCGGCTGATTTATATCATGGGCGGAGGTGACCAGTGGCGGCCATTCATCCATATCAACGATGTGGTGCGCGCTTTCGTTCTTGCAGTGGAAAGTGACCGCGACAAGGTCGCGGGTGAGATTTTCAATGTCGGAGATGACGAGATGAACTTTCAAATTCGTCAGCTCGCGCAGTTCGTGAGGGATATCGTACCAAACGTGTCGGTTCATACGATTCCCGACGATCCCGACCGCCGGACGTACAGCTTATCTTTCGCAAAGTTCCATCAGCGGTTCGGATTTCACGCCGAGACACGTGTCCACGAAGGAATCGTGGAGATCAAGCAGGCGTTGGATCGCGGGACGATCACTGCTGACGATCCCAGCTCCTATACGCTGCAGTGGTATCGCTCTTTAGTTGACTGGGAAAAGCGCATCAAAGACTTGAGCCTGCGCGGGCGGATTCTTTAGTCCAATTACGCTGGTCGAAATGATCTTATCGATTTCATGGCTTCAAATGCCAGCGTCTCAAGCGCGTTGATCTGCTGGCCTATGGCCCGCCCGTGCCCATCGACTCCGCTGAAAATTGGATGGCATATGTTTCCGCGCGCATCAGCTTGAGCTGGCTGAATTCGGTTTGTCGCAGTATCCGGGCCAATTCGTCGTGGTGCAGAGACGCCGATGGCGCCGGCAGCAGAAAGCGACATTGAGAACGTCTGCGATCGTTGCCTTTGGGTCGTTGGTATAATGGCGCAAGAGCTCAAGATACCGCTCGGCATCAGGAGAGCCCGGATGAATTACCATCCGGCAGAACGTCTTAGAGACGATGTCACGACGGCGAACAACTCCAACAGCCCTTAGCGCCTGACCGAAAAAGATGCGAGTGATTTCGGCCCTGTTGTGATTCCTTCGTGTTTGCAAATCAACGAGGGAGCACAACATGTCTTGGACCGAAATCACGCGCGAACAGTATCGGCGTGATGGCCTGCACTATGCAAGTGACATCGACAGTCAAAATGGCGCTACGTGTGGATTTGATGCGGCAAAGAGACTGAAACGGGGCCAGCGACACATCGTTACAGTTCAGGTCCATGCCGTCAATATTCAAGACAATCACCGTGCAGTGCCACTGTTGAAATCGCTCGGCCCCGCCTTTCCCAAGCTCAGGTACATCTTCGCGGATCGCGTCTATCGCGGTAACAAGCTGCTGGATGCGATCTCCGAAATGGACCATCGAGATCGTCACTAGATCCCAAACTGTCGGTACCTTTAAGGCCGAGCGCAAACGCTGGGTCGTTGAACGCACGTTGGCCTGGTTCGGGCGCAGTCATTGCCTTGCCAAGCACGGACCATTGCCAGCGCAGAAGCGTGGCTACTGATCGCGAGCATTCGCGTGCTCTCACGCCGTCTCGGACGGAGCTTATATTATGGGCATGAATATTGGATCAGACTCTCAGGACCCGGAAAATTTCGCTGAGCATGCGAAGCCTGTCCGTCTTGCTGATCTGCTCGCGCTCGCCTTCAGCTATCTCTATTGGATCAGGCCGGTGCTGCGATCGCTGCCGACGTTTGCTGCCTTCTACGCGCAAACCGATAGCTTTTGGCTGGCGCTGCGGCTGCGCTTCGCCGGCATCAAGGGCAAGCTCGTGGCGGCGGCGAGCATGGCGGCGGCCGCGATCATCGCCGTGCACGACTTCGTGCTCGCCAACACCATCGGCATCGATTGGACGCCGGTGCGCGAACTTCTGCCCGCGTGGGCCTGGCCGTTCATCCTGCTCGCCGACTTCTGGCTGATCGGAAAATTCCGGCAGATGACCGACCGCCGGGCGAAGGAGGGGCTTTGATGCTGCGATGGCTGGCACAGTTCCTCACCGCGCCGATCGTCAACGCCTTTCTCGACGCCTACAAAGCGAAACTCGCCGCCGGCAATGCGCAAGGCGCACAGGCGGCCGAGCTCGCGCGCGCCGCGCTGCTCGCCGAGATCGAGGCGCGCAAGAGCGCGGACGCGATCATCATCGCCGAGCAGGGGCGCTGGTACACCGCGATCATCCGCCCGCTCTTGGCGGCGCCCGTCATCATCTATTTGTGGAAGGTCATCGTATGGGACATCGTGCTCGGCCTCGGCAGCACCGATCCGATCGGCGGCGACGTCGCCCAATGGGCGGGCTCGATCGTCACCGCTTACGTGGGCGGCCGCTCGCTCGAGAAAATCGCGCGCACGATCTGGAGGCGCCCATGAGCCGCTCCCCCAGCGAGCGCCTCGCGGTGCTCAAGCCGTCACGGCTGCCGCAGCCTCCTCGTCTATTGCGAATCACTGTGGTGCAATCACAGCGCCGTGATGAATGCCGACCGGCTGCCGGACGAAACGCCGCTGCGCGCTTTATGCCCGCGCATGGTCTGCACGGCCTGCGGCCTGATCGGCGCCGATGTGCGCCCGGACTGGTCAGCGCATACCAACAAGCCGCCCAACTAGCCTCGCTGGGCAGCCGCATCCACCGGCTCGATGTCGGCCTCGCCAGCGACCGCGCGTCATATTGACGAGTCGGCCTCTCCGCTCGCAGACTGCGCTCAAAGCCGGCCGTGTTGCCGCCAACAGACAATGGAGAGCAAGTTGAAAGCGTACCTTTGGCCAGCGGATGGGACGCCGCCCCCGCCGATGACGCGAACGAGGTGGCGGCGCTTCGCCGACCGCCATCTTCCCAGCATCGTGATCTACTTGATGGTGGCGACGCTGGTCGCGGTGGTGCTCTACCCGCACATGGTCATCACCGTGCCCAGCGGCTATGTCGGCGTGCTGTGGAAGCGGTTCAGCAACGGCACCGTGCTCGACCCGCGGCTCCTGAAGAACGAGGGTTTTAATTTCGTCGCGCCCTGGAACCAAGTGTTTCTGTACGACCTGAGGCTGCAATCCTTCACCGAGTCCTACAACGCCATCTCCAGCGACGGCGTGAACCTGACCGCATCGATCGTCGTGCGGTTTCGCCTGCAGCGCGACGCCGTGCCCGTGCTGCACCAAGCGATCGGACCGAACTACCAGCAAGTGCTGATACAGCCCGGCATCGGCAGCCTCACCCGCGAGGTGATCGCGCAATACACCGCCGAACAGGTCTATTCGACGGCACGCCAGGAAATTCAGGACAAAATTCGCGACCTCGTCGAGAACAGGCTCTCCGAGAAGATGATGGAGCACGAGGGCGAAGAGTCGTACCGCGTCTCGATGCGCGACACCATCATCCTCTACGATATCCTGGTGACCGGCATCGAGCTGCCCGCGGCCATCGTCGCCGCCATCAATCGCAAGACCGAGCAATACTACATCGCGGAGGAATACAAGTTCCGCGTCGAGCGCGAGAAACGCGAGTCGGAGCGCAAGAAGATCGAGGCAGAAGGCGTCCGCGACTTTCAGCAGACCGTCAGCCAGGGCATCAACGAGTCCTATCTGCGCTGGCGCGGCATCGAGGCAACGCTCCAGCTCTCGCAATCGACCAATTCCAAGGTCGTCATCATCGGCAGCGGGAAAGACGGCTTGCCCATCATCCTCGGCAACGTGGATTCCTCGGCGCCGCCTGCGGGGAGCGCGCAACCGACCAGCAACGATAAAGCGGACAAGGATCGGGCAACGGCGCCCGGCCCGGCGGTGCCGTTCGAGAAAATCCCTGCGGCTGCATTGTCGACGCCGCCGGAAAAGATGCCGCCCGTCACGCCGGGCGCTGCGCCAGCGGCAACCCCGGGTCCCGCGCCGGCCGCGAAGGCGCAGGAGACACGCTCGCTGTGGCCGATCACGCTGTCGGATATCGAAAGCTATCTCGCGAGGATGCTGCTGCCGGCGGCGAAGACGGAGTCAAAGCAGCCGACCGCGGCCGCAGAGCAGCCGCGATAGAGGCAGTCCAAAAAAAGAGCCCCGCCCGTTTTGGGCGGGGGCCGGCAGTTACCGAATGTCGATGTCGACACCGGGACGAGACCTTCTGATCTCGACGCCCGGCTCGCGCAGGCGGCGGCGCTCCTCGATGGTCACGTCGCGGTCACGGTAGCCTCTGCCGACGGTGACGTCGCGGTCCCGGTAGCCGCGGTCCCGCTGCACGCAGTTTCGGTTGCACAGTGGGCCGATGCAGTCTTCCCGGCAGACGCGCTCGGCGCTGGCGGGGAGCGACAGCGCGGCAGAACTAGCCACGGCCAGCGCGATCGCTAAGGCATGAGCTGTTCGCATCCTCGAGCCTCCTTGTCCTCCCCGCGGCTGATGAAACAACGGATTGGTGCGGATTACGCTGCTTGGGCCGCAGGCGTGGCGGGCCAGCGCGGCCTATAATTGCCCATTCTCTCCAGGGAACCTTATGCTTCCAGCACCACTCATGCCGTGTCAGGAGAACGCCGATGTCGATCATCCGCCTCATCCACATCAGGATCGATCCGTCCGAGGGCGAGAATGCCGTGCGGGTTTGGAAAGCGGAATGCGCGCCGCTCATGATCCAGCAAAAGGGGTGCATTTCGGAAAAGCTGCTCCGCTGCAAGGATGCGCCCGAATTCATCTCGTATTCGGAATGGGATTCGGAAGCGGCGATCGAGGCCTATCGCAACAGCGCCGCGCATAAGGAGATCGTGCGCCACGCCCGCGCGCTCAAAGGTGCGAAGGCCGAGGTCAAGCTCTACGACCTCGTGCAATAGCCTCGCACGAGGGGCGATCGGTGCGCGACGCCAGAAAGGGCCCCGGGAACGGCGTCCGCGCGTCGCAAATGTCGCAGGCAGCCGCTCGCGCGGACAATGTCGGCGGCACGACACGCGTCGGTCACAGCACCCGCACGAGCGGCCGCGGGCCGGTCGGGTCGACCTCAACCATCGCGCCGGTCGCGATCGCCTGAGTGATGTCGCACTCGAAGCCCGAGACCATGGTGAAGCCGGCGAACGCCGCGCCCTGTACCATGATCGGATTGACCGCGTTGAGCACCAGCGCCGCGGGAATGACGCCGCGCGCCTTCATGTCGTTGAGCATCCAGGCAGTGGCGACACCGCCTTTGGCGACGTCGAGCACCAGCACGCGGCCCACAAAATTTTCGCCGGCGAGCTTGTGATCGGGCCGCGAAAAGATGCCGCGCACGCGATCGAGATCGTAGCGCGCGGAAAATCCGTCCTTGGCGACCAGCGCAGTGCCGCGCGTTTTCGCGCCCATCCCGGCCACCGCAAAGAAGATCTCGCCGCTCATATCATCTATCGTCGCCGTGATAACCTGCCCCCGTTGCAGGCCGCATCGATGCAGGCGGGCATGGACAAAAGCGTCGGTCGGTATCCGTAGCCGCCGAGGATGTTGACGAGCTTCGCCGAATTGGTGGCGAGCCGCCGCCAGCCGTTCGCTTCCGCCATCTCGCGCGCGTAGCTCTGGTAGAAGCACATGCCAGCGAGCACGAGGCCCCCCGCTGCCTCGATGCGCATGGTCATCCCGATGCGGTCAGCGTCCGCTTTCACCTGCGGGCTTGTGACGACGAGAAGCGGAATGCGTGCTTCCCTGCCATCGAGCAATGTTGCGACCTGTGCCAGCTCCATGAGACTCAGCTGCGGCGCCGAGAACACCACGACGTCGACGGCATCCACGGCGTAGGCGCGTGCAAAGGCGCGAATATCGGCCTCGCCAATTTCGTGGTCGGCCACAGTTTCTCCGGGCGCGAGAACGTCGTCGAGGCGGCGTGCCTCGGGCGTGATGCCGGCCATGTGAAAGAGGGCGACGGAACCGTAGCTCGCGAGCGCGGCGCCAAAATGCTTCATCTCGTCGGACGTTGGCACGCGCTCGATGCCGACGAGCGCGGGCACCTGCCAATAGTCGCCGGCAAGTCGTCCGACGATGGCGCCAAGCGCGCCCCAGTCGTTGAGCTCGCACGGCGTAAAGCGGACATTGACGACGAGTGTCGCACGTCGACGTTCGTCGAAATGGTAGCCGTAGCGCGGGGTACGGCCGGTGAGCGCGGCAGCAAGCGCGGAAGGCCCGCCCTCAAAATTCGAGCGCGCGCCGCACACGCTGTTGCAGTAGACGACGACGCCGGTGTCGCCGTAGGCGACGTGCTCGCCGGAAACGGGCGCCATGATGGTCTGATAATTGATGCAGGTGTTGGTCATCAACACGCCGAGCGCTTCGAGCGCGGCAATTGCGCGCCGCTCGAGCTCGAGCATCCACGGCTGCTGCTTGAGCCGATGCGCGGCGGCAAAGTCGGCGCCGCGCGGGTCGGTAATGGTGAAAATGCGCACGCGTCGCGCGTGCGCCGGCAGACGCGCCAGCCCCTCGAGCCATTCGACGCCGGCCTCGCCGAGCGACTCGGTGTCAGCCATCACGTGAGCAGACGTGACCGCGACGAAGTCGCGCGCGCCGAGATAATCTCCGACCTTGATCTGGTGCTCGATCGCCCACTGCGCCGCCTCCCCGAACTCACCCCTGCGCAGCGCTTGTTCTTCGGCCGTCAGGTTCATCTGCGGGCGAACATCCGTAAAACGCGATCAAGGCAACCTAGGCCAGAAGGCGTCCGCTGCGACAGCGTGTCGTCGTGCCGCCTATTAATCCTGCTCACGGGCTTCCACGTGGAAATGGTGCAATAGGCGGTGGAAGATCGGAGCCAATACGAAGCCGGTGGCGATGACAATCAAAAGACCCGAGAAGATCGCGTAGGACCCCGCAAAAACTTTTCCAGCCGTCGTTTTCAACTCACCCATTGGCCCCATGCCGGACAGAATCATCGCCGCATTGACGTACGAATCAGCAACCGACATTCCCTCGAACGCTGCATAGCCAGCCATTCCAATCGCCAAACCGACGCCGGCAAGGATACACCACAGTGCGATGGCCTTTAGCATGCGGTCGGCGAAGCGGCGGCGCGAGATGAGCGGTTGGCGCCGACGTTCGAAACTGCTGATTCCAGGGATTTGCATAGTCAACAGCCCTCCGTCGAACGCTTCGCCTCCGGTTCAACCATGGCTGCGCTTTTATGAGGACAAGCGTCAATTGCCGACCACGCCGGCGGCGTTGATCAGCGGCACCCATTTGTCGATTTCGCTGCGCACGAGCTTGCCGAGGGCCTGCGGCGTGCGCTCGGTTTCCGCCGGCAGATCGGCGCCCAGCTCCGCGAGCCGCTTGGCCACAGCGTCATCGCGCATGGCTTTGTCGAGCGCCGCGTTGATCCGCTCGACGATTGGTTGCGGCGTTCCCTTCGGGAAGAACAGCGCGGTCCAGGCGGTGGTCTGTAGCTCGGGCAAGCCCGCTTCGGTTGCGGACGGCACCGCGGGAATGGCGGCCGCGCGCCTCGGCGCCGTCACCGCGAGCGCTTTCACGCCGCCGGCAACAATGTTCGGGCCGGCCGAAACCACCTGCTCGAAGCTCATGTCGATTTGACCGGACAGCAGATCATTCATCGACTGCGAGCTGCCGCGATAAGGCACGTGCTCGAGCTGCGTGTTCGTGAGGTGAGTGTAAAGCAGGTAGGTGAGGTGCGAGATCGAGCCGGTGCCGGCGCTGCCGAAAGTGAGCTTGTGCGGATGGGCGGCGGCGTAGGCGGTCAGCGCCTTGAGCGTGTCGGCAGGAAACGTCTTGCGCACGATCAGCGCCATGGGCGTGCTCGCCACCAGCATCACCGGCTCGAAATCGACGCGCGGGTCGTACCCGAGATTTTTGTAGAGCCCAATCGCGGCAGCGTGCGTGCCGAGATTGCCCATGACCATGGTGTAGCCGTCGGGCGCAGCCTTGGCGACGCGCGCGGCGCCAATCGAGCCGCCGCCGCCCGTGACGTTCTCGACCACGATCTGCTGGCCGAGCGTGTGGCTCATGTGCTGTCCGAGAATGCGCGTGAGCACGTCGGTCGGCCCGCCCGCGGCGAACGGCACGACCACAGTGATGGGACGTGTTGGATAGGGCTGCTGCGCACCAGCGCTTAGACCGACAGCGATCAGAATCGCAGCAAATACAGTCGAAGAAAGAAAACGCATCATGTTTTTCTTAGGCCTCTCTGCTTCCTATCCGTGCGCGTCGCGCGCACTGCGCGGGTGTGCCCTCTCCCGGCAAGTGCGGGGAGAGGGTAGAAACCCAGTTTGCCGCTCGCGGTGATGCCATTTCAATGGAGCGCATTTCAATCCGGCTTGATGTTCAGCTCCTTCACTAGGCGTGCGTAGGTGGCGAAATCGCCGTCCACGAGCTGCGAGAAGGCGCCGGCGCTGCCCCCGACTGGCTCCTGCGCGGACTGCAAAAACCCGTCGCGGATTGCGGCCTCGCCGAGTGCTTTGTTGATCTCGATGTTGAGATGCGTGACGATCTCCGGCGGCGTGCCTGCCGGCACGAACACGCCGACCCACTGATCGAGCACCAGCTCCTTGATGCCCGCCTCCTGATAGGTCGGTACCTCCAGTAGGCTCGGTGAACGCTTTTGCGTCGATTGCGCGAGGAGACGCAGCGTGCCCGCCTTGTAGTGCGGAATGAGCGGCGTCGAGCCGAGCGATCCGAGCTTCACGTGTCCGGCGACGAGATCGTTGATCGCGGGTGCGCCGCCGCGATAGGGCACCTGCTCGAGCTTGATGCCGGCAATGGACGCGAACCACTGCACCACCATGTGCTGGGCGCCAACGCCACTGCCGGTCGCGTAGCGCAGCCCGGGCTGCGCTTTGGCGAGCGCGATCACCTCGGCAAGCGAGGCCACGCCCAGCGAAGGGTGTGCCGCGAGCACGATGGGTTGGCGCGAGAGCTGGATGACCGGGGTCAGTGCCTTCAACGGCTCGATGTTCATCTTGTAGACGTGCGGGTTGCTGCTCACGGCGTCGGTCGCAACCAGCACCGTATAGCCGTCAGGCGGGCTCCTGGCCGCAGTCTCGATGCCGATATTGCCGTTGGCGCCGGACTTGTTCTCGACCACGATTTGCTGGTGCAGGCTGCGTGACAAAGATTCGCCGACGAGGCGGGCGCCCACATCGGTCGACCCGCCGGCGGGGAACGGCACGACAAAACGAACCGGCCGGTTCGGCCATTCCTGCGCCGCCGCGCTCGGCGATAGGGCGGCGACGAGAGCCAAGAGGCCGACGCGCAACTTCCGCATTGGAAAAGGATCCCGCGCTGGGTATGCCTCGTATCCTATCGGCCAATTTCCCCTCCGGCTAGCAGCGACGCCGCGTCGAGGTCCCGCCATGCCGTTCTCCACCTATCTTCCCGAGCACATGGGCTCGATCAAGCTCGCGCCGCCCGGACCCTTTGTCGCGGGCGCGTATGGCGAGCTAACTTTGACCTATACCGCCGGCGCGTTCGGCATCGACGACACCGGCATGGTGAAAATCTCCTGGCGCACGACCTCTGACATGAGCAAGCCGCAATTCGAGCATCCCGCTGCGCCCAACTTCACCACGGTGGAAGCGAGCAATGGCGCCAAGCTCGACGTGTGGTTCGACCGGCTCAACATCCGCCCTTACGCGAACACGCTCTTGATCCGCGTCGGCCGCGGCTATCTGCGCGCCGGCGATACGCTCACCGTGCGCATGGGCGACCGCCGCCACGGCTCACCCGGATATCGCTTGCAGACCAATTGCGAAGCGCGCGTGGAGCTCAGAACCTCAGTCGATGCCTTCGCCACCTATGAATTCACCGAGCTGCCGGAGCAGCCTGCTTTTGCGCTGGTGCCGGGGCCGGCCGCGCAGTGGAAGGCGATGTGGCCCTCGCTCGTTATGGTCGGCGAGCCGTTCCGCCTCGCGATCGTTGCCGAGGATACGTGGGGCAATCCGACTGGCGAGGCCGCCGCCACGCTGTCGCTCGTGTCTTCGGGCCCGATCCGCGGGTTGCCCCAAACCGTTGCGATCAAACGCGGCGATGGTCCATGCGTGCTCGATAATCTCGTCGCGGAGGCGGAAGGCGATCTCGAGCTGTGCCTTGTGGCCGACAGCCAAGAACTCGCCCGCGCCAATCCGCTGCGCGTGGTTAAGGCCGCGCCGCTGCGGCGCTATTGGGGCGACCTGCACGGGCAGAGCGGCGAAACCATCGGCATGGGCTCGGCGGAAAGCTATTTCCGTTACGCGCGCGATCTCGCCTTCCTCGACATCGTCGGCCACCAGGGCAACGATTTTCAGATCACCGATGCGTTCTGGGCCGAGCTCAACCGCTTGACTGGCGCGTTCGACGTGCCGGGTCGGTTCGTATGCCTGCCCGGCTACGAGTGGTCGGGGAATACCGGCATGGGCGGCGACCGCAACATCTTCTTCCGTCGCGAGGGTCGCGCCATCCGCCGCTCCTCGCACATCCTAGTCGAGGGACAGACCTCGAGCCGCGCGGTCTACACAGCGGATGAGCTCTTCCGCGCGCTCGAGGGTGAAGACGCGGTGGTCATCGCCCATGTCGGCGGCCGTTACGCCGACATCAAATCCGCGCACGACGGCCGGCTCGAGACGAGTGTCGAGGTGCACTCGACTTGGGGCACCTTCGAATGGCTGCTGCACGATGCCTTCAAGAAGGGTTATCGGGTTGGGGTTGTGTGCCACAGCGACGACCACAAGGGCCGACCCGGCGCCACGCGGCCCGGGGCCTCGACCTTCGGCGCGATCGGCGGGCTCACCTGTTACTTTATGCCCGAGCTCACGCGCGTCGCCTTGTTCGACGCGCTGCGCCGCCGGCGCCATTACGGCACCACCGGCACGCGCCTATTCCTTGATTTGCGCGCGACGTTCGATGCACCGGTCACCGCCTTTTCCGAAGACCCGAAGCTCGCAGGTGGCAAGGAGTTCGCGGTGCGCGAGGCCTTGATGGGCGACATCATTCGCCCGGGCGCGGTGCCGATGCGGCTTGCCGGCGAGGTCATCGGCACCGCACCGATCGAGCGCCTCGACGTGCTGCACGGCGCGAACGTCGTGCAGACGGCTCGTCCCTTTTCGGGCTCCGATCTCGGCCGCCGCGTCCGGGTTATGTGGCAAGGCGCGGAGTACCGCGGCCGCGGCCGCGAGACGATGTGGCAGGGAAGATTGACGCTCAAGGGCAATCGCTTTGCGCGGTTTGCGCAGGTGAACTTCCTCAACCCGGAACGAAATGTCGTGGAGACGAGCCCAGGCACCGCGCTTGCCTGGACTTCGGTGACGACCGGCAATCTCGCCGGGATCGACCTCTGGCTCGAGGAGGCCACGCGCGGCATGCTCGCGCTCGAGACCAACATCGTCTCCGGCGCGGTCGATCTCGCAACGCTCGGCGATAACACGGTCGCGTTCGACGGGGGCGGGCTTGATCGACGGATCAGCATCTATCGGCTGCCCGAGCAGGACTGGAGCCGGCGCCTTGCGGTCGCGCACGTTGCGACCTTTGCGGGCGGCGCCGACCTACCGGTCTATGTGCGCGTGACGCAAAGCGATGGACACCAAGCGTGGTCGAGCCCGATCTATCTCATCGCGTGAAACCCAACCGGCGATGCTCATCGAGGCTTGCTCGAAATCCGCCTCCACTTCAGTGGCAACCGTCCGTTGCACAGAGATCGCGCTACTTGATCGGTTCGCACTCATAGGCATCGCCTTGGAACACGCTGAACCGCGGAGCTTTGTTGTAGAACGACCCCGCATCGGCCCCGTCGGACTTGGGGTTGACGTTGTCCATGAAGAACACGGAATCCTCCTTGCCATCGTCGGGTCCTGACAGCGCGCCGCGAATCCAGCACGATTCCCGCTGTCGAGTAATGGTGGCGAAATATTTTCCTTGTTGCAGCCGATCGGCCTGCTCCTTGTCGAGCCATATGCGGAAAACGTCTTTCGACTTGTCTTGCTTCGCGTTCGCGCGGTGCTCCTCGAGCGGCACAAGGCTCAGCAGGCGACGACCCTTGTCGTCGACAGCTCCCAGCGTAACTCGCAAGGCGCCGGAATAATGCGACCAGCAGTAGAAGAGCGGCTTCTCCTTGGTGACGTCATTCCATTCCTTGGGAAAGAGCGCCCGCTGCTGCTCGCATTCGTCCGGCCGAATAGCCAGCGCCGGACTTGCCAGCAAGAGGCAGAGCGCTGCCGCCGATAGTGTCGCTCGCATGCGATTTCTCTCCCAGGAGGCCAAGGGTGGAATGTTCTCACGCCGCACCGCTCGCTACCCGTTGCGCCTGCCGACACCCTCCTGCGTGTTTGGCACGGCAATGATAGCAGACCAGCGGTGGGGTAGGGTGCGCACGTGGGCTCAAAGCGCTCGAATTCTTTGCCGCGCGTGATACGTTGCGCGGGCAAAGCCATTTTGGAACCAGGATGAGACTTTCCCGGCGCCAGCTACTATGTCTCGGAGCGAGCGCTGCCGCGCTGCCGATCTTTTCGCGACTTGCCGGCGCGCAGGTTTATCCGTCACGTCCCGTCACCATCATCGTGCCGGTGCCGCCCGGCGGCGTCGCCGACCCCATCGCGCGAATCCTTGCCGATTATCTCTCGGCTAAGCTCGGCGAGCCCGTGGTGGTCGAGAATGTCACCGGCGCCGGCGGCAGCATCGGCGTCGCCCGTGCGGCACGCGCGACGCCGGACGGCTATACGCTGAGCATCGGCAATTGGCTGAGCCACGTGGGCGCGAGCGCCGTCTATCCGGTCCAATACGACGTGCTCGAGGATTTTGAACCGGTATCGCTGTTGACCAATAGCCCGATCCTCATCACCGCGCGCAAAGATTTTCCGGCAAACGACCTCAACGAGCTGATCGCCTGGCTCAAGGAAAACCCCGGCAAGGCAACGGCCGCAACCGTCGGAGTGGGCAGCGCGGCGCATGTAAGCGGGGTCTATTTTCAGCGCGCGACAGGCACCCGCTTCCAATTCGTGCCTTATCGGGGCGGTGGGCCTGCGGTCCAAGATGAGCTCGCAGGCCACGTCGATCTAATGTTCAACGAGGGGACGGGCGCGCTCCCTTACGTGCTCAGTCGGCAGGTCAAGCCATATGCGGTGCTGGCCAAAAGCCGCTGGTTCGCGGCGCCCGACATCCCGACCGGCGAAGAACTCGGCGTGGCCGGAATCAATATTTCATTCTGGCATGGGTTGTGGGTGCCGAAGGGAACGCGGAAGGAAATCGTCGTCAAGCTCAATGCGGCCGTGGTCGCCGCTCTCGCCGACCCGACCGTGCGCAAGCGGCTCACCGATATCGGCCAGGAGATTTTCCCGCGCGACAAGCAAACGCCGGACGCGCTTTACGCATTCCACAAGGAGGAGACCGAAAAGTGGTGGCCGATTATCAAGGGGGCAGGCATCAAGGGTCAATAAGCGCACGGGCTTGCGTCAATAGCGAGTACGCCCAGCGCCTGATACCTTGCTGCTTGCAAGCCCGTTTTGGCATCCCGCTATGAAACTTGCGCGCCGTCGGCTTCTCTCTGCGGCAACGGGCGCTGCCGCGTTGCACGCCATCTCCCGGGTCGCGCGGGGGCAAACTTACCCGACGCGGCCGATCCGTCTGATCGTCACCACTGCCGCCGGCGGCTCGCCCGACATCATCGCACGCCTGATCGGTCAATGGCTGTCCGAGCGGCTAGGGCAGCCGATCGTTGTGGAGAATCGCACCGGGGCCGGCAGCAATATCGGCACCGAAATCGCTTTGCGAGCGCCGCCGGATGGCTACACGCTACTGTTGGCAATTTCGGCCAACGCCATCAACGCGGCCGTCTCTGAGAATCTCCCTTTCAATTTCATCCGCGACATCGCGCCGGTGGCAAGCATCGCCAGCATCCCCTTGGTGATGGAGACAAATCCATCCGTTCCGGCAACGACGGTGCCTGAGTTCATTGCCTATGCCAAGGCCAATCCCGGCAAGCTCAACATGGCCTCAGGCGGCAATGGGAGCCCGCTGCATGTCGCGGGAGAGCTCTTTAAGATGATGGCCGGCGTCGATATGGTCCACGTTCCTTATCGCGGGGAGGGGCACGCGCTGCCTGATCTGATCAGCGGACAGGTGCAAGTTTTGTTCGGCGTCATGCCTGCGTCGCTTGGCTATATCAGGGCTGGGACCTTGCGCGCGCTGGCAGTAACCACGGCAAAGCGTCAGGGGCTTCTGCCGGACGTGCCGAGCGTCGGCGAATTTCTGCCGGGCTATGAGGCGAGAGGCTGGTATGGGCTCGTCGCGCCCAGATCCACGCCCATCGAAGTCGTCGAAAGGCTAAATAAGGAGGTCAACGCCGGGCTCGACGATGCGCGGATGCAGAAGCGATTGACCGACGTGGGCGCTGCGGTGTTCGCGGGTTCGCCCGCCGATTTTGGAAAGTTCATTGCCGACGAGATCGAGAAGTGGGGCAGGGTGGCCAAGTTTGCTGGCATCAAGCCGGAGTGATCGCCTCGCGCCCAACGACGTGCTGAGGATCTTCTCTCACGGCGTTTCGTCATCCGATGTTCGTGCGAGCGCGCGTCCTAGCGCCGCGTTCCCGGACATGCCTTCTTGATGAAATCAACGGCGCGCCGCTTGCTCTCGATAGCACGAGTGAGGTCGTCCTGTCGCGATGCTGAAATTCCCATCGTGGTCTTGTCCTGGCACGTGCCCTCCTTGCACAGCCAGCCTTTCCCCTCGATCACGACGCTCGGGTGATTGCCTTCTTCCAGGTCGAAGCGTTGCACTTTATTGAAGTCGAACGTGCTTGTTTCGTTCGACGGCGCGTAGAAGCTCTCCTTGCTTGTGCCTTTGGAGTAGGCGGTCATGACCACCGTCTTGAAGATGCATTTTTGCGGCGAGGAGATGTTCACGTCGATTTTGACATGACGGCTTTCACGATGCGGATCGTTTGCTTCGCCGAACCCGGTATTCTGGCGGATGGATTCGTATTGGATCTGTCGCCCTTCAACGGTTCGCCGCCAGCGCGTCTCAAACCCCTGCTGTTGAGCACCTTCCTGCTGACCGCCGATGACGAAGGAAACGGCATCGAGCAAGCCGGCCTCATCTGGGCTGAGGCGACCTTCGCATCCCAAAATCATGCCGGCCAATCCCAGCAACAGAATGTTTCGAGCCTTCAAATTTCTCTCCAGGCGTGCGCCGCAGCTTGTGATTCGCCGTCGGATACCTGAGCAAGATCCGCAATGCGATATATACGCGAGCGCGGCGCTTCCTCCTAGGACATTGCATGCGATTGGGTTGCGCTGAAGCGGGCGCACTTCGATCGTGGGCCGCCGCGGCCGGGATCATAGTTCTCGCATCGGGCCAAGATGCGGCGGCGCAGAGCGCGTTGTCCTGCGGCTTCGTTTGTTTGCGCGATGTGGACCCGAGCGTCGCACAGGACATTATGTCGGGTTCGAGAACTTCGTCGGCCGGCCGCTGCCCGGCTACGCGGCGGAATGCGTTCTCTGGCAAGACGTCGCGGCCCCGCTCGCCCGGGTGCAGGCAGATCTTGCGGGATCGGAGCTCTCGCGACGATCGCACGACAGCCCCAACTCGCCTCATGTCTTGACGCCTTTTCGAGCTGCCTTGCTGTCCTGAATTGTTTTCCACACATTGTACGGCGTCGCCGGCATCTTGATGTCGCGCACGCCGTAGTCGCGCAACGCATCCACGATCGCGCTGGTCACCACAGCCGGCGCCCCCGTGGTGCCGCCTTCGCCGCCCGCTTTGATCCCGAGCGGATTGGTGGGGGAGAGGACCTCGGCAATCTCCGTTACGAACGGCGGCAGCGTATCCGCCCGGGGCACGCCGTAGTCCATGAGGGAACCGACGAGCGGCTGGCCGAACTCGCGATCGACATAGCAGTGCTCCCACAGGGCCTGCCCAACCCCCTGCGCGATCGCACCATGGGTCTGGCCATGGACGATCAGCGGATTGATGCAACGCCCGACATCGTCAACCGATGCATAACGTGTGAGGGCAACGCCGCCGGTTTCGGGGTCGATTTCGACCTCGCAGATGGCGCAGCCATTAGGGAATACCGGATCGTGCATCTCGTGATCGGTGACGACCGCAATCCCGCCTTTGAGCTCCTGCGGAAGCTCGTGTCGAGCAGCCTCCTCGGCGAGTTCGAGAAAGTCGAAGGTGCGGTTGGTTCCGCGCGCGCTGAACCTACCGTCGGCGAATTCGATCTGGTCCGGCGTCGAGCGAACGATTGTAGCTGCGACTTTCTTGCCCTGCGCAATGAGCTCGGGCAGCGCCTTCGTGAACAGCGTTGCGGCATGGCGCAGGGAGCGGCCGGAATGGGATCCTCCGCCCACCTGCACCACATCGGTGTCGCCGACAATAATCTTCACGCTATCGAGGGGCACGTGGAGGAGGTCGGAGATGACCTGGGCAAAACTCGTTTCGTGGCCTTGGCCGCTCGGCTGCGTGCCGATGATGACGTCCACGCGTCGCTGCGGCTGCACCGTGATCCTCGCCTGCTCATTGGGTGCGCCGATCGACGATTCGACATAGTAAGCGAGCCCGCGCCCGAGCAGCTTGCCGTCTTTTGCTGCCGCGCGGCGGCGTTGTTCGAACCCCTTCCAGTCGGCGATCTCCATCGCTCGTTCCATGTTCTCCAGGTAGCGCCCGCTATCGTAGGTCATGCCGACTGCGTTGCGGTACGGCATCGCTTCGGGGCGAATGAGATTCTTGCGGCGCAGCTCGATGCGATCGATGCCGAGTTGCTCCGCGGCCGTGTCGACAAGCCGTTCGATCGCGAAGGTCACCTCCGGCCGGCCGGAGCTGCGATACGCGTTGGTGGGCATGGTATTGGTGAACACCGCCATCGCGCGCAGCGCAGCGTGGGGGATAAGATACGGACCAACAATGAGGCCCGCTCCCTTGGACAACGGCGAAAGGGAAACGCAATAGCCGCCCACATTGCTGATGTTGGTTGCGCGCATCGCAAGGAAGCGGCCATTGTTGGCGAGCGCCAGCTCGACCCGACTGACGAGATCGCGTCCCTGGTAGTCAGTGAGGAACGCCTCGGATCGCGTCGCGGTGAACTTCACCGGACGGCCGAGCTTGCGCGCCGCCCACAGCACGAGCGCGAACTCGACAAAGACGCGGTTGCGCGTACCGAAATTGCCGCCGACGTCGTAGGACAGGACGCGCAGGCGTTCGGGCGCAATGCCGAGTACGGCTGCAATCTCGCGCTTCTGCCGCACCGCACCACCGCTGCCGGCGTGAAGCGTGTAGCGCCCGCTCGCCGTCTCGTACTCTCCGAGTGCGGCGCGCGGCTCGAGCGGCACGCCAGTCACACGCTCGATATGGAAGTCCATCGCCAGGACATGGTCGGCGCGTGCGAATGCCTCGTCGGTCGCCTGCCGATCGCCGAATAAAGTGTCGACCAGGACGTTGTCCGGCGCCTCGCTCCAGAGCGTCGGCGCGCCGGGCCGCAACGCGTCTTCGGAATGGTAGACTCCCGGCGATACTTCGTAATCGACTTTGATGCACTCGACGGCATCGAGCCCCTGCGGCACGCTCTCGGCCACGACCATGGCGAGGGCCTCGCCGACGTGGCGAACGCGGGCCGTGGGCAACAGCATCTGCGGGCCGATGAAGACCGCACCGCCGCCGGCAGCATGCAGTTTCATGTCATACTTGGTCTTCGGCAGTGGATCGTGGGGAATGGCCGCAAGCCCATCGGCATGGCAGTCGACGCCGGTGAACACGCCGAACACGCCCGGCATCGCCTTGGCCTGCGCGGCGTCAATCCCAAGGATGCGCGCGTGCGGGTGCGGGGAGCGCAGCATTACCGCACAGGCCTGGCCCTCGAGGCTGAAATCGTCGCTGAAAAGGCCGTGGCCGGTTACGAGCCGCTCGTCCTCCTTGCGAGTGATCGGCTTGCCGATCGAGCAGAAGCTCGAGTTCTCCGGGGGGGCTTCCTGGTCGGGATGCGTCATCGCGGGCTGGTCAACGCAGCGGCTTGGCGAAGCTGAGCTCGTGACCGTCCGGATCGGTCAGATGGAAGAAGCGCTCGCCCCATTCCGCATCGCGCGGCGCGGTGTCCGCCCGGTAGCCGGCCGCGATCACGCTGGCGTGCAGCGAATCGACGTCGGAATGATAGAAAATGACACGCCCCCACCACGACCAGTTTCGCTCGGCGGGTTGCGCGATCAGATTGAGATAGCTCGTTCCCGCCCGAAAGCTCGTGAACGCAGCCTCGCCTCCGCCGTACAACATCTCGAAGCCGAGCATGCGATAGAAATGCACTGCGCGCGACATATCGTGGGTGGCGAGCGTAACGGCACTAATGCTTTCAATCATGCGGCGGCAACCAATCAGTGCTGCATCTCGCGATCACTCGCTCTTAGCGGCGATGGCCCCGTGCGGATGACGGATGTCGCCGCGTCTGTTGCGCCGGCGCACGTAATTGATTAGCGCGTCCGGCCGCTCGCACTTCACCTTGAGCGCAGCGATGAGTGCATCCTCCGCCGCCACCGTCACGCTCTCATGTTTGCCGGCGATGTTGATCCCGACGGTGAATTCAAGCACGGTGTTCTGCCCCCATTAGTTGGACGTGATGCCCGGGTCGGTTTCTTCAAGCTGCGAGAACCGCACCTGCAGGATCTCCCGCGTGGTGACCCTCCCGGCGCCGTTCTTTTCCAGGAGCACCAACTGCTGCGCATCAGGCAAGCCGGCGGGAATCACCATTTTCCCACCCGCTTTGAGCTGGTGGATCAGGGGCGGCGGAATGAGATCCGGAGCTGCCGTGACGATCACTTTGTCGAAGGGAGCATGCTGAGACCAGCCATGATAGCCGTTGGCGATCTTGATCTCAATGTTGCTGCAGCTTTGCCGGCGCAGTCGTTGCTTTGCTTCTCGGGCAAGCTCTTCGATGATTTCAATGCTGTACACTTGTCGCGCCAGTTGCGCGAGGATCGCCGCCTGGTAGCCGAGCCCGGTCCCGATCTCCAGCACGGTGTCGTTTTCGCTGAGGTCCAGCAGATCGGTCATCAACGCGACAATGAACGGTTGCGAGATCGTCTTCTCGAAACCGATTGGAAGCGGAATGTTCGCGTAGGCGTAGGGTTGAAGTTCGAGCGGTACGAACTCGTGCCGCGGCACCTTGCCCATCGCAGTCAGCACGCGTTCATCGAGAGTTGTCTTGCCGAGCACGTTACTTACATGAAATGTCCCGGCGGAGATCTCCACCAGCATCTGTTGACGTAAGATATCGAAATCTTTGGCACTCATTATGCCATCCATTGGGACAAGTCATGGCGCGCCGGGGCGAGCGCGGCGCGACGTGTTCGTGCGTGAAAGTGTAGGCGAAACTCGGTTCCCTTTCCACAGATCGGCGAAAGTCGCGCGGGCCATGGACCGTTCAGATGCGGAACTCTTCACGCTGAGGGTCGGTGACACGCATACCGTCTCCGGGCTTCTTTCGGCGCCGCCGCACCCGCGCGCCTGCTACGTGCTAGCGCATGGGGCCGGCGCCGGAATGTCCCACCCATTCATGGAGGCCGTCGCAACGGAACTCGCTCAGCGCGGCATTGCGACGCTGCGCTATCACTTTCCATTTATGGAACAAGGCGCCAAACGGCCGGACCCTCCGAAGCTCGCGCATGCGACGGTTCGGGCCGCGGTGGCGCAAGCCGGCCGGATTTTGCCCGCAGTTGCTCTTGTGGCGGGCGGCAAATCATTCGGTGGTCGCATTACCTCGCAGGCGCAGGCCGCGTCCGCGCTGCCTGGGGTCCGCGGCCTCGCGTTTTTGGGCTTTCCGCTGCATCCGGCTGGGCGGCCATCCGACGAACGCGCCGAGCATCTTCTCAAGATAGAGGTGCCGATGCTTTTTCTGCAAGGGACACGCGACAAGCTCGCGGATCTGGGGCTGCTCCAGCGAGTGACACAGCATCTTGGCGCCCGCGCATCGTTGCAGCTCTTCCGAGATGCTGATCATTCCTTTCGCGTGCCGGCACGGGGCGCCGCAAAAGATGCGCAGGTCAGATGTGACATGATGGATGCGCTTGCCGCTTGGATTTTTGCAGTGCTCTCGCGCCGCGACTAACTACGGCGACAGGAATGCGTCAGGCGCGGCGCCGCCGCTCCGAGACGCCGAAACGGTTCGCTGCCCTGGCGCGCGCCTTTGCAGCCTCGGCTTCGCGACTACGGGCCGAAGCGTTAGTGACGAGAAAGTTGAGAAGCTGGCGCGCCGCTTGCTCGACCTGCTCCACCGCCCGCCTGAACGCCAGCTGGTTTGGTTTGGAGGGGCGCGCGAAACCGCTCAACTTGCTGACGAATTGCAGGCATGACGTACGGATCTCCTCGTCCGTGGCGGGCGGCTCGAAGTTGTAAAGCGTCCTGATGTTTCTACACATGAATGCTCGCTATCCCTCGATACCGGCAATGGTCGCATGCGATAGTGCTGCAATCAAGCTAGCGATCCGCGGTGCACGGAAGAACGCCGTGGCGCTTCACGTTACGAGATTTTGCGTCAGCCATTTTTATGGGAGCGTTCGGCGGCATCGGCGGTTCGGCCTAAGACGGCCGAGACCTGGATTTGCCTGCGCCGCTCGAGAATTTCCACCGAGACCTCGTTGGCATGACGGCGTACCTTCAGATCTACGCTGGATTGCTTGAGCATCAGATTGCGCAACACCAGCTCATCCAGGAATGGCGGCAGGCGGGGATTGCGTAGGCGAATTTCGTTCGCGGCGGGATCAAATTGTAGCCCGAGCGAAGCCTCGATTAACGTGAACGGAGTTGCGCTGGCCCACGCTTGCGGCGAGCACGCGACCGGATAATGGGTTGGCCCGCGCCCGCGGCTGCGTTGAAAGCCGCAGAACAGCTCGGGCAAGCGCCGCATTTCGAAATAAGTGGCGGCGTCGAACAAGCCTGCGAACATCCGCTCGAGCGAACGCTTCAGGTCATAGCGGGCCAAACCGAGTGCGATCAGCGCGTTATCATGCGGCCAGATCGAGCCGTTGTGGTACGACATTGGATTGTAGCGCGCTTCCGAGTTGGCAATGGTGCGAATCCCCCACCCGGAAAAAAATTCTGGCCGCAGCAGACCGTCGGCCACCTCGACGGCTCGGTCAAACCTGGCGATACCGGTGAACAGAACCTGGCCGGCATTGGAGCTGCGGACTCGGCAAGGCTCCTTGTCCCCGTCGAGCGCCAGCGCGTACGTGCCCAGCTCCGGACACCAGAAGCTCGTGTCGAATCGCTCGGCGAGCTGATCGGCTTCAGCCTTGAGGAGCCGCGCGCGCTCGGTCCAGCCGAGCCGTTCGGCGCAGCGCGCCAAAACCTGCTTGGCGCAGTACACGTACCCCTGCACCTCCGCTACCGCGATTGGGCCCTTAGCAAGGCGCCCGTCGGAATGAAAAATCGCATCCTCTGAGTCCTTCCAGCCTTGATTGGCAAGCCCCCGCTCGGTTGCGCGGTAATATTCGAGAAAGCCGTCGCCATCGAGATCGCCGGGACCGTCGATCCAGGAGAGCGCGGCTTCGATTGCCGGCCACAGCTCGACGATAATGGCGTCGTCTCCGGTCCGCTCCGCAAAAAGCCCGGCCAGCATTACGAACAAGGGCGTAGCGTCGACGCTGCCGTAGTAAAGGCCGAACGGCACTTCGCCGAGCGCCGCCATCTCGCCTTCGCGCATTTCATGCAAGATTTTTCCCGGCTGCGCGTCCGATGCGTCCTCGTACGTGGTCGCCTGAAACGCGGCAAGCCGCCGCAGCACACCCTCCGCGATGCGCGGATCGAGCCAAAGCGTCTGGAGGGCGGTGATCAATCCGTCGCGGCCGAACGTGGTCGAGTACCAGGGAATGCCAGCGTAGGGATAGCGTCCCTGGGGCGTCTGCGTCATCAACATGCACAGATCGGCCATCGAGCTGCACACGATCTCGTTAAAGATCTCGTTTGAGCTCACGACCGTGCTGGCATTTTGCGAAGCTCGACGCAGCGCGCGGTGAGCCGCTCGCAATCCGCGCAGGAACGGCACCGGCTTCGGCGGGGCGGGAATGCCGCAGCCCACCGTCAAAAACACTGCCTTTGCCGCCTTTGGCGATAGCTGGATGGCATAGCTAGCGCTCGTCTGCGTCAGTTCGGCCGGCTGCGGATCAAAATTCAGCGCGCTTTGGCGCCGCTTGCCGTCGAGGCCGTCATAAATCAGAACTCCTGTAGCCGCCCCGGAGGCGTGGCCGATCAGACCGTGCTTGCTTCTGTGTAAGCCGCGCACCTCGAACAGGTCGGCGAAATCACTGTCGAACAGGATGGTGAGCTGCAGATCAACCACATGGTCGCCGTAATTGCGGATCGCTAACCTCTGGTAGGCTGTGTCGCCCCAGAGAAAAATTGTGCGCACGACGTGCAAGGTGTCCTTGGGCAGGACAAGCCGCTGGTCGAAATAAATATCAGGATTGGTCAGATCGACGGTGAGCTGGCTGTTGTCGTCACGCACGTTTGAGCCGAGCAGCAACGGCTGCACCCCGTTGAGCAAGAGCTCAAGACGGGAGAGAAAGCGTGTGTCACCATGAAAGAGCCCGTCGGTGCCGCCGGGCGAGGCGCCGATGTCCCCGTGGCTGTCGACGACGATGAATGTGTCGCCGTCCTTGAGGGTACGGCGCGGTCGAGAGGCAGGGCCGGTCGCCGGAATGTAGAACGGTCCCTCAGGAGCAGTATCCAGCGACAATTTCGGGAGCGCGACGCTCTCGATCGCCATGAAACCCCGTCAGTTCATTCCCTTTTCCATCTCCGGCTGCAGCCTCGCCATGGCAGATTCGTGCTCGGGGAGCAAGGGCCGCTTCAACAGCGAACGATACACATGAACGTAATCTTTGGCCATCCGGGCAACGGAAAAGCGCTGCTCGAACCGCTGCCGGATCGCCCGCCGGTCAAGCGCGAGCACCGCGGGTAAGGTCCTGATCGCCTCGTCCACAGTATCTACGATGAAGCCGGTCACGCCGGGATCGACGATCTCGGGCACCGAGCCGCACTGGAAGGCCAGAACCGGCGTTCCGCAGGCCATGGCTTCGATCATCGACAATCCGAACGGCTCGGGCCAATCGACCGGGAACAAGAGCGCCCGTGCGTTGCCCAAGAAGTCGCTCTTGGCACGTTCGTCGATTTCACCGATGAACTCCACGCCTGGTTGGTTGAGAAGTGGTACGATCTTCTCGCGGAAATAGACTTCGTCGACCTTGTCCACCTTCGCGGCGATCTTGAGCGGGATCTCGAGCGCGCGCGCGATCCGGATCGCACGATCTGGCCGCTTCTCCGGCGAGATTCGCCCGAGGAACGCGACGTAGTTGTCGCTCGGCCGGTATGTGGGTCTGAGCGAGTGGGCGGGAATGCCGTGATAGACAGTAGCGACGAAGTTCGCGTTGGGGATGGGCTTGCGCTGTGCGTTCGAGATCGACACCAGCGGCATCTCGCTGAAGCCGACATAGAGGGGCTTGAGGTCGTGCAGATCTTGCCGGCCGTGAAGCGTGGTCACGGTTCGGTGAGCTATCGGCCGGAACAACGGAAAGTGAAACTGGTCGATGTGGAAGTGCAGAATGTCGAATTCTTCGGCGTATTCCCGCACCCGGTCGAGCATCAGCATGTAATAGGGGATTGGGTCGCGCACGTTGTCATCTAGACGCAGCGCCATTGGGACGCAGGGCACCAGATGCGCGCTGGAGACGGAATCTCCGCTCGCAAAGAGTGTTACGTCATGGCCCATTCGGACCAGCTCGTCGGTAAGATAGGAGGCGATTCGCTCGCTTCCCCCATAAAGCCGCGGCGGCACGCTCTCCATGAGCGGCGCGATCTGCGCGATTTTCATATTTTTCCTCTCCACCAGGACCGTTCTTGCCGCAACGTATTGCGGTGCGAAAAGTTCCGTTACCTCCGCGCGTCACAGCGGTGAAAAATCAAAAGCGGGATTGGCCATGCTCGAATCACTCTTGCGCATAAGCGACGGTCGACAGAAGGGCGACCTCGGCGCGACGGGAATCGAGCCGCGTGTGTTGCACGATGATCGGAACGTCGGATTCGAATACTGAGGCGTAGTCAGTACCGCGCGGAATCGGCTGCGGATCATCGAGATCATTAAAGCGCAGGTGCAACGTGCGCCCGCCGGCGACGGTGACGCGATACGGCCCGACTGGCTCCCGATCGGCGAAAAAAATGGTAATGGCCACGTGGGCGTCACGTTCGCCGGCATTGAGGATGCAGGCGGTCTCGTGCGAGACCAGCTCGCGATCGGAATACGAGCTTTCGGAGGGAATATATCCCTCCGAAATCGCCCATCGCCGGCAGCCGATGGCCTGCATTCCGTGCCTCCTCTTCCCACCAAAGTCGACAACTCCGACGATGGTTTTTTCGTTTCATCTGGGCGGGAACATTTTTCGCCATCCGGCGTAGAGGTGTTGCGAACCGCTTTTTCCGGGAAGCCAACGCGCTCCTACCGCGCAAAGGTTCACCGCGGCCGCCGCGGCGGTCCAATCGAGGCAGTCCAGGACAGCGATGCGCGCAATCACTGTTTCGCCCGGCACCCCCCATTCGGCGAGGCTCGAGGATGTGCGCGAACCGGCGGAGTCGGATGGCTCTGTTTTGGTGCGCAGTTTGGCTCTCGGGGTCTGCGGGACTGACCGCGAAATCCTCAATGGCAGCTACGGCTTTGCTCCTCCCGGCCAGCAGCGGCTTATTCTCGGCCACGAGTCGCTAGGCGTGGTCGAGGCGTCGCCCAACGGGTGTGGCCTCGTGCCGGGGGACCTCGTTGTCGGAATCGTACGTCGGCCCGATCCCGAGCCGTGCATTGCCTGCGCTGGCGGCGAATGGGACATGTGCCGCAACGGGCGTTACACTGAGCGGGGCATCAAGGAGCGGCACGGCTACGGGGCGGAACGCTTCCGCATCGAACCGGAGTTCGCCGTCAAGATCGATCCCGCATTGGGGATTCTCGGCGTCCTGCTGGAGCCCGCCAGCATTCTAGCCAAGGCGTGGGACCACACCGAGCGCATCGGCCAACGCGCGCGGGGGTGGCGCCCGAAAGTATTGCTTGTCACTGGCGCCGGTCCGATCGGCCTGCTGGCGGCCCTGATGGGAATGCAGCGAGGCCTCGACGTGCACGTGCTCGATCATAACAGGGGCGGGCCGAAAGAGGCGATCGTCTGCGATCTCGGCGGGATGTATCACAGCGACCCCAGCGCGCTCGAGCGGGTTGCGCCCGACGTCCTGATCGAATGCACCGGCGCTCCCGCCGTCATCCACGCTTGCCTTGAAGCGACGGCAGCTGCGGGAGTCTTGTGCCTGACGGGGGTCACCGAACCCGGAAAGATATTCGACCTGGATATCGGCCGCTTCAATCGAAGCATGGTGCTCGAGAACAACGTCGTGTTCGGCACAGTCAACGCGAACCGTCGGCATTACCAAATGGCCGCAGACGCGCTTGCGCGTGCCGATCAACATTGGCTCGGGCGGCTGATCACGCGCACGGTCCCCCTTGAGCACTGGGGTGAGGCGCTCGAGCACCGCAAAGGCGACATCAAGGTGGTCGTCGATTTCAGGCCTTAGCGCATCATGCCGTGGCTCGCTCGATTGGCTCTGGTTGCCCCTTTTGGCAGCAGCGGCTTCAATTTGACGCGCTGAAGAGGCCGAGGAGCGCGCGCCCGATCCGCGCACCGCAGTATCATCGGCAACGCAGTCCTAAGCGAGTCCCGCGGTCACCACTGGGCCGAGTCCGAGCTGCTCGTGCAATGGCGGTGAGGGTCCGCTGTTGCTCAAGGTCGCTAAGAAATGTTCGCCCCATGAATTGAGGTCGTTATCCGAAATCACCTGAAAAAGCACTTGATGGCGTGCGCGGCGCTCCTCGAGGGGCATCGAGAGCGCATGCGCAATTGAGGTGGCAACTGTTTCCGGATCGTAGGGGTTGACAAGCAGTGCGGCCTTACATTCGGCGGCCGCACCGGCAAAGCGCGACAAGATGAGAACGCCGGGATCGTCGGGATCCTGGGCGGCGATGTATTCCTTCGCCACCAAATTCATTCCGTCGCGCAGCGGCGTGACGAGCCCAGCGCGTGCCGAACGGAACAACCCTGCGAGAACGCTGCGGCTGTACGCGCGATTGACGTAACGGATGGGGGTCCAGGCGATTTCACCGTAGGCCCCGTTGATCCGTCCGGCGGCCTCGCTGATCGTGCGTTCCATTTCGGCATATTCCTGGATCTCCGAGCGGCTTTTTGGTGTGATCTGGAGATAGGTCACCTTGCCGCGCCAATCTGGATACACCGCCAGGAACCGCTCGAACGCATCCATACGTTGGGCTAGTCCCTTGGAATAATCGAGCCGATCGACCCCGATCATCATGGAGCGACCCGCCAGGCTATCCAGCACTCCCTGCGCCAGCGGCGAACGCATCGAGCGTCTCGCCAGCCGACTGAATTCGCCGGTCTCGATCCCGATGGGAAAGACGCCCACGCGCACCATACGTTCAGCCGTCTGATAGGCAAATTCGGCGTGCTTCTGAAATCGGCACTCGTTTTCCAGATACCGAGCGAAATTTGTGGCGTCATTCTCGGTTTGGAATCCAACGAGATCATACGCGCTCAATTGTGGAATCAGCCATTCGTGGTTAGGCAGCGCGGTGAGGATTTCCGGCGGCGGGAATGGCACGTGCAAAAAAAAGCCGATACGGTTCTCGTGACCGCGGTCGCGCAGCATCTTTGCAAGCGGAATGAGATGATAGTCGTGCACCCAGACGACGTCATCTGGCTGCATCAGACCGTGCAGCTCATTCGCAAAATGGGCGTTGACGCGTCGATAGCCGCTGAGATCGCGCCGGGAAAATTCCGCTAGATCGAGGCGGTAGTGCAGAAGCGGCCACAGCACCCGATTGGCGAAGCCGTTGTAGTACTCTTGATAGTCAGCTTCCCCAAGATCGGTGACGACATAGGACATGTCGCCACGTTGGATGGTCCTGGTCGCGACGTCTTCCTCGGGTGAAACGGTCCCGCTCCAGCCGAACCAGAGGCCGCCGCGGCCTTTGAGCAACGAACGCACGGCAACTGCGAGGCCGCCCGCCTGGTTGTTGTCGTGGCTCGGGACAGCCACCCGATTGGAAACGACTATCAGCCGCGCCAATATCGATCCTCCCAGCTGCGCGACAGCCGCATCGCAGTCAAGATCAGGCCGGCCATCGAATAGGTCTGCGGAAAGTTTCCCCACAAAGTGCCGGTTTGCGGATCGATATCCTCCGACAGCAAGCCATAGCGATTGCGATATGCCAACGCATCAACGAACAGGTCACGCGCCTCTTCGCGACGACCAAGCGACCACCAAGCATCTACGAGCCAAAACCGGCAAATCAGGAAGGCCGTCGCCGGCAAGCCGAAGTCGTCCGCCGAAGCATAGCGCATAACGTGCTTCTCGCGCAAAAGTTCACGCTCCATCGCTTTGACGGTGCTAACAAAGCGCGGATCGTCAGCTTCGATCACGCCCAGATCCGGCAGCAACAGAACGCTGGCATCGAGGTCATCGGAGCCAAAAGCGGCAGTGAAAGCCTGCCGCTTCTCGTTCCAGGCTCCCTGTAGAAGCGCTTGATGCACCGGCTCGGCGACGGCGTTCCAATGCGCGGCTCTATCCGGCAGGTCCAATCGGCGAGCGATCGCGGCGAGTCGGTGACAGCCGGCCCAGCACATCGCGGTCGAGTGGGTATGGATGCGTTGCCGCCCGCGATATTCCCAGATGCCGTTGTCGGCTTCCAATGCCAGTTCTCCCGCCTTGCCCCCGAGTGTCTCCAGAAGCCGAAACAGTCCCTCGTCGCCGAGCCGCGGCAAACGACGATCATAAAACATCGGCATCGCTGCGAGAATGACACTGCCGTAGGTATCGTTTTGCACCTGTCCGGCGGCGGCATTGCCGATCCGCACCGGCCCGTCGCCGCGGTAGCCCTTGAGCGCTGGTGCCGTCTTTTCGTCCATCGCCTCGATCGGGACGACGCTATAGACCGGTCGCAACGGCTCGTTGGGATTGGATGCGATCCCCAAGATAAACGAAATGAAGTCCTCCATCGTCTGGGTCGCACCGATCCGGTTTAGCGCCTTGACGACGAAATAGGCATCACGAAGCCAACAATAGCGGTAATCCCAGGTGCGTCCGGATGCCGGAGCCTCCGGGATTGAAGTGGTGTGGGCCGCGATGATCCCGCCGGTTTCCTCAAAGCTACTAAGCTTCAGCGTGATCGCGGCGCGGATAATTTCATCCTGCCAATCGTATGAAATGGAAAGACCTCGGGACCAATCCATCCAATAATCGATTGTTCGGTCGCAGAATTCGCGGCAGCTCGTTTCGAGATCGTCTTGAAACCGTTCATCGACGCCGAACACGAGATGCAGCGGCCGCGTCACGACGAAGGGAGCTTCGCTCTCGATGTAGGATAGCGGCGCATCGCTAGTGAGGCGGATGACGCTGCCCTCGTGAATGTAGCGGATATGATTGCTGCCGACGGAGTGGTGGGTGAACTGGTGGCCGTAATCGTGCGTTGGGCGAAAACGAATGGTGATGCGCGGCAAGCCGGCCACCGGTTCGATCATCCTAATGAGCTGCGGCGGCCGAAATACGCGGCCGAATTGGCGAAAACGAGGGGCAAAGTCCGTGATGCGGACGGCGCCGCCTTGGCGATCGGTAAGAACCGTCGACACGACCGCGGTATTGCGGAGGTACTCCGACTGGAAATCGGCCATGTCGTCGAGAACGACATCCGAAAATCCTTTTTCTTCGTCGCCAGTTAGCAATCGACAAAAGATGGGGTCTCGGTCGAAGCGAGGATAGCACCACCACACCAGACGCCCCGTGGGATCGACGAGCGCGGCAGTACGCCCGTTGCCGATGACGGCAAGATCAAGCCCGTAATCGGTCATGGCCTCGCAGATGCGTCGGTACGAGAGATTTGCTCGAGCCAGCGGCGAACATCCGCCGGCCGGTCAAAGCAAGCCGTGATGCCGGGGACATCGCGTCCGACTGAAATGCCGATGCCGTCAAAATCCGGCAGAATCTCGAATACGCCGAGGTCGGTCACATCGTCGCCGATGAAGATGGGACGCCGATCCGAGAAAGGCAAATAGGTCATCAACTCGCGAACGGCAGTCGCTTTGGTGCAGCCGGTCTGCTTGATCTCCAGGACGAGCTTGCCTGGCAAGAGCTCGATCGAACCAGACTCCAGCTCAGAGCAAATCTTGGCAGCAGAGGCGTGCACGACGCTCTCCTTGTGCGGCGCCAGCCGGTAATGCAGCGCAAGCGAGTAACCCTTGTCCTCGAGAACGATCCCGGGGCCGGCTTCCGCGATTGCCGCAAACCGCCGCTTCAGTGCGGGATCGAGCGGCGGCAGCCGCGGAGCGCCCAGTGCTCCGCCAGCGATCGTGCGGAGCTCGGCACCGTGACCGCCGATCGCGGGCAATTGCAGGGGCGAGAAGATGAGGTCGAGCTCACTGACGGGTCGGCCGCTCACAAAAGCCATGGCACCGTCCGTGCGTTCCCACAGCCGTGCCAGCGTGTCGCGCAGCGTGTGCGACACGAAAACCTCGCGGGGCGTAGGGGCGAGGTCGAGGATCGTTCCGTCGACGTCGAGCAGGATCGCAAACTGGTCAAGCGCAGCAGGGAGCGACGGAATGGGCTTTACCATGACGTTTGTGCGGCAAGTGGTGCAATTCAGTTCGACCCGGCGGCTGGGAACCGGAAAGCTCAGGCGCTCGGATCGGATATGACAGCTCCCAAACCACTAACAGTTTGATTCAATGGCCGTTCCGGACAGAAAATGGCAGACCTGCATACCTGCCTTGTCATATGCGGCTCCGAACTCCTCGAGGAAAAGTGAGCGACCCCGAACCAAGATTCTGCCCCGCCAATATAGGGATTCCGAGCCCTAGAGCGCCATCCCGCCGTCGACCAGATGCGCTTGGCCCGTGATGTAGCTGGCCTCATCGGAGGCAAGGAAAGCCGCGAGCGCGGCGACCTCCTCGGCATGTCCGAGCCGACCCATAGGTTGGCGTTCGACGAAAGCCTTTTCGACCTCCGCGAGCGATTTACCGGTCGCGCGCGAACGATCCTTGATCCGCTCCTCGAGCGACGGAGATTCGATCGTGCCGGGACAGATGGCGTTGGCTCTGATGCCTTTCTTGATGAAATCGGCGGCCACCGCTTTGGTAAGCCCAATGACGGCAGCTTTTGTGGCGCCGTACACATAGCGATCCGGGACCCCGCGGATCGACGAAACCGCGGACGAAATATTGACGATCGAGCCCGCCTGCTTCCCCAGCATGCCCGGCACGAATGCTTTGATCGTCCGATGCATCGATTTCACGTTGAGATCGAACGAGAAGTCCCAGTCGTGCTCGGAGCAGTCGAGCACACTGCCTTGGTGGACGTATCCAGCGCAGTTCACGAGTACATCGAGGGCGCCGAGCTCGGTTGCAATCTCGTGGGCAAACGAGTCGACGGATGCGGTCGAGCGCACGTCGAGTTTGCGGCGCTTAAGACTTTTGAGCCCCTCGAGTTTTTTGTCGTCCAAATCGGTGGCAATCACACGGGCGCCCTCCGACGCGAACATTTCGGCGATGGCGCGGCCGATTCCTTGTCCCGCGGCCGTCACGAGTGCGAGCTTGTTTTGCAAACGTAATGGCATAATCGCTGTCTCCGTGCCCGACCAGCTAACAGATTTCAGGCGATTTGGTTCATGCGTAGCCGCAGCCAGCGGGTTCTTGCTCGCGCGGCATCTTGGCAGCGAATCAATGATTATCCCGTGGGATGTTGGTCTGCGCGATGCGATGATATTTTACGGCAGGCGTGAGCACCATGCCGCCGGCGAGCTGGTCGACCATGCCGCGTTGCACTTCCTGCCAAGGCGTTTGGCTTGGCGGGTATTTGTAGCCACCCGCTTGCTCCAGCTCGACACGGCGCCGTGCAAGCTCGGTTTCCGAGACCAAGATGTTGGCAGTGCCGTTGTTGAGATCGATCCGAACACGATCGCCGGTCTTGAGCAGAGCAAGTCCGCCGCCAGCCGCGGCTTCGGGCGAAGCGTTGATGATCGATGGCGAGGCCGAGGTGCCCGACTGGCGGCCGTCCCCAATGCAAGGCAGTGATGTGATCCCGCGTTTGATCAGCGCGCCCGGCGGCTGCATGTTGACGACCTCCGCCGAACCCGGATAGCCGATAGGCCCGACGCCGCGGATGAACAGCATCGTATTCGCATCGATCTCCAACGACGGATCCTCGATGCGACGGTGATAATCTTCCGGTCCGTCGAACACCACCGCGCGCCCTTCAAAGGCGTTAGGATCGTTGGGGTTCGACAGATAGCGCTGGCTAAACTCTTCCGAGATCACGCTCGTTTTCATGATTGCGGACTCGAATAGATTTCCGGATAGAACCTTAAAGCCGGCATGCTGCTTGAGTGGCTTGTGATAGGGGCGGATTACGTCGGGGTCCACGCTCTTGGCGTCCTTGACGTTTTCGCCAACGGTTTTGCCGCTGATCGTGAGCGCGTTGGCATGGATGCGACCCGCCAGAATCAATTCCTTGAGTACCGCCGGCAAGCCGCCCGCCCGGTAGTATTCCTCGCTGAGATATTTGCCGGCGGGCTGCATGTTGACGAGCAAGGGAACCTCATGCCCGATCGTCTCCCAGTCCTCCATTGAGAGTTTAACGCCAACGTGACGGGCGATGGCGTTGATGTGGATCGGTGCATTGCTCGAACCGCCGATGGCGGAGCACGCAGCAATCGCGTTCTCGAACGCGTCGCGGGTGAGAATGTCGGACGGTTTCAGATCCTCGCGTACGATCTCAACGGCCCGCCGTCCGGTCTCGTAGGCGATTTGCCCGCGTTCCCGGTAAGGCGCGGGAATGGCGGCGCAGCCAGGTAGCGAGAGTCCGAGCGCTTCGGCGAGCGCATTCATGGTGGAGGCGGTGCCCATGGTGTTGCAATGGCCGATCGATGGCGCCGAGGACGCGACAAGATCCAAAAATTCCTGGTACTCCATGCGGCCAGCGGCGTGCTGCTGGCGCGCCCACCACACGACGGTGCCGGATCCGGCGCGTTCGCCCTTCCACCAGCCGTTGAGCATCGGCCCACCCGAGAGCACGATCGCCGGCGTATTGACGGTTGCGGCCGCCATAATGGCCGCCGGAGTGGTCTTGTCGCAGCCAGTGGTGAGCACGACACCATCGAGCGGATAGCCGAACAGCACCTCAACGAGGCCCAGATACGCTAGATTGCGGTCAACCGCGGCGGTCGGGCGCTTGCCAGTCTCTTGCATAGGGTGCATGGGAAACTCGAAGCCAATCCCGCCGGCATCGCGAATCCCTTCGCGGATCCGCTTGGCGAGTTCGAGATGATGCCGGTTGCAAGGCGAGAGGTCCGAACCGCTCTGGGCAATGCCAATGATGGGCTTGCCGCATGTGAGTTCTTGCTTCGTCAGCCCGAAATTGAGGTAGCGCTCGAGGTAAAGGGCAGTCATGCCCGGATTGTCCGGATTGTCGAACCACAATTGCGAGCGCAGGCGCCGTCCATTCCCTCGCATCGGAGAGCCTCCATTCCAAATGACTGCGGAATCTATATAGGACGGTTGGACGGCTGCGTCCTAGCAATAGAACGCGTTGGGAACTCCCGAAGACAAACGAAATGGCGCCACCTTGGGAATATCGGGGCGGGCCGTACGCGCAGTCAGCGCCCATGTTCGGCCGTCTCCCAAAACCGCAACGCGAAGCCCACGATACGCCGAACACATTGCATTGCACTCGTGAGAGATCGTACGGTAAGCGCGCAAACGATGAGGCTGTAGCTATGCTCGACGTGGGAGCCGATGCGCATCGCTCCGCACGAAAGGCGGAGACAGGACCGCCGCTTGATTTCCAATCACACCTCGCCGCGCTTAAGGCGCGGGGGCTGCTGTTGCGCGTCGATCGTCCGATCAACAAGGACACCGAGTTGCATCCATTGGTGCGTTGGCAATTCCAGGGCGGGTTGAAGGAGGATCAGCGGCGCGCGTTCTTATTCACCAACGTGATCGATTCGTCCGGTCATCGCTACGACATTCCAGTCGCCGTCGGCGCGCTCGCCGCCTCGCCGCAGATCTACGCCGTCGGTATGGGGCGTCCCGTCGAGGAGATCGAGGCATCCTGGATGCGCGCGATCGCAAGCCCGATTCCACCGGTCCTCATCGATACGCCGGCGTGCCAAGCGGTCGTGATCACGGGCGAGGAACTGCGCGGCAGCGGCCAGGGCTTGGCGGGCCTGCCCGTGCCGATTTCGACGCCAGGCTTCGACGCAGCTCCCTACCTGACGGCGACGCTGTGCGTCACGCGCGATCCTGAAACGGGTATTCAGAACACGGGAACATATCGTGCGGCCCTGAAGGCGCCGGACAGACTGGGCGTGCGCATGGCCGCGCGGATTGGGGGCGCCGGCGGATATCTGCATTGGAAGAAGCACAACCGGCGCGGCGAGCCGATGCCGTGCGCTATCGTCATCGGCTGTGCGCCGGTTGCGATGTTCACGGGCGGAATGAAGCTCGCCGTCGATTTGGATGAAATGGCGGTGGCGGGCGCGCTTGCGGGCGCGCCGATGCGTATGGCGAAAGCGGTCACCGTCGATCTCAACGTGCCAGCCGACGCTGAAATCGTGGTCGAAGGGCTGGTCGATTCCGATCTACTGGAGCCGGAAGGTCCGTTCGGCGAAAGTCACGGCCATATCGCGCTCGAGGATTTCAACATGTCCATGCGCGTGACTGCGATCACGCAAAGGCGCTCGCCGGTGTTCGCCTCGATCATCAGTCAGGTGACGCCGAGCGAATCGAGCGTGCTCAAGAAGGTAGCCATGGAGCCGTTGTTCTTGGCTCATCTGCGACAGCATCTAGGAATCAAAGAGGTTCGTCGGGTGGCTATGCACGAGCCGTTGTCGAACTTGCGCAAGATCCTCTTTGTGCAGTACGCGCACGGCACACCCCGCACCGAAATCTGGCGGGGTTTGCACGGCGCCGCGACGCTCCTCCCCGATTGCGGGAAGGTCTGCATTGCGGTGAGCGAGGATATCGATCCGACAAACGCCGATGCGGTGTTCTGGTCGCTCGCATACCGCTCGAAGCCAACGGAAGATGTACATATCGCTCCCCATCGCTCCACCGGCCATGGTCCAAAATCCGGTCCGCGGGAGGAGGATTCGGCCATCCTCATCGACGCGACGCTCAAACATTCAGCGCCGCCGCTTGCCTTGCCCGCGCGGGAATTCATGGAGCGGGCGCGCACGATTTGGCAGGAGCTCGAATTACCCGCATTGACGCCGCAAGCGCCATGGCACGGCTATTCGCTCGGTGATTGGTCGGCGACCTGGGACCTCTATGCACAGCGTGCCATTGCCGGCCAGTGGCCGCAAAATGGGAAGGAGACCTTCGCGCGGCGGCAAGCCGGCCTGATTCCGGAGACCCCGGTGCGCGAGGTGGAGGGGCAAAAGAAGTGAAACTCGTCACACCACCAGGGTAAGCCGCTTCGCCGCCCGGGTTACGCCCGTATACAACCAGCGGTCGCGGCTCTCCGGGAACGCGCCTGACTCGTCGAACAGCACCACGTCATCCCATTGCGAACCTTGCGCCTTGTGAACGGTGAGGACGTAGCCGAAGTCGAACTCGTCATAGGCTTTGCGCGCGGGCCAGTCCAACTGCTCGATGGTGCCGGTGAAGCATTCCGGACGGACCGACACCTTTGTCATCCGCCCGCCGATCTCCTCGTCTGGCCTGAGCCGCATGCGGAGAATTTGCCGCCGTCTTTTCGGGCATTCACTAATCACCCACAGGCCCCCATTGAATAAGCCCTTGCGGCGGTTGTTGCGCAGGCAAACGAGCTTGTCGCCCGTTATCGGCAGTGGATCGGCAAAGCCGCGACGCTGCCGCAAGCGCGCGTTGTAGGCGCGACGCGTAGCATTGCGGCCGACAAGAATTTGGTCGGCCGCGATCACGCGCGCAGGGTCCACCGCCTCGCGGCGCACCACCGCACTCTCCCCATAACGCCCTTCCCGCAGCGTGTTGCCCGCGCGGATCATCATCGACAGCCGCACAATCGGATCATCCTGGGCCTGCCGATGCACTTCGGTGAGCATGGCGTCAGGTTCCGTACCGGTGAAAAACCCGCCGCCTTGGATCGGCGGCAGTTGTGCGGGATCACCGAGCACCAATAGCGGCACGCCGAACGACATCAGGTCGCGGGCGAGTTCGGCGTCGACCATCGAGCATTCGTCGATGATGATGAGCTTTGCCTTGGACGCGGGCGCCTCGTCCCAAAGTTCGAAGGTCGGGGTCTCCTGACCGCTGTCGCGCGCCTTGTAGATGAGGCTGTGGATGGTGGTGGCGCCTTGACAGCCCTTACTGCGCATCACGCACGCCGCCTTGCCAGTGAAGGCGGCGAACAGGACCTTGCCGTCAATACTTTCGGCGAGGTGCTTGGCGAGCGTGGTTTTGCCGGTCCCAGCGTAACCGAACAAGCGGAAGATGGAGGGGCGTCCGCGCGCCGCTTTGAGCCATGCCGAGGCCGCCCTCAGGGCGGCATCTTGATGAGGGGTGAAAATCGGCATCGCCAGCCCTGCGCTCCTTGGCTGCCATGAAGAACATAACAGGAACATTTGTCAAGCAGGAGCACGCTAACGAAGCCTCGCAAGCAGGGGACCGCTTCAGACGATGAAACGCAGAGCAGAGGCTGCGGCGAGGGCTGCACCCAAAGTTGCGAGGAGAGAACTGAGCCAACTGGACTGAGCTGGTGGCGGGGAAGCTGCCGCAAGGTCGAGTTCGTTGGGCTGGTGGGGATCCACCAATTGCACCGTACTTGCGGGAGCGGCCGCGGCAGCGTCATCACCGACTGCTGACTCTGCCGCAGGCTCCCCGGCATTGGCGCCAACGAGCCAAGACGCTGCCGCGGCGGATACCTAGCTTTCCTTGCCATTAATCTGCTCATTCAGGGTTGATGCAGATGCGGGATTAGCCGCTCTCTTGCTGCTGGAAACAGCCGCTTGCCCCTGCCGATGGGCCCCATCTCTCGAAACCGACGGTACGGCTTGCGCTTCACTCTTCGCGCGCGCGTTTTCCTGACGTACCGTGTGCGTCGTTTTTTTGCGCGATGTTGCCGATGATTTAGCCGGGGTCTCGGGCTGTGCGACGACCGGGCACGGGTAGCGATCATTATCGCACGCCTGTACCGGGCTCGCGGACAGGCTGGCCAGCACCGCGGCGCCGGCTAGTAGAATTGCCAATCTGCGTGGCGTAGGCATCGATCCCCCCAATTGGTCAATGCGGGCTCGCATATACGTACCCGATGTGATGTCTTCACATTGACGCAAATAGGGAATTGTTCGCGCAATCCGCGGCTCAAACGGGGGCGATTCGACGGCGGCCGCTCAGGCGTATAATGGCGCAAAGGAGGCGATCATGAACGAGGACGTCTTCAACCGCAGCATTCGCAAATTCCTCAAGACCCTGGGCGTGAGCGCCCAGCGCGAGATCGAGAAGGCGGTGCGCCAGGCCATAGCGGAGGGCAGGGTCAAGGGCAACGAGAGGATTCCCGCCACGGCCACAGTTACGCTCAGCGGAGTCGGCCTTTCGCACGAGGTCAAAGGCGAGATCGAACTGGAATAAGCACGTTGGGCCGGGCCGCGCGCTGCTTCACTCGACCGTCACGCCACTCGCTTTGATTGGAGCGGCCCACTTATCGATCTCGCTCTTGACGTATTGGCCGAGATACTCCGGCGTGGCACGCTCCTCCGGCACGACAACGGCGCCGAGCGCTTCGAGCCGTTCGCGAACCGACGGAGTCTTCATCGCCTCAACCGTGGCGTCATGGAGCTTCTTGACGACTTCGGCCGGCGCGTCCTTGGGGAGAAAGAGCGCGTTCCACGTATAGGCCTCGAGATTAGGTGTCCCCTGCTCCAGACCCGTCGGCACATTCGGGAGCGCGGGCGAGCGTTCCTTGGTCATGATGGCAATCGCCTTCACTGTACCGCCATCGATCTGCGGCTTGGCGGTGCTGACAATCTCGCAGAGGTAATCGATCCGACCGCCTTGGAGATCCTGCATGGCAGGGCCGGTGCCCCGATAAGGGATGTGGGTGATGTCGACCCCGATGAGGTAATTGAGAAGGACGCAGCCGAGATGGGTCGCCGAGCCCGCTCCGGCCGATCCGTATTGCATCTTGGTCTGGTTCGCTTTGGCATAGCTGATGAATTGCTGGAGGTTGTTCACCGGCAGATCCTTGCGCGTGATGAGCACGATGGGGACTTCAGCAATGAGCGCAATCGGCGTAAAATCGGTTGCCGCATGGTAGAGCGGCTTCTTGTACATGGTCTGGCTCTGCGCATGGGTGCCGACGGTGCCGAGCACGAAGGCGTAACCGTCGGGCGCGGCATCCGCGACGCGCTTGGAGCCCGTCATGCCGCCGGCGCCACCGACGTTCTCGACTACGACCTGCTGGCCGAGGATTTCACTCATCCGTTGCCCCATTATCCGGCCAAGCACGTCGGTTGGGCCGCCGGCCGCGAATGGAATAATCATCGTCATCGGCCTCGCTGGATACGTCTGGGCCAGCGTTATGGTGGTGAGTGTGAGCACGATGCCACATGCCGCACCTACGCTCCTGAGCACGTGGCTCACGCCTGATTTGAGCATTTGGTTCTCCGTGATCGCTTGAGAGACTTGTGCTTTGGCGAGACGCTGGTCAAGTCGCGGGGGAGGCTGGCTCCTGCGTGCTTGTGACCGGCAAGCGAGCCGCGTAAGCAAGGTTTGGGAGGTCTCATCGTGCTCTGGTCTTGTCCATGCCGGTGACCCGCGTCGCTGTTGGCGGCCTCGGTGCCATCGGCCGCGTGGTCGTGCGCGAGCTCTCGGCGGGCATGCCTGGGTTCGTGTTGGCCTGCGCGGCGGTGCGAGACCATGCGAAGGCCGAAGCTTGGCTCCATGCGGAACGGATCACGTGCCCTTTAGTGGGACCTGCGGAGTTTCCGGCCCTTGCCGATCTGGCGATCGAATGCACCCCAGCTGGCATGCTCGAAGGAATCTGCCGGCCGATGCTGGAGGCAGGGAAGAGCGTGATGGTGCTCTCGGTCGGCGCGCTGTTGCCGCGGCCCGAATTGATAGAGCTGGCGAAAGCGCGCGGAGGACAGATCATGGTGCCAAGTGGTGCGCTCTTGGGGCTTGACGCCGTTACTGCTGCGGCCGAAGGCTGCATTCATGGGGTGCGCATGATCACGCGCAAGCCGCCGCGGAGCCTCGTGGGAGCGCCGTACCTCCTTGAAAACGGCATCTCTCTGGAAGGCCTGAGCGAGCCTAGACTCGTGTTCTCCGGGACGGCGCGAGACGCCGCGGCCGGATTTCCTGCTAACGTGAACGTGGCGGCGGCGCTGGCGCTAGCCGGTATTGGACCCGATCGCACCATGGCTGAGATTTGGGCCGACCCCCTGATCGAGCGCAACTGCCACACCGTCGAGGTGGACAGCGACTCGGCTCGTTTCACCCTATCGATTGAAAACATCCCTTCTGACAATCCCCGAACCGGGCGCATCACGGCGTTTTCGGTGCTTGCGGCGCTGCGCAAACTCCAGTCGCCGCTGCGAATTGGAACTTGAGTTAACCTTCTCTGAACGGTCGAAAAGCTGCCGATAGGCTGTCCCGCATACAGCGTAAGTACCTCAATTTATTCGAAAATTATAAAGAGGGGCCGAGTTCCAGTTGGTCATAATCTTAGCCGCAAAACCGGCAAACATGCACGTCTTTAGGGGACTGACGAAGGGGCGATCACTTGCCATGTCTGTGGCGAAAGCGTGAACCCAACGGTAGCCGCTTGCGACTAACGTCACGAGTCCGACCGCCCGGAAGCGATGCAATCGACATCAGACGAGGTGCTGATCGGACGGATCGCCAACGGCGATCGGCTCGCGATGCAGGTGCTATACGCGCGGTACCACGTGCGCGTGTTTCGCTTCGTCGTGCGCCTGGTTCGCGATGAGGCGACGGCGGAGGACCTGATCAGCGAGGTGTTTCTGGACGTGTGGCGTCAGGCTGGTCGGTTCGAAGGTCGATCGACGGTGTCGACATGGATGTTGGCCATCGCGCGTTTCAAGGCCATCTCGGCACTCAGACGCAGGTTGAACGAGGAGTTGGACGAAGAAACCATAGGTGCGATCGAGGATCCATCGGACGATCCCGCGGCCGCGCTGGAGAAGAAGGACAAGAGTGCTACCATCCGAAAGTGCCTAATGGGACTTTCGGCGGAACATCGGGAGATCGTAGACCTGGTGTACTATCACGAGAAATCGGTCGAAGAAGTAGCCGAGATCGTGGGTATCCCGATGAACACAGTCAAGACGCGCATGTTCTACGCGCGCAAGCGGCTCGCGGAGCTGCTCAAGGCCGGAGGAATTGAGAGAGGTTGGCCATGAATGCGATCAATAAAGAGCCGGAGCGCCACGAGATAGAAGCCTTGCTACCATGGCATGCCGCAGGGACGCTCAATCGCCGCGACGCCGACCGCGTCGAACAAGCGCTTGCGGGGGACCGCGAATTGGCGCGGCGCTATGATCTCGTTCGCGAGGAGCTTGCCGAGACGATTCACCTCAACGAGACGCTCGGTGCGCCGTCGGCCCGCGCCATGGAGAAGCTGTTCGCCGCTATCGATGCCGAACAGGCGCGCGCCCCGCGGCGCCAACGCTCGTTCGATCTCGGCGGCCGCTTGTCGGAATTGTTGTCGAGGCTCACCCCGCGCACACTCGCCTGGTCGGCAGCTGCCGCCGTTGTCGCGATTTTCGTGCAAGCGGTTGTCATTGCCGCGGTCATGGTGAAAGAGCAAGGTGTTCCGAGCGGTCCGGGTCTCGCGAGCGCGCCAAGCCACGGCTCCTTTGCCGTCGTGCGCTTTGCGCCACAAGCCACCGCAAATGACATCAGCAACTTTCTCGGCGCCTACAAGGCCACCCTGGTCGAGGGACCGCTGAACATGGGAGGCCAACTCTACCGCATTCGCCTCTCCGAAACGAAGCTGCCGAAGGACGAGGTGGGCAAAATCGTTCGGCAAATGCAATCAGAATCCAAGGTGGTCGGTTTCATAGCCGCGAGAGAGTGAAATGGCCGCAGTCGCCGTGCGAGTGCTTGGGGCACAAGATTGGTCCTCGAGCAGGGTGCAGGCATAAGGGGCAAAATGCGATCTCGTGCGATCCGGGCCGAACGGACGCGTTCGACGCGCTAAATCGGCGACCCGGCCATTTTCCGGATCGCCAAGCTCAAGTAATTCACTGAAACTACTGGTATTTTCCCGCGACATCCCGGAGCGTTATCGCGCTGGCGCGCCGAAAAATCGCTTCGGATCCTCAAAAATCGACTTGAACCTTTCGGCCAGTTGCGGAGACTA